>TARA_R110000824_G_scaffold400651_1_pt1 | contig 38048 bp, 23 predicted proteins | sample TARA_R110000824 | Tara Oceans TARA_R110000824 (sample SAMEA4397747) | marine metagenome | biome: Polar Biome; feature: [MES] marine water layer (ENVO:01000295) within the mesopelagic zone...; material: water (ENVO:00002006), including particulate matter (ENVO:01000060) such...
TGTCTTCGCAGATCAATCGAATCATAATAAACTAATTCGCCTTCTGCAACAATCGCAAAACCAGTTATGCTGGTTGAGATATCGACACCAAGTATCATATTATTATTATACTATATATCTAATTTTAATTTAAACGTATAGTCTCTATCTTCTTCTTTTAATACAGGATTGGCCAATGTTGCTATTCCAATTAAATTCTTACTATTATCATATAGAGCAACTCTAGAAATGTACACCTGTCTTTTAAAGGAAGCAGAATGTTCTGGAAAACTTGAGCTAACAACATTGGCTATTAGCTTTTCGGGGTTCTCTTCATAAATTTGTGAAGAAGTTACTTTTAGCTGATCTTGTCCGTATAATAGATATGTAGGATTATTTGAATAGTTTGCCTCGCCTTTTCTAGCGTGTGAAAACATAGTCACAACTTGCGTCTCTGTTGTTCCCTTAAAAGACATATTGAAAGAGCACGAAACAAAGCTTGCGCCGGCGGTTGATGTATTAACTCCGTCTGCGGCGCCGGCGCCAAAATAAATCCACTTCGGATTATCTTGGCCGGCATCATCTCTCATCTTAATATTAGTAGGGTTTAAATCCCAAGAGCCAGTTAAAATAACGAACCCCTCATCATATAAAATAACACCAGCCACTTTATCATTATATGACGTAGCATGCAGACCGCCCGAGACTTGTATTAGTTCTCCGTTCTGTTTTTTATCTTGCAACTCCGCCACCAAAGAGCCTGTAAAATACCACTTTAATGAAACACTCCCTGGCTTTATCTTTGAGCCAAAAAATATGGAGGGTATAGAGATCAGGCTAACTACTTGATCGTCTTTGTTCCAGCCAATGGCACCATCTACATTGTATCCAACACCCGCAATTTGCGAAGATGAAACAACGTGGTGTATGCTTCTAATCCCATAAAAATCTAGTCTATTTCTTAGCGCCCAATAATGGGGATATTTAGGGGGGCCCTCACAACTAGTTTCACCAGCAGAAGGAGGGCCAGGATCGCATTTTACCATATGCCTGTCGCCCGCTTTATCGAAATATTCTCTAGTGATTGAAGCCGAGAGAGGATAACTACCATATAGGATGTCTCCGCCACTAGAAGTTAAGAATTCATTTTGAGCGTCAGCATCTGCTACTGTTTTAAAGCTGCCGCCGGCTGAATCTTTTGTAATAAAAGGGTATATATATTTGTTCTTCCACTCATCATCAGACTCGCCCTTATCTATATTATATTCAAAAAGGCTGATATACCCAGGACCAACACCGTTGATGTTTTCACTAAATGCGCCGGACTGTTCAGGAACATTATTATAATATACTTTACTATCAAAAATGAAAAACTCACAACGAGGGTGAGCTTTCATTGTGTTCAAAAGAAGGTCTTCAGGTCTGAACTTTTTTAATGACATTTTTTAATAATCTAGTCTTACCCTCAATGTAATCTCGTTTGTTGGAGTTTTCTTAAGGGGCTCTGAAAGTTTAGCGGTTGCTAACAGTTCATTACTAGAATTATATAGTCCAATAGTTGTAATATAAGATACCGGCTCATCTGTTGCAACAGATTTAACCCTAATCTGACTTGATGATAGATATGTAGGATTAGTGCTGTAGTTATACTTGTTATGAGGAACGCGGCAGAAGTAGATTGTTGAGTTAATCTCAGTTGTGTTGTTAAATGAGACCTCTCCGATTCTATGTCTCAATGCATCACAAGCGCCAGAAATATTAGAACCAGTAAACGCACCCGAACAAGAACGATCTTGTGGGCCAGTATCAGGAGAATCTACCCCATTACCACGCCAGAAAAAACGCTGCGTTGAATGATCAGCTTTACCCATAGTATCAAAAAGAGAGGAGGTAAGAACGATAACGCCGGCTTGATAAAATACTACACCTTTGGCGCGAGTAGTTGCACTGGCTGTGGTATCATAGAGAAGCCCATAATCACCGCCAATCACCGTTGTTGTTCCCTGCGTTGTAGATGCAGAAACATCTGACAATGTTAAAACATTATCTGCATAATTATCCGAACCAGTCGGCCAAGGGTTTCCCCATGAACCAGTTCCAATCTTAATAGTGAAGGAGCCTTTTTTAATCTGATCCTTGACAAGAAGTCGAGAGAAAGTTAGAAAGAAACAAGACTTCATAGAGCCTGTCTGATCGAGAGTCAGATCACTCTCAAATAATCTTACGCTATTATCTGAACCCGTATACCCTAAAAGAACTTGGGCGAATTGATTGTAAATATTAATCTTCTTGCTGTTCTGCGTACTTGCAGAACCTGAGAAAACCGAACTTTCGTCATATCCTGCTGTAATATCAAAAATATGGTTTGCGGATGAGCTTAAATAAGGATAGTCATACACAGACTGAAACATACCATGAGTATAGTTCTTTATGTTTTCCCCATTATAGGTTGCTAAAGCGCCATCGCCGGCGCCTCCACTAATAATGGCTCCCGTAAGAGGGATCGCCTCATGAAGCAATGTTCTAGTTGTAGTAGTATCTGTATTCGTATCTAATGTTTGGTAATTAATTACTGGCATTTATATTCTCCGAGGTTTAAGTGCCTGCGTATCTAATAATTCTGACTGGTAGCTGGACTCGACCGGTCGAAGCGGCGCCTTCGATATATACGGTAGTATCTATATAATCATACTTCTCGCCGCCTCCGAAGATAGTCTGGTCAATTGAGCCATATAGGTCATATTTTGATGAACGGGCGCCTGTAGATGTAGCCGCCATCTCTGTTTGCACAACAAGATTCAGCGCTGTTACACTTCCACGTGGGCCATTAATTGCAGAAATAGTTGTTGCATCCACAGTATCATTTTGTGTTACTTCGTTACTAATGCCAACAGAAGAATAAGTGCTATAATTATCTAAAACAGAAGCAGCAGAAGTTGCGGCGCCACGCTTAAGAGGGGTGAGGCTTATTTGTGCGGTTCCATCTGTGGTATTTCGAAAATATCCAGCCTTTGGAGATGTTAAAATATTTATAATAAATCGTCCATCAGCATAAACGTTAAACGCCGAATCAAGCAAATTTGTGTTTACTATATAAGATGAACGATTTGTGGCATCTGCTGTTAAGTTTGTCGTATGTAGGCCAGACTCAATAACAATGGCGGTATCAGAAGCCTGATTAGACTCCAGTACATATGCCGAGGAACTATGGCCCGTTCTTAACTTTGCAGCAGTTTCAGAGTTAACGGCAATATAATAGACGCTGGAGGTTGTTTTTGCCGCAATAGAAACCAAGGTATTGGGCTTTAAAATTGGTAGATAAAGTAAGTCTGTTCTCGTGTGAGAAGCAAGGCCATAATTAATGTTCGCGTTTGTCTGTGTGAATGCTTCGAAAACAGGTGTTTGCATAATTTCTAAATCAAAATATGCAGATCCACTAGCGTGATTTCTATTAAAAAGACTATAATCAATTTCATCATCGCCAAGCGCAAATTTTGAAATTTTGAAATTACCTTGTGCTAATCTTTTTCTTCCAAGATCTGTTAGTACGGCGTCTAAAATAATATCGCCAGAGTTATCTAAAAAAGCCATTTAATTATTCTCTCTCCTATAAATAGTTAGTAATTTTGGTTTATCCGTTGCTTACATTATAAGTAATATTTAAATCAATTTTTTTACCAGTTTTCTTTGATGTTAGGCGAAGTTTAAACGTTTTATTCCAAATAGAATCGTCTACATCAGAGCTACCTACCTGTAAGGCGTCTAATTGTGTATAAGAGGGCTGCGTATAGTCTACCTCAGAATCATCCAGCTCTATTTGTTCTAAATTTGGTTTTATGTTAATCAATTTTTTAAATGTTCTAATAGGATTGACAAATACATCTTCTTCTAAATCTTTTTCAGTGAGGCTTGTAAAGTTGACATAATTATAGCCACCATCATTAATTAATTCTGTTTCGTAAATTTCTGTCGAATGGCCGGCAATACCGTGCTCGTTAAGCGCTCTAAACAAATAATAATATTTTTTATTAGTCTGTATTATATCTTCGCATTTAATAAAGGTATTGGTTCCTTTTTCATTACTAAGAGATAAATTGTATGTTTTAAGCAAGTTGTTACTGAAGTTAGAAATTGAATTTGGCTTTTCTTCCAATCGATAAGCCTCAATTGTCGTATCAGATGATCGAGAAGAAAGAGATATTTTATCAGTACTTAGCATATCTTTTGAGTTAATGTATTCTTTAATGTATTCTTCATCATTAGAATTTATTATACTAGGCATATTACCTTTTGAAAATGTTTCAGTTTTAACTTTAAAGCCAATCGTTCGTGAATTATCAAGCAACTGATACGGAACTACATCTAATGTAGATGCTGGATTATCTAAAACTTTCAGTGTTTTTGAGTATAACGGAATTTCTACTATTTTTATACTTGGTTCATAATTTAAATACAGATCTGCCATGTACATATCGCTCACAGCAACAGTTTCTAATGTCTGCGAGCTGAAGGTACCCTCATAAGAAGACTCTCCATAAAGCATATCAGAGGGCGCGCCGCCGGCCACCTTCTTAAACTGAACACATACAGAAAGAGACTCCAGAGACTCACTGTCCTCGTCATCCTCGCTGGTATCGGTTTTTATCGCAATCGATTCTGCCACTACTGCATTCGAAAACTTATATTTTAATCCATATATTAGCTTATACATATATACAGTATACGTATATGCGTCGTTATATCTGACTTGTGTGTCGGTTAGTGTGAGTGTGTCTCCAAGGTCTGGGTCATTATAGATCCAATAATTACTTATTGTGGCGCCAGCAGACGATTGTTTGTGAATTCTATATGCCATTATTTCATAATATTTTGATGTTTCAGCGTAAGCATATAGTTGTTCTAGTGAATCAATATTAAACGGATTAAGATTAATATAATCTAAAACACTATCAAAAGTATTCATAGCTGTATAGTGGTTATAAAAATCATGGGCGGGGCCACCATCAACAATAGCTTTAACTGGAAAAAGCTTTTCACCTATAAAAGTTTTGCCGGCTCCTTTCTCGGATGTTGCTGCTTTATCAATAGCTATACTCAAAAAATCAACATAGTCAACCATTCTATAAAACACTTCTTCTGACTCTACAATTGAAGACACAATCGAAGAATCTTCTGATCCCGTCTTATAAGATATGTTGCTAACACAATTAAGCTCACTATCTGTTGCTGTGTCTAATTCACTAAATGTTTCTTGTAAATTACTTATAAATCCTTGTATAAAGCCATTGTCTGAAAGCTGCTCTCTGAATGTGGTAGAATCAGTGTCCGATGAAGCATAGTCGGCTGGTATCTCAATATTCATGTAATATGGAAACAGGGACCTGTTGGTTAATATGGTAGAGTTATCTTTTAAATAATTTTGGCAGGCCGTATCATCAAATATTTGATTTTGTGACATTGCTATTATTGATGTAGTTGTTGATGCGGAAAGCGGGCCGGTGATATAAGCTCCAGTTAAATAATTTCGAAGGTTATAATTGGTATCAACATTAAGATTTTCGGTGGCGCCGCCATCATCAGTAGAAGATTCAACAGTAAATAAAGACTCTTCGGGCGGTAACATCTCATGCTTTGTTGAAGAAAGCAGCGTGCTAGCAGCAGATTCAATTTCAAGAGCCTCTCCAAACTCCATTAAATTACCAAGTTCGTTTTCTCGTGTAATGTAATTTAATATGTTTGCATCAATAGGCGCGATCTCGGTGGAATCTTCTGTGTCGACAGCCATTTGGAAAAAATAAATATTAGGAATTTCAAGATTAGCCGTTAAATCGATAGCCGCTTCATATTCTTTTAAATAATAATTGTAAACTGGATTTATTTTTATTTTTTGATATCCGGTATCGTCATTTTTTCCAAGAATAGATGCTTCATAATTTCCATACGGAACTTCGCACGAAATATAATGATCAAAATAAATATTTTCATTATAAAATCCCTTATATGATATACCATTAGCTGAGCCGCCTCTAACAAAAGCTACCCATTCATAAGAATCGGAAAAATAATCTTCATTTCCATACATTCTTACTGGTATTCTAAAACTCGATAATATTGTCGAGCCAGTAATTTCTTCTCTGGCGCCTGACTCTATCTTATTTAATTCGTAGGCTATTCTACCAGTGGTGCCATCACCCTCAAAATAATCAACATTTCCATTAAATTCTAATATTTCACCTTCTGAAGAGCTGACAACTTCCCAAGATTGCTCCATTAAAGTTCGTAATTTTTCCGAGGAACCTGATATTAAATTAAGATTAAGATATTCTCTGACTATAGATTCACTCATTATTAAGTTGTCCCTTGAGTGGCCTGGATTGGCATGACTGCAGCTTCGGCAAACGTTGAACCAGAAATAGTTGATGCGATATCCACATTAATTCTAGTCGTTATTGAAATCGTCCTAAACCGTTCTGCGGCGGTAATTTCTGTTGTCTGGGCCTTTAGTACTAAAGCGTCATAGGCAGAAGTTATTGTTTCACCAACAGTGTTGGGTGCCGTACTAAGACCGGTTCCCGGGCCACCGGTGCCGGGGAGTGTGTAAACATCTTCGTCTTCGGTGTAGTCCTCGGAGCCCGGTGGGTAGCTTCTAACACCACTAAATTTATCACGGAGGGCGGCCGATTCCTTGCTTAAGTATGCGATAACTCCTTCGGCAGTTTCGTCCGCTTCAACCTCATAACTAAAAATTAATGAAGAATCGGTAACAGTATAAAATATATCAGCTAGCTCATCATCATCGTCTATAGATCTAACAATTCCTACTTCGCCATCTGATAATTCTCCTTCAAGGCCGGAATCCCCAAGAGAACTTAAGCTCCAATAATTAAAATTGGAGATTCCGCCTCCTCCCCATTCAGCACCAATGAACATTGTTCTGGACCAGGAGCGAAAATATTTTGATGTATATGACATTTTTTTATACTCTTAATAAATATTACTTAAAATATTTTGTAGTGGTCCCTTCGGAAGAATAGTTAAAGTTAATAATATCTGCGGTAAGTTGTTCAATGTTTGAGCTTTCCATAGATACAATTTGTTTATTTTGGGCCGTGATTGTTGCTGGGGGGCTATCGTCTATTGTAAAAAAAGGGTCTGTATTATTAACAAATACATTTGTTGCCAGAGCCATTTCATTTGTAATAGCTTTGTATTCTTCAATATTAATCAAGTTTTCATTATCAATAATTTCAGAATCAGTTTGTGCTGTTATAATACTAAAATCTTTTGATTCACTACAAATTACGCACCCCATCGAATCCATGATCTGTATTGATAAATCATTATCAGATATATTATTATTAGAAATTTTAGTATTTCCGCTCTTATACAGCTGTTTATAGCCTTTATCTAGAGAAAATGCGTTAGTACCTGCGCGCATATTTCGGCCTCTTGAGCGAGTTGTACTTCGTTTTTCTCCAAGCTTATTCATTGAAGTTTTGCTTGTGTCTTTTACGGGCATAGAAAGTGGCATTTTTTCTCCTTATAGTTTAAGATTCTAAGATCCATAAGTATCTTCATCGATACCTAAAAAGCCCCACATGTCAGTTACCAAGCTTTTTTCACCATATGTAGGCGATTCTTGGTTAGCCATGGGCCAAAGCAGAGATGCCACGTTAAAAGCAGCGTTCATTGGACTCACTTCAGTAGTAGATTCAAACACTGCAGTTTGACCATTGCTGATGCCTGTGCCGCTAGCATAAGCTTCCCAAAAAGTTTCAAAACTGGTTCCCTTTCCGTCTTCATCTATTAAACCGAACCACCACATATTTTTAAAAGATACTCCATCATAACCATTATTACCGTATACATAATACATTAAACTATTTGAGTACTCTTCCCAAGTTTTGCCGGCTGGGGTCATTAATATAGTAAAAAGTTCTTTTGCCCATGCAATCGTGCCAACATCTGTGGAGCCCATAATTCCATCCATCCACGGAAGCCACATATTATAAAGAGGGCCGGCTTGGCGGAGCCCTTGAATTTCGGACTTAATAGCATCTTGTGAAAGTGTGTCAGCGTCTTCAAACTCTGCATTTTTAGGGTGGCCGGCGTCACCGGCGGTTGAGCGGGCTTCGTACCAATTGCCATAGGCGCCCGGTATTCCCATAAATCCGTAAGCAGGGGTGGTAGCCATATTTTCAAGGTAATCTTCTTCAGTTTCTCCAGCGTAATAAATATCAGGTAAATAAGTAAAATTATTTTTATATGTTAACTCTATTTGACCAGCTGTAACATCTGTTTCCGCTGAAGCTATTAGTGCCGCTATGCCTCCGGCGCTCGTGCCGTCTCCCTCGCCGGGGTTATAAAATTTATCATAAAAAGCTTGGGCTGCTATCATAAAATTTTCTATCTGCTCTATATTTCCATTAGTTGGATTAATCAGATCTGATATAAGATTAGAGTCTTCAATGAGTAGCGTACTATCTCCACCAAAAATATCAAGAACAATATCTCTATGTAAATTAAATATCATAGGACAACGAAGCCATGGTGCGTTTTGCGAATTATCAGAATAATAATCATTAATGTTATCAACAAAAGTTGAATTAAATGCGCCGGCAGCTTCATCATAAGAGCATGCCTCATTTGCCATATCATAATATTCTTGGAGATAATCCATAGCAACTTTATAGGAAGCAGTAATTTGATTCATTACATTAATGCTAACATCCTGCAGCGTGACACCCATTACATAGTATTCTTTACTCATTACATCATCACTAGTGGTGAGTTTTCCATCTCCATATCCATTCTTATAATAATCTTGAAATTCAAAAACCATCAACCGTTGATCGGCATATGAACCACCTAAGCCAGGAAATACTACGTTACGCAATGCGCAATATGATCGATCGGACGTACCGCTCATACCGTAATCAAGCTCTATTTGAGGAAGTGTTGAAGCATCTAAAGTAGGATCAATAACTATTGAATCTATGGACAGGCCTTCCCAATCATCAGCTGATGGATTTAATGGCCCATCATCCGGATTTTCGTCTGGACCATAAGAATATTGTGTAGTTATTTTTACCTGATGGTAGTCGGCATGGCCATCAATAAGATCGACTACTTCCTGTTTACTATAAGTACTATCGCTGGTATCGGAGGAGGTGTTCCCCTGAAGATATCGATCAATTACTGTATTATCAAGTAATAGGCAGCTACACACAAGACTGTTGCCGAACCATGCCTGAAGCTTATCGATATCAAAAATTTGTGCGATCGCGGTATCATTTCGCAAACATCTCTCATAATCAAAAGCGAAATAGCCATAATTACAAATTGTATCTTCACTTTCCCACGTAAATTCGCCAGTCTGGCCGGCCTGCTTTGTTTGAGAATATGCATAACGAGTCATACCGATTATAGATTCATCGCTGCCATCCAAGCCATAAATTCGTTTACTGCTTGCTTCCGAGCCGTCCGTAACGCCGGGTTCCCGGTCTGGGGCTTCCCAATCAATATCCAAGGAAGTTCTACTATCAAAAATCTTTGTATTTCGAACTAATTGTGCTGTTAATTCTGCCATATTATCAACTTCTCGCGATATTGCAACAAAGTTGCTTCTAAAATTTTCATAAAAAGATGATTCTTTGTTTGGAAATGTTGTTCTAAATTGCTGCAATTTCAATAAAAAATCAATTGAATTTTTTTCAGTTGATATAAGATAACTCAAATTATCTGCAATTTCTTGCTCCTCTTCGGTGCTGCCTGATGGTATTAGGTTGTTAATTGTAAGCGCGAAAGTATCTCTCACTACATTAGAAGTTTCACGATATTTACCAGAAAGACTTTTCATGGGCGCGCCACTAAAAATAATTTTGTTTTGATTCGCATATTCTTCTTGGGGGCCTTCGATTAAAGCACCTTCTTTAAAAATTGACTCAAAAGATAAATCAGATAAAAGCTTTTTAAGTATTGCGGGTTTGCCTAAATATTTATCTTTAGTATCTCTACTGATATTCTCCCAATCTAAAGATGTGGCAAAAGCAATAACATCAAGATCTTTATAAGAGATATTAGTGTCAGTATTTTGATAGGCATTATCAAAAAATTCAGAAAATTCTGAATAATCACTTGATAAATAAATTCCCGATGTAAGAGGAATAGTTACTGTACCGGTAAACTTATAATAATAAGAATCTGTTTCTTCGTCATAAAAGTCTATTGTTCCTTTATCTAAATCAGATATTGTTATCTGTGTATAGTTCTGGTAAAGATTAAAAACAGTACCCTCATCTAAATCAGATATAGAATCAACAATGATTTCATCGGGATCTTCATGGTCTTTCATTGGAACAAACAGCATATCATCGGAGATAGTCTCAAGATCGGAGCCTAGTACTTTATACAAATAGCGAAAGGGCGTGGTACTATTATCATAAAGAATTGTATCTATTTCTCTATTGCCTATAATAAAGGCAACAATAATTTTTATGTCAGCAATCTTATTTATTAATTCGGTAGGCTTTAAATACAAAATTGCTGGTACATAAACTGATAGTTCAATTTCGATTCCATCGGAAGTTTCATCATTAAAACTATTAGTAGCATTGCTAATAATGGAAACTTTATGAATATATGGTGTTGGAAGCCTTGTGCCAAGTTTTGATACAAAAGCTTGTTTTTGCTCTATAGTGTCTAATCTTGGCATGTTTTTCGTTCCTGTTCTTTATCTTTTAGTCTTCGCATATTTCTGGTTCTGTAACTCTTCCATAAATATCATTATAAATAGCTTCTATTGTTTTTGTATCGCAATCAAAATCAAGGTCGACATAATATGATTCTTTATTGAATACTTCCGCCCCTTTGCAAGCAATATCTTCGCGAATTTCTTGATCAGCTAAAATATTAAAATAATATTCCACACTTCCAGTATGCATATTTGTTGCAAATACTATTGGTTTTATTGGAGTTTTCATGATTCCATTAACAATTTGGTGGGTTTCCTCCAGGAAATATTTTCTATCAAGTTTTACTTTTGCATCGGAACCGCCTTTCATGCCCTCTATTTCTAGATTTGTTGTGGCGCCAGTATAGGGATCGGTATCTGTGCCGGCATCTTCGGAACGATAAATTGATATATTTCCCAGAGGACCGGTATATTTAGATTTTAATAACAATGTGGTATTTCCTGTATCATCAGGATTGTAATCAACATTCATATCTAAGTTATTTTCAATTTTTGTTTTAAGATTAGATACTGTTACAGCTAAACTGCCGCCTATCGCCACTTCTGTGGCTGTTGAAGCTGATGATTTAAAGGTAAGCGTTACCAAGCTAACTCCATCGCCCATAGTAACGACAGAATCTGCTTCTGGCTGAGAGAGAAGGATCATAGAACCCGAAGCCGGTTGAGCGGTTAACTCAGGCTCTATTGCGAAAACTTCTATGTCATAGTTTTCCGACAACATTAGTGTATTAGCCTCTTCTGCATATATTAAAGCATCATCTAACACAAGTTTTATTTTTTTACCATCCGAAAAAGATAAAGTTTCTAAACTTATATCTTGAATAACATCAGGATTTATATTAAAAACTGGATCAATTATTTTTTTAATATATTTCAAATCAATATTAATCTGAGGAATGGTTGTGTTTTGATGAGCTACCGCAGAAAGAGTATTGGTACGACCTTTTGGAATCTCCGAGGAAGATATAGTGCCCTGTAGCGACACTATCTTCCAAGCGGGCGCGGTCTGAACTCCTCCGTCCAGAAAGGCATCTCCAATTCCTTGATTCGCCCCAAACTTATCAACTCTTGGGCTTACTTGTGTCGGACTTTCATCTGTTTCAAAACCACTATCGCCTAAAACACTAATATTGTTTTCTACTTCTTCAAACAAAACAAGACTTTCAAGATATTGTGTATCTTCTTTAATTCTTTTGTGAACCTCATTTTGTCTTTCGGTGCTTCCTGTATAGCCAGCACGAGATGCATTGCGATATCTTGCATCATATATAACGTTGTCATCAAAAAATTCATAATAAACTGGCTTAAACTTTCCTACAGAAAGAAGGTAGTGACCATATGATGTAAGCTTTAAATCATATACTTGTTCTTTTTTATTAAGAAATTTAGCCATTAATAACCTCCTCCCCTTCCTCTTGGCCGGCCGGTCATTGTTCGGGAGCGGGTGCCGGCAGATCCACTTCTTGGTGGATTATGAAATAGTATGTCTGCATCTATTTTTATCATCTCAACGAAAGATACAAAATCATATGGCCAATTAAACCCTATTTTATATCCGTCTGTTTCATCATCAAAGCTAAACACATCTTTTGCCGATTCTCCAACTTGAGGAACAATCAAATCATAGTAATTAGTTTGAGCCTTTTGTTTTACTTTGAACACCATCCATCGAAGATTATCATTGTCAATAAAGTTTTGTTCCGATAATAGTTCTGTATTTATTAGCTCATGGGCCACAGACTGATACTGGAATGAAATTTTATCAGACTCTCTTGGGGAAAGATTTTGCCAAATGTATATTAAATCATCTTTATCAAATGTATATTCAAACTCAAACATATACATTACAATTGGTTCTGCAACGGGATTATTAAGAAAATCAAACTGCGGGGGCAACACATATCGTTCCATTTTCTGCATAAGCTTTCTGATAGATTCTCCTGCCGCATCTAAAGAGTCACCAGCAGAAGTTCCCTTGTTGGCTTTTAACGCGGCTTGATACCTCTTTTTAGGAATATTAATAAATTCCTTTCGACCAGCGGTGAGGGCGCTTGCAGTGCGAAGGCTCTGCTCTTCGATGCTGTTTATCACATAAGGTATTGCAACAATTGCTTCTCTAATTGTTACTGACTCTGCTACTTCTCCTAATCGTTTAGAAGTAGACGTCGTTGAAAATCCAGCAAGATCTGTCAGAGATTTCATCTTTTTATACAAGACTGCTCCAGCACCATCAGCGTCATTATCATTATAGACTGTATCGTTCAAAATAATATCATAGTGATTCTTTAGCCAATCTGTGGGAATATCGCCTATTTCCAAGAAAACACCTTTATCTGGTGAGTCTGGAAGAACTCCAAACTGATGCCACATTCCTCTTGGTACCGATGCAGAAGCAAACGTTGGTAATGATAAATTACCTGCCGTATTTGTAATCGGATGGACGCCTTTGTTGTTAAAGTTTAACATCGGGGTTTCCCATTTGGGCTGAATAGTCCATTTTTTCGCCACAGTAATATTGGTACTGTTCGCTTGATTGCCTCGTGAATCCTGCTCTTGTTGCATTATTCTTTCAACACCAAACAAGTTTAGGCTAGCGCTGATTTGCATTGCATTTGAATTTACATTGTGTCCAGAATAAATATAGTTATCAGCATTGGTAAAAGAGGATGAACCGAAAGAGGAGATCAAAATAGGGTTGGGGCCTAGGGTATTCGCGTGACTTCCTGTGCCATATCCAGGATCGGCTCTCCAATATACTTCATTAACCTCAGCTAAAATCTGCTCTAAATCGTAACTTTTAGTATGAGAAGGTCTAAATATCAAATCACACCATGCCTCTCCATTATAATAAGGAGGAGTAAAAGACCAATTGAAGCCATTAAAGCTATCTAATGGCTTAGATTTTACAACGACCGCAGTGATAGAGCCGGTGCCATCAGGCTGGCCGGCAATTGCTGGGCCAAAGGCGGATGGTCTAGAATACATTGTAAAAGATTCTTGAAAGATTTTACCCTGTCTGGGATCTTGTGGTATTGGAAAAGTTGATTTGCCAAAATTACTTCCATCATATATATCGGCTCCGGCCAATCCATATCCGGTGCCATTGCCGATTGAACCTGATTCACCTCTATAATCCCGAGAACCAGACACCGATCTTCTTAATTTGATTCTAGCTCCGTACACACTTCCCGATTGAAATCTTAAATCATCTGTAACCGCATTTGAAGTTAGTTTTGTAAATGCAGAATCTTTCAAGAAAAAGCTCCCAACTTCTCCAAAAAAGTTACTAGCCATCATAGAGTAAATTTCATCACTAGCGGCGCCCAACGATGCAGTAGCATTTAATGAGGCAGAAGGATGTGGCTCTATATCTATAAATTGAATCCCTTGAATATATTTTTCAGGAGCTAAAATAGCTTCAAACGGAATTTTAACATCCCAAAATTCACCACCACGATATCCAACTTTTGTGCTAGATGGGGGCACATTTGGAGTGATCGCCCAGTTGTGGGTAAGATAGCCATCATCACTGCCATAAAATGATGAACTTAATTTAGTGGGGTCGGTAACGCCTGGATATTCAACGGCTAATCCAGATTTAATACTGTTATACAGAACTCCTGGAGAATATAGTGTTTGCATCAATGGTCTTAACAGACCGCCGTGATTCTGGATTAAATCATCTCCAGAATATTTAAATGTATTTGATGCCTTAATTTGTGCATCGAGGCCGGCGCCATATGATCTAGAAAATTGTGAAACTAAGTCTACAGTTCTTTGTGCGGGATAAAATCCTTTATAGGGATTAAATCTAATGGCGGCGCTGCATACCAATCTAATCTCTTTTGCATTTAATAGCGAATCAGCTCTAATTTTTAAGAAATCATGCAAAAATTCTGAATTAGAATAATCTAAATAAAACGACGAGGTAGAACTATTAATAGGTGTTCCAGTGATTTGAAATGTATCAGTCTTATTTTTAGAAGATATGCCATATTTTACATAATCTTCTACATGTTTGCTGATTCTAAATTCCGGCACAATTGAATATTCACGAGCCAATAAAAGCAAGTCTTCTTTGTATGCGTCGTAATCATCAAACCAGGGGTTAGATGCCGTGGCCTGGAAAATAGGAGTTCCAGAGCCCGAAATAGTAACTATTCCTGCTTGAGACGCCGCTTCCCAAAGAGCTTCTCCACCAAAAACATCAATTTGTTTAGTAGTCCTAAAAGGAGGATTGGCTGAGGGCACACTACCCGTTTCAGGAATATCCATTCCCGAGGGTGACACAATAGAATATGGAGAACTAATCATATGTTTTCTGGCATATAGGGCGGCTGGTTTCATGACCTGTGGCGCCAAAGCAGTTGTTGCCGCAACGCCAATATGATATGAGAAATAATTATTTTGCAACTCTCCAGCTGAACCCGATTTAATATTAGCATGATCGCTAGTAGAGCTATCTGGAGCTGATGATCTTGTTAGGAAATCGTGAGGAGCGTCCAAAGGCCAACTGCTTTGCGAAACTGCTGGACTTCTGGCGGCAAACGAGTTTTTAGCCGCGTTTCCCAGTTCAATTCTTTCAATGCCGCTATCTCTCCAAAATTTGTTATTATAGCCAATTCTTTCTCTTGAGGAAGAGATAAATTCATTTTTAACAGATGGGAAGATGTTCTGTGAGTATAAGACCCAATTTATATGATACGTTTCAGAGCCGACGAGAACGGAAAGAATTTGTTCGCCGGGACTCACGTAAGTTGTATTCGGTAGACCTAATGAATCGTTTAGTATTGCATCATTAAAATAAATTTTCTCATTATTGTGAGTTAATTTGATGCTTGTATTAGAATCTTTAAGATCATAATTAATTATCATAGGCCTCCCCCGCATAGAGACAGGAGGTAAGTTATAAACAGTAATTGCGTTATTTTTTGAGGCCGCCCGAGAAAAGGTACCACTCAATTGCTCATTTCTCAATATCGGATGATCTTGCATCCTTAACCGTTTCCAGTTCCAACCAAATGTTCCACCACGTTTTGTCATCAATAGATTAAAATAATTTGCTGATGTGGTTAAAAAGTTTTCAATTTGCGCTTGATCTATAATTGTCTTATTAAGATACTCATCATTATTTATTGTAAACGGAAATCCTAGTGTATTATCATCTGACGCGGTTATAGGATCATAAGTTAAAATATTTAATCTATTGGTAGGCTGCCACAAACTTTTGGTTAGTTCTGGCACCACAGCGCTAGCACTAACAAAATTAAAGAAGGGCTGAAAACCATTTACCGAACTTGAGAAGTAACCAGCCCTATCGCCCACTGACGGAGCATAGCCGAATGTTTCAATATCAGAGCTAGTAATTGAAGATGAAATCCACGAGTACTGCCTTGTTGACCTTGGGATTGGATGCTGAATGTAAAAGTTATCGTACTTCGAGGTTGTGGTCGTTGTTACGGTTTTTGGAGAATGAATATCTCCATCGTTGCTCATTTTTAACCTTGGCAATCTATTTCTATTAACTTTATGAAAAGACGGAAGCTGATCGTAGGCGGCGCCGGGTAGATCGGTAGAGGTTGTTACAAATAACGAATCTCTGCCAAACCTATCAGAGTGTCTTGCAAGATGTGATATTAATCCAAAGTCTTTGTTGTGAATATCTCTTACAACAATTCCGGCGCTGCCGGTTCCAACTTCCTCTGAAAAAGAACCGCTGGGGCCCTGAGAGGGTTTGAAGACCGACAAATTTTTATAATTAAGAGCGTTATATACGGAAAATTCTGAAGACTTAAAGTCTCGGTAGCCGCGGCCAAGCACCTCTATGCCACCAGGAGCAGAAAACCTAGAGACAATTATAGATTTGTTTTCAGTGCCTGTTAGATATCCAACATTATACTCTTCTACAAACTTAAAATGACTTCCGGAGCCGCGGCGGATATCTAAAAATGTACGTACATTTGTGGTACTACTAGAGTGATCTAAATATATACTTGCCGGTAATGTCGGCTGTTCTTCGATAAACGCCCTAGGGTTCTCAATCGCCCCAACACTGTTGACAATTTGATAGTTTTTCTGATAATTTCCTAGAACCGTAATTGTAGATCCTGTTGTCATCGCAATATTTCTAATATTGACTGGACGTTTTGCTACAAAATCTCTATATAACCAAGCTTTTTGAGAAGCCGTCATCGGGTATGGTAGGGCGCCGGGTTCATTTGCTTCGGGCCATGGATAATCAGGGGCAACCATGCCAATGGCGCCAGTTATTCCTGCCGAGTCATCATCCAGTTCTGTTGTTCCCAACAAAAGTTTCCAAGCTTCGGGCCTATTATACCATTGATCAGGAGATGAACCGGTGTTTAATTCTATATGACGAGATTGATGACCTCCAACAGCATAGTTGGTAAATGGGCCTTGCATTGGTACCTCAAAAGAATCTCCGTAAGTATCGTGATGCAAATTAACAAGTTCTATTCCGCCGGTAAGCCTTTCAACAACACGCTTGTTATATCCACTTGGCCCTAGTGAAGAACTGATAATATTAAACGGGAATGCAAATGAAGATTTAATATTACTATATCCAGTGCCATCATATTCATAATTTCTACCGTGAATAGTTTTAAAATATCTTTTAGTTTTATGCCTTGGGTGTTTTTTATCTATTTCATCTTGATGCGTTTCTTCTAATCCAAGAATATCTTGAGCATAAGCTACCAAAACATTTAAAGGAATAAAAACCGATGCATCATTATTTACAGGGCCACCAGGGCGCAAAGCATTATAAGTAAAATCAATATTTTTTCGATCCGTAAAGTTTACCCCACCTTTAACCAAGCTACCGGTACCGACATGACTATCATAGTGTATATTATAAATCTTACCAAAGCTGCGCGTTATATACTGTTTTCCTTGATAAAGGGTTCCGGCTGCAGCAATGCTATACTCAAGTTTCGTACTTTGGCTCAGGTGGGGCGTAGAATAAATAATTTCTTTAAAATTATTTCTTTGATTATCAATGGTTGAATTAACGGTAGGGGAGTTGGTTAGTCGACTTGATGAAATCTCTGTTGCGCTTCTTTCAGCCCTTTCTCTCCAATATAATTTATTTTTTTTCGTAGAACGTGGTGATTCAGGTATAGTAGAAGAGCCGCCGGCCCATGAATATTCTGCCTCTCTTATCCCCTTCATTGCGGCATCTAGATCGGGTTCACTAAATTCTATCGTTGGATATTTAGTCTGATACTTGTTGCGCTCCAATACGTGACTTTCAATGGTATTTAACATATCATTTTCAAAATCAGCAGAAGCTGGTATTAATTGAGAAATAACCGTTGTTAGCGCATCGTCAAACCATTTGTAGTATTCAACAAATTTTTCTATATCGGTAGTTTTAGTAACCCTTCTAAAGAATATCTGTCTTAATTTTTCTAATGATTTATAACGATCTCTATAGCGGTTTATGGGCTCCCCAATGATATTATTAAAATCAACAACGCCGGCGAAGAACTTTAGCATTTCTTCAGAAATTATGTTATACATACTTTTTTCAATTGTATAATAATACTTTGGTATGTTTTGATCGCCCCCAAACAATTTATCGTCTTCAGACAAAATTTGAATCATATCAGAAGAAACGACTCTTTCTGGATCTATAAATTTATATGTGTTAAATGGTAGTTTCTTTATAACATCTGTAGATGATGTTGCAAAGCCATAGCCATATCCTGTATGCTGGTAGCCGGCCCAATTGCCATACCACCCCAAGCTATTTCTTGTTTCTAGCGAGCCGGAACTCATATCAGTTACAATAAAGTTACCATTTGCATCCGAACCTGTAACGTCTGTGAAATTCCAATAAAGCGCCAAGGAGTTGATTCCCAGAACGTCGGTCTTAATACTTTCATCTTTCGGTGATATATTTTGATAAGAACCCGATGCACCAGCATTATAGAAATCATGAGCATGCTGCTCTAAAGTTCCATCCTCAATATATTTTGTCCAATATTTAATTGAATTAAGAATAATGTCTGATTGGTTTAATACAGCACCCGTGATATTAGTTCTGCGGGCACCGGCATACGCTCTTTTTGCTGTTGTTAGAAAATTCACAGCAGTATCATGATTAATCGACGCAGTTACTAAAAAGCTATTTTGAATAGTTCCAATTTCACTATTATATCCTTTAAAAATTAGGTCATATTCACTTTCACTTTCTATAGAGCCACTTACTTTACCTAAAACACTATACGAACTTGTTAAAGATGGAACCAATCTTACCGACAGATTCCATCTTTGATTATTATAAACGTCAAAAAAGTTACTACTTGTTAAAAATGGGAACGGAAATGGCTGGTTAGATGATGTGATCATAAACCTAACATTTTTTGAATACTCCTCATCTTTAATTGCCATTACTTGAAAGTTGGCATTGTCTGTACCAATATAGCCATCCACCCATTGAGTGCAATCGCCTCTTAATACAGTTGCGCTAGCTGTGTTGACCGTATGGAGGCCAAACAATGAGGAAGTTAGGAAAGTTCTATCAAATTTATCTTTATGAGAATTGAAAGTAGGAAACATAACATTTGCTTCCATTGTAAATCCATATGGCGTTTCATAAGCGTGCCCTAAACTTAAACTATCTCCAGAGCCATGTTTCGTATCTGAGCGGCCTGCACCCTGAGAACCGGAAATATATCCAATTGTATCTCCAGCAACAACATCATTAGGAGCGGCGGAATATGCAGAACCTGTAAATTGCTTTTGGAATACTACTGCTGAAATGTTATATTTGTTGTTAAAGTTAACAGTTTCTTTATTGGTGACCGTATGCTTGAGATTATTTTTTAACTCAAATACTTCATTGTGAGCATATGCATTAAGCCTAATTAAGCCCTCATCAACATTAAAGCATCTAAAAACATTTCTGATGGCCCTCTCTGTTCCTTTTGATTTATAGATGTTTGTTAAGTTGTTGTATAAATTAATATAAATTGCGTTTTTGGTTTCTGTTAAAGAATTCTCAAAAGAGCCAGTTAAAGTTTTATTAAGAATTTTTTCCATAATTGTTGAATCAACAAAAATCTCTGGTGTGTATAGTCCAAGAGATTGTGGAAGATGCTGCGCAAATGTATAGGGGGCGTGCGAAGCAGATGTGTAGGCATGATGCTTAAGCTTAGGTAATTGTGAAATCTGCAAATATAATTTGTCAAGATAGGTTCCGACAATATGCGTTACTTTTCTTAATTCAGATGTCTCGGCTGAGACAGTATCTTCGTCTTCCTCAATAACCCAGGAAGGCACCATGTTTAAAAAAGATGAATTATTTTGTCTATCGTAATAAGAGCCGCTTTCTAACAATTTTGTTTTTAGTGCACTAACATCTGGATGAAATGAATATACGATCGGATCTTTATATTCTGATGTAAACGAAGAACCACTAGCAAGAACTATAGCCGAGCCGGTCGATCGTGAATTGCTTCCATATCCGGTCCATACCCCGTTGCTAACTCGGCCACTGTAATCTAATACAATGCTATCTGTTGTTGTTGTTGTGGTAATTCCTTCATTAAATTTATAGTAAATTCCTAAATCTGCATTAGAAACATCTGTATTAGTACCACCTCTAGCATGTGTAAACCAGTTTGTGCCAATCTGTCTTCCGCTCCTGGTAGATTTCCAAAAACGAAACTCGTCTACAGAGCCAGAAAGCTTACCAGCGCCGGCTAATGAGCCGGTTGCAGTTGTTTCCGAGGGGGTTGTCAAAAGAGCCCCGATTCTCCCCATCATATCTTTTGGTGGCAGCTCTCCGATTGAAGAAGTATAGTTGAGAGTATCATTATAGACCCCATCAACATAAAATTTAGTAACACACCCGCTGCCTGTATTTTGAATCACAAATGCATAATGATGCCACTTTGCAAGAGTATCAACACTTATACTGGCGCCCACTGATTGTTGAAAAAGACCATCTCCAGTTGACGCTCCAGACTGTACCGTCAATATAAATGGTGAACCGCTACTGGCTGTGCCATTTAATTCAATTGTTAGTCTTCCATAATCATGTGCGGTGGATGCATTATTGTTCCACATATCAAAGATGACTTGTTTTTCCGTCTCGCTATTGAGTGTTGAAAGGGGAATAGCCGAGCCAGTTTTTAACCAAAACTCTACAGTAACTCCGGTACCAAAATCAGATTTTAAATTAGACTCTCTTGATCCGGAACCATAATCGGAGGGATACCCCTCAATTGAATATATATCTGACTTGTAGATATTAGAGCTTTCAAGTTTATTACTATAGGGGTTTGGGCTTAAAGATATCAGCTCATTATTCGAGGCAGAACCAGTGCCCGGGCCGCCTTTAAAAGTAATATATTCTAGTGTACTTGGGATTCCATAGCCATCAGAACTGCCTATAACATTAGTAGAGCCACCCCATCCGCCATCTTGATCGTTGGCAATTGTGATAAATCCATTTGTACGAGGATATAGATTATCAAAAATATATTTATCAATATCCAATAAACTGTTATAATATTCATTTATTTCAGCATCAGAGCCATCATACGGATAATAATCATGAATCCACTCTATTGCTCCTTTATAATATAAATAAGCCGAGCCATATTTTACAAACTCTGGCGGCTTTCTATAATCTACTTGTGGTATAAACGTATTTTGTTTTTCTGCAGCTGCTTTAGTATTTCTTGACGATTCAACATCAGAAAAAGCTTCTTTTTCATCAACTTCGGATATATAATTTTTTGTTTTTTCTGCTGAATCAAAAAGTTTTTTAATACTCATATTCTACTACTCTAAATTTAAATGTTTTGTCTTGTTCTATCCAAGAAGCGACCGCGGAATCGTAGAAAGCAAACTTAAACGCATATGCATACCCTGGCTGTAGCAGATTCATGTCAAAATCAAAATAATTTCCAGTCTCATCATATGACAGCCCTGTATGTAATTCGCTACCAGTACCATAAGAGACAGCTTCATAGCCATCTACAACTCTATAGACTCGATAAGAAGCGCTTTGCATTGTCAAAGTTTTAACAATTGACGTTGCTTTAGTATAAATATTTTGATTCCGATTTTTTTCTCTAATATGAAGATTAAATCTTACGGTTTCATCCGGATGATATGCTTGCCTAACGTTCATTAAGTTAATATAATAACTAGGCTTGTGTGATATAGACACTGCACTCAAGATTTTCGGTACTATAGAGCCGGTGTAAAATTGCCCTGTCGCATTATGGGCATGTTTATGACTATCACTTCCGGTGTACCAGACATCGTAAATTGTTTTTAATACTGTCGGATTTTTTGAACCCGTGAACGCAAAAGATGCACTATAGACTCCTGTAGACACAATACCTCCTGTTATAACCGTCAAATAACTTGATCGAACATGGCCGGCATTATCGGCGGAAAGAACCTGAACACTTCCGGTATTTGCAGAAGTGGCGCCAGAAACAGGAATATCTGACGGCGGTGCATCGTCGGCTTCTCCACCATTTATATAATCTCCACCAACAGAGCCAGAATAAATACCTACATAAACTCTTTTATCGGCTCCTAAATTAGGAATATCTGCCAATCTTCCTCTAACATAATTATAAAAATAAATTGTATTTAAGTTATCTGCTGCAGATGCTAAAGAGCTGCTGTAATAAAAATTCCCTCGATCGTCTCTGGTAATGTCGTCCCACCTAGCTTCAATAACTGGCCGTTTATAGAAATATTGAGAACCTCTACCAAAAAATCTTTTGGTATAGTATGAGGTTGTAGATCCGCTTGGATTTTCCAACTCACCATCATCGTCTGCTCTTCCGGTGGCGCGGCCGGCCAATGCATCCACAGAGCTAGAAGCCTCTTGGCTTGCTGTTAACATTACGCCAAGTCCGTAATTTGAATATGTACCCGCGATCCATTGTTCGACCCATGGAGTTATGTTTAGTTCAATATTTTCTGTTCCGTCTGATAGTGTTTTATCAAATATGTAAATCTCTGTATTAACCTGATTATTGGGGGCGCCTGATTGAGTGTGATAAGAGCCGCCGGCTAATAATGTATTATTAATATCTTTCCAATATGTGCTATCGGATGCTGACATCCAATTACAACCTTCGTTGCCAAGAGTCAAGTCGGCGTATCCTTCCATATCAAGGCCAACACCCTCTTGCCAGGACTGAGAAACCATCATAAAAACATATTTCGCATCTTTAGGTACTGTTTTTGAATTGGGAGCATTATAAAGACGCAAGAAAAAGTTAACGCTACCACTAGCGGGTATTGTAGAGTTTGTACGATCGGCGGAAATTCCGGTTATAGGAAACTTAATTAAAACACGAGATACTTCTGCAGAACTAGTTGATTGTCTTCCATATATAGAAAAAACATCTAATACATCAGAGGCTCCCATATTAGCACCGGTTGCCCTGGTAATTAAGTTTGGTTCATAGGTATTTGAAACCGTAGTATCAGCGCTAGCTGTGTATCTTTTAAGGGCCATTATTTAACTTTTCCTTTGATGTCTACCGATGAAAACTTTATCTCAAATACCGCATTCTGCGGAGCAATTAGTTTTTCTCCCGCAGGTGATAAATTCTTATTAATATCAAAATATACACCAGAATAATTCGAACCAACTTTATTAACAATTTTTACTCTTTCAATATCTAAAACTCCATTAACCTTTTTTAATTCACTATAAACATCACTAATGGTCATCGGTTCTCCAATAAAAAATGGGGAAGTATATGCACTACGAAGCGCTTCTATCGCGCGCTGTAGCGCATCATACTTATTAACACCTATCGAAGCCCTTATAATAAATTCAATACCGATATTAATAATATATGGATCTAATATGTCAACTGTATCGTTGATCATTCTATAATTATCAATCCAAGTTTTTAAATTATTTTTGATCGTTGAGTTTGTTTTAGCAAGCTTTCCATTCGTATCTTCCGAAATTACATACATATTAAGATTTCTTTTGAGAGAGTCAGGATCTTTCTGAACACTTACTCTCTTAATGGAACCAAATTTAGCTGGCATTCTATAAGCTATATTCTCATAATCTGTCTGAGTGACGGCACGATTTTGCGTAGGGAAGGTATCAAAAATTCTCCTTTTAACTTCATCACTATTCGGCGGGGCTGTGTCTCCCACAATTGGTGTCTCATTAAGAACTTCTAAGGAAGCATTAATGTTCGATATGGTACCGTTATTCAATTTTTGGGGATTTGCATAGACGAGTTGATATGCGCCCGGCTTGTTAATTCCGGCCGCGGCAATATTGGAGCGAACAGGGTTTGTTGCCCTATAGGCAATCGTCAATTTTGTATTTGATGGAACTATGCCAAAGCTTTGATTTTTAGATAATCTGCTTGGATCAAAAGTTGTATCGCTTGTATAATTTTTGCCAAAAACGTCAATTGCAACTGACTGTGGCTCTGCTACAATATCTGTTTCGCCATCTTTTCCGCTACCAAATTGCAAAGAAACATCGGCGCCATCTCTTTCAACTGTAAACTTTCTTGATACTATCATTGGCTTCAGCACAGAAGGAACGTTATCGCTTCTATAGTTATTATTTGACATTTCTTTATATATCATATCTTGTGACAAATATTCAACTTCAAAATATTCATTCCCTTCGTCATCGAAAACAGAAATAATTTCCGAAACATTAGCAGCTGATAAAGTTACTTTCTTAAATTTTTCATAATCTCCAACAATTATTGTCTCTTGTCCAAAGCGGCCCGAAACAACATTTCCATATGCTTTAACTGCGAAAAAAGTGGGTGTACCAGTTGTATCGTTTACCCTTCCAACAACAATTTGATTTTTTGGATTCGCAAAATCTACATTTTCTGTTAAAACAAAAGCTGCTCCATTTGTAGCAGAAAAGCTAGCTCCACGTCTCAACACAGGGAGATATTCAGTATCTGGCCCAAGAGCAGTAGCAGATGCAGGAACTAAAATAAAAACAGCAACGCGGCCGAAAGTAGAGGGGCGGCCCGGGTCTTTATATCCCAAGGCCCTGCCGTGTCTTATAATATTCGTATACTGATAAGCCGTATCTAAGAACGTTTCATTAACACTATAATCTAGATAAAAAGAAAGCTGATCTCCAATATAGGCCACAGCATCAACCATCAAAGAGCCAAACGAACCTTCGCTCCAGTCTTGAAAACTATCCGGATAATATTTTTGCGCGATCTGCAATAAATCACCACGAATAGTTTCAAATTCCCTATTAGTGTAATCAATTGGAATCATCTTCTTTTGTTCACCAGCCATAAAAAATCCTCTTTTTAAATACTTGTAGTAAATTCTAATATATCTTCAAACGAAAGATTAGGAATCGAATATTGTAAAGAAATCGATAAAATAGAACTATCCTGATCCTCTGCTGTAAAGACAATATCTTCAACTGTAATCATTGGCATATAAGCACGAACCTGTTCTCTGATTTTATCGTCAATTTCTGAATATGTCGCAGCGCTGAAGCCTGAAAATAAAAACGTTTTTAAGCCCACACCGTAATCGGGCAACATCACTTTTTCGCCCGGTATGGTTAATATCAGCATCTTTAAGTTTTGCCGAAGTAGTCTTTTTATAGACTTGACCATCGTAAACCCATCAGTAGAGCTAAAAGTTAATGGAAGTGCTACACCCATCGATGACATTGTTTATACCTCATTATACATTATAATTATTCCTTCTCGCAAATATTTCCCTTAGAATCAAAAGGATTAGTTCTTAAACGTCTCCGCTTCCACCATGGTAATAATTTTTTTCCTGCAGATGGCTTCAACCTGTCTTTAAGATTTCCGAGAAAAATGCTTCCAGGCCGCGGGAGATCTCCAAGATTTCCTGCCTTAAGATTCCAACCATGCTTATAATAAGCTTTAAACATTTTCTTAATTCTTTTTTTAGATTTTCTTAAAATTTCTCGATCCCAGCTATCCCATTCATTAACAAATAAACCAGCGAATGGGCCGGGATTTCTATCGGCTAAACTTGACCACCCTGCATTTGAAGATATTTCTCTAACTTCAGAGGTTATATTACCTTCATCATCTTCATCATCTTCAGTTATAATTCTCATTCCCGGCTTTGTTCCAAAGTCTGATTTTCTTCCATATGTTGAATCATCTGCAACAGTGACCTCTCCGATAGATGGCAAGAAAGCCATATCATTATAAATGGCTATGGCGGAAATAACTTTATTAAATGGAAAAATATAACGAGTTATCATATTAAATTTTTCATCTTTTTTCAACATATTAATCAAACACAATAAATTTTTGCTATCATCCTCAAGAGGAACAAACTGCGAAAGAGGAAGATCAAGTACATCAACCTCTACTGCTGTTACAACAGTTTTAATACCATTTATAGCCATAGAAAAAAGTAGTCCATACCTCACCCCAAGTTCTCCCGTCAGGCCAACTACGCGCTCGCCGGTTGCGTTAAGAGTCTGTTCTAGGGTACCAGGATAAACATCAGAAATATTTTGTGTTTGATCTTCGTTATTCAATATTTTTGTAATAGCATCGGTTGAACTATATTTAACATTATTTATACTGATATATTTCTCAATTACAAATGGCCGGGAGTTATCATTTTCATATTCTTCATACCCGTAATCTGCAACAGAGCCAATCGGGACCACCATCTTATTGGCAAATGGTTTTAACAAATTATGAGAGCCACTTACATGTTCGGGGCCCTCCATGTATGATAAATTACCATCTTCATCTATATGAGCATGATAATAACCAACATATTCATCACCTTTAGAATATGAAGTTTCTTCAGATCTGATCTCATAAACACTAAATTCCCCACCTCCAGTATAATACGGAGCATCTACGGTTGGATCTTCCAGATACGGAACAGTTGGAATTTCTTCAGATTCTTCAATAAAAGGAGGATATAATTTAAGAGAGGCGCCTTGGACCATATTATTAAGCACATAATATAATATGTCGCTTACTTCTGGTGTGGTATCGAGTACTTCTAAATTTTTAACAAGAGTGTCACCCATGTAGTTAAGTTGTTCGACTACTAATTCTTTAAGTATTTTTTTAGATAAATCTTGTGTTTTATAAATTGCATTGTAATTTTTTTCTTCTCGATAATTTTTTAAAGTCTTAATTTTTCTAACTTCTCCAACTTCTTTTGCATCTCTTAAATCTCTTCTGGAAGGATAATTATAACCCTCTTGCATATCATTTAATTTAAATAAAGCATCCAAAACAGGCTGTGGCGGATCTACGATTTCTCCAGAATCTATTCTTCTTGCGTACATTTGCACTGCTTGTTCTAAAAATCCAAACCAAAATTCTTCATCACTATAAATACCAAGTCGATCTGATGCATCAGGATCTGATTCAGCAAAAGATTCCTGCATTGATTCAACAATATATTGCGCGTATATATCACTATAAACATCCGGAAAGACAGGCTTAAATACAGAAAATGTAGCCAGTGATTTAACCATATGAGCAGTAACATAAATTCTTATTGCTGCCGTAATAAGACCTTCTAAGCCGGCTGCGTTTGATCTCTCTAAAATTCTATGATAAGGCAACTCTTCAACACAATCTGATTCGCCATGCTGAAGTCTTTCATCTTCGGGCATATTTCTATATGCTTCATCTACTACATCTTGAATTTCTTCGAAATCTACCAAATCGGTTCTTTGAGGCTTGCAAGGACTTAATTCCGGGAACAACACATCTATAAACCCTATCCAACCTTTGTTTTCTTTTGGCTTAATGAAAACAGGAGGATTCATATATTTTCCTCCAAATTTTGTTGGATCTAGATAAAAAACTCTATTCTTTTCATCGCGATCTTCACGATCGATCTGATACTGCATTCTACTAATACCAAGGATCATATCATCGTTTATGATTTTCCTCATATAGGTGTCAATAACATTTCCATCATCGTCTAACTCTTCATCTTCAATTAGAGCCTCTCCATATGGGGTGCCCCAATACTCTGAGGAAATATTGGGGGTGTTATAAGGAATTACATAATCTACGTCATCTCTTGTTAAATTATCATATTCGGCGCCATAAGCAAAAGCCGGCGTATTGTTTGCCACTTTTTCTATAAACGCATCAAATACAATATTCATAAATTCATCATGAAAATCTTTAACTTCTTGTTCTAAATAATCTGCACCATTCTGTTCAAGTATTTCGTGTAAAAGGGTGACTTGGGGTATAAAAGATTTTTGTGTAGAAAACGACTCATTAAAATTTGTATAACTCGACAGATTAAATTCACTTAAAGTCGTGTCTTCTGCCAAAAATTCGAACTTTCTATCGGATAGAGCATACTCAGTATCATTGTCATCTCCAACAGCCGGTATATTGAATGGTAATAATGCGGCAATCTCGCGTTCATATTTAGCACCAGGGTTAATATCTTCCGTAATTAAAATTCTTACATTGTCGCTATAAACATTATTTATAGTTTTTAATTTCTCATTCGTATCGCCAATCTTACCGAGAACATTAACACTCAAAGGAGGAAGTGCTCTTTGCAGGTCAGAGAAGAACAGCTCTATTTTAAAACCATATCCGTATGCGGAATCTTTTGCATTCATACCAGTGCGAAGACCTTTTGCATTATCTTTAAAAGAAAGAGTTACATCGGGGGCGCCCTTTCTGCCCTTTTTGACAAATTTTACTTTTTCGTTTTCCATATCAACTTTGGTCTTTATATTATAGCCTAAATTTGGCAACTCATAATATTTAAAGTCTGGCGTAGTCATTGACTGAACAAGTTGAGTAGTTGCAGATAATCCTGGAGTTATAGCTGTAAGAACTAATGGTACGTTGTTTATGATTCCAAGATTTTCAAAAGTTGCTGAGGAGACTGTTTGTGTTTGCCAATCGTTATTTGAAGAAAAGTTTAAATTTTCTTTTAAATCTGTGGCGTCACCGGTACCCTCTAGTTGATATTGTAGCCACTCTGCTACATATGCTGGAAAAGTTCCTCTCTGAAATGGAGTGGGCAGCACTCTACCAGACAGCAACTCTTCGAAATCGAGTCGATCACCAGTATCAGTAGCAAAATCTACGTATCCAGGCTGTAAAAAAGACTTTCTATAATGAGCTGTTAAAGGATTTCCCATTGTATCAGATAGGATCATATTAATGAGTCCCCAGTTTTTTTCACCTGGACCATTTCCAAGCATGTCGGTTGAAAAAGCAACTTTTAATTTTTCAAAATCGTTTGATAAAGCAAAGCTTGCGGCCGATGCAGCCTCTTCAGATTCAAATGGTATAAGTCCGTTATCGCATCCTGGATCCGACGTGAGCGGGGGCATTTGACTTCCGATGTAGCCCCCCAAGCCATCGGGTCCGAAACCTTGCTGCAGGGCATCTGATAATTCTCCCAAATCATCCGCCATCCCATCGCGCATATTTTCGCACATAGCGCTAATTTGTTCCGGTGTGGCGCGACCAGCAAGAAGATTTTGTCTTAATTCGCAAAAATCATCCCACTGATCTTCTGTATAACAAAGGGACGGATTGGCTGGTGCCTTCGTAGAAGCCGGATCGGTAACAGCATCTTGTATTGCTGCTTTTGCATCGGCCGGCATGAGATTACCAACATTTTTGAAAAAATTACTGATAGCTTCTTTATTTGGAAAGCTTTCTCTAAAAACTTGATATTCATATTCTATTAGACTGTCGACCAATTCAAGAAACTTATAAGAGGCATCTCCCAGCATTGCTTCATATAATTCAGCTTGAGTGGTGCTTGAAGAAACATCTCCTACAAAGTTATTTAATTGTTCTTGATCGGACAACGCGGAGGCTCCCGAACCTAAGCTATCAAACAAATCAGAAATTGTATCGTCTAGTTCGTCTTCATCAGCGGCGTCGCCACAAATTGTTTCTCTTATCGTATCTCTAAAATTACTGCGGCCGGCAACGGCTGACGGGATAGAAGCTATTAAATCTCCTGCTGTTTCAAGCGCTTTGCACATGGAATCGCTTATGACACCGCAAATTTTTACAAATAATTTTATTATTATACTTATAATAAGCTGCTGTAGGGCCTGTTTCAGTAGTTGAAAAAGAATACCCCACCAATCTTTAACTTCAGGTATCCATCCAAATGGATTTGCTAGTTTTGGCATCGTAATGTCCCAGCCATTCCGGCACATTGGAAGCTCAACTGATTTAATAAAATCAAAAATACCCGGATCCATCATCGGATCTTGAGGACAGTCAAAAAATGCAATTGTATTTGCTATCATTTGGGCGCCGGGATATTTATTTAACTTATCTATCAACTCTAACATATCGCCAGAATAATGTTCTATGAGGGCCGCTATATAAGCTTGTATCAAAACATTTTGATCAAGCTCTGCAGTATAGCCGCCATCTAATTTTTGGGCCAAAGATCTTCTTGATTCCGATTTTTGGGAGGTGGCAGCTGTTTCAGAACCGTCCAGCGGTAAGGTCGCGTTACTTACGGGGCCTCCCTCAGTAATGGTATTTGATATCTCTTGATTTGTAGACTGATCTTGAAATACATCGCCGCTCTCCAATTTACTCATGGCCGAGGTGCCAAGCTTCTCTTGTACCTCTGGTGGAAGTCCCACAAAAAGATCAGAAAAATTCTCCACTGACATTGCTTTCAGAGCTGATTCTGCTATCTTTCCCATGGCTTGTTCTAAAGTCAGGCCGCCAAGTAGACATCCAATTGCCTCTTTTAGCAAATCAAACAGCCCACAAAGCTTTAGTTCGTCAAACTTTTTGAAAGCATCTTCAATATTAAAGGCGCCAGATTTGGATTCTTGAGAATCATTTTGTTCAACACCAAGCAAGCTCGCACACCATTTTGTAAAAACAATATCATCATCCTCTAACGTTTTGAATGCTTGCTCTTTGGCCATCATCATCATACGTTTACGATTAACCATGCTAATTTGCCTTCTTTGGTCATATGGCGTACTCTTTCGGCGTTCGGCAGACATGGATACTAAATGTGTTGTCGCATCTGGGGCTACCGAGAGCCCCAGCTCAATGTCTTGCTGTTCTAACTCGCCAAGCTCATTTAAGCAATTTGCTTTCTTATAAGCATATGCTAATGCATCACCTATACTAAAATCACTATCTAAAAGATCTTGGCCAAGCTGTTTAGCTTCATCTTGCAATGCAGCTGAAATACAAGAAGTAGTTGGGGCGTCAGCGCGATTAGTATCAAAAGTATCATAAACTGGTGGGTATGTATGTGTTGTCACGAACTCGATCCAGCCCATGGGCTCTCTTGCTTCTAAGTCGGTTAACATATCTTCTATTTTGCTAAAGTAGGCCATGGCAGTAGAATCTTTAAAAGAACTTCTTGCGTTCAAAGATTTAAGTTTTTTCTTTCCAAAAGACCTTGGCTTATCATTACATCCAGCAGTCCACACCCGCATTTTAATTAACTTGTAGTTTTTATTAAGTTGAAATTCAATTTTAGTCACTCTATCTTGAAAAAGGCCGCCAATAGAGCCAAAACCAACGATATTCATCTTTCTTTTATTAAGAAAGGCATCTACTTCTGTTAAAATAGAACCAAGAGTTGAATTTTTAAATAATCTAGAATCTCCATAAGTTTCTAAATTGAAAACACTATTATTCTTTTCTTTAAGAATGTTGCCACCTTCGACGGATCTAAAAACTTTTAAATATCTATTGTAAAGTCGCAAGCCTTTTCTAACTTTTATTAAGTTTGCTCTCAGTTTATCAGTTTCATATGTTACTGTTGTGCCGGCTGGTTCAGGCTCTTCATCCTCTTCCTCCTCGTCTTCATCTTCTGCATCATCAATCACAACAAGACTTTCATATGGCACTGTAAAGAGTAATTTAAGTCGAGAATTTGGTCGAGCATCTAGATCAAAATCGGTATATTCAACAGATTCTCGTAAGCTCAATATTGAACCTTCAGAGCTATTTTTATCATAATTTACCAATAAAGATTCTAATGCTTCATTAACATATTCATCGAATCTAGCATTTGTACCGGCTGCGGCTTCCTCTTCCGTTGTATCTTCGTTTTCTAACAAAGAAGAATCCATTGTATCGGTATATTCTGTAACAACCGTTACATGAAATAGGCACTCCTTCTCATTAAAAAATGGCTCATCAACGGTTTTTTGTTTCCAATCTGGTACAGTTGCGTAAGGATTCGGAATACACTCAGGACAAGGAGCCGCTTCGGCAACCTCAACAAATTCTTCGCATGCGTCAATTAACTTGTCGCCATTTACATCTTGATATTTTAAAAATTTTGATTCTGCCATCTTAAGCCCTTATGTGGCACTAACGCTCTTGCTACAAATGTATCTTTTACCAAGTGGATTACAATAATTTAATTGCCATAAACTATGTTTAATTCTCAAATGCCATAAATTAGATATCACCTGATTCATTATTTGGACTCCCGCCACAGTGCCAGCTGCAGCATAGTGGGGACTGTTCGCTGGCCAAAGATTTACCGAAACGGCGCTATTAAAGGCTAATTGGGTTAAAGCAAAATTCATTAATGCTCCCTGTATCTCGTCAACGTTTGTTTGTAAGTCTTCCAAACATGCAAGTAAGTTTTCCCCTCTTACAACGGGTTGTAAAACTTTGATCGACTCTGTAGGCGGTTTTGGGCCCTTCAGTTTACCTTGTTTAATTAGTATACTTAACGGAAACGGAAGGCCTTCTTCTTCATCTTCTCGACTAACCATATTACCAGCAATTAAATCAATGGGGGGCATCGGTTTAGTAATTTTTCCGCCGCGTGAATTTGTTTCTCCTTTACTTCCAAATCCTCCAAAAGGTGCTTTTCCGGTGACGATCTTAACGCCCTCTCGGCCAATAATTCTTACAGCGTCTGCTTTAATGCCAATTCCCGAACGACCTACTGAATTATTGTCCCAATAGCCGGGAGCTAAGCCAAAATTCTTATCTATATCTGTCATCTGACTGATATAGATCCTGGCTGCATCAGCACCAAAATTATTATCTGCTATAGTTTCCTTCTTTTTAGTATTAGCATTTTTAACAGAAGATAATCTTCCAACAACAATATCAATCGTATCACAACCTATGGCACCTTTACCACCATAACCAGAGGGAAGGGTGGTGGGCCGATCTTTTCCAAATACTATATAAGAATTTCTATTAGCGATAATCTTTTGTCCAGGAGCTGGTCGAAATGAAATATTTGGCGTGGGAGAATCAGTCTGCATTATTCCAGAAGTTGCAGGAATATGATTAATAGACGCTTCTTCTTGTATAAGTGTTTCTAAATTTTTGATTCTTTGATTCTTTCTGAAGAAATCAGGATTCCACATTTTTTTAGCCATTATTATCCTCCACTATAGCTCCAGTGCCACGGTTCTTTTGCATCCCAAGATTTAATACCTCCATATTTAGATTTACCATAAACATTTTTCATCATCCATTGATAAAACGGGGTAGCTCTAGATGTATCATAAGCTTGAGTCAGCTCAGGCCCTAAATCAACCGCGAGGCCTATTTCGTGATTCGACTGTGTAGGTCTTGCTGCAGGTGTCGTACACTTTGCCCGTGTGCCAGACGAGGGAAGCGTCATTATTTCATCATAGTTGGCTCCGCACTTATATTTCAACCTACAGCTAATTTGGCTTTGTGTTGTTCTTGTTCCGGAAGCTGAAATTGATTTTTGTAATTTTAAGCCCGACGCTAAGGCATCATCGACGGCCTGTTTAATATATGCTCCAAACTTTGGATGTAGTTTGATTGTTTTTCCTGCTATAGTAAATGATTGACAATCAACCAGATCATATCCTGCTTTGCCGCCGCATTTTAGTAAAGGTATAGTTTTACCAGTCGAATCTGTGCCCGTGGCCCATTCTTTTCCGTCTTTTTGTAATTGTTCTTGTCGCAATCTTGTAAGAAATTCTCTAGCTAGAGTATACCGATCGGCATCGCTCAGAGTTGGAGGAACTCTTGGAGACGAGCCCATGCTAACTGCAAGCAAAGTGGTCGAGCAATCGCCGGGGAGGCCTATAGTGGGATTATTTTCCATATTATTTTTGATAGACAAAAAAGTGCCAAATTGAACATTGTAAGAAAATACATTTCTTTTTAACTCTACACGCACGTGATCTCCAACGTTTGGTGTGCTATTGTCAGTCTTTGTGTAATCATCCGACGATATAAACGTTGTATGCATGTTAATTACTCTAGTGGCAACAACAAGATTTTCTGCTACTGTGGCATCACAAGGATCGGGAAGATAATCATGCGGAGAAGGATTATCTATAATCCTACCTTTAAATGCAAATTTAGTTATTTTAGGCTGATCCGGTACTGGCATGCCCGTATCCTTCTCTCCGCTCAAGTGAGCATCCGCTAAAAATATTGGTGCTGTTAATACTTGAGCGTCAAAGACCGTTTTACCACGGAATACATCGAAAATCAAGCCAGATCGAATGGAATTGCCAAACAAGTCCATTCTTGATTGTTTATCTGTAAAGGTAGCAATATCTAAAAAATCTTTAAATTTGCTCATCTTCTGTTTTCTCCTGTATTAAATCAAATAAACTGTCTTTATCCGCGTCCGATAATTGAGAAGAAGGGGTTTGACCCTTTTGCCTAAGACCGATAAGCTTAACTAGCTGCTCATTTGATCTTTGAAGAGTCTCGATATGTTTTGCTGCAACCGGGCTTAGATATTTATTTTGTTCTGCGTCATTTGCTATTTGATTTGCAATCTCATTTAAAAATTCTCGGGCGACCTTTCTATCATTTCGAATGTTTCCCAAGGCTTCAACAATTAGAGATTCCAGATCTTCTTTGCTCATAGTTCTCCGTTTTCCCAATCCTGCTTAAAAGTACTATATTTCTTACGAAATTTCTTTAATGAATTAACAATTTGTTTTGTGTTTAATCCAGTTATTTCGCGAAGGTATAAATAAATAGCTTTTTTATTAAAAATATCGATATCTTCTTTAGACTCGAAGAGTATGACTATCGCTTTATATACTCTTAAATCATTTTCCTTCATGGTAGACGCGTCCCAAGATTGTAACTCTACATAAAATGAATTCCAAAATTCATCTTCTTCTCTATGGGTAAGGTATGAATCGTTTGTAGAAAGAAACTCTTCTTCAAATCTTTTAGAAATGCTTCCATAATCAACTTCGCGCTTGTTTCGTTTTTGCTGACGCTTTACTTTGTGAATAAACCAATTTTTAGTAATTACTGAAAAATAAGAAAAGGCTTTGGAGCCTTTGTTTGGATCATATTTATCAAGAATGGTCATTAACCATATCTTGCATTCATCTCGTAGTGAATCACAATTGGGCAAATTGGTAAACTTGTAAGTAAAAACAATCTTATCAACCATTTCATTAAATGCTGGTTGGATCCATTTTACATATAGTTCGGTTCTCTCACGAATACAATTTGTGTTAGAATATCTAACTATTGCGTCTTCGTGCTCTTGAGTAAAATAATAATTTTTACGCTTCTTCGATATCTTCTTCGTCGGTGTCGTCATAATCTTCTTCGTCGGCTTCGTCATAAATTGGTGTTTCTCCTTTTTCTGTTAGTGAATAAATATATTCAAAGGTAGCTAATTGTTCATTAAAAGAAAGAGCATGTTCTCTTAAAGAAGAAATGGTTTCATCTCCATAAAACATCTCAAGTTCATAAATAGAACTTAAATGTTCAGTAAATGAGTTAACCATTTGTTGTAAATCTCCTAGTTCTTCCGATACTGATAAGAGTTGCACTATCGCATAACGCGCATATACAAATATACCAATATTAATAATCATTGATAGTGTTAGTATCGCAGATAAAATTATTTCAAGACGGCTCATAATCTTTACCTTTAACCTCTTTTTTCTGTTCTTTTAAAATCTTACGATTTGCTTCAATATATTCTTTCGTCAATTCGCCTACTTTATTTTTTTTAATTACAATGTCATCTTTTATCATTATAGGCGTTGATAAAAGTTTTCGCATACTTTCGGTGGCTCCGCACTCACAACAATCTACGAATGTTTCATCAAGACCATGCGACACTGTAAAGGTTAAAGTGCACTCATCGCACATATACCTATATCTAGGCATTTCTTGATGTGACCATATCGGCTAGATCTTTTGCTGTAATTTCACTATTATCAGTAAACCTAACTGTTGGTGGATTTGTGACCACAAGGCCATCTTTTGTATCTGTCAGTTCAAAATTTTTAAGAATCGGAACAATGTCCAATTCGTTTAAAAGTGATTCTTGTAGGGCCAGCATAATGGCCCCTAGTGCTTGATTAGATAGTTGCATTTTTTCTCCTTACCATTTAAAATTTTGCTTATAATATTCAACTATGTGTTTGATTTCTTTATCAAATTTTCTTTGAGGCTTCCATCCAAGTGAACGAAGCTTATCATCATTTAAAGCATAGCGAATATCTTGGCCTTCTCTAACATGTGAAAGATCAAGATATTCGCTCCAATCTTCTTTCGCCTCTTCAAAATAACATTCTAAAACTTTACGAGCTGTATCTATGTTCTTCTGCTCAAATCCGCCGGCTACATTGAAGATCTCGTTACGTTTTTCTGATTCAATCAGAATAATAACGGCTGCAGCGGTATCATCAGAATGAAGCCAATTTCTAATTGGGTTTCCGTTGTTGTGAAGTTTAATTTTTTTATTTCTCATAATATTTTTAACAACAAGTGGTATTAGTTTTTCGGGATACTGTCCTATTCCATAATTATTGGTTGGACGTAAAATTATATATTGAATTCCGTAGGTTCTTGCCCACGCAAGAGTAAGCATATCAGCAGCGGCTTTTGATGCCGAATATGGATTGCTTGGCTTTAATATATCTGTTTCACAGTGAGCGCCTTCTTCTATATCTCCATATACCTCGTCGGTGCTAAAATGAAAAAATATCGGTCGATCACTTACATTATTTTGCTTATTGCGAATAAGATCTAAAAGATTTTTAACACCCACAATATTAGATTGTATAAAATCAGCACTATCCACAATACTATTACCCACATGTGACTCAGCTGCTACGTTAATCACATAATCACAATCAGGCAAGTATTTTAATTTACTAATATCTTTTTTAATAAAATGAAAATTATCACTTTGCATAAACTGTGCTATAAGTTCCTCGTTTGCGGCATACGTACATTTATCAATGCCATATACTTTCCAGCCTTTTTCAAGACATCTATGCGTTATATATGAACCAATAAGGCCCAAACAGCCCGTAACAACAACTAATTTCATCTAATCACCCTTTATAATTCTGTGGCTGTCGCTGTCAAAATGTTCTGTCGAAAATTCAAACAATTCACTATCTTCTAACGCTACCATTTGATGGCGTAGACCAGTAGCTACATGAAATTTCTCTCCAGGATTAAGTATAATTTGATTAGCCTTTGCTATGTTATCATTCTTAGAGTAATAAACTATCATCTTTCCAGATTGTAAATAAAATACTTCATCTTTAATTTTATGAAAATGCCAAGAGCAACGCTTTCCTTTGTTAAAAAATAAAAGCTTTCCACAATACTCAGAACAATTTACAATCCAGCGTTCCCATCCCCATCCTTTGGGGACGTGCTTCATTGGTAGTGGTTGTTTTTTTCTACTCATTGCAAGGATTCCTTGTGAGTTTTAAAAAAATCAATATCTCGTATGCCCTTATCATCTATATAAATATCGCCCGCAGGTTTTCCTAAAAATAACTGATGATATTTGACTCCCCATTTCTCTAATTGGTGTTTAGTTCCTTTTTCGAACATCTCATATGCAAAAGCAATAGAATTTCCGCTTCTACCCATGCCTCTGGCAGTTTGAAAAACGATCGTATGTCCTTCATCATATAATTTATTTACAATGTCTATGCGTTCTTTTAGGGGCTCTGCAAGGTCATAATTTCCATCTAAGCTATTGCAAATAGTTCCGTCAATATCAAATACATAAATCATTTATTCTCCAATATATTTGTGGTGGAATATCCCTCTATTCTATCAAAAAATTTCAATTCTGTGCAGTATTGCTCGCCTACTACCGTTTTACCTCTCCAGTCTGAACCAATAACCATATAATCTGGCTCTAATAACTTTATTAAATATTTTAGGCCGGCCCGAGAATTAAAAATTAATACCTTGTCGACATATTTTATTGATTCTAAAGCAAACTTGCGATCTTCAGCGCCATTAAACGGGCGATCATTTCCTTTATCCTTCTTTACTTTCTGATCTGAATCTATTCC
>TARA_R110000824_G_scaffold315322_1_pt1 | contig 37802 bp, 24 predicted proteins | sample TARA_R110000824 | Tara Oceans TARA_R110000824 (sample SAMEA4397747) | marine metagenome | biome: Polar Biome; feature: [MES] marine water layer (ENVO:01000295) within the mesopelagic zone...; material: water (ENVO:00002006), including particulate matter (ENVO:01000060) such...
AGTTCAGAGCAGAGCTACCCCAATCCATAAGGAACACATTTCTACGAGTTCCCGCTGGGTTAGCACCAGGAAGCACAGGGTTGTTTTGGAAAGTACCAAAAGCCGAATCAACATTCGTCCCAGCGTTGGAGAAACTGTTAGAGTTAGTCCAATCAAGGTTAGTACGGTTCCAAGGACCAACAGTACTAGTAACATCGTATGCAATCATACGAATATCTTCAATGAGTTCACGGTCAATCTCAAGGCGAAGTTCAGAACTAAGAAGTTCAGTAAGCTCACGCTCCAGGTCAAGGTTGTGATAAGCCTTAAGGTCTTGAGAAGCCTCAAGAGTCCAAAGGGCTCTCATCTTACGAGTACGCGCAACCACAGGCTGTTGCTCGATGTGGAAGGTCATGTCGGGAATATTAGTTCCAGACAGGATCTCACCAGCACTCATGCTAAAGCCCCAAGTGGACTTAGTAGCATCGAACAGAGGGAAATCTGCAATCTGACCACCATAAGTACCAGACGGAGAACCGTCTCCAGCGGAAAGACCCATGTTGGACAGGTCATAAGTACTAGCATCAATGCTGGTTCCCATTCCTCCAATCTCGGTAGCTTCCAAGCCACCCCAAGTAAGGTTGTACTTACTGTAGAGAGTGGTTTGCTGGGCATCACCAAGTCCACGGTTGGAACCAAGGTAGAAGATTTGGGAGACAGGACCACTCATGGGCTGAACACCACAAATCTTGTTAGCAATCAGTTCGGGGAAAACTCTCCGAACCAGGGGGAAGGCAAACTTTTGGAAAGTACCCATCGACTGTGTGGTAGTAGCACCAGCACCATCAGTGGGGAAAGCCTCATCAAGACGCTCTTCCATAAGAGCTTTAGCTTGGTTTTCTAAGAGTTGTGCAGTAACCCTTTGAGTATATCTATCCTCAATATCCTCAAGAACAGGGGACCACTTATTTAAAATATCGTTAGTGGCTCCAGGCTCAATAATCTCATTATCAATCATAGGAGAATTCCTTTAATTATTTGAGTTTGGCATGTAAGCCATAACTTCATTAGTTAAGAACGGGTTCCCATCCATCGGTTGGGCAGTTGTGTTCTTTACGGGCGCGTCCACATTTTCAGTAATAACAATAGCTCTCTCGGTGGACTCGAAATCACTACTAGCTTCTTCCTCTAAGTACTCTACAGATTCTTGGAGGTATTCTTTTTCTTCTATAACAAGATTTAATTTATCTTCTAAATTAGAAATCACTCTTTCTAAACGGGTGTTATCTCTAATAGTATCAGAAAGCTCTCTAACAAGAAGGTCATTGTCACCAGTCACCTTCTCAACATCTTCGTTAATTTGTTCCGTAATAGTGGTTAAATCTTCTCTTTCAATTTCAAAAGCTAAGACAGTCTTGATATCTTTAAGAGCTTGAGCGTCACGATAAATCTCATGGGACTCTGAAAGCTCTCCCAGAGCAGCCTCTTGGATAGTATCCATTTGGTGACGAAGGAATCCATGAACTTTGTTAGCAAGGACATCCATCTCTTCCTCAATCCTCTCAGAAATAACATCCTGCATAACCTTTGCAATTTCAGAAATAAGCTCATCACTCATTCCTTCGGGCAGTAAGTCTGCGATACTTGTAACATTGTCTGACATAATTAATTCTCCTATCTGTTTATATGTATATACTCTACCTCAATAGAGGTGTTTTTTATTATTTTTTGTTTACTTACTTAGGTAAGGTGCCTGGGGACCTTACGGACTCAGGACCAGTTACTTGAACATCTCTTCGTCTAGCCATACTACCTTGTCTTTCGGACGCAGGAGAGACAGCACCTCCCTCTTTTGAATCCCGTCTGGATCTAGACAGAACATCTTTAGGAGCTTTATTTTTAAGAGATAAGGCTCTTACTTTGCCATGCTTGTTTTGTGCCCCTCTCCAACCGTCTCTCTCCATCCTCACATTTCTTACTTCTTGGGCTCCTCTAGCTAGTTTTCCCTTCCTCCCCTTACCTGACTTAACTCTCTTAGCATGTTGCTTCCATTTTGGATGCCCAATAGGAAGTTCTTCCAATTCAACTGCTAAAGAATGTGCTTGGCTACCTGCTCCCCCACTTCTTGAAGCTTTATAATCTTGAACGGTTTCCGTCTTTCCACCAGAAGTTTTAAATTTGGCTACTCTACCAAATTTAGTTTTCTTAGATCTTTTTTCAGTTTCCTTTTGAAGTCTAGTCTTCTCCTCTAACCTATCTCTCATATAGTTAACAAATTGAGAGGAAGACTCGTTCTTTTTCGCTTCTGCCTTTTTCTTTTGCGCCTGGGAATATTTTATGGTCTTATCTAATTTTGCTCGTCTTGCTTCAATTTCCGCATAGGCAGTAGTGGTTTCCATCAACTTATCTCTCATAAAGTTAACGAATTGAGAGGAAGAATTTTGTACATTCTTCTCTCGACTAAAAGGATTATCATCAGCTTCAGGTTTACCAGTAGGTTTAGGGTTAGGGGGTGTAGGAATAGGCTTACCAGTAGGTTTAGGCGTGAAAGGTGTGGGCTTAGGCTTCCCTGGCCCTCGGTGGGGGGCAGGGGCAGGCTTCCTTGGAGCCACTATTTCAGTAATTAACTCTTCCTTAAGAAGAGTAGTAAAGTTCTTAACCTTTTGAGCTTCTGGGTACACTCTGTCAATGATCTCTTGAATCTGGGTAGACTCTGTAAGACCAGGGTAAGCACCTCTGGTTGATGGATCAGCAACAATATCCCAAGTAATTAATCTAAAGTCTTCGTTGACATACCGCTTACCATCTACTTCTTCAGTCACAGTACCCATACCACGGGAAGAGATACCAATCTTTACACCCCCCTCAATAAGAGCTTGGGCAACTTTACCAGCAGGAGTATTAAGAATCTCAGCCTCCCCAATAACCTCATTACCTTTCATACTAAGCCCAGTAATAAGATGAGATACATTAGAAAGTTTAACTGAGTCGTGTTGGGGGTGATCAAGCTCCCCCATCAACCTTCTCTCATTCATAGCCTCAGCAAGTTTGGTAACTTCTCTTTCTAGCAACGGTCTACGATAAATTCTCTTGTTATTATTTGCTTCATCTGCTCTTTGAAATACTCCACGAACCTTCATAGGCCCAGAGGACCCAGTACCTTCGTTTATGACTTGCAGCTTTTCTATAATAAATACATCTTCTAATAATTGCATAATTTATCCTTTAGTTTTTCTTCGGTACTTCTTACCTTTCTTAGCATCTCTTCTCCCCTTGGCAGAAAGCTTTTTGGCCTTCTTCCCAGAGTACTTATGCCCCACTCTGGCTGCATGATCTTTTACTGATCCCCACTCAGAACTAGGAGTAGAGCTTCCTGGGGTAAATCCCTTGGCTATTCTTCCACTTACCACGGACTCTGAATCAGTTCCACCATGAGTCCTTTTTGACACAACATAAAGTCTTCTAGATCCTTTAGTAGAGAATATGTGACCTGGGCCATGAGATCCTAATGCCTTTTTTATAGTAGGGTAAACATTAACTCTAGATTTAATAGCTAAATTACCACTCTTACCTTTAGTACTATAAGAGCCACGACCTGATGGGTAGCGGCTACTTTTCTTTTCATTTAGAGATTCGTTTAATAACTTTAGAGAGTTGATTGCGTCCACTTCTTTTACTCCTCTGAGGATTAGATGATCCTGAACCAAAGGATTGCGTAGTAGATACTCCACCGACCAACCCTGTCATCCCAGCCATCTCGGAAACTAGTGAAGAGAGTTTGTTAATAGTTTCAACTAACTCTTCTTTGAGACTTACAATTTTTTCTTGAAGAAGTTCTTGCTCTGTGAGTACAGAACTTGAACCTACTTGTCTAGGGGTGGTATTAGATAATCCAAAAGATTCATTAAGAACTTTATCTACCATAGAGGCAGTTACTTTCACCTCAGATATGTCAACTTCCGATATAGGTAATTCCTTAGGCCGAGCAACCTCAGCAGATTGCACCTTCTTAGAAATCTTACCAGAGTCCATCAAAGACATTGCAAAGTCCCCAATGCCCTTATCTGTCTCATCTAACCTTCCCATACTATTCGTCGCTTTCTACTATAAGTCCAGCTTCGGAAAGAATGTCAAGAATCTCACCAGCGTTCTCAATAATAAAAGACTCTTCAACCTGCTCAGAAATGAGACCAGATTCCGAGAAGACTTCCATCATATTAAGAGCATGCTCTTGAAGGGCTTCATCAGTAAGCTCGTACTCACCAAAATCAGATTCACACAGAGGGCAGCAATTGTCCTCCGTAATTCCTTCAGGAGAGTTATTTTCATTATCATAAGCACTCTTACCGACTTCCTTAGCACCCTCAACGGCAGGACCACCACCAGTCTTCTTACCTTCATCTACACGAATACCAAGCTTCTCCCAGCCATTAGACTCAAGAAGTTGGCCCACAAAATCATTACTTACTTTATCCATTATTTTATTCTCCAAAAATGGGTTAGGCATTCCTGCCTATTGTATCTATTGTATATAGGGAAATAGAGCCTCTTTTTTTTAAATTTAGTTATAGAAATTCATCCCCAGAGTCGTAGGGATTTTAAGTAACAGTTACCAATTTAGACATAATTAAAGGTGCTGTAGCCCTAAATTTGCTCCACACCATTAAGGTTACTGTATAAGTTCCAGGAGTTTTATAAGTATAAATAGGAAACTTCTCCGTATACTTCTCCGCTTGCTGATAATTATCTCCGTCCCCAAAATCCCATTCCCATCTAGTTACTATACCTGTAGTATTTGTCTCAACATAGTATTCCCCTATGGATAAATCTATAAAGGCTACAGTAAAAGGTGCTGGTCCCTGAGGTGGTCCCTGAGGTGGTCCTGGTATTGTTGTGAATAAAGGAACTGGGGGCACTATAGGAGTTGCATCAAATACATTTATAGTAGTAGCTGCGGTTATCGCCCCACACCCCCTAAAGTCTCCAGACCTATGAGCAGGAAGTCCACTAACGGATACCGTTAAGGATCCTGTCACTGGTCCAGGCACCCCTGTGTCTGGTCCTGCACCCAAAGGATGAGAAATTGGGTCATACTTACCACATGGACCAGCAGAGCCCCAGCCAGGAGGTGCAGCGACCCCTACAGGTAGCCCATTAATAGTTACAGTAGAGTTCATACCTAAACCATAAATAGTGTTGTTTATAGGAGCCCCCAAGTGATCACAACTATCAAACTGTCTTGCTATACCTACCATGTTATAATGGCTCTACAGGAATTGGGGACATGCCAGGACGCACAGGGACATAAGATAAGCTAGGTTGCCTTAGTATAGGGGTAGTCCCTAACCAATCAACTGATCTAAATTCTTTTAGCTTAGGATAAAGTTTATTAACTTCTGGGTCTGTAGAAATATTTCCCGAATTCAATAAAGATTTAAATTTAGTAAAGTTTTTACATTCGCTATGAAGATATTTCATCATGGGTATATCCATCCTTTCATAAATTTCATACCAATATAAAGTATTATTAGCAGGAATATAATAATTTTCTTTTATTTCTTGAGCCAGCTTAAGTACCTGACGAACCCCAAAAGCTTTCCTAGGTGTTGTTGGAGTTCCAGGCTCATATAAAAGATTATTATGTATACCCTCCGTATCCACAGAGTACTGTATAGCTCTAGTATTTTCTATAGTAGGATTAATACCTTTCCCAGGCCATGCAACAGATGTACTTAGGAATGCTGGGTCCCAGTTATCGGATACATTAGGATTAGGATTTATTTCTATGGTTATTGTTCTAGCCCCATAGGAATCAGACTTAGATATACTATGAGTAACAACTTTAGATGTAACATCTGAGGGGTATATAACTAAAGTTTGTATTTGTCTTCTAGGGGTAACAGGTATCTGAGAATCATTAAATACATCTAAAGAAAAATCTTTTGAAGTAATTTCTATAGACCCACCTTCTTCTATGTAATTAAATATAGGATCTTGATAATTTAAATTAACCTCTAAGAAGGGGATAGCAGCACCTTTGTTAGCTGTGTTTAGCCACTTATTCTTAGCCTCTCCATTAGTTTCATACTTATAAGAAGCTTTAGTCCTACTAACAAAAGAATTATCCCTCTCTAGATCCTCTATAGTACTTGTTTCTAATGTAAGCATGTAAAACAGTTCCCTCTCACCACTCAAAGAATAAGTCTCATCAACTCTAGCAGAAGGATCAGTAGTAACTGTCATCTCAAAGTTATATTCAGTACCCAATAAGTACATAACTTTTTGTATATCCTCTATACTAAGAATACCAGCCTGATCTATTAAACTTTGTACAGGAATTTCAACCTTTGTTCCGTCTCCTAGAGTTACTTCTTGAAGGTCTCCATTACTCATAGTCAGAGTTCCACTAGAAGCAAGCGTCAATTGATCATTAATGTCGTAATACAAAGTGGTAGTAACCCCTGTAGAGGTAGTAACAGGAAGTCCTTTCTCTAAGTCAGGAGCCAAAGTTTTCCAAGTCCTCATACGCTCCCTCACCCCATCTTCAAGATATTTGTTAGGGTCTAAAGGCCAAATCTTATCAGTTGCAAACTCTATAGCAGCAGCCTCATTACCCACAGTGTTTAAATTTCTAATAGGTACATAAGATCTACTGTCTCTATACTCATCTGTATCCTGAGCCTGAATAATCTGATTAAGCATACCTATAAAATCTGGGAGATTAAAAGTATCTAAAGTATTAGTTACTATTAAAGATCTTAGAGTATTAAGGAACATAGGTTTGAGAGATCTTCCTGTGGCACTTCTAGCTAAATTAATTTTTTCTAATACAAAAGGTTGTAAACTTTTTTCTAAGTTAGAATTACTTAGATCACTAAAAGGTCTATCACTAAAAGATATTCTTTTATTAATTATCTCATCGGTTGATTTTATACCAACATGTACTATATCCTTAAATATATTTTCTGGTAAAGTACCTCTAGAAACACCAATAAATTCAGTAGGATTTTTAACTAACTGATTACTAATAGACTTCTGTAAAATTGGACTAGACTTTGGAGATCCGTAAATTCTTTCATGGGCTTTCTTACCCCCGTATATAGCGTATCCTATACCTCCATTATCATCATCCCCCTCAGCCGTAGAAGCGCATCCAGGTCCACACTTATCAATTCTCACATTATTACAAGCGTAATCATTCGTAGGATCAGTTGAATCCCACCTCCCATTACATGCCCAGATACCATTTTCTTTTAAATTTTTGCTGGGATCATTATACAAATCTGCAATGATTGTATCAGTCCCATCCCCGTAAATATCATCACAAGTGTTAGCATAACTCCCAGGGTTTAGCGAGTCCTCACAAGCCCAACCAGTAGTTTGGTCATCCCCATAGTCGCAAGTATCATACCCATTCCATCCCTGATAACACCAGGAGGAGTTAGGTACGAGTGAAGCAATACCACAATTAGTCTGATTAGGATGGGCTCTCCATGTGGGCCAAATCTTTGGACATACTGATTCAGAACAAATTACAAAATCTGGACAATCATCTTCAGTGTCCTCGCATCCATCAGCAATACAATCAGCTTGTTCATTGTACCAAGTTATACCAGTACCTGTATCCGTGCATCCCCCTGTAACATCCTTAGGAGTACAATCATTTTGATTAAATAAAGTAGCAAAGCATGTATGCGTGTCTGACATAGAACTAGTATCACAAGTGGTTGTATCTGTATTACAAAACCATACATCTAAATCCTTACAACCAGTACCACCATCACCTAGATTACCTTCAGAATCCCCCTCCCCAGGAGGGGGGGACTCAGTTTCTCCAGGCCCTTCGGCACCTCCTTTCTCATCTCCCCCAGGACAATTTATTACCAGCACACAATCTTTATCTGGCTCAGATGGACACGGACAACCATCCCCACATAGGGGATCACTATACTCTCCATCTCCATCTGGATTAAGATCACAACTATAAGTTCTATAGTTGCAAAAACAAATACCATTATCATTAGGAGTACCATCTAAATCGCATTTAGAATATCCTACTCCAATATAACAATCATAGGTATCATCAGGGGGCGCACCACAATTAGTGTTTGTGTCAGATTCACAGGCAGCCTGCTGTGTCGCTTCATCACCTGCGTAAGTACATCCAGTAGTACAGGCTACAGTGGTCTCATCACATGTCCCTATCTCCGCATTACACTCTATACAAAGAGTATTACACGATGCGTTACAATTCTTTAGGTTTAGCTCCCCCCCATTTGGGGGGCATTCGTACTTACTGGCTGAATTATTCCATACAGCTTTTCCAACCTCTGTGCAGCATGAGTAAGATGGTGTCATTGGGCACTTATAGCAAGGAGGTGGACCCCCAGGAGGGGGAGGGGTAGTCGGCCCTCCACCATTAGGGGGAGGTTGAATGGGTGGAGTGTCTACATCTAGCCAACCTTCACAATTATCCTTCCAAGATTGGGACCCCTTACAACCCTCCTCCCCTCTAATCTTAAAAACATTCCCACATTGAGTCCAGTCATCACACCCAAACAGTGGACCTTTATCACAGTTGGGGTCCTGAAACATAGCTATATCATTGTTAAAATTTAGTATTTCAGTACAGGGTACATCCAGCGTAGAATTTCCATCTCCTAGACATTGATAACCAGTACACCATGTTGGTGGCTTTTTACAACAGTCATCGCATGCTGCCGCTCCTGGATCCGCTTCATCGGTACAAGCTTGGCAGCCTAAGTCACCGATACCTAGACAATCCTCCTGAGACCCATCACATAAATCTTGCTCAGTAAAAGACCCATAACAATTGCCACCATCTAGCTGAGTGGGTATGTCTGGGGGTTCTACACAATACTTCCACTCTATTGTTCCTGTACATCCATCATCGTCGTCATCATCATCACCCCCATTACCACTACCTCCCCCACCAGGGGGGCCATCACCAGGGGGAAGTTCCCCTGGATCTTGTAGCCAGCAAGTAACAAAGTTTGCCATAATTAAATTATAGACCCAGTTTAAAAGTTAAGATAGCTTTACAATATTATCGGTGCCCATTTTCGTGTTAATATTATTTAATTGGTCTTGGGTATACCCAATTATTTCAAAATAAACAGTTGGGTAAGTAGCAAATTCTGCTCTAAACATAGGCTTTGTACCCATAAAATCAGTAGTGGAAGTTTGGTTAAGCATAGTATCATTATTTGTAACCATAACTCTGCTCCACCGTCCAGTAGTTCTGCTTGACATGGGGCTGCCACCAAACCCTTGAGAGGAATCCCAATTGCCTCCAGGACCATTATCATTAGTCCCATCAAAAGGGTCTCCATTTACCCAAGTGGCAACTATATTAAAATAGGTAGCATACTTTTCTATATATAGCCCATCAAATTGTAACCACATAGATTGATCCTCATCTCTAGAATGATTAAAGAAGGCCGCATCATTAGACCCAGTGCAACAATTTGCGTAAGCAAGTCTAACAGTGTAATCTTGCATCCATGGAATTAAAGAGCTATCCATCTCTACTCTCTTTCTAACCATAAAAGATTGTGTACCTGTTCTACGATCATTACTCCAACCCATTTGATTTACATGCCCCGTATTATACGCTGCATTCCAAGCTGTATCAGAATCTAAATTATAAGTATATTTACTACCCTGCTGATAATACACATTGAAATAATCATTTCTCTGAAAGCCCCCATCTCCTAAATTTTGAGCCCACCCAGGAAGATCCCAATCAGGATACTCTGGTATAACTGAACCAACATTAAAAGGGGGGAAGACTCCTTGGCTTACGAAAAAATCTGTGATTGCTGCGGAGTCTCCAAAGGCTGATGTATCTAATCTTTGATTGATACCAACATTTGTATCAGAAGATAACCTTGCTAAAACTCCCTCAGGACCAAATCTAAGTCCACCAAAAACATAACCACTCCCAACAGGTCTTGGTTCATCTGGAGTTTCAATATCAATAACATCCAGTAAATGTCGTCTAAGCTTTTTAGTATTATCTGCTAATTGATACCTACTTACAACTGGGTTAGCTAAAGAAGTGGGGGGATTAGCAGCAGCTAAACCTGCCCTTTCGTTATAAGTAAGCTCTGCGGTACGGAAGAAGGGTCTGATATCAAAAATATCTGCATTAGTGATAGTAGTACTTTCTTTTTTAACAAATATGTAAGCGATAGGAAGAACTGATTGTCCTATAAGCTGTAACCTGTTTTTAGATGCACCTACCCCTACTGCTCCATCTGTTATATAAGGGGCAGCATTAAGAAGATCGTCTGGGCTTGGGAAATTAGCAAATGTATTATCCACCCCCATAGAGGTCTGCTTAAGGTCAGCTACCACCGAAGCGGTCTGCCTGAAGCTATTAGCATCGAACGCACCCGAAGACTCAAAATAGTTAGCAGCATTTCCACTAGCAGTCGTATAGGGAGCAGTTTCAAAAAAGTCAGAGTTTATATTAGATCCAGCAAAAGCACCCTTCCCATTTAAAGATATAACACCCGCCCCCTTAACTAACCCTAATTGGGGGGAGGATATTTGGGAAGCTGCTCCAGCCCCCCCTGGGGTTAGCACTGGAGTTACAGTAGCATCAATAGGGTGAGTATATATAAATAGTAAATCAACTCGTACAGCAGGGGTATATACCGTACCTGAGGGTACAGAATATGCACTAGAATCAAAACTGGGTATAACCATAGAAATAGTATTCGGGATATTAACCAAGGAAGTTCTAAATGGTGCGCCCCACACCCTAGTAAATTCTACAGCAAGCTGCTGCAAATCAACTACATTACTAACTCCTGTACCATCATCGTAGTTCTTAACAGTATTACCTTGTTTCCATAAGGCTAATTTTATTGTCTGAAGATCATAAACTTGGCCGTTAGCATTTTTCCTATTTTGTAAAAAGGCAGTATAGTTCTCAGTCCAATTTAAGTTATACAGTGCTGCGGGGGCTGTAACGTGGTGCTGTACATAATCGTACAATCCATTATCTCCAAGAATACTAGTAGTAACTATACCAGCTAACTTCTTCAGGGTATCATCAGGGGTAGTTATTTCTATCTCGTTTACATCTGGTCCAGCCGCATTAGCTGCTGTTACTAGTTTTAATGTGGATATACCTGTTTGATAAGCGTTATTAACTCTCCCCATAAATCTTCCTGGAGAAACATTAACCGTTCTATTAGTTCCAGCAGTAGGAAGAAGTTCATCAAAATTGGATCTATTGGGACCAGTAGTTAAAGCAACACCTACTTGATCTTTTAACCATAATAAATTCTCTTGAAGTTGTTCCAATGGAATATTATCTACTTCCCAATAATAAGGGTCATTAGCTTTAAAGACTCGTATAGGATCAGTAAACTGATGAGAACTAGGTTTATAAGTTTCCGTAGATCCCCCTTGCCCGTCTGCAAAAAAATCGTCATTATGTGCCATTACATATTCCTCTCAATATCAAATATATTAGTAGATGTGAATCCTAATCCAAAACCACTAGTGTCCCCTGGGAAAGATTCCCCATTCTCTGTTGTAGACGCTTTATAAATACTTACCAATCTTTTTCTCCCACTGTAATTTGTATTACAGTGTTTAGCATTATTAAAAGTATTAGAGAAAGATTCATCTAAAATTACATTAGCATTACTATTATTAGGCAGCATAGGATTCTTAGTCACATATCCTGTCCATGTTGCAGATGGGGCATACCATGATGATGCGTTCAAACTAGACAAAGAACTTGTACTTGCAGAAGGATATATTGTTATACTATCTGGGAAGTAATAGCCACTCATTGTAGCAGTAGTGAAGTTTTGCTCTACCATCTGATCATTAACTGGAGTTATTAACATGGGATACAAAGAACTTAATTCAGTTAATGAAGAGGTAGAACCTGATAAAGCGTACCCTTGTGCTAAGTGCTGATAAGGTCTAGTATCATTACTACTAGCCCCTAAGTAAGATAGGATTTTAGCTTCTGGGTTAGTAGGGAAGAACAATCTAAAAGGTCCTCTATTTTCATAGGTTGCAGCCCCAAAGGTGTCCACAGCACCAGTTCTAGCTAATTGAAAAGTTGATAAGGCTAAATCTTTTATAGTTCCAGCATCCGAAAGAGTAACGCCACTTCCGTAAGTATCTAACACTGATAGTCTACCTGTATCTGGAATACCAGAGAATGATGCATACGCTACATTATCCGTGTCTGCTAACGCTCCAAGAACCCCACTAGCATATACAGATCTAGGTCCTGTGTAGCCAGCCAAGGAAGGGTACACCCCACTAACGGTAGCATAAGAGGCATTCAGTCTAGAAGTATCCTGTATATTCCATATTTGTAAATCATTACATCCAGCTATACTAGCTGATGGATCAAAGAAAGATCCATCTGTATTGTATTGTCCAGCAGGGAAATGAACATTCCTAACAAAAACTTCACTATCCCCAGTGGACCTAACACATACTCCACCCCTAGTAGCATCAGATCTAAATTCAGATGCTATGGTTGCTGTATTATAGGCATTACCATATAGAACTCTATTACATGACAATGAAGAATCATAAGCGTAAGCCTCGGGCCATGCTGTAGGAGTATACAAATTATTAAAGTTAGCACCCAATGTATTTATAGCCACATCTCCATCTACAGGATTAGGATAAAATTGTAACGCTCCTCCCTGGCATAAAGAGGATAGTACCCCTGAGGTATCTAAACCTAAAGGGTTATAGTCTGCTCCAGAAGCAGTAGATGTAGGCCAGAAGTTTGTAAAGTAACCTAAATCCTCAAATCTTAATTGAGAATTATTACTAGCCACCGCACAAGATCTAGTGGCATGAATATCTAAACAAGTATTAACGGAGAGCTTTAATCTCCCCCAACCAGAACCATCATAACTAGAATCATCCTCAGAAAGAACAGGACACGCTTTAACAACAGAGTTATTATCAGCTAATACCCCGATACCATACTGAGCGATTCCTGTCGGACCAGTGATATAAATTGTCGAGTTATTAATAGCCGCTAACCCACTACATTTTTGCTGCCCCTGGTAAGAAGTTGCACCTATTATATAAGTTCTTCCTGTAGCATCTCCATTAACAGCGTCCTGATTACCAAATCCAATTAATTTACAAACTCCCCCATTATTAGCTTGTATCCCAATACCTTTAACAAAGGAGGTTCCTCCATCAGCAGCCACAGTTCTTAGTGTAGTCGCTGGCATTACCGCCCTAGAGTTATTTATTGATATAGAAGGAAGAATATTACTATTAGTTTTCTCATCAGATCTGAAGGAGAAGTTATATTCAATCATACTATAAGCGTCTGCCAATGCCCCAAGATTGGAAGCATCATAACTAGAAAGATCCGTTGGGTAGTCTGGTCCATAATAAGACCCATCCTGTAATAGGATATGTCTACCATTTTTAGTAAACATACCTAATCTGGAGTAAGGCATTTCAGTACTATCCGCAGTGTTATACAAAGTAGCATTAGCACTCTTTATGGAACTTTCAAAATCAGTATTTAAAATAAATCTAGAATTACTAAAATCCAACCCTTCCTTAATAGCAAATTCAATCATGAATCTACCTGTGCGTATCTCAGATCCATTAGCCTTTATGGAAACCTCATTATTATAAATATCTGATAGCCCCTTAGTATCATACTTTGAGGAGTCTGCATACAACCCATAGTTATTATAACCAATTTCAACAGGGGTTAAGTGTCTTTGTGTAGTTAAAACAGTTTGGGTATACCCACCAGCCAGATCTCCACCATAAAGTTTAGAGTTAGTTAAGTGAATTCCGTAAGTATGGAAGAATGATCCCAAACATGCTGCTGTACCTACAGCGTATTCCGCATCTGTCTGATACCTAACTTCACTATTATTTATTTTAAATCCATAAGATTCATAGGAAGCTAATCCCCTAGACCCAATATCATAATTACGCATCGCAAGATTTCGTCTTCTTAGGCTAATCTTAGAGTTATTGATCTCATACCCAGCGTGAGTGCATCTGGTAGCTCCGCAGTCTTCTATAGAGACCTCTGTAGAGTTGTAGACCCCAATTCCCACAGAGGTTTCGTAGGATCCTTTCACATCATCATACCCATCTACAATAAACCCTCTAATGTAGATTGGGCCATCACAATTCTGTAACTTAATTCTAGATACCCTGTTAGCAGTTAAGACACCATTAAGTAATTGGTTCGCATTTATAGGAGATTGTCTCATTAAAGAGCCATCAATAGGGCTATCTGTAGATAAATCTAATGTTTTTATAGTAGAATCTACAACAGGAGCTACGCTTATTTGGGCAGGAGCAGTTAAGAAACCAGTGTTGTTTCCTATACCTACAAAACCGTACCCTGGCTTAGAAGGGACGGTAGCAATAGCGGAACATTGAGAGGTAGCAAAGGACAGACTTCTAAAAAATCCATTAACGCCAGCAGCAGGGAACAGTCCACCAGTGTTAGCTGAAAACGCTAAAGCACTTGATTCTGTATAATACTGTACTGGCCCTACCCCAGAAAAGGTTACGGGTATAAAATTAGTAGCATCCTGTCCTGTACTTTCGTAGAGGCTTACATTAGAAGAAGCATTACCTGTACCAGAAAGCTGTGACCACTCTGCTAGTGGGGCAAACCCCCTATTAATAATCTCTAAAGCTCCATCATCTTCACACTTAATATTATTAAGATCTATAGGGCCTATATTCGCACTTAGTGCCACCTCTATTAAAGTAGGCATTCTAATTATCTCTGGTAAGGACTCTATAGCAGCAGATACCGAAGTAAATACATTAGCACTCCCAGCAATATCAGGAACAGTAGCAGACACTAGAAGTGCCATAGATGGGACAGCCGAAAGAGGATACCCAAATTTTTCCCATAGGTAATGGGTTCTTTCCTCTAAGTCATAGAGGGGAAGGTTATCCTGCTCCCAGTTATAGAAAGAAGAGGTATCATGCTTGGTTACAAAGGGATTCCAATAATTAAATATTGTTACTCCCCCAGAAACCGTATATAAGTCGTTTGAATTAAAAGCCATTAGAACTGTAGTGTCCAGCGGAAGATGAGACTAAAATCACTAGTCTTGGTTATTTCGGTAAAAGGTCTGTAAGCTACTAAAATAGGGTTTGGGGAAGTATTCCCCCTGGGATTTCTCATATACAACCCCACTTCATTAACATATTTACCGTTAAGAGTATTTCTGTCTAGCACTAAAGTATACCTAACAGAAGTATTCGTTACTTTATTTATATTACTAAACATAATTTTTGCAAAAGGTCTAGTCTCTGCTATAACAACCCCATTCTGTATAGGATAATAATTATTGATAATTAAAGAGGTGTTTTCTCCCCACTCAGAAGATTGGGCTACAGGGCTCTGTAACTTACAAGTAGATACCCCATAATCAGTATAATCCCCCCCTGATCCAATTAAGAAATGTATTATCTGATAATCTACTATAGAAGAAGCTCCCGAGACAGCAAATAAATGGGACAAACCTACTCCCATACCAGAAGTAATTATATTATTCTCATCAAAAAAGAGTTCTTCCGCACCATCTTTATATTTCTTAAAGATTTGCAAATGCCCAGTAGGCTTCATTGGCTGTGTATTACTCATTATATTATTTATACCTCTAGTTTAATTATACCACATTTACTAAGAAGAAGTGCAACCATCATCCGAAATACTTTGCTCAGTGTGTGGTACAGATATGTCTATGAAAGATAACTCCCAATCAATTAAGTATGAAAATTCTGCTGTTTTATTAATATCACACGGAAGATACTTATAAGCAGCTAGGAAGGGCGCATCTTTACCTGTAGCTCCGCTGGGATTTTTAAGAAATAACCCTACCTCTCTAATTGTTTGAGAATTAGCTAAATTCTCACCTACTCCTACCCGCACTCTAACGGAATTCGCAGTTTTGGGAAATGCTGATATATTATATTCAGGTAAATATACAAAACTTTGTGGATAAGTTAAGTAATACGACTGTTCACCATGCACATTTTGATTAGGCCCAACAGAGGGGGAATAATCCCATTGTAAGTAAGAGACATATGCTTTAGCTCTTGGGGTAGTTTCGGGCCACTCATGGCCTATAGGGTACTGGTCGTTCGCATCTAGGGTTACATCCGACCCAGACACACTAGATACAATTGGGAAAGAGAAGGGTACTAATCCCTGTCCAACAAGTTCAGTCTTACTAGCATATCCTTTGTAATAATTAATCATCTTACTAGGAGCGTTTGCCCAGGATACAGAAACTCTATAGAAATTACCACTGGGGCCAAACCCAGCATTGGCTGTATTTAAATATGCAGCCCCATCCCCAGAACTGGTGGCGTACCCAGTTAAATGATCTGCGTAAGTATATACTGGCCCATATCTATTGTAAACATTCCCAGACACCACACCATATTCCTCTTCAGAAGATAGCCCATATACAGAGCTAAAGTCCGCTAAGGACCCCTTAGAACTATCAACTTCATTATTTTGCCATCCACTAGAAACAGCTAAGATAATAGGAGTATAGGTAATATCAGTATCATCATAATCATACCTATAAAGAAAAGTATTTCTATTTTGACCAGCCGCAGTAGAAAGTAAAGTTTGGGCATATCTATTAAATATCTGCACTCTTCCAGTTAAGGGAGTTGCAGATACTGTATTAGTAACACCAGATACATAATGAACCCCAGCAAAGTATTCAGAAAAAGTTTGATTCTCTTGTAACTTCGTCCATACCTCCATCGGCTCACCCTTTTTATGAGTTCCTGCATTTCCTTTATATACATAACTATGATTTGCCCTTATACAAGACTGATTAAATACTGCTGTGGAGGTGGCTAAGTCAGCTAGATACCTGTCTGGGGTATAGGACATAGCCCATACAGGAGATTTAAAGTCAGGGCCTGACATATCAAAATCTTGGTAGCTAGATAGGGGGGGTATGGCAGAGTTGAGTGGGTCGGCTACCCATGTATCCGCACATCCACATATCCAAGTGCTAGAAGCAGCAACGCTCATGGGAGCTTGTGAACCACCAAATTGACCTACCGCTTGAAGGGCAAACTGGTTAGAGTATTCATTATTAATAGTTCTATAGTCAGGAGGCTGTACAAAATTATCTATAGTTTTAGTGGTCCCTAACCCTGAAGCAAATATAGACCCTAATACATAAGCGTTTTCCGTAGATATACCATACTTACTATTTAATCCATACTGAGTAGAAGTGAGGGGGCTTTTTATAGTCCAAAAATAAGATTTAAAAGATGAAGAGGTCATATCAGCAGAAATATCATAAGTACTTAAATCATACTTCTCATCCCCTAATTGATAATATCTAAATTGATAGTCCTCTACATCATTAGATCCAGTACCAGTTAAAACATTTACTATAGCATGTTTTAATCCTTCTGTTATTTGGTTCTGGCCCTCAAATACAAGTTCCTCCTTACCAGTAATATTGCTTACTTTTTTTATACTAACCTTACCTATCATAAGAATTTCACCGTCCAATATAAATCTAAATTTGTATAGTTACCAAACACTCCTGCTGAAGTGCCAAACCCCTCATTCTTCACTAGATTATCCGTTAAAACTTTTTTACTATAAAGTTTATATTTCCTGTAAGGTATGATATTACCAACTTTAGCTGGTTTTGCAATTTCCGCTCTATCAGGAACAGCATTAATTAAAGGATACCTTGTAGTCCCTGCTTGAGGTCCTAGATAAGCTAAATCTTCCCTAATCTTTCTAAGATTAAATCCCCATAGTCCTATAGCATCTACTCCCCCAAAAAGATTTAATAGTACTTCATCACTATTATATTCTCCAGAAGGAATGAAATCATAAGCGGAATAGGACGAACTCATATTTATCATTCGTAGATGATATCTTACTTCACCCGTAGAAGAAAAATCTGGAAGTATTTCATTTTGTATCAGGGGTCTGATACTCCCAGCCCCAAGTATATCTGACCAGTTAGATGAAGTATCAGTAGCATCACCAGCCCCCGCACTAGTCCCGTTATTTATTATAGACATATATCCATATATATCGGGCATACTCGCCGTAATACCATAACTAAGTATACCCGCTTGACATATACTCAGACTACTTAATGGGTTTGCATAAGCATTTTCATCATAAGCGGAAAGATAATGAACCCAATTTGTTATTTGTATTTTAGTGGAATTAGACTGCGCTGAGGTTGCCAATCCCCCAGAAGGAGCCCAGTTATTTCTTGAACAATATGTTCCTAAGTAAGTTAAGTGTCTACCAAAATACCCTGCATACTTTGACCCATCAGTTAAACTACCGTAGTAGGTCCAAGAATCATCAAAAGAACTTACATATAATCTATCCCATATATGTTGACAGGCTGCATTCTGCCCTTGGGTTATTTGTACATCGAATGCCTCCTCTACAGGAGTCCTTGCGCCTGGAACCAACTCTGTGTCCTCTGGGGTGGCAGGAGTAACCAACTCGGTCTTATATGGGTTGTATGAGGAAACTCCTTTGTCTAGAGTACCGTCATAAATCCCACTAAGGGTAGGTCCCCCACTATCACTTAATACATAATAATTTACAGCAACTTTAGTGTTATCATCAGGATCTTGTCCATATGGAGGAGTAGAGTTAAGTCTAGAATATCTAAATAAATTATCTCTTATTTGGAAAGAAGAGGTTTCCACATAATTTGTAGGGTGCGTCCCTAATTCCAGTTGAGGTCTGCTTATATAAATGGACCCTCCCCCTCCGTCTGCTGTAAATGGAGTTCCTACTAATGCATCTCCATCCTCACCTATAGAGGGGTAGACATGCACAACCGTTGAGCCCAGCGCACCCGCACCCGAATACATACCATACACAAATACCCTATACCACCCAGCCCCAATATTCTTAATCCCCCCTAAACCACTGGAAGTAGTATCTGCGGCAGTCCTTTGCACAGAAGGGGCACCACTCTGATCCCACTTTAGGAACAGCCGTTGTTTTCCAGTAGTAGCACTTAATGCTATTTGAGAATATCCAATATATTCACTATCTGTCCCCGCTGATACCTGTATAGGAGGATTATTCTTATTAAATTTTACATCTACTGAAAAGATAAAGTCAGTAGCACTAAAATAAGTAGAACTAAAAGCCCCAACGGAATCATCATATAGCAATGACTGAGATAAGTAACCACCAGAAGTAGTAGCCTGTAGTAAATGACCGTACTCCCCACCAGAGGGTCCGTCTATATTAGACGATGATAGCACCAGATTGCTGGAAGTCCAGCCAGAAGTACTTTCTAAATTAGAATTATGTAATAAGTTAGTGGTAGAATAAGTATGGAAATTCTTTTTAAACTGATCTTTAGCTTTAGACATGGAAAAAGCATTTATAATAAAGTTCTCAGAGTTAAGATATCCACTAACACTATCGGTTCCTATAGAAATAGATGATGGGGTAGTTAACATTTCAACTATATTCTCTGAGAACCCTGTAGTAGTGGTATTCTCTCCTTGGTAAAGGAGATCCCTATCTCCTGTAGCCGTTGTTCCGTAAATTTCTACTACACCTTTCATTAGTTCTCCAAAATAACTTTAGTATACTGTCTACCCGCCGCTTTAAAGGCTGTATAGCCTCCAGGAAGCCCCCACATAGGGGCTACTCTATAATTCAATCTACTTCCCCCCTCAGGTCCAAACTCTGGTTCACTTATAACTTTATTTCTTGCACCCATCTCAGCCTGTAATCGTTTAAACTCTCTGAGTATTATTAATACTTGTTCAGCATCCAACGGAACAAAAAGGGTTTCTTTCTTATGTATCTTGGAACCTAGAGTCTTTCCCTCTATGATTATAGACGACAATGATAACGAATCAGCCAAAGAACTTACACTTAGTCGGCCAGTGTACACTGAGGACGGCATAAAGAAAACATTATTATTAGAATCCCCAAACCATCCATTAGAATTAGTAGCTAATAATTTAGAATATAAATACCCCTTAGTATTAGTACCAAAAATCTTAGCTATATGAGCAGTAACTCCATCCCCACTAGAGGTGGACATATCTCCACCAGAAGTTAGATAAATATCACTTCCTGATGGTAGTAAAGCCCCACTGCTATCATAAAAATTTATAATGTTATCCATATAAGAATTATACAAAGCATAATCATTATAAGTTATAGGGTATTTTATATCAGTTCGGCTGTATTGTCGTAAATCTGAAATAGATACCCCTTCTACTATAGAAAACATAGATGGATCTATGTTATCATATAAAAATATCTCTACGATATAATTTTGAGTAGTTCTATTAACTTGATTCTGATAGTTATAATAACTAAGGGGGACTTTAATAATATTATTGTTAGTATTAAAATCTAAACTCATAGCTCTGAAATCATCTTCTTGTAAAAACCCAACTACTTCGTCGTTACTACTTTCGGCAAAGCAGGCAGTAGCTCCAGCGGCATTATGTGTATCTGAGTAATTTAAAGTATGAGATAGAGATTGTTTAACATAATTAATAGCCCCAGTCTGCTGAAGAATAGATGCATTCTGTATCTCCCATTTACCGTTAGGCATTAAGTTCCAAAAGACTTCATTACCTTTTGAATCTGTCTCTACATCTGTATGAATCCAAGCACCAAAAGATCCTCCACCTACTAAATTAGAGTTGTATCTTCCTATAGATGCCGTTAATGTTAATCTAAAATCCCTTTCAGGTATAATAAAGTTTTCATCAACTCCATATTCCTTTAGATTGAACCTAAGCCTAGGGAAATATCCTTTATTATTTAAGGTTATGAGAGTATTATTTATATTATAATTATCTCTATCGGGGGAAGCATTAGTATCATTTAATCTAAATATACTATATTCAGAATCCCCATTAAAACTGTCAACAAGTTCCACCCCAGACATCATGTAAGGATTTCTGACCTCTGTAAGTTCAACAAACATCGAAGAGGTTGAAGATGCTGTAATGTTATTAGATATTGCGGATAGCTCTTTAACTGTAAAAGAAGAGGAGTTATAGGTTTCCGTAGTCACTAGCGAAGAGCTAAGAGCTAAGGAGGATCCGTCTGTGGTAAAATTACCATTAAGAAGCAGTGGTCCATAAGTATGAGATAGTATATTAGGACCCCCCTCTTTATAAGTAGTTAATAATCCATTACCTATACCAGTCCCCGTGAAATAGGATATATAATCTTTAAACATTTTATGCATACCGTCTGGGGATCCCCTCCCAAAGATTCTCTTACCTAATCTCTGATTATAATAAATATCTTTAATATCTGGGGAAGAGGCCCATAAACGGCTCTTTATAACATTTATATGATTAATATAAGATGATGTATCTATAAGTACTTTATTAACTTCATAAATCCTTTCTGCTTCTTTAGTGTATTTTTTATCTAAAAGTTTAAACAAGAACTTTACCATTTCTGGCGATCTGTCCCTTCTAACATAATCATCACAAGAGTCCGTAGAAAGTGCTGTGGATCCTCTTATATCAAATGTAGATGACACTGGTATGCTAGAGAAAGATAGGGTGGAGTCTAAATTATAACACTCGGACCATACACTATCCTCATAAGGCCAACTGCTTACCTCATACATATTTTTAAAATTGAACACTGGGTTGTATTGATATTGATCAAAAACAAATCCTAATGGATAGAACTCTGTGTAGCTACCTCCACTACTGAGGTTATAATAAGAAGGCATATTATAACCTGTTCTAGTATACCATCCCCCCTTCTCTAAAGTTTTAGAGAAGTTTCTCCTCCTCATGTTTGTTCTAAATACAGAAGTGAGGGGAACAGCACTAACCGCAGATCCATCTAGTTGAGCAAAATCAGTTGGCGAATCTACTAACCCCCTTTTAAAAACAGGTAAGTTATTATGGTCATTAATTGCCCTAGAGGAATTTGGTACAGACGCATAATCACTCCCAAAAGCTCCCGCTATACCACTAAAGCTTACTCCAGACGAATGAGATCCTCCTTGAAAACCAGAAGTAGTTATATCATGTAGCCAGAACCTGACACTAGGACAAGTATAGTAAGTTTCTCTGGTAGTTTCGCTATCTTCTAAATCAACGTGTGTCCTCGGGATAGCTTTAGCTGGTGTAAATTCATCAACAATTGATAAGGATTGAAAGAAATCTTTCTTATTGAATATACTGCTATTAAAGAATGGGGAATCAAAAGAAGCTGAAGATACACTAACATTAAAGGTAGATGATTTGCTATTCCATAAGGATAAGAAATCATACTTATGAACTTCCTTAGCATCTAAAATTGTATTTTCATTAGGAGCTATATTTAATCCGCTCGTAAAGAATAAAAAGGCATTACTATAGTATTCTGGTCCAGAAGAACTATTTATAGTATTAGAAAGTATGTAATCATAAAAATTTTGAGCGTGAGTTTGTGATACCCCTAAACATATTAATTCATCTTTTATAAATGTTATTAATTCTTGAGTTAAGTCGCAACCTCTATAAAATTTTATCTCTTCCCAAGGAGGTATGGGGAATGCTCTATTCCTGTATTCAAATATAAACTGTGGGTCATTAAGATTAAACTTAAAGTTTCTAACATAGAATAAATCATTATACTTATGGACTGCCCGTAGAAGAATATGATCAATAGCTACACGAATATTGTAATCCATGTCGCTATAACTATACTCCCCATTAGTATATAGATCTGCCTTCTCCATGCTCCAGGAAGTAAAGGATTGGAATATGGATGTATCTGTATTCAAAAGGTAGTACATCAAATAAGGTACATAAGACTCATGAAACTCAGAGATCGCAGAGGGCTCTAGGGAGGTCCCAGGGAGAACTGTGGTCATAGCATTGTATAGACCTTCTTTAGTTCCCTTCTGCTTGTACAGCCTCATGGCGAACCTCAACTGCCTTCTCCACCCTGAGGGGTTGGAGCCGCGCAACTCCCACCCTATCAACTCTGCTACATACTTTAGAAGGTTGTCAGGGCACAAATCTAAGTCATACAGGTACTCTAGCTTTTGGGCTTCATTTAAATAATCAAACATAGAGAAGGAGATACCTTCTATAAATTTACTAAAGGGTCCAGTAAGCTCTCTACTATCTAACCAATATCCATTGTCTGCATAATCCGTGAAAGCATCTTCTATATAGGAATCATCTTTACTGAAAATTTGATCAGAGTAAATTACCTCTACTAAAGTTTTTAGTCTATCTAATCCTTGAGTACCACTTGTATACTCCCCAGTACCAGAATAATAAACAGGTGGAAGTAAATCCGTGGATATAGAAGATAAGTCAGACCAGTTTTCCCATACATATTGAGAAAGACCTTCTATACCCTCTTTTATCGTAAAGTTAGTACCAGACAGGTACATATCTGTTAGTGCGCTTGCAACAAACCCAGAAGGGGCTACATTTACAGCAGAAGTGTTTAAAAAGTATGCCCAGCCTAAGGTATTAATTAAAAATTCGTGTGTGCCTGACGCAGTATTTGAGAAAGCACTAGCAGTAGTGTCTGCTAAAGAAGACGAATTTAGAACTACTCTTGGTAAAAAGTCTTCTTTAAAAAAGGATAGTACTTTGCTTGCTGGTAATCCAGAAAAGGTAGTTTGGTTGGGTAAACTAGATGGATTAAAATATGTACACGCTTCACCCTCTATCTTACCTGTACATAATCCTATGGGGTGAAGTATCTGAGTTTCAAAATTTAAAGGATTTAAATTATTCTTCTTATAATTTTGTGGTAGAAACCATCTACAAAATCCTTGAATAGTGTTGATAGAGGAAAACGCTCCAACAGCCGATACACCTAATAAGGAAGGTTGGTTTACACAAAAGTTAATATGGCTATTGAGAATATTATCTACTTGGGAAATAGCACCACTACTAGCCTCTACCGTAGTATTAAAATATAAGGTAGGTATGATGTTCTTAAGAGCATCTTTATAATTTCTTTTGAAGTAGTTTTGGGCCATTAAACTAAGTTAACATTTACAGAAACATTATTTAATTGTATGATCTCGTTGAATTCAACGAGAATATTTGAATTTATATTATCAATACTAGAAAATCTTACATCCTCTAATTCAAAAATAGCTCTATTTAAATCAGCTATATTAAGGGTATCTCCAAAATCCCAGTTGTCCACTAGGAAATAATTCTGTATGGCTTCTGCCACTTTTGTAGTGACAGTACCTTCTACCCCCTCAAACCTTTTGTCTATATTTACGGTAACAACTAAATCTAAAGTTCTAACAAGTCCATCTACTAAAACAACTTCATCCGTTAACATCTTTTTATCTTGTAAAGCTAGTAGTAATTCATTTTTAAAGGACAAAGAAGCTTTTTGGAATTGAGTAGTACTTGATTTCTCTAATAGGTACAAATCTATTATATTAGCTGAGGAGTAAGCTTTTCTAGTTACTGCCGTGGCTTTTCCAGTAGTCCCTACTTGGGAAGTAAAGCTATTTGCATAAGCCTTATAATCATCTAGGGACACTATTCTATCTTGGGTTTTAAAGAATAGGGGTCCATACTTCTTTGCGTGAGCCTTTGTTTCAGCATCAGATCCTCCCGTAGCTATAGAAGATTGAACAACCCTAACGGTCTGTCCTGGAGATGCGTTATAAGTGCCCTCCCCTACTGCATTCATAAAACCATTAGGTATATTTCCTCTGGAGCCCCCGCCAACTCTATATGTTACTGTGTATGGGGTAAGGGGTAATGGGGATACACCATTATTACCATCTCCAAAAATAATAGACGCTCCATAATCGTCTGTATATACTACCTCAAAAACTTTATCATCGGTAGAAGATGCTTGATATAAATTTTCTACCTGTCTATATGCCCCGTCAACCGAAGGCACTGAAGGCAAATTCATATAAACCATAACGCTATTCTGAATTACGGGCTTTTCCTCTAATTTTATAGATTGAAAATTATCGAGATCAGTGAGGGTTCCGCTTTGGACAGCAAATGCCCCTTCTAATAAAATTCCTTCAGAGTACTTCCCGCTAGAGGAACTCTCCACAGAAGAGGTAAAGGTTATGGTGGCATTACTATTTATATTATCTATTTTACCCTCACTCATTCTATACAAAGTATAATTTAAAGATTCCCCATCTTGGGGGGAAGTTAAAGTAAACACCCTCTGGGATGGAGTTAGAGTTAAATCTTTATCTAAACTAGTAATTCCATCCACCGAAACTTCAGCAGAGGATTGAGCAGAGGTAGGTCCATTTAAAGAAATTCCAACCAGTTTAAATAATTTTCTTACACTATTTATATCTTTTGCTGTAGTTATAAAGTTCTCATTAGCCAACATATCAGACTTCAAAGAAGTCACTGCACCCATATAAGATACAAGTTCGATAAACATCATACCTAAATCGGATTCTACAAAGTTATTGTACTCTGTAGGGTATACAGCTTCAATATATTTAATAAGAGAAGCTCTTAGAGACGCAAAATCAGAGGACCCATAATCAATATAGGTATCTTTTAGGTTAAGAGGTATCTCTGCTAACTTCTGAAAATCAGAGGTTACATCTGTGAAGGGGACTGTTTGGCTAGAAAAGGGATTACTCATACGGTTACCTGTATATTTATTACACTATTAGATTTTTGTGGTGAAACTGCAACTTGAACTTGTATTCCTGGCATACCGAACCCATGTAAATTATCATTTTGAAAAAATCTTATAGCATTTACAGTAATGTTGGGAATATATTTTCGTATACCCTCATTAATTTCCTGGGCCAATATGGAAGCTAAAGTATCATTAAAGGGTTCAAATACAAAGTTAATAAGGGTCGTCCCAAAATCTGGGAGCATTACCCTTTCACCTTTGGTGGTTAGTACAAACTGTTTAACCTGATCTCTAATTAATTGGAACCCTGAGTTCTTACCGAAGTAAGGAGAAGATGGATCATTTTTGCTAGGCCAATTAAGTCCTGTACGCTTCTCCCTAGGAGCAGAAATAACTCCTTCTATACTTAGTGGCGATATATTTTTTCCGTATAGAGTCATAATTAGATGGGGGCTAAATCAATATTATCAAAAAAGTTTCTTTGGGATTTGTAGTTAGTGGTAAGCTCTGTTATATTTAGGGCTCTATTATATATTTTTAAATTTCCTATGTATCCATTATATGAACTTATTAATCCTGCGCCAGGGTCAAGGAACCCTCCAGAGGAGGTAGTTAAGTCCACTGGCCTACCATCAGTCCACCCACCACCTACTACCCAAGGTGTAAATTGAGCGTAATTGTTTGGGCCACTGTCGAATAATTTAGTAGAGGATTTTTGAGTAACTGTATCCTTAGAGTAATAAAAACTGCTAGTTTCTAGAGTTTTAGGTATCATAAATGATGGTATTTGTGGAGCAGAGTGAGGACTAACCCCAAACACTTGGGATAGGGACTCCTCTTTAAATAGAACACTGTTCATATAAAACTTAAGAGAATCATTAGGTGGATCGAATACGATTTGGAGGTTAATAAATTTGGAAAGGATGTCTGAAAAATTAACATCCCCCACAGATTTCTTAGTAGATACCACAAATTTTAATATATCCGCAGTATCTATTCTACACCCAGAGTTTTTAACAAAGCCAACTGAGGATGTATTATATGATTGTGTGGGGGCAATAAAGAATACAGAAGACCCAGCGTTCATGGTAAGATTACCATTAAAGGGGGATACAGATATAACACTACTTACCCCTGATACATAAGTAGTTGCTCCTTTTGCTCCAGACACATAAAGTAAACAGCAAAGATCATTTGAAGAAGACTGATATAGATCTCCACCATCAGTAACAGTAAACCCTATCCTTCCTCTTACCCCATCTAGTTTAGCTGTTTTAAATGTACCACTAGCTTGGTACGCTGCATCAGGAGCGTCAGTAAAGCCATCTGAACTTACAGTCCAAATACCTTCAATACCATTAACATCCCATCCACTAGTATTACTAGCAGAGGTAACATACCCTCCATAATTCTCTCTAGGAACAAAATCATTACTTCCTGGTTGGACAATACCGTCTTCATAATACATTCTAGGGTCTCTACTAAACCCCATAACCATACCCCGTACATTAGTAGAGTCTCTATCTATTACTACAGAAGATTGATCTATACTTAAATTTTCTCCACCAGTATTCTCACAACCTAGTAAAACTCTATAGTAATGAGCATCACACCACTTACCACCCTTACTACTTAACTCAAAATCGAAGGCACTTGTAGTATACGGGTGGGAAGGAAAACTGCCATTGGTTATATTATCTGTATCCTGTAGACTATCTAGCCCTGGCATATGGGTCCATACATCTATGGTAGCTCCATTGGGGGAGTATAGTAGATTCTGAAAGCTACTAGTGTCTGGTAATTTAAGATAGTTTCCTACTCCACCAATATTAAACGGATAGGTGGACCAAGTTTCCCCTAGGAACTCATTATTAGCATTTTCTTTTTCAATTCTAGGTATACCAGCTAAATAAGGAATCCCTAATCCTTGTCTATAGAGGAGAGGAAGATTATCTGATACTAATTGAGCCCTATTTTCCATTCCCAATGCCGCGCAATTTAGGGTATTAAAAGTTAGGGAGCTAGGGGTCTGTGTATTCACATCAGCGAAATTATAAACTGCCTGTAAACCATGAGTACTTATATTAGTTGTAAGGGATAGGAGGGGAGTTACCCCAGAGATGTCCTGTCCTTCTATATTACTACCTATTCCCGTGGGAGGAATCTCCAAGGGAGTAATTACAGCTTTATTAGAAATGCCCTCATCATGCACATAGATAGGGACTATAGGAAGGATAACCCCACTAACTTCTCCATTATCAAACACTAAGGGGCTCTGCTGGGCAATATTAACACTTAAATTTATAGAACTTAAATAAGAAAAATCATTAATGGGTATTTCCCCAGGAGAAAATACAGTAGTAGCTCCAAATAAGTCGGGAGCTTTAACAGCTACCTCTATCTGCTTCTTTCTTTTATTTATCTTTCTATTGTAGGCAGCATTTTGTGATTTAATTTGTTCTCTGTAGTTAATATGAAGGGCCGAGTCTGGGGAATACCCATTTGATCTTAAGGTAACTATATTTTTTTCTAAATTACTTATAGCTTGATTTCTTTGAGATTCTAGTACCTGTAAAAGATGGTCAGCGGTATAAAAATTCTGTAAAGAACTATTATTATCTATTTTATCAATATCAAATATAGTATCTACATACCTATTCAAATCATTTATAGAGTAAGAAGACCCTCTTCCACCTAAATTTGGTGCATGATCTAATTTCCATCTAGATTGGTCTGGTATAATCTGTAAATCTTCTTCTGTAGGGACTGGCGATCCGTCTGCATAGGTTCTGGTCTGGGAATCATAGTAAATACCATCAACTGAGAGTAAAAATTGCCCTGTTTTAGCCTTGGGTGGCCCATAGGATAATCTAAATATAGGATTAACATCCAAGTCTACCGCAGAAGGACCTATAAAAGGAATTAGGTCTGGGTTTTCGGATCTTTCCCCCATAATATCAGATATATTATTCAATGTCTCATTTACTTGGTCCACAAACTCCTGAGCAGCCACTACCTGAGATTTCATTACAAAAAACTCACCTTTTGTTCTTGTTATCCTAGATTGAGCGTCTTCTTCATCCTCAAAATTGTCTTCCTCTTCCTCTTTATCTCTATAATCCTTAAACTCATCTAAACAACCTTGAATAGCATCTAACTGATCCGTTACATCCTGCCCAGCTTGCCATAGGGCCTGTCCAGCCCCTGCGGCCCCACCTAGAAGCGTTGCGATAGCTCCACCATCCCCCGACTGGAGATTATTGCCCATCAAACTTAACTTTCCTGTTGTAGTGTCATATTCTAATATACCTAAAGAATCGTGTATACCCTCAAACATCTCAGCAATCATCCCTTGGGCACCTGCCCTACCTTCTGATAGTGACTTAGCCATTCCACCAAGTATGTTTCCAGGTAAAATAGATAATGCATCTTTAGCTAGGCCAACAAGACAAGTTGGGGTTCCAAAAGCCATATTAATACCCCCCAGAGGGTCAGTTAGCATATTAGGATTAAAACTCATACTTGTGGGGCTGCCAATTCAGCTAATTCTTTATTATCTTTGGTAAAATCAGATTTTACTATTTTAGGTGGGAATACTGTCGGGTTAAGTTCAACCTTAGTTCCTTTCATATTTATATTACCAGCAGCAAAAACATTAAAATCTCCACCACAAGCCATATCTATATTACCCGCTGAATAAATCTCTACTCCCCCTGTTCCACCTTTTATGGAAACCAAACCATTATACTTACTAGCATCTATAAAAATTCTTCTGCCATCCCCTAGAGGGTACACTGGTCCAGGAGCTATGCCACCAACCCTTAGAGTAATATCGTTATAAAAACTTTCTATATTTATAGATCCTACATCATTATCAATTAAAGGTATGGTAGGTGACTGATTGTAATTCTTAATTGCGGTGTTGACAATATTAAGCATTCTTCCTGCTGCACCGACCTTCAGGGTTAATTTTCCATTAGTAGAGGTATTAGATAAATTACCATAACAGCCTGTTTTTATACTTCTAGATCCTTTAGAACCTTGATATTTAGGACTATCAGAAGTAATCACTATACCATCTTGCTTCTCATTTTTTATAAGTGTAACGCCAGTTGTTGAATTAAGGATAACTCTTTGGTTAATTTTGCTTGCTAATTTAACAAACATATCCTCACCAGTAGTATCACCCTTCACCTTAGGCCCATCCCTCTCAGAATCACTCAGTATTAATTTATGACCCATGGGAGATACCATCCCGTACTTCTGGGGCACCCTAGAATGAGAGAATGCTCCAACAGCATCAGCGGCACTCTCCATTGACCCTATCTGAGGTTTGGTTAGTGTGGGTAAGGTTCCGTCGTCACTCTCCATATATTGCAACCTTGCTTCGTTGGGGACGGAATCAAAATACCAATACGCCGAATCATCTATCTTTTTAATAAGAATTTGAGTATCTTTTGTAGGATTACCAAATATACCAGCAAAACTATAGTATTTACTACCATTGGGGTGTGATCCCATTGGAGTTGTCATAATTACAGGAACTATTATGGATGTTCCAAATATCTTAGCGTCAAAAGAGGCATTTTTTGTAGTAGAAGCAGGATTACTGACTGTTGCTAATTTTATATCAAACATAATAAATAAATTCCTAGTTTATATACCTAAGGAAATCTTCTTTAGAGCAAAGGTGGATATACATTGAGAATTGGTAATAACATGTTTAGCTCCTACCATTGTATATTGACCACTATTATAATTATTAAAGGGAGTGTCCATTAAATGATCATAAGTAGAAGGATTTCGTAAAATACGAACTAGCACATCTGTATGCATAACTCTGCTAACACTACTATATTTGAAATAGGGTAATGTGGTAGCAGTAGCCAATACGGTGCCCTTAACTACATAAGAAAAATACCAATATAACCATGTTAATAATCCAGTGGTATTAGAAGGGGTTTTTATAAATATATCCCCAACAGCACTTGGATCTGCACCACTTATTCTTGCGTAAAGTTTTTCTGCGTACCCTTCATAATCATAGAATCCTATATTATCAGCAGAGAATGGATTCTTGGAGGTTGTAGACCCATATTTCTCTACCTCTTGTCTTAAGTAAGTAGCTATAAATTTTTTATAGTCCTCTTCTGAGTTTACCTCATCCTTCATAGTCTCCCAAAATACATTATTACCGAAGAATCTTTGAGCAGGTTCCCTTTGTGTAGATTGGAAAGATACAATATTTTTAGAACTTTCCAATATTAATGGATCAATCACTCCTACCCCTGGAGCTAGTAAGTCCTTAGCGTCATCTGTTAGTAACGCGAAATCCTCTGATCCCATAGTTAAATAATCTATAGCAGGAGCGGCACCACCAGCTACACCGAGAAGATCTATAATGGAAACTACATCCCCTAAAAATACTACAGGGGTTCCCCTGTAGGCATCTGAAATAATTCCTTCATTTATTAAATTCTCTAATATAGCAATATCATTTTGCACATATACAATAGGCTGTATTTGAACTAATTGAGTACCAGCAGTTGCCCAGGTACTAGTATTAGTTAATTCATATTCAAAGTCAGATTTATTAGATCTCAATACATTATATATTTTTCGAAGTACATTAGCGAAAACTTGAGTCCCTTCCTGGGAATCTAACGATAAATTTATAAGTAGCTCCACATCTGCGGGTGGGGGGCCTGGAGGGGCTGGGGGTAACATTGTGGTAGCTGCTGCATCAGCATCTGGGGCAGAGGCTCCCCTGGCGGCTGCCTCTTCACCCAACCTCTTCCTTTCTGCTAGATCTTCAGCTAAGGTATGGGAGCCAGTAGTTGGTATTGCAATGTCTCCTCGGGTGAGAGATATACCAGCTAAAGAAAACAATTTCATAAGAGATAGAAATTTAGTAGATCCTTTGAAACTGTCGGTATATATCCCTGCTTCGTGAGAATAAACATTAATATCTGTTCCCTCTGTCCTGAGTGTGAAGTTTGCTCCGTGACCCAAGTTCTTTAAAAAATCTAAATTTGGTTTTTTTAATGCAGCGGAATCGTCTCGGATGGGTCCTGAACCGAAGGACCACATCCCAGTCTCTGCGGTAGTTACATCCCCATCAGGAATCCTCTCCTTAATCTCTTGGTCTAGATAGTCTATAAATATTTGGGGATTGTATATCATTTGAGCAGGCCAACCATAAGTATATTTGGCCCCCTCTTCAAGAAGACTCCCTATAGAACTAACTATGGCTCCTATTGAACTAAATTCAAATGCTCCGTCTGCCCCTACTTTCCCTACAGATTGAGATAAAATCTTTTTTCTGTAAATTATATTAACATTGGGAGTTGTCACCAGAGGCTCTGTTAACTCATCAGACCCTGGTGAAAAATGTAGTGTAGTAATTTCTAATCCATCAGCTAACATTTCATAATCACTATTGTATAGATAATAGTATGCTGGGGTACTCCACCCATCCTTATCTGTGCCTATACCATAAGCAATTATAAATACATTATGACGACTTCCTATTTTAGATTTCTCTATGAGGCTATCTATACTCAGGCTAAATAACTTCTGTAGTATTTGTCCCCCGCTGTCAGCAAATTTAAGCGTGATTCCCTGCGTGGTCCCTATGCCTCCAATAGTATCCTCTAATGATATTAAGGTTCCGTTAGCAGTGGATAAAGCTTCCCCATACTCTAAGACATCTCCTGAGAAAAAATTCTCTATATCTTCTATAGATTTGGTCAGAAGTACTGAAGCAGTATCTATTTTACTATCGTAGAATGTCATTTATATTAGGGATAAGTATTTTATCAGAAGTATTAAAACCCTCGAAAGGATCATTAATATTATTATACATTAAGAGATACCACCAATAAGAAGAAGAGTTATAAAAAATATCTGACACCGAATCTGGTCTATGAGCAATGTACTGCTTTACAGTTCCTAAAGCATGGGCATTAGATGAAATATTTTTTTCTATATTATCCATAAACTCAGTATTTATAGAAGTATTTATAGTTTTACCTTTATGAGTAATCTTATTTACTCCAAAATCATATCGTGAACTAAAATTTTTCATAGTATATCCTATTAAGCCTTAACGAACCCAAGTGGAGGATGCTTTCCAATTCTTGAAATTCCCAGGGTCTGTATTAAGGCCAGGGGTAGCCTCAGTACCTAGTAGAACTTCCCACCCCCTTAAATCATCACTTTGTACAGAAGAGGCTTTTCCACCTAAATTTCTAGCTTCTTCTAAACTCATTGTTATATCTAATACTCTAGGTAGTAAAGTCTTCTTATCATACCCACCCTTATCATTAACATTTATAGTATATCCCTTACATACACAAGGAACATCTCTATACAAAATTCCCCAATCTAATCTTACTAAAGGAGGTCCATATTGAGGACTAACAGCATTATTAACAACTGTAGATCTAATAGAGGCTATAAAACTAGATATTTTATTTACTAGTGCCCTGCGTAAGCCAACACCTTCACCAGAAACATTATACATAGGGCTATCGTAGGCTAATTTTTTATTTAAATTAAGCTCAGATTCCAACAACACCTCTTCAGAAAGATATTGGTTATCTAGCTCTTTAGCTACCCCTGCGTAATGTCTAGCTGATTCATCCAAAAACTCCCAATTCGCCTCCTGTTTACCAATATCTGCACTAATATCAGCCCCAGGATCTTCAGCCAACTTTTCCGACATAGATTCCTGTAGTATCTCCATTTGTTTTTGTTGTTTTGTTGGTGGAGTAGTCCATAATTGATCATATTGCTGCATTACAGACGCAACATTAGGTAAAGTTATTTTAAAAGATAGATTAAACTTTCTAGAGTCTGCCCCTAAGTAGCCAAACAAGTTAGAAGATCTTCCTACCACAGCATAATTCATATACCTTGGGTTTTGAGATTCTAGTATGGTGGGATTTTCATAGAAAGGAATTACTTTTGTAAACGACTCCTTACCAACATGATACTCTAATGTAAGTTTACCCACCCAATTAGGATCCCCTAAGTGGGAATCTACTCTTACTACTCTTGATGAATGTGTCATAATATTAATTAATCTCCGAAGATGGCATCCTTGGTCTTCCAAGCTAAATAGAATGCCCCGCCAGCGGCTCCAACTTTTTGCCATCCACTGGGAGGTCCCCCTTGATGCCTACTTAGTTCAGTATCATACTCTTGCATATTCGTAATATATTCTCTTGTTTGGGTATTACTTTCTATTAAAGTATCATTCCATGAAGTAAGCGAAGTAACTATATCATCCACCATAAATAAGTCCATTGCCGCTTTAGCCCCAGTCACGGCAGCAGTGGCAACCCCAATACCAAAAGCGGTTGTTGCTGTTAAACCACCCATCACAGGAGCCATAACATCAGTTACATATTGTTTCATTAATTGAGAAATTTCAGGAAGTTGTGTAAGACCTATCTGTGATAATTCCTCTGAGATCCTCTGTAAATTATTTGTTAACGGAATATTAGCCCTTTCCCAAGCATCCATATATTCATTCGTAGTCGTTGTGAACATACCCCCTTCTCCTAGGCCCACTCCAGGGCCTCGCTTGGCATCTGCGTCCTCTCGCATTCCTTTGATTGTCGCTGAATCTAGGAGGGACATCATGACCAACCGATCTCTAGAAATGGTTCTTAGTTGTTCACCAATAAAATTATTCTGCTTTGCCAAGGTAGCCATATCCCCATCATCCCCTACAAATGATTTCGACAATTCTAGAGATCTTCCTGCATATTCTGACAATATTTCCATGGCTCTCTGTTGACCGTCCATGACTGCCTTTTGCCCAGCCCTTCGATTAGTATCGGTCAGACTAACATCCCTTGCCTGAGCCATACCATTAGAAATATCATTAGCTATAATCTTTAGCTCATCTAGCGTTCTGCCTCCTCCTAATACTTGCTTACTTACAATTGCTTCCATATTTTCAGGAAGAAGCAAAGTTTTCATTAAGTCGCCAATAGCATTTTTCTGAGCATCACTAACATCATGTGCAATAACATTCATTAAGTTTTGAATATCTTTACCTGCTGATCCACCTCGTAGCTCTTCTATGGCTATACCTTCAGTTAATTTTTTAGCCATAGCTGTCTGACTATTAGCTGATTGGATTGAGTAAAATCCTATATCAGTTAAAGTCTGCAACATATTTTTAATATCTGGTCTTGTAAATCCTTGGGCTACTAGGTCTTTAGTGAAATTTAAAAGCATCTTGCCCTGTGCCCCTGCTTTATCAAGCACAGTTAATTGATTTTTAAGTCTTTTATTAGTTTCACCCCCAATATCAATTCCTGCCTCTAGAGCAGTAAGTTGCGTTTCTACATTCTCTAAAAAGCCTCCTCTCTGGTATCCAGCCTCTTGAGCAGTTTTAGCTATTACTGCTCTAGTATCCCTACCATCAGCTATGTTAGAATATTCTAACGCATCCACTGATTCAACCATTCTAGTAGCAATTCTTAAACTATTTTTCCAAAACTCACCCGCAAACTTAACTGGCTCTAGTAATGCACCTTTAACTACTCCTGCCATGAAGGATGTGTTTCCCCCTGGGCCTCCTCCTGGACCTCCTCCTGGACCTCCCTGGGATAATAGAACCTGCTTCTGTTGTAACGATAGAAGATTCTCCATCGTGGAATTAAGTTCTTCTAGTTCTTGTTGAACATCACCTATATCAGCCATTACTCAGTAGCCTCCCTTGTAGATCCAAACTCATAAGCATTCCATATATTATTTAATATATAAGTTCTGTAGTTCTCCCGTCCAACAAGAGCAGTGAAAGACTTTTTAGTTCTCTCATTCCTACTTTTGTCTGTGTGTTTAATGTTCTCTGGGGTGGGACTCATATTATCTTTACTACTTTTACCACTTTCTGAATCTTCTTTTGAAAATTTTTGAGGATCTGACGAATCATCCTTTGCTGAGGTATACTTAATTTGTTTGTCTCTATACGCCTCTATAATTAGACTTGCAGTTAAAGACCATATATTATTTAGTTTAACTGCGGATAAATACTTTTTTGTTACCCCCTTCTTACTGGTAAATATATAAATACCATTAGCACTTCTGTTATTACCTATAACCATAGCCATATTATCCCCAGTGCCAAATCTTTCGGATCTATACTTAAAAAATAGGACATCTCCTGCTACTATAGATCCAGGGGATACGGCAGATTTGTGAAACCTTGAGGCTGGTTGCTCATCAGATCCAACAATATCTAAGTTATTCCCAACTTCATCTACGAAGTTTTCAAATTTTCTCGAAAAAGAACTTGACATGTTTAGCCTCCTTGGCTAGAATAGATTATAATAAAGGAAATTATGGTATACACTACTAATACAGAAGATATTAATCAATTATTGTTTGAATTTACAGAATTACTAGATTTTACATTAAGTAATGAGTTTATCATTAGATGGAAGGATAAATACAGTACTAAGTTCCTTAAGCTCTTTCAAACTAGATTAATTAAATGTCTTTCTGATAGAAGATGTTTAAAGATATCTACTTTATATACCTTCCTAACCTCTAAATGCAACTATTCTAGAGAACAAGTGCTTAATTTTCTAGAGTCTATAGATATAGAAGCATATAGTCCAGTAGTAACTGGCTTTCTTGAGGACCTATAATGTTCTGTAATCAAATAAGTAATACTAAAAGAGATCTTTGGAGGCAATGTAGGTTGAAGTACCGTTATCGCTATGTAGACTATCTAGAGGAGACTGACCCAGGAAATAAGGATGCTCTCCAATTTGGATCATATATACACCAGATCTTCGAAGAAGGTGTTGAATGTACAACTATAGACCAATTACAGGAAGTCGCCCAGAAACTACGGGAAACCTATAAATTCGGTAAAGCCTACGAACCTAAGATAATTACCTGCTTAAGAAATTTCCTTCGCCTAAACTCCTCTTTCCCAGAAAAGGGCCAAGTTGAGCTATCTTACAAGCAAGACCTTGGTTGTGTTGAGCAGGTAGGTTTCGTGGACAGGATCATCAAAGGTAAGGAAGGGGGCCTACTAGTCATAGATTACAAGACAGGCAAGCGTGAGAAGAGTAAGTTTGAGTTATTCGATGATTCCCAGGGGATGAGCTATGTGTACGCTGCCCACAAAACATATGACATTCCTGTTGAAAAGATCACCTTTGCTCACTACTATCCTCTTACGGATAACATGGTCACTGTCCAGTACACACCCGCTGCACTCGTCAAGCATAATAAGCGTGTCGTGGAGGATGCTTGGAACATAAAGAAAGCTAAGAAAGTTGATCTAAAAGCCTCAGAGAACCAATATTGTAACTGGTGTGGATTTAAGTCCCTGTGCCCCGTATTCAACCCAGCCCAGCTAGTAGAAGAGAGATTACAGAATGCAACAAAAAAACCTAGACGTACAAATAAGTAGCGAATACATCCAGGATTATGTTGAGGAGGCTCTACCTGAGGGAAGGTGGCAATCTGGTGGAAGAGAATGGGTATGCTCTTCTCCCTATCTCCAGAATGATTACAAGAGACACTTTAGCATTAATGTTATCAGTGGATTGTGGCAATGCTTCAAGACTGGCAAGCAAGGTAATTTCATCCAACTCTACGCATTCCTTGAGAATGTGTCTCCTAGAGCAGCATGGTCCAAGTTTGTATTCAAAACCTTAGAGAATGATGAGGTGTTTGAGCCTCGACCAGAAGATGATATTATATGGGATCTGGATATTGATAACCATGAGTGGTTTGAAGCTCTTACAGCATCATCCGATCTAAATGATACTCTCACAAGTGATGCCTTTAAGTATCTCCACTCCCGACACATATTCCCAGAGAAGGATGGGGAGTATTACATTTGTAGGCATGGGAAGTATAAGGATAGGCTTATCATACCCTACACAGAAGATGATGAGATTTATTACTTTCAGGCTAGGACTCTGAAAGATGACAACCCTAAATACTTAAACCCAGGGATTGAAGAGGGTGCTAGGGCAGGTAATATTTTGTACCCATTCAACCATGGGAAGGTTATGGTAACAGAAGGTCCTCTTGATGCTATCTCTCTTAAGAAAGCAGGATTCAACGCTACCTGTACAAACGGATGTAATGTTTCTGATGTACAGGCTCTCCA
>TARA_R110000824_G_scaffold401149_2_pt1 | contig 37452 bp, 30 predicted proteins | sample TARA_R110000824 | Tara Oceans TARA_R110000824 (sample SAMEA4397747) | marine metagenome | biome: Polar Biome; feature: [MES] marine water layer (ENVO:01000295) within the mesopelagic zone...; material: water (ENVO:00002006), including particulate matter (ENVO:01000060) such...
AAGGTCGAGCAGAAGCTCTTCCGCGAACTGGTGACCGGCACGCAGTCGGCCGCACAGCGCCATGTCTTCTTCGCCGAACGCCAGGTGTGGAAACTGCCGGACGTGCCGGCCGACACGCCGACGATCCCGGTCGAGAAGGTCGGCATCATCGGCGCCGGCACGATGGGCGGCGGTATCGCCATGAACTTCCTCAATGTCGGCCTGCCCGTCACCATCGTCGAGACCAAGCAGGAAGCACTCGACCGCGGCGTTGCCACGATCCGCAAGAATTACGAAAACTCGGCGAAAAAAGGCCGCTTCCCGATGGAGGAAGTCGAGAAGCGCATGGGCCTCCTCAAGGGTTCGCTCGACATGAAGGACCTTGCCGACAGCGACCTCGTGATCGAGGCGGTGTTCGAGAACATGGACATCAAGAAGCAGGTGTTCGGCAAGCTCGACGAAATCGTCAAGCCGGGCGCAATCCTGGCGACCAACACCTCGGCCTTGAACATTGACGAGATCGCGACCGCCGTGAAGCGGCCGGAAGCGGTGATCGGCCTGCACTTCTTCTCGCCGGCCAATGTGATGCGCCTGCTCGAAGTCGTGCGTGCCGACAAGACCTCGAAGCCCGTCATTGCGACCTCGATGCAGATCGCCAAGAAGATCGGCAAGATCGCCGCGCTGGTCGGCGTCTGCCCCGGCTTCGTCGGCAACCGCATTCTGGCCCAGCGCCAGCGCGAGGCCCAGAAGCTGATCCTCGAAGGAGCGATGCCCTGGGATGTCGATCGCGTGCTCTACGATTTCGGCCTGCCGATGGGCCCCTTCGCAATGTCGGACCTTGCCGGCCTCGATATCGGCTGGTCGAAGGAGAAGTCGAAGGGTGAAACGATCCGCGACGTGCTTTGCGAGATGGACCGCCGCGGCCAGAAGACGGGCGCCGGCTTCTACGACTATGACGAAAACCGCAACGCGAAGCCCTCGCCGGTCGTCGAGAAGATCATTCTCGACTTCGCCCAGAAGAAGGGCATCAACCGCCGCAAGATTTCCGATGAGGAAATCCTCGAGCGCTGCATCTATCCAATGATCAACGAGGGCGCCAAGATTCTCGAAGAGGGCAAGGCGATCCGTTCCTCCGACATCGACATCGTCTGGATCAACGGCTACGGATTCCCGGTCTATCGTGGCGGTCCGATGTTCTATGGCGACACGGTGGGCGCCGACAAGGTGCTGGCCAAGATGAAGGAATTCCAGGCGCAGATGGGCGACGACTTCAAGCCCGCCGCACTTCTGGAAAAGATCGTCGCCGAGGGCAAGAAGTTCTCCGACTTCTGAGCGCTCGCCGGATGGAAACGAAAAGCGGGGCGGCCATCGGGCCGCCCCGTTTGCATTTGCCGCGCCGGCGCGGCACCATCGCCGGCAACAACAAGAATCCTGCAGGGAGGAACGGCAGATGAGCGCCAATGAAAAGATCATCCGCGATTTCGTCGATGCCTGGCCGCGTCTCGATGTCGACGAGATCACCGGCTATTTCGCCGCGGACGGCGTCTATCACAACATGATGCTCGATCCGGTGGCAGGCCAGACGGCGCTGAAGGGCTTCATTGGCGCCTTCATCGCCAACTGGTCGGATGTGAAGTGGGAGATCCTGACACTGGTCTCGAAAGGCGACACGGTGATTGCCGAGCGCGTCGACCGCATGAAGGTCGACGGCAAGCCGGTGGCGCTGCCCTGCTGCGGCGTCTTCGAAATGGAGAACGGCAAGATCAAGGTCTGGCGTGACTATTTCGACCTCGCGACCTTCTCGAAAGCCGCGAACTGACCTTGGCCTAGAAGTCCCAGCCCGGCCCCGGGATCGCGCGATAGGCCTGGGTCAGTGCATCCGACCATGAACGGCGCAGATCGGCGAAATAGGGATCGTCATCCTTGATGCGCCGCTGCAGCGCGACCTTCAGTGCCTTGCGGCGATAAACCATCAGGTCGATCGGCATGCCGACCGAGAGGTTGGAACGCATGGTCGAATCCATCGAGATCAGCGCCAGCTTCAGCCCGTCGCCGAGATCGGTATCGTAGCTGAGCGCGCGGTCGATGATCGGCTTGCCGTATTTGTGCTCGCCGATCTGCAGATAGGGCGTGTCCTCGGTCGCTTCGATGTAGTTGCCGGCCGAATAGACCTGGAACAGGCGCAACTCGCCATTGCCGACCTGGCCGCCCAGAAGAATCGAAACGTTGAAATCGCCGGCCTGCGCCTCGAGCGAGGGGCCGTCGGTGCGATAGACGTCGCGCACGGCCTGCCCCATCAACTGCGCGGCGCGCACCATGGTCGGCACGGTGTGCAGCGTTTCGAGCTCCTCGCCGTCGCCGAGCCTGACACCCTGCTCGACCGCCCGGTTGACGGCCGCCTGGCTGACCGCGAGATTGCCGGCCGTCATCAGCCCGATCACCCGGTCGCCCGGATGTTCGATGACGGTCAGCTTGCGGAAGGTGGAGATGTTGTCGACGCCCGCATTGGTGCGGGTATCGGCCAGCATCACAAGGCCGCCTTCGAGCCGAAGCGCGACGCAATAGGTCATCGAACTCTCCCGGTTCCGCCCGGCCGACAGCCGGGCCCCCCTGTTGCTTGTTGCCGTGTTACTGCTGCGCGGCGCCTGCATCCACCTTGAGGCGAACCTTGAGCGTTTCCTCGCCGCCGCCGCGCCGCCGACCCCGGACGGGCGATGCCTCCAGATAGTCGAGACCGCAGGCGACCCGGACATGCGCCGCAGTCGGACAGATGCGATTGGCGACGTCGAAGCCGACCCAGCCGAGGCCATCAATACAGGCTTCGGCCCAGGCATGGCTAGCCTCATATTCAGTATCGCCCTCGAACCAGAGATAGCCGCTGACATAGCGCGCCGGCAGGCCGAGATGGCGGGCCGCCGAGAGAAAGACATGGGTGTGGTCCTGGCAGACGCCATAACCATGCGCCAGCGCCTCGGCGGCCGTTGTCGCCGCATGGGTTTCGCCGATCCGGTAGTCGACTCCATCGCGCACCGCATCCATCAGCCGGTGGGCGAGATCGATGGGCGTGCCGTCCGAGGCCGCCTTTGCGGCAGCGGCCAGCGCGCGGATCGCGGCATCGGGCGCCGTCAGTTCGGTCTGGCGCAGGAAGAAGAGCGGCGGCAGCGGCTCGGCTGTGCCGGCAACGATGCCGCCCGTATCCGATGTCTCGACCTCGCCCGCAACGCTGATCGTCAGCGCCTCGTGCAACTGATCGAGATAGAGCATCTGCAGCACGTTGCCATAGGCATCGCGGCTTTCGCGGATGCGGCCGGCCGGCAGGGCGGCGACGCGCCAGGACAGGACCGTCTGCCCGGCATGGCCAAGCGGCACGAGCCGGAGCGCCTGCACCGAGTAATTGGCGGGGCCCTCGTAGCGATAGGTGGTGTCCTGGCGGATCAGAATGCGCATGAAAAATAGTCTATCACATCAGATAGACGCGGCTGATTTCGGTGCCCAGCCTGTCGTTCTGCTCGATATGTTCGCTGAGGAACTCGTGCAGGCCCTGGCGGAACACATCCTCGACCCGGCCGAAGCGCAGCCGCGAATAGATCTGCCCGGCGACGCGATGTGCCTCGTTGCGCTGGCCATACTCCTCGCCGAGCCGGTCGAGGCAGTCCTTGATCTCGGCCGAACAGCTGATCAGCGAGCGTGGCATTTCCTCGCGCATGATCAGGAATTCGGCGATCAGCCAGGGCTTCAGTCCTTCGCGATAGACCGAATTGTAGCTGCGATAGCCCGAAACGGCGCGCAGGATCGAGGCCCATTGATAGTAGTCGACACCGCCGCCGACCTCGGCATGTTCGGGCAGCAGCAGGTGATACTTGACGTCGAGAATGCGCGCGGTGTTGTCGCTGCGTTCGATGAAGGTGCCGAGCCGGGTGAAATGGTAGCGATCGCGGCGCAGCATGGTGGCGACCGTGCCGCCATAGAAGAGCAGCGAGCGGTCCTTCACCCAGTCGAGAAAGCGATGCAGGCTGCTGCCGCGCACCCGCGCCTCGTTCCAGCCCGGCAGTTCGAGCCAGGTCGTGTTGAGGCTCTCCCATTGCTCGGTCGTCAGCGAGGTGCGCACGCCGCGCGCATTGCGCCGCGCGGTTTCGATGCAGGAACGGATGCTCGACGGATTCTCGGGATCGAAGGCGAGATAGGAAATGACGTTCTCGGGCGTCGCCTCCTCGTGCCTGGCATAGAATTCCTCCTCGCAACCCGAAACGACGACGGCCGAGTGCCATTCGCTGCCATCGGCATCGGTGCCCGAGGGCATCAGCGACAGCCGGTCGGTCACGCGCAGGATGCGGGCGAGACTTTCGGCGCGCTCCATGTAGCGGGCCAGCCAGTAGAGACTGTCGGCGGTGCGGCTCAGCATGGCGTCATCCCTTGAGCACCCAGGTGTCCTTGGTGCCGCCGCCCTGGCTCGAATTGACGACCAGCGAGCCCTCGCGCATGGCAACCCGCGTCAGCCCGCCCGGCACGACGCGGATTTCGGCGCCGGACAGGATGAAGGGGCGAATATCGACATGGCGCGGCGCGACGCCCTCGTCGACAAAGGTCGGACAGGTCGACAGCGCCAGCGTGGGCTGGGCGATGTACTTGCCGGGCTTCGCCCGAACGCGTAACGCGAAGTCGGCAAGCTCGGCCTTGGTCGCCTTCGGCCCCACCAGCATGCCATAGCCGCCCGAGCCGTGAATCTCCTTGACCACCAGTTCATCGAGATGCTCGAGCACATAGGCGGCGTCGTCCGGCTCGCTGCAGCGCCATGTCGGCACGTTCTTCAGGATGGGCTGCTCGCCGAGATAGAACTCGATCATTTTCGGCACATAGGTGTAGATCGACTTGTCGTCGGCAATGCCGGCGCCCACCGCATTGGTCAGATTGACGTTGCCGGCGCGATAGGCGCTCATCAGCCCGGCCACGCCCAGCGCCGAATCCGGCCGGAAGGTCAGCGGATCGAGAAACTCGTCATCGACGCGGCGATAGATCACGTCGACGCGCTTCGGCCCCTGTGTGGTGCGCATGTAGACGACATCGTCCATCACATAGAGATCGGGCCCTTCGACCAGCTCGACCCCCATCTGGTCGGCCAGGAAGGAATGCTCGTAATAGGCGCTGTTGTAGATGCCGGGCGTCAGCACTGCGACGGTCGGCTCGCCGACGCAGTTGCGCGGCGCAATCGATGTCAGCGTCCGCATCAGCTCGTCGCAATAATGGTCGACCGGCGCGACATTGTAGCGCGAGAAGAGATCGGGAAAGAGCCGCATCGTGATTTCGCGGTTCTCCAGCATGTAGGATACACCGGACGGGGTGCGGCAATTGTCCTCGAGCACGTAGAATTCGTCCGGCCCGACGCGTACCATGTCGATGCCAGCGATATGGGTGTAGATGTCGTGCGGCAGTGCGACGCCCTGCATCTGGCAGCGCCATGCTTCGTTCAGCAGGACCTCCTCGCGCGGCACATGGCCGGCGGCGAGAATGTCCTGCGCACCATAGACATCGGCAATGAAGGCATTGAGCGCCTTGACGCGCTGTATGAGGCCGTCGGAAATCTGCTTCCACTCGGCCGCCTCGAGAATGCGCGGGATGATGTCGAAGGGAATGATGCGCTCCGGATCGCCTCCCTCGCCATAGACCGCGAAGGTGATGCCGGCCCGGCGAAAGAAGGTTTCCGCCTCTTCGCGGCGCAACGTCAGAATCTCGGTCGGCGTCTCGTCGAGCCAGGCTTGCAGTGTCCGATAGGCCTGCCGGACCTCCGCGCCCCGGGATCCCATTTCGTCAAAGAAGGCCGACGCCATGATGCTCCTGTCGTTTGCGGCGAATTTTTTCGCCCCCTGACCCTACAGGGACAGCAAGAGAGATGCCATGCCGGGAAATGCGACGTTTGCGGCATTGGCACCGGAAAATGGACAACTGCCGTCGAAAAAACAGGCAATCTGCCCAAATGAACTTCAGTGGCGGCGCAGTTTTTCGAGCAGCGCAGGTGTCGGATAGCCGTCGGCCGGCAGACCGGCCGAAACCTGATAGGCCCGGATCGCCTTGCGCGTGTTGAAGCCGATAATGCCGTCGACGCCGCCGGTATCGTAGCCGCGCGCAGACAGCAGGCGTTGCAGGTCCATGCGTTCGGTGCGGCCGAGCGGCCGGTCGCTGCGCGGCCAGTCGGCCACGATCTCGCCGCGCCCTTTGTAGCGATCGGCCAGAAGATGAACGGCCAGCGCATAGGAGGTCGCCGCATTGTAGGCAAGGACCGTGCGGAAATTGTGCATCACCAGAAAGGCCGGGCCGCGATGGCCGGAGGGCAGGAAGATCGATGCCTTTTCCTCGGCCTCGCCGCCGGGAAAGGGCCGCCCGTCGACACGCGCAACGCCGGCCCTGGCCCATTCGGCCTGCGGCCTGGATATCGACATGTCGGCATCGGCATAGGCAAAGCCTTGCGGAAGCCTGACCTCGTAGCCCCAGACGGCGCCGCCGCGCCAGCCGGAATTCTGGAGATAGTGGCCGGCCGATGCCAGCGCATCGGCATGCGAGTTCCAGATGTCGCGCTTGCCGTTGCCGTCGAAATCGACCGCATGGGCATTGTAGGTCGTCGGAATGAACTGCGTCTGGCCCATGGCGCCAGCCCAGGAACCGAGCATGTTTTCCGGCTCGATGTCGCCTTTCTGGATGATCTGCAAGGCCGCAATCAGCTGCGTGCGGCCATAATCCGTGCGCCGCCCCTTGTAGCCCAGCGTCGCCAGCGAGCGCACCACGCTCATATTGCCCTGGAAGGAGCCGTAATTGGATTCAAGGCCCCAGATCGCGACCAGCACATGCCGGTCGACGCCATAGGCCTTTTCGATGCGCTCGAGCAGCGCCCTGTTATCGGCCAGCAATGCCTTGCCGCGGGCGACCCGCGTCTCCGACAGCGCACTTTCGAGATATTCCCAGACCGGCCGGGTGAACTCGGGCTGACTTTCATTGGCCTCGACCACGCGCGGATCGGGACCGACCCCGCGCATCGCGCGGTCGAAAATCTGCGGCGCGACGCCCGCCTTGAGCGCCGCCTCGCGAAAACCGGTCAGCCAGTCGGCAAACTGCACGTCATCGACCTGGGCGGCCGGACTGCCCGGCGGCGGCAACGGCAGACCGGGTTGCGCATCGGCGGCACAGCCGGTCACCGCAAGACCCAGCAGCGCGAGGGCCGCTGCGGCAACGCGCAACGGGCGCCGGACGGCTGGACGGACAGAAATGGGCATCGAGGACTCCAAGGCATATCGTTCGACAGACGCTATCACGGCCCGGTTAAAAATCGAGCGACCGCGACGCCGCCAACCTCGAGGACCGCGCCCCCGAGCCGGAACTCCCTATCGGTCAAATAAGGCGAGATGTCGACCGGCCCCGGCCCGTAGTTGAAGATGAATTGGAAGGGACCGCGCCGCCGCGTCCTGAGGCCAGCCGGCAGCGCGGCGACGGCAAGACCTGCCTCCTGCGCCAGCCGTTCGACCACCTGTTGCAGCAGGCCGGCATCGGGCGCGCCGGCCAGGTAGTGCGCGCGGCCACTCCGCGTCCATGCCGGATGCCCGTCCGCCGTCTCGGCGAGGACTTCCGTGCCCGGCGCCGTGACGACGAATTCGCGCCAGCGGTCGAAACTGAAGCTCTCATTGCCGATTCGCACCGGAACAGCCGAGCCGGGCCGGAAGCTCTCGACCCGTGTCACCTTGAGACCGAGCAGATCCTGAAGCGGTCCCGGCGCCAGATTGTCGGGGATGCGGTGCGCGGCGGTTCGGCTGCCCGTACGCGGTGCGATCAGCAAGTGCCCCCGGCAATTGGCAAGCGATGCGGCCAGCACATCCGGCACATGCGGCATCGGCGGCACCAGCACCAGCGCGTAGGACGCAAGATCGGCATGCGGACCGACCACATCGATGTCGAGGCCCAGACGCCGCAGCGCGCGGTACATCGCAAAGGCCTGCTCGATATAGGTGAAGTTGCGGCCCTGGGGCTGCACGCGCAGGAACCATGCCGCTTCGTAGGAGAAGACCAGCGCGACCTTTGCCGGCGCGGGCGCCCCGAGCGGGCCCAGCGCAGCGAGATCGGCCGCCAGCTGCTCGACCTCGTGAAGCGCGCGGTCGGGCGTGTCGTCCGGCAGATTGAGGCCGGCATGAAACTGCTCCTGCGCAAAGGGCGCCTGCCGCCAGCGGAAATAGGAGATCGTTTCGGCGCCATGGGCAAAGCCTTCGAGGCCCCAGAGGCGGACGAGACCGGGCGCGGCATCGGTATTGTATTGCGCCCAGTTGACCGGCCCCGGCTGCTGCTCCATCACCCAGAAGCGCCCACGCCCCGCGCCGCGATAGAGATCGTGATGAAAACCCTGCAGATCGGGATCGCCGGTGCGCGCAAAGGCCGCCTTGTGCGACGCTTCGCCCGGAAAGACGTCGAGACTGCCCAGCGGATAGGAATCCCAGGTCGCAATGTCGAGATCCTTCATCACCTCGTAGTGATCGAAATCGAGAAAGAAGGTCATGAAATTGTGCAGGATGTCGCGTCCCGGCGAGAGCGCCCGGATGATCGCCGTCTGCACACGATTGAAGGCCGCGACCTGGTCCGATGCATAGCGATGGAAATCGACGCGATGTGCCGGATTGGTTTCGGTGACGGCGCCTGCCGGCAGATCGATCTCGGCAAAGTCGCGATATTCCATGCTCCAGAAGACATTGCCCCAGGCTTCGTTGAGCGCGTGGATGTCGCCATAGCGCTCCTTCAGCCAGTGGCGAAAGCCGATCAGCGCTTCATGCGACCAGGAAAGCACCGTGTCATGGCAGCCATATTCATTGTCGGTTTGCCAGGCGACGATACCGGGATGCCGACCGAAGCGTTCGGCAAGCGCGGTCACGATCCGGGCGCATTCGTGGCGGTACCCCGCATGTGAAAAGCAGTAATGCCGGCGCGAGGCGAAACCGCGCGCGCGGCCGCGGGCGTCGACCGGCAGCATGTCGGGCATCTGGTCGACCAGCCATTTCGGCGGCGTCGCGGTCGGCGTGCCGAGCACCACTTCGAGCCCCGCCGCATGCAGCGTATCGAGGGCACGGCCCAGCCAGTCGAAGTCGAGATGGCCGGGCCTGGGTTCGAGCCGCGACCAGGCGAATTCACCGATCCGCACGCGCGTGATGCCCGCCGCGCGCATCCGCCGTGCATCGTCGGCCCACATCGCCTCCGGCCAGTGCTCGGGGTAGTAGCAGACACCGATCGTGACGTCGGTGGCGCGTGGTTCGGCCATGGATTCCCCCCCCGGTTTTCTCTAACTTGCCGGAAACGGCGGCAGGACCGCAAGGCGGCACGGGAAGGACGACGGATGACCAGAGTTTGCATGATCGGCGCGGGCAGCACGGTCTTCATGAAGAATCTGGTCGGCGACATCCTGTTGAACGATGTTTTCGCCGATTGCGAGATCGCGCTTCACGACATCGACGAGGCCCGCCTGAAGACTTCGGCGATCGTTGCGGCCAAGATCGCCGACAGCCTCTCGGTCTCCCCCACGATCACTGCAACGACCGACCGGCGCGAGGCGTTGAAGGATGCCGATTTCGTCATCGTGATGATCCAGGTCGCCGGCTACAAGCCCGGCACCGTCACCGACTTCGAAATTCCGAAGAGATACGGCCTTCGGCAGACCATTGCCGACACGCTGGGTGTCGGCGGCATCATGCGCGGGCTGCGCACTGTGCCGGTGCTGCTCGAGATCGCAAACGATATGCGCGAACTCTGCCCAAAGGCGTTGATGCTGCAATATGTCAATCCGATGGCAATCAATTGCTGGGCGCTGAACCGCATGGCGCCCGACATCCGACATGTCGGCCTCTGCCACTCGGTCCAGGGCACCGCCTGGGAACTCTCGAAGGATCTCGGTGTCGACTACAAGTCGCTGCGCTACCAATGCGCCGGCATCAACCACATGGCTTTCTACACGCGGTTCGAACACGAGCGGCCCGATGGCACGCGCGAGGACCTCTATCCGCGATTGAAGGAAATTGCCGCCTCGGATGCCGAACCCGAATGGAACAAGGTACGATACGAGGTGCTGCGTCGAACCGGCTATTTCGTCACCGAATCGAGCGAGCATTTTGCCGAATATGTGCCCTGGTTCATCAAGCGCGACCGGCCGGAGCTGATCGAGAAATTCAATATACCTCTCGACGAATATATCCGCCGCTGCGAGGAACAGATTTCGGCATGGGATGCCCAGGAGCGCGATCTTGTCTCGGCCAACCGCCTGGAGGTCAAGTTCTCGGGCGAATATGGTGCCAAGATCATGCGTGCCGTCGTTTCGGGCAAGCCGGCCGTCATCAACGGCAATGTCGCCAATCACGGCCTGATCGATAACCTGCCGGCTGGCGCCTGCGTCGAGGTGCCGTGCCGCATCGATGCGAACGGGGTGACACCAACGAACGTGGGCACGCTGCCGCCGCATCTGGCCGCATTGATGCAGACCAACATCAATGTGCAGGCGCTGACGCTGGAGGCGCTGGCAACCGGCAAACGGGAGCATATCTACCACGCTGCCATGCTGGACCCCCATACCGCCGCCGAATTGTCGCTCGACCAGATCTGGAATCTCGTCGACGACCTGATCGAGGCGCATGGGGACTGGCTGCCGCGCTTCCGCTGACGCCCCCCCCGAAAAAGACAGCCATCTACCGATTTTTGTGTCATTTGGGCGACGCAAATATAAAATCCCGACGCGGTTGGCGGCGGGGGCAGAAGCCGATTCGCACGGCGAAGGGGGAAATCGACATGGAATTCGCACTGTCCAGAACCTGGCAATGGAAAACGCTGCTGATCTGGACAGGATTATCCGCCCTGCTCTTCGCCTCCTGGTGGCCGATCGACATCACGCGCGCGTTCTGGGATGCCTTCGACCTATGGGTCTTCCGGGCGGCAAACGCGACCGTCGCCTGGGAGCCGATGGCGATCATCTGGGCGCTGTCGGGCGACCGGCGCTTCGACTATTTCTCGGCGCTGATCATTTTCGGTATCTATCTTGCCTATATTTCGCGCGGCGATCTGGCGCGGTTCCGCGACGGTGTGGCCTTCGGCATCATGACAGCCGTGGTCCTGCTGGTGGTGATCGTTCTGCAACGCGAGATCATCGCCTTTCCGCGTCTCTCGCCCTCGCTGGCGCTCGACAGCTATCACTCGATCCAGACCCTTGTCCCCTGGTCGCTCGCCAAAGAAGGGTCGAACTCGAGCTTCCCCGGTGACCATGCGACCGTTACGATGATCATTGCCGTGTTGTGGTGGGTGGGATTCAACTGGCGTCTCGGCCTGCTGGGATTCGTTCTGGGTTTCCTCTTTGCCATGCCACGCATCGCGGCCGGCGCACACTGGGCCACCGATGTGGTCATCGGCGGCGGGTTCGTGACGCTGCTGACAATCGGCCTGGTGCGGGGCACGCCCTTCGGTTGGTGGATATATGGCTTTGCGGTGCGTCAGACCGAGGCCGCACTTGCCCTCTGGATCGGCACTGTCGACAAGCTGAACGTCGCCCATCACGACAACGTCAATCCGACGCGACAGGTTCTGCGCGGCATGTGCATCGGCGCCGCCGATCTGGTGCCGGGCGTCAGCGGCGGCACGATGGCGTTGATCCTTGGCGTCTACAAGCGATTGATTGCAGCCATCGCACATGTCGACATGGCGTTTCTGCGCCAGCTGGGACAGCGGGAAATCATGGCGGCGCTGAGACGGATCGACTTTCTGTTTCTGCTACCGCTGGGGATCGGCGCCGTTCTCGCCATTGTCATTTTCACCCGCATCGTGCCGCTCTCGGTACTGGTCACTGAATTTCCCGAAGCCACCTTCGGCTTCTTTTTCGGCCTGATCGCGGCTTCGGTGGTCGGCCTTGTCTCGCATGTCGACAATGGCAGCCGGCTGCACTGGATCTGGCTCGTTCTCGGCGCCGCGTTCGGCCTCGCCGTATCGATTCTCGTGCCGGTCCGCACACCCGACGATATCTGGTTCATTTTCCTCTGCGGCATGATCGCCATCGCCGCCATGCTTGTTCCTGGTATTTCAGGATCATTCGTACTTCTGATCCTCGGGAAATATACCGATACGATCGATGCATTGGGGCGGCTCGATTTTTCGTTCCTCGTGCCGCTGGCTGCAGGTGTCATTGCAGGAGCGCTCGCATTCTCGCGCGCCATCTCCTGGCTGCTGACGCACTATCAACGCCAGACGATGCTGACGGTGATCGGCATTCTGGCTGGCTCCCTGCTGGCCGTGTGGCCGTTCAAGGAGCGTGAATACGCCCTGATCGACGAGAAAATGCGCCTGGTCGCATCGCATCCCTACTTTCCCGACCAGTTCGACAGCGGCGTCACCGCTGGCCTGATCGCCATGGTGGCGGGCGCCCTGCTCTTCCGGCTACTCGACCGTCTGGCGCAGAAATCGGAAGAGGAAGAGGCGGAGCAGCGGCAACAGACGTGAGTCAACCAAAAAACCCGACGTTTAGATTAGCTTAAGAAGACCTTAATCGGCGGCATGCTTCAATGCAGGAGCATGTTAACAATCTATAATTGCATCATCATTGAGCACGACCCGAGCCTCGTTGCTCTGGCGGTCTTCGTCTGTCTGTTCGCCAGCTATACGGCCCTCAGACTGCTTGTCCATGCCGGCGAAACCGGATCCCAGGGCCGCACGCCCTGGGTACTTGCCGGCGGCGTCGTTGCGGGCAGCGGCATCTGGGCAACCCATTTCATTGCGATGCTGGCCTTTCGCCACGGCGAGCCTGTCGGTTACGCGCCGGGCCTTACGATCGCCTCCCTGTTCATTGCATTGGCATTGACGACCCTCGGCTTTTTCATCGCTGCCCGCATGAGACCGGCGGGTATCGGCGGCGCCATCGCAGGCCTGTCGATAGGAGCAATGCACTATGTCGGCATGGCCGCTGTCAGCCTGCAAGGCCATCTCGTCTGGGACCGCGCGCTTGTCGCCGCTTCGGTCCTTCTTGGTGTGAGTCTGACCGCGGCAGCACTACAAACGACATTCTCGAAGCCCGGGCTCGTGGGACGCCTTGCCGGCGCCGGTCTTCTGGCGCTCGCGATCTGTGCCCTTCATTTCACCGGCATGGCAGCTGTCTCGATCGTGCCCGACCCTGGTATCGCGCTAATCGAAAACACTGTGAATCCACATTCGCTGGCAATTCCGATTGCGGCAATCACGGTATTGATTGTCGCGCTGGCCTTTGCCGGATCGGCTGTCGACAGCCACCTCGCCGACCGCGCGGTAAAGGAGGCCGAAAAGCTTCGCATCTATGTGGCAGAACTTGAGGACACCAAGCGCAAACTCGAAATCACATCCAGGGATCTGCTGGTAGCGCTGGGCGCAGCTGCCTCGGCCGATCAGGCCAAGTCCCAGTTCCTGGCGACGATGAGTCATGAACTACGAACGCCGCTCAACGCGATACTCGGATTTTCGGAGATCATGGCAGCGGAGACTTTCGGGCCGCTCGGCAGCGCACGCTACAAGGATTATGCCGACGACATCCTCAAAAGCGGCAAGCACCTGCTTTCGCTGATCAACGATGTTCTCGACTTCACCCGTGTCGACGCTGGCGCATTGCAGCTCAACGAGGAGACTGTCGATATTGCCGATGCCATCGGCGATACCGTGCGCATGATCGAGGCCCAGGCCAAAGCCGGCGGTGTTAGGTTGCATGTCGGGACGGCCGGAGCGCTGCCGCACATCCGTGCCGACCACCGGCGTGTCCGGCAGGTTCTGTTGAACCTGCTGTCGAACGCCGTCAAGTTCACGCCGCCCGGCGGGCAAGTGCGCGTTACCAGCGCTGTTGAAGACGGAGCGCTTGTCATCCGCGTCAGTGATACCGGCATCGGCATCGCGGCCGAAGACATCCCGACGGCACTCGAGCGGTTCGGCCAGATCGACTCCGATCTCGCCCGCAAATACGAAGGCACAGGCCTCGGACTTCCCTTGACAAAATGCCTGATGGAATATCACGACGGTTCGCTGGAAATCGATAGCACAAAGGGGCGTGGCACGACGGTCAGTATCCTCTTCCCGGCCGGGCGCGTGCTGGCGGGGCCGCCGGCACGCCTTCAGCAAGTGCGCAGCCTTTCCTGACCATGAAACAGCCAGCCTTCAAAGCGGCACGCGCCATGCGCCGGGATTGTCCACGGCAACGCGCGACCACCATTCGGGTGAATCGCCAGCCAGCAGGGCAACGATACAACCGCCAAATCCCGCACCGGTCAGACGCGCGCCAACCGCACCAGCATCGCGCGCGCTCTCGACGAGACGGTCGAGCGCCGGCGTCGAGACCTCGAAGTCCTGCGCCAGAGAAGCATGACTTTCATTCATCAGCCGGCCGAAACCGGTGATGTCCGCTGCCTGAAGCGCCGTGGCTGCGGCGAGCACCCGCGCGTTCTCGGTCACGACATGGCAGGCATATTTCAACATTGTGTCATCGGACAGGGAAGCAATCCGGGAAGCATCGGCATCGCGCAAGGCTGTCACGCCGAGACGACGCGCCGCCTCGACCGTCGCAGCACGTCGCGCATTATAGGCGCCGTCAGCTAGGCGGCGCGGTTCGCCACAATGAACGATCTCAAAATGAAATCCAGGCGGCACCGGAACGAGCTGGCCTGTGCTCGTTCGGCAGTCGAGGAGCAGTGCCTGACCGGACCGGCCCATGGCGCTCGCCATCTGGTCGAGAATGCCGCATTGAACACCGCAATAGTTATTCTCGCCAGCCTGTGCGAGGTGTGCAATCCGGCTGTCGGAAACCGCCTGTCCGGTGAGAGACAGCATCGCCCGCAGCGTGGCGACCTCAAGCGCGGCCGACGATGAAAGTCCGGCCCCTGACGGCACGGACGAGCGCACCGTCATCTCGACGGGCGGCACCGTGAATCCGGCTTTCACAAGTTCGGCAAGCGGGCCGGCGACATAATCGCTCCAGTTGCCACGCGGCGGGCCAAACGGATCAAAGTCCAGCGTGTCCTCCATCTCCTCACTGTGGACGCGAAAGCCATCTGCCGGCGCCAGCGCGACATGCGTTTCGAGCGGCAGCGGCATTGGTAGGCAGAAACCTTCCGCATAGTCGGTGTGATCGCCGATCAGATTGACCCTTCCCGGAGCCGAGGCCCGGGCAACGGACCCGCGGCCGAACACGCGCATGAATGCATCACTCATGCGCCTGTCTCCGGATCGACCGCCTTCAGACGTGCCGCCGCCTGTTCAGGCAGCACGTCGACCAGAAAGACGCCCGCACCCTGTTCGACACCCGCCAGGAATTTCAGCTTGTCGTGGTCGCGTCGGAACGGCCGGATCTCGATCGTCATGTGGAAGCTTTGTTCGAATCCGCGCGGCGCCGCCTGCACAGTCAGAATGTAGGGCATGGGGCGACTGAAAAGTCCATCAAGCCGCCGAATGGCCCTGCGCAACAACCGCGCCAGTGCCTCCGTTTCGACCGGAGAAAGCGCATCCGGACCGGCGACCCGACGGCGCGGTGCAAGCCAGGTCTCGAAGGGATACATGGCGAAGGGCGGCACGAACGAGACGGCGGCGTCCTCGGTGTCGATCGCCAATTCGTGCGGCGCCGCATCGATGAGGCGGGCAACAATCGGGCTCTCCTGTTGTGCCTTGGCCGCGCGCAACACACGCTGCGGCACGAAGGGGAAGGCGTATATCTGTCCATGCGGATGATGCAGCGTGACACCGATCTCCTCGCCCCGGTTTTCGAAGGGAAGCACGCAAGAAAGCCCTGCCTCGTCACGCAGCGCCTTGATCCGCGCGCCCCAGACCTCGATCAGCAGCGCCAGCCGGTCGACCGGAAGCGTGCCGAGTCCACCTGCATGATCGGCAGAGAAGACCACTACCTCGCACCGTCCTTCGGCCGGGGCAGCGACAATACCCGCTATGTCGGGAGGAGCCGCCTGTGCTGCGATCAATGCCGGAAAGCGGTTCTCGAAGACGGCGATTTCGAATTCGGCAAACGGAATTTCGCCAATACGCCCTTCACCCGCGGGACACAACGGACAGGCTGCCCGATCTGGCAGGAAGGTGCGCCCCTGCCTAGCGCCGGCATAGGCCACCCACTCACCAAGAAATGGATGCCATCGCAGATGCGGTGGCGCCGCAGGCGGCTCGGACGGCAGGACCGGAAGCGGCGGCGCATCATGCGCCTTGCGTCCGTAAAGCAGCAACTCGCGGCCACCCGGCATCGAATGTCGTCTTAGAGTAAACAACAACGGCTCCGCTCTTGCATTAACCCGGCATTAACCAGAATCGAACCGTCAGGCCGGGACAGCGCTATTCTGGCGCACAATTTGCGCTCTCACGAAGCAATTGTCGCATTCGGACACATTGTTGGCGTGAGTATCGTGACCGCACTGAACAAACAGATTCCTGCATTCGAGGCCGCAACTCCCGTCGCCTCGCCCCTCCCCGCATTGGCGGACGCCGCCACGCGCGAGCAGAGCGCGGGCTCGCGGCTGACGCCGCTGGCCGACCGTTTCATGCTGCTGATGGGCGATCTGGGTGCACTGGTCCTGGCGCAGTTGATCGCCGGCTTTATCGCCTTTGGCGTCAATATCCAGCTTTTCAACACCGAATTCGGCGCTTTGGAAGCCGACGAGCTTGCCAGCCGTCTGGTGCGCATCGGGCTCCTGCTGATGCTTCCGGTTCTCTGGTGGGCAGCCAAGGGCCATTATTCGAAGCGCACGCCCTTCTGGGCCGAAGCCAAGGAGATCGTCAAGGCGATCGCCCTGGTCGCGCTGATCGACGGGTTCCTGCTTTACCTGACCAAGGACTATTTCTCGCGCCTCTGGATGCTCCAGGCCTGGGCCTGGGCGCTGATCCTTGTGCCGTTGGCGCGTATCGCCATGAGACATGTCCTGAAGCGATACGGCGGCTGGACCGCGCCGGTCCTGCTGATTGGTTCGAAAGAGAACACCGATGAGGCCGCGCAGGTGCTCGAATCGGAACCCTATCTGGGCTACGAAATCGCCGGCACGATCGACCTTGCCGAACTGACCTCCGAGGCCAATGCCGCCAATCCCGGCAGCCTTCTCTACCGGGCCGGCGGCCAGCTCTCGGCAGCACTGAAACTCGCCTGTGCGGGCTATGGCGCACGCTTCGTGGTGCTGGCCCCTTCGCCCGAGGAAATGGCCGGTCTCGACCATGTCCTGCGCGCGCTGCACCGTGCCCGCATCGCCTTCTCGATCATCCCGCCGGTCAAGGGGATCGGCGTCATGGCGCTCGAAACCGGCAACTTCTTCAGCCATGATCTTGTCATGCTGACGCTGGCCGACAATCTGAACCGGCCGATGGCACGCATCGTCAAGCGCAGCTTCGATCTCGCCGTCGCCTCGTTGGCGCTGGTGGTGCTTTCGCCCTTCTTCTGGGCCGTATCGGCACTGATCCGCCTGGACGGAGGTCCGGCCTTTTACGGCCACCGCCGCGTCGGCGAGAAGGGGCGCGAATTCATGTGCCGGAAGTTCCGGACCATGCATGTCGACAGCGACGCCATTTTGAAGGAAATCCTCGAAAAAGACCCGCTTCGCGCGGCCGAATGGGCCCGCGACCAGAAGCTGCGCAACGACCCCCGCATCACGCCGGTCGGTCATTTCCTGCGCAAGACGAGCCTCGACGAACTGCCGCAACTGATCAACGTGATCCGCGGCGAGATGAGCCTTGTCGGCCCGCGGCCGGTGACCTATCCGGAAGTCCTGCGCTATGGCGAGGATGCCGAATACTACCTCTCGGCCAAGCCCGGAATTACCGGCCTGTGGCAGGTCAGCGGCCGCAACGACACGACCTATCTGCGCCGCGTTCAGCTCGACGCCTGGTACGTGAAGAACTGGTCGCTCTGGCAGGATATCGCGATCATGTTCAAGACGCTGCCCGCAGTGCTGCTCCGCCAGGGCGCCTGCTGAACCGGCCTTAACCGGCCCAGGCGGCGAAATCGACAGATCCGGCGCCCGGCAGGTCGTCGGGTCTTCTGCGCCTGAATGACAGGATATCAACAGAATCAATGACTTGACAAAAGGGCATGCCCGGCACGCCACCGTCGGCCCGCTGGTAATCCGAACCCTTGGTAACCATCCGTAAAGGTTAACTCTGGCAAGAATGAGGGACAGCCGGCGGGGGCGCGGGCACGAATCATTCGAAAAGGCAGAGCCAGGGCCATGTTTGAGGACAAGTCGATCCTGATCACGGGCGGCACGGGATCGTTCGGCAAGAAATTCACCCGCACGCTGATCGAGCGCCACCGCCCGCGGCGCCTTGTGATCTACTCGCGCGACGAGCTGAAGCAGTTCGAGATGGCCCAGCAATTCGGCGGGTCCGAAATGCGCTATTTCATCGGCGACGTGCGCGACGGCGAACGACTGCGCCAGGCCATGCAGGGTGTCGACATCGTGATTCACGCGGCCGCCCTGAAGCAGGTGCCGGCCGCCGAATACAATCCGATGGAATGTATCAAGACCAACATTCATGGCGCCGAGAACGTGATCAAGGCCGCGATTGAGAACAGGGTCGGCCATGTCATGGCGCTCTCGACCGACAAGGCTGCCAATCCGATCAATCTCTACGGCGCGACCAAACTTGCCTCCGACAAACTCTTCGTGGCGGCCAACAACATGGTCGGCAGCGCCCCGACGCGTTTTGCCGTCGTGCGCTACGGCAATGTCGTCGGCTCGCGCGGCTCGGTGGTGCCCTTCTTCGCCAAACTGGTCCAGGATGGCGCAAAGGAGCTGCCGATCACCGACGAGCGGATGACGCGTTTCTGGATCACGCTGCAGGAGGGGGTCGATTTTGTGCTCGACAATCTTCAGCGCATGCATGGCGGCGAGATTTTCGTGCCGAAGATCCCCTCCGTCCGGATCATGGATCTGGCTGCGGCAATGGCGCCGAAGCTGCCGACAAGAGTCATCGGCATACGGCCCGGCGAGAAACTGCATGAAGTCATGTGCCCGGCCGATGACAGCCACCTGACCGTCGAATTCGACGGTCACTATGTGATCCGGCCGACGATCAAGTTTTTCAACGGCGATGCGGATTATCTGACAAACCGGCGTGGCGAGCGCGGCAAGCCGGTGGATCAAGGCTTTGAATACAATTCGGGCACGAACCATCGTTTTCTCACTGCCGAGGAGATCGCGACCTACAACGCAAGAGCCGCGGAATGACAAAGGCGGTGATCGTTCAGGCGCGCATGACATCGACACGCCTGCCTGGAAAAGTGTTGATGGAGCTTGGTGGCACGACGGTCCTCGACCATGTCCTGACAAGATGCGCAGCCATTCCGGGCATCGACAAGGTCTGTTGCGCTATTCCGGAAGGTGATCGTCACGACGCCGTTGCCGCCGAAGCGGAGCGTTGTGGCGCCGTAGTGGTTCGCGGCGCCGAGCTCGACGTGCTTGACCGCTATCACCATGCCGCACAGAGCCTCAGGGCCAGTGTCGTCATGCGGGTCACCAGCGATTGCCCGTTGATCGATCCCGGACTTTGCGGCGAGGTGCTCGCAATGCTGCTGGCCGACGACACCGCCGACTATGCCGCAAACAATTTCTCGCACCGCTATCCGCACGGCCTCGATTGCGAGGCCTTCAGGTCTGACGCGCTGGCGCGCGCCTGGAACGAAGCGACCGACGATTATGATCGAGAACACGTAACTCCATGGTTGCGGCGTGCTTCCGGCATTCATCGCCTGTCGCTCGGCGGTCCGAATCCCGAACTCGGCAAGCTCCGCTGGACGCTCGATTTTCCTGAGGATCTCGAATTCTGCCGCGCCTTGTTTGCCCGTCTGGGTCCGGGCATCCCGCCGTGGACCGAGACCTTGAAAATCTGCAGCGCCCATCCCGAACTCGAAACCCTGAATGCCGTGCACCGGCAGCGCTGACCCGCAGGAGCAGAACCACCGATCCGTTTGCTGACCAGGCTCCATTCTTCCAGATACTGCTGAGGATCAATTCATGATTCGGCGATACGGCAAACCGAGCGGGCCATTGCTGAGCCTCAAGTCGCACTTCTTCAGTGACAACGAAAGGTTGCTGGATGAACAGCGGCAGCTCGCCGCCCTCTATGCACAACAAGCACGCCGGACGCGTTGCAAGGCGTGCGACAACCCGATTGACAAAGTCGCCTTTTCCAAGCTCGGCGTCGACTACATGATCTGTCCGCGCTGCGGTCATCTCAATGGCGCGTATGAGGACAGCGACGCCTTTTGCGCCGCCGTTTACACAGATGCCTCCGGCGCGGCATATGCCCGCGCCTATAGCGCCGCCGACCGCGAAGCGTATCGCATCCGCACCCGCGACATCTACGTTCCGAAAGCAAAATTTCTCGTCGAATCCCTTGCCACACTCGGCGAGGATCCCGGGACACTTTCCTATGCGGATCTCGGTGCCGGCTCCGGATATTTTGTCGCTGCCTTGCGATCGACAGGTCTCGTAACCGTGCGTGGGCATGAAGTATCCGCGACCCAGGTCGCGCTGGCCAACGATATGGCTGGCGAGGAGCTGGTCGAAATGCATGCGCTTGACGAGACGGTGGCGCTCGCAGGACAGCTTCAGGCGAACGTCGTTTCATTGATCGGTGTTCTGGAGCATCTGCAGCAACCTCGACAGCTGCTGGCAGCACTCAGGTCCAATCCATCGGTATCATATGTCTATATTTCGGTTCCGCTGTTCAGCCCGAGTGTATTCTTCGAGCTAGCGTTCCCCGAGGTCATGCAACGGCATCTGTCGGGCGCCCATACTCATCTTTACACCGAGTCATCGCTTGAGTGGACCTGTCGCGAATTCAGTCTGCGGCGCATGGCTGAATGGTGGTTCGGCAGCGACATCGTCGATCTCTATCGCGGCATTCTGATACGACTGGCACAAAACGAGGCGACGGCAGAGTCGGCCGCCATCTGGCAGGAAATGCTGAAGCCGGCCGTCGACGGGATGCAGGAAAGTCTCGACAGCAGACGACTTTCCTCCGAAGTGCATATGCTTCTGAAATTCGAGAGCGGAACCTGAATGAAAGCACTCCTTCTCGGCAGCACCGGTCTTCTCGGCCAGGCCATCGCGCCGGAATGGCGCCGACGCGGTCACACGGTCCTTGAGGCGGCGCGTCATGATGCACCGATCGCGCTCGATATTGCCGACGAGGCCGCATTGGCCGCAACGCTCGACGCCGAAGCACCCGATATCGTCGTCAACGGCGCCGCTCTCACGGATATCGACGCCTGCGAACGCGACCCCGGAGCCGCGTGGCGCATCAATGCCCGTCCGCTTGCCTTTCTGGCAGACTGGTCGTCGCGAACCGGGAGAGTGCTGCTCCATGTCTCGACCGACCATTACTACCTGGATGGCGGCGCCGCGCCCCATGACGAGGGGGCACCGGTTTCCCTCGTGAACGAATATGCCCGCGCCAAATATGCCGGCGAGGCTCTTGCCCTGACGACGCCGCATGCGCTGGTCTTGCGCACCAGCATCGTCGGCATTCGTCGATGGAAGCACCCGACTTTCGCCGAATGGGCCATCGACGTCGTATTGCATGACCGTCCCGCAACACTCTTCAACGACGCATGGTCGTCCTCCATCGATGTCCGGACATTTGCGGGCGCGGCGCTCGACATGGTCGAGGCTGGCGCGACCGGGCTCTTCAACCTCGCCGCCAGCGTCGTCTATACAAAGGAGGCATTTCTTCGTGAGGTCGCACGCCAGCTCGATGTTAGGCTGACATCTGCGGTTGCGGGCTCCGTCGGCGAACTCTCAACAAGGCGCGCCGGCCATCTCGGCCTTGACGTCGGGCGCGCCGAGCAGGTTCTTGGTTACCATCTGCCGACGCTCGAAGAGGTCGTTGCCTCGGTCCTGAACCAGTACAGGGAAGGTCGTCCATGAACTACCAGACCGCGCTCCGCATCGGAACCCGCGACATTTCGCTCGAATCGCCGACCTATTTCATCGCCGATCTTGCCGCCAATCACGATGGCGACCTGGGGCGGGCAAAGGATCTGATCTGGCGCGCGAAGGAAGCCGGCGCCGATTGCGCCAAGTTTCAGCACTTCCTGGCCGAGCGGATCGTCAGCAAGGTCGGTTTCGAAGGATCGGCAAGCCAGGTTTCGCATCAGGCGAAATGGAAGAAGTCTGTCGTCGAGGTCTACGACCAGTATCACACGCGCCGCGACTGGACGGAGGAACTGCTCGATACCTGCCGGAAGGCGGAGATCGACTTCATGACGACTCCTTATGATGCCGAGGCGATCGACATGTTTCGCGAAATCGTGCCGGCCTACAAGATCGGGTCGGGCGACATCACGCATCACGCCGCCATCGCACAGATGGCGAGAACCGGCAAACCCATATTGCTGGCATGCGGTGCGGCAACCATGCAGGAGGTCGAGGCAGCCGTCGGCCTGATCCTGCAATACAATGGCGCGCTCTGTCTTATGCAATGCAACACCAACTACACCGGCAATCCCGAGAACTTCAAATATGTCAACCTGCGCGTCCTGCAGACCTTTGCTGCCCGCTGGCCGGGCATGGTGTTGGGTTTTTCCGATCATACGTCCGGCCATTCGGCGGTGCTGGGTGCCGTGACGCTCGGCGCACGCATCGTCGAAAAGCATTTTACGGACGACACCTCACGCGAGGGACCCGACCATTCCTTTGCACTCGACCCGGTGACATGGCGTGCCATGGTCGACGCAACCCGCGAACTTGAATTGGCCCTCGGCGACGGCATCAAGCGGATCGAGGCCAACGAGACGGAAACGGTCGTGATCCAGCGTCGGGCGCTGCGGTTGCGGAACGCCTCGCCGGCAGGGACGGTTCTCTCGGAAGATCACCTGGAGGCCTTGCGGCCTTGTCCCGAAGGTGCCATCCCGCCCAGTGCGATTGCCGGCATTCTGGGAAAGCGCCTGACGACGAAAAAGGAAGCGGGAAAGGAACTGCTGTGGAGCGATATCGGACCGCAGTCCTGATCCCGGCCTATCGGGAAGCCGAAACGATTGCAGGCGTCGTCGCCGCGGCCGTCCGACAGGCACGAGTCATCGTGATCGATGACTGCTCGCCTGACGACACGGGCGAGATAGCAGCCGCCGCCGGCGCCACCGTGGTCCGCAATACGACGAATCTCGGATATGACGGGTCTTTGAACCGGGCCTTCGAAAAGGCACAGGAATTGGGTTTCAAGTTTGCCATCACAATGGATGCGGATGGCGAACACGATCCGGCATTGATCGCGAGATTCCGGGACATTCTCGAAACACAGCATGTACCGCTCGTCCTCGGCGTCAGACCGCGCAAGCAGCGTCTGGCCGAGACGATCATGGGGCTCTATGTCAAGATACGTTTCGGCATTGACGACGTACTCTGCGGCATGAAGGGCTATGACCTGCGCCTCCTGTCCGAAAATGGTGGATTCGATCACACCGGCTCGATCGGCACGGAACTCGCCGTCAATTCGCTTCGGCGGGGCGCTTCATTTCGTCAACTGCCCGTCAACGGCACACCACGCAGGGATGCTCCGCGTTTTGACCGGCGATGGCGCGCGAACTGGCGCATTCTGGGCGCCTTGGGCCGCCTGATCGGCCAGGACATCACAAAGGCCTGGCACTCGGCATCAACGCCGGTGTGACGCCGTCCGGCGCACCCTCGTCCGGAAAATTGACTGCACCCTGACGCTCGCCGCCGATCTTCCGGCAGATTCCGCATCAATGTTTCACGGTTGTGCCCGATTTCGCGGCAGGCGGACCGGTCGCCAATGCCGATCCAGTTCGTCAACAAATCCTTACCCACAAGATCGAACTTGGTTAAGCGCGCTTTATCGCATGATCGCCAATCATGCGCCGGGGAAAGACATATCTGAGCGTCCGCCAACTTATGCAGCCCATCATCTCAGGCTGCAACTCGTTCCATGCGGACAGAGGGGGATAAATCGATGACACCGGAAATCCGGCAGCATGTGCAGAGCTCCTTTGCAGCCGTGGCGCCGATCGCGGACCAGGCGGCGGAGCTCTTTTACGGTCGCTTGTTCGAAACCGCGCCCGAGCTCCGGCCGCTCTTCAAGGGTGACCTGAAGGAACAGGGCCGCAAGCTGATGAAAATGCTCGCATTGGCGGTCAACGGCCTGAACGATCTCGATCGTCTGGTACCTGTTGTCGAAGAACTTGGACGCCGGCACGCCGGATACGGCGTCAAGCCGGCGGATTACACGGCCGTCGGCAACGCGCTTCTCTGGACACTCGAGAAGGGGCTGGGGGAGAAATTCACACCCGACGTTCGTGCTGCCTGGGCCGCGGTCTACGAATTGCTGTCGAGCGTCATGATCAAGGCCTCGCATTCACACCCATCAACCAATGTTGCCACTCGACCAGAACCAGAGAAGAAAACGATGCACAATATGATACATCGCTTCAAGAATATGTCTCTTGCCGTCAAGATTCCGGGCCTCGTCGCAACGGCCGCATTGCTGTCGGTCGTCGCAGTCGGAACGATGAGTTATTTTCAAGCGGCAGACGCATTGCATGTCGAAGCCGAAGTTCGATACGAGGCACTTGCCCAGGCCCGGGCAGATGCCCTTCAGTCCTACCTTGGCAGCATACGGGAAGATCTTGCCGTTACAGCGACCAGCAGTACGGTCGCCGATGCACTCGTCGCATTCGACCAGGGCTTCCGCGAGATCAACCGGGACGGCCGCGGTACGCAGGTCCTGCAGGACCTCTATATTCAGGCGAACCCCCATCCGACAGGCGAGAAACACAAGCTCGATCAGGCCGCCGACGGCTCAGCCTACAGCATCGCACACGGTGCCTATCATCCCTGGTTCCGTCAGTTCACTGAGTTGCGCGGCTACTATGACGTCTTCCTGATCTCACGCGGCGGCGACATCGTCTATTCGACTTTCAAGGAACTTGATTTCGGAACGAATCTGAAGTCCGGCGAGTGGAAGACGAGCGATCTCGCCACGGTTTTCAATACCGTGAGCAATGGCGCCACGGCCGGCAAGATCGCCTTTGTCGACTTTGCACCTTACGCCCCGAGCAACGGCGCCGCGGCCAGCTTCATCGCCACGCCGGTCATGCGCAATGGCCGCCTCCTCGGCGTGCTCGCCTTCCAGATGCCGATCGAGCGCATCAATGCCGTCATGCAGTCATCCGCAGGCATGGGCGAAAGCGGCGAGACCTATCTGGTCGGCGGCGACTATCTGATGCGCAGCGACTCCCGTTTCTCGGAGACCTCGACGATTCTCGAAACCAGGATCGAGGGCGAGACGGTCAAGGCTGCGCTGGCCGGCGAAAGCGGCATCAGGGACATTCTCGACTATCGGGGCGTCCCGGTACTCTCGGCATATCGTCCTTTCGATTTCGAGGGCGTTCGCTGGGCGGTCATTGGCGAGATCGACATTGAAGAGATGATGATTCCGGCCAACAGGATGCGGAACAATGCCGCGCTCATCGGCCTTGGCGTACTGGTCATACTCGCCGCCTTCGGTCTGTTCGTTGCCCGCGGCATTACACGGCCGATCACCGCCATGACCGATGCCATGAACGTGCTGGCAGGCGGCAATCACGCAGTCGAGATCCCGGCGACGGAGCGCGGCGATGAAGTGGGTCTTATGGCCAGGGCCGTACTTGTGTTCAAGGAAAATATGATCCGGGCGAAAGAGCTCGCCGAAAAGGAAGCGGCCGCTCAGGAGCAGCGCGAGCGCCGGGCACGCATCATCGACGATCTCACCCGCTCGTTCGACAGCGATGTCAGCGCGGTCCTGAAAACGGTCGCATCGGCCGCCACCGAACTGCAGGCCACGTCGCAGAACATGTCGGCGATCGCCGAGGAAACCTCGCGTCAGGCCGTTGCCGTCGCCGGCGCGTCCGACCAGGCCTCGGGCAATGTGCAGACTGTCGCCTCCGCAACCGAAGAGCTCTCCTCGACCGTTGCGGAAATCGGCCGACAGGTCACCCAGTCGGCCGAGATTGCCGCCCTGGCGGTCAGCGAAGTCACGCAAACCAACGATACGGTGAAGAGCCTCGCCGAGGCCGCACGGCGGATCGGCGATGTGGTCCAGCTGATCAACGACATCGCCGCGCAGACCAACCTGCTGGCGCTCAACGCAACGATCGAGGCGGCACGCGCCGGAGAAGCCGGCAAGGGCTTCGCGGTCGTCGCCTCCGAGGTGAAATCCCTCGCCAACCAGACCGCTCAGGCGACCGAGGGCATTACCGCGCAGGTCGATGCCATTCAGAACGCGACCGAGGGCGCCGTGACGGCCATGGGCAGCATTGGCGAGATCGTCGGCCGCGTTGCTGAAATCGCAACAACCATTGCCTCGGCTGTCGAAGAGCAGCAGGCGGCAACGCAGGAAATCGCGCGCAATGTCCAGCAGGCCGCACAGGGCACGCAGGAGGTGACGCTCAACATTGCCGGCGTGACGGAGGCCGCGGGGTCGACCGGTGTCGCGACCGGCCAGGTCCTGAGTGCCGCGAATGAACTGTCGCAGCAGTCGGAAAGCCTGAGCGCCAGGGTCGATTCCTTCCTGAGCTCCATCAAGGCCGCCTGATCCGTCCAAGAGACGAAGACGATTGCATTCGATTGCGGGGTCCGGCACGCCGGACCCCGTGACCGCATGAGGGCGGCTTCGGCCAGATACATCGGAAACGCCCGCATCCAGATGCTCGTGGCAAACGAACCGGATGCTAAGGACGAAAGGTCTCGCCGCAAGTGCGGCTTGCGTCGTCCGGAAGCGCCCATTCGCGCCAGGGCAACGCCAGGCGGTCCATCTGTACGGCAAGGCTGACGGTGTTATCGGGCGTGCTGCAGACATCGGCGCCACCTTCGACGAACAGGCGCAAGGTCGTCAGATGGTCCGGACGCCGCGGCGCATCGTCAGGCGCATACTCGTAGCCCTGCAACGCCGCAACGGCAGGGCGCAACGGCCATGGGTCGATGCCACTCTCCAGGCGGAATTCGGCATAGAGAGCGATCGCGGCGGCATCGCCGCCGCGCGCCGCATCACGCATCAGTCGCTCATCCGGCATGAGTCCCGCCGCCAGCAGACGGCGCAGCGCCGCCAGCCGATCGGCATCGCCGCCCGGCGCCACGGGACGGCCTTCGTGATCGAGACCGAACCAGTACTGCACCGCATCGAGGCCGCACCATGTCGGTTCGGCCAGTATATCCGGATGCATTTCGATCAGCGTTTCGCGATCCGCCGGAGAAGCTGTCGCAATCCTCGCAAAGAAGTCGGCCGACTGCTCGCAACGTCTCTGTTCGAGAAACTTCAACCCGCCCCAGATACCCGCACCGCCAAAGGCAATGGCCAAAACCATCGCCGGCAGGATGCCTGACGGCCGAATTCCGTCACGCAGGACAATCCAGGCGCACAGGCAAAGCACCAGGACGGCCCAGACACCGAGCACGGCAACGCCATAGAGCGCCAGCGAAAGCCCATCCCAACCCGTCACCAAATACTCACCCGCCACAAACAGGACACCGGCGACAAGCAGGAGCGGGATCGAGATGGAAAGCAGGATCAGAAGATCCCGCGGTATTGATCGGCCCTGCATGACTCCCTGCCCCCCGCCCCATTTTCGATGCAGATCTATAACAGCCATCCTGATCGGTGGTCCATTGCGACGCTGGCGTTATCCAGGGCAGCCTGAGGGCTAGGAACGAGCAGCTGTGCCGCGAGAAGATCCCCCATCTCGCTCAACTGGCGCGGTCCGGCACGACAAGCTGGACGTCGCCGTCAAAGGCAAGCCGCGCTGCCACCATGCGATTCCGCCGGACAAGGAATGCGGCGACCAGAACGCCGAAAAGAGTTCCAACAAGAATCCCAAGCCCGTTCGCCGCAAGATCGCCAAAGGAGGCCGAGCGTGTCGGAAAGAAAGCCTGGACAAGCTCGATCGCGCCACTCATCAGAAAGAGGGCGGAGGCCGCGGCAAGCCGTGACGCGAAGCGCAGAAGCAGCGGCGGCGCAAAGACCGCCAGAAGCGCCCAGGCCGAGAAATGCACGAGCTTGTCGGCATGAGCCAGCGGGATATGAAAGGATGACGGCCCGAGATTGGGCAGCAACGAGCCGGCGAGAACGGCGAGCCCGAGAGCAAGCCAGATCAGCGCAAGCGCCACCCGGATGCGGCGAAGTATGTGGGGATCGCTAAGGGACATTGAGAGACTTCTCGTGACGGCATCGTGCCGGGACAAATGATCGAGACCGTTCCGGCCGGGCGACATGCCACCCGACACAATACCGGGCGAGCGTCTCACTCCGCCGCCGGCTCCTTGATGTCGCGGCCATAGACGTCGTCAAAACGAACGATATCGTCCTCGCCGAGATAGGCGCCCGACTGCACCTCGATGATCGAGAGCGGCTCGGTACTGGGATTCTCGAGCCGGTGCTTCGTCCCGAGCGGAATATAGACCGACTGGTTCTCTTCAAGCATCCGGACCTCGTCGCCAACCGTCACCTGCGCCCGGCCCTTGACGACAACCCAGTGCTCGGCGCGCTGATGGTGCAGCTGCAGGGAAAGTGCTGCGCCCGGATGCACCATCAGATGCTTGACCTGATGTCGCGCGCCAGCGTCAAGGCTCTCATAATAACCCCAGGGCCGATGAACGCGACGATGCGCATTGTGCTCGTTACGGCCGGCACCGGCAATCCGTTCGACGATCCTCTTGACGTCCTGCACGCGGTCGCGTGCGGCAACCAGAAGTACGTCGCCGGTCTCGACAATAACGAGATTTTCGACGCCGAGCGTCGCGACAAGCCCGGACTCCGCCCGGATATAGCTGCCCTCTGTATCCTCGACAATCACATCGCCGACCGTGACATTGCCGTCCTTGTCCTTCGCGCCGATCTCCCATAGCGCGCCCCATGAACCGATATCGCTCCAGCCCATGTCGACCGGAATGACTGCGGCGGCGTCCGTATGCTCCATCACCGCATAGTCGATCGAATCGGACGGACAGGCGGAAAAGGCATCGGCATCGAGGCGCAGGAAATCGAGATCCTGCGCCGCCTTTGCGACGGCATCGACCGCATGCGCCGCGATCTCGGGACAATAGAGCCGCATCTCCTCAAGCAGACGGTCAGCGCGGAACATGAAGATGCCCGCATTCCAGTCATAGCCGCCCTCGGCGAGATAACCCTCGGCCGTGGCGCGGTCGGGTTTCTCGACGAAACGCGCGACCGAATAGCCCGCACCGCCGGCTAGCGCTTCGCCGCGCTTGATATAGCCATAGCCGGTCTCGGGCCCTGAGGGGACCACGCCGAACGTGACGAGCCGGCCCTCGGCCGCAAGACGCGCGCCAGCCGCAACAGCGCCGTGAAAGGCCTCGACATTGCCAATGTGATGATCGGCCGGCAGCAGCAGCACTACGCCCTGCGGATTGCGGGCGCGAACAAAGGCAGCGGCGGCGGCTGCCGCCGGCGCCGTGTTGCGGCCCTCGGGTTCAAGGATATGGGCGAGCGCCCGGAGGCCGGCCTCCTGGAGCTGTTGCGCAATGATGAAGCGCTGCGCGTCATTGGAGATGATGATCGGCGCGGCAAACCCGGCCCGGCCGTCGACCCGCAACGCGGTCTCGATCAGCATGGCGCGCTCGGAAACCAGCGGCAGCAGCTGCTTGGGATAGAGAGCGCGCGAAGTCGGCCAGAGACGCGAGCCGACGCCACCGGAAAGGATCACCGGATAGATGGTGACGCTGCTCATCGTCGATGTCTCCGCCTCTTGTTCCAGCCTCGTCACGCAACGCACGCATGTGCTGGGGCCATCCAGCCTTCACGGCAATGCTAACGACGCCGCAGAAGACGATCCAGACAAAGACCGGCCAAGGGTTAACGCCTGCTCAGGCGCGCAGCCCGCCATTGACGGCAACACTGTCGGAAACGCGCCGCATATCGGCCTCGACCATCTCGGCCACCAGCTCGACAAAGCTGGTCTTGTGAACCCAGCCGAGCTCGTCGCGTGCCTTGGCGGCATTGCCAACCAGCGAATTGACTTCGGCAGGACGGTAGAAGGAGGGGTCGACCTCGATCAGCGTCTGTCCGGACTTCCGGTCGATACCCTTTTCCTCCAGGCCCGAACCGTCCCATTCGATGGGGCGGCCGACGGCCTCGAAAGCCAGCTGGACGAAATCGCGCACCGAATGCTCCTCGCCCGTGGCCAGCACATAATCGTCGGCGCGGTCCTTCTGCAGCATCAGCCACATGCCTTCGACATAGTCGCGCGCATGGCCCCAGTCGCGGCGCGAATTGATGTTGCCGAGATAGAGCTTGTCCTGAAGGCCATGATGAATGGCCGCCGCAGCGCGCGTGATCTTGCGACTGACAAAGGTTTCGCCACGATTGGGGCCCTCATGATTGAAGAGGATTCCGTTCGAGGCGTGAAAACCGTAAGCCTCGCGATAATTGACGACGGTCTGGAAAGCGAAATGCTTCGAAATGGCATAGGGGCTGCGCGGCCGGAATGGCGTTGTCTCGCTTTGCGGCGTTTCCTGCACATTGCCGAAAAGCTCCGAGGTCGACGCCTGGTAGAAGCGAATGCTCTCGCCCATATCGAGCAGGCGGATCGCTTCAAGAAGCCGAAGGACCCCTGTCGCATTGACGTCGGTTGTGTATTCGGGTTTGTCGAAACTGACTTTCACGTGACTCTGTGCAGCCAGATTGTAGACCTCGTCGGGCTTCACTTCCTTCAGGACACGGAAGAGGCTCGAACCGTCGGTCATGTCGCCGAAATGCATCCGGAGCTTCGAATCGACACCGCGCTCCTCGCCATAGAGATGCTGAATCCGGTCGGTATTGAACGAGGAGGAGCGGCGCATCAGGCCATGCACTTCATAACCCTTTTCGACCAGCAGGTCGGCCAGATAGCTGCCATCCTGGCCTGTAATGCCCGTGATTAACGCGACCCGCTTGGTCATGCCCGACTTTCTCCCGCACTTGCCGATCAATGCCGGCCCCGATCGATGGATCGGGATTGGATGGACTGAATGAATGGACTGGTGACGCTGCGCCCGGCCCGTAACGGCCTCTAGATACATGGATTTTGCCGGAACGGGAACAGGGGCCGGAGCTTCGGCTTGCAGCCGGCCGCGACCCGTGCCAGAAGTGGGCCGGGATTTCAAAAATAGCCACTGTTATTAACGACTTAGACGACACCCCTCGCGGATCAGCCACCCATGCCCCAGATGCCCCGCAAAGCCGTTTTCCCGGTCGCCGGTCTCGGCACCCGCTTCCTGCCCGCAACCAAGGCAGTGCCGAAGGAAATGCTGACCGTGGTCGACAAGCCGGTGATCCAGTATGCCGTCGAGGAGGCGGCCGAGGCCGGCATCGAGCACTTCATCTTTGTGACGGGTCGCGGCAAGGGAGCGATCGAGGATCATTTCGACATCGCCTATGAGCTCGAGGCGACCTTGAAGGCGCGCGGCAAGACGGCCGAAATCGCGCAGCTTGAGGCAAGCCGACCGGCCGCCGGCACGGCAAGCTTCGTCCGCCAGCAGGAACCGCTGGGCCTTGGACACGCCGTCTGGTGCGCGCGCGACATTGTCGGCAACGAGCCCTTCGTCCTGGCGCTGCCCGACATGCTGATCCTTAGCCCCCGCGGCTGCTTTGCCCAGATGATGGATGTCTATCGCGCCCATGGCGGCAATGTGATCGCGGTCGAGGAAGTCCCGCATGAGCATGTCCATCGCTACGGTGTCGTGGCGCTGGAACAGAAGCTCGACGAGAGGACCCACCGGATCGCCGGCATGGTCGAAAAGCCCAAGCGCGAAGAGGCGCCGTCCAATCTGATCATTTCCGGACGCTATATCCTGCAGCCTGAAATATTCGCCCGGCTCGAAACCCAGAAGCCCGGCGCCGGTGGCGAAATCCAGCTGACCGACGCGATGATTGCACTGGTGGCCGAACAGGCCTTCCATGCCTACCGCTTCGAGGGCACGACCTATGATTGTGGCGACAAGATCGGTTTCCTGGCGGCCAATGTGGCGCTCGCCCTGTCGCGCCCCGACATCGAACCGGCATTCAGACCGCTCCTGGAGCGCCTGATCGGGCGCTGAGATCGGGGGTTTTTCCCGTCTATAAAAAGGCCGGGGGAAGAAGGAAGGGAAAAAGCGAGGCATGCTCGAAATCGAGGAAACCGCCATCCCCGGCGTCCGTATCGTCAAGCCGCGCCGCTTCGGCGATGCGCGCGGCTATTTTTCCGAGACCTTCAACCGGCGCGCCATGACGGCAGCCGGCATCGACATCGACTTCATTCAGGACAATGAGTCGCTCTCGGCCGCACCCGGTACGATCCGGGCTCTTCATTTCCAGGCACCGGATTTCGCACAAACCAAGCTGGTGCGCGTCCTGACCGGCGCGGTCCTCGACGTGGCCGTCGATATCAGGCGCGGATCGCCGACCTATGGGCATCATGTCGCCGTGACGCTGAGCGCCGAGGATGGACGGCAACTCCTGGTGCCCAGAGGCTTCGCCCATGGATTCTGCACGCTTGTGCCGGATACCCGCGTATTTTACAAAGTGGACGCGTATTACTCGCAATCGCATGATGCGGGGATAATATGGAATGACCCCGATATTGCGATCGACTGGCCGGTCGCGCCGGACAAGGCCACATTGTCGGAAAAGGACATGCGGCTTCCGCGTCTGGCCAACATGACATCGCCTTTCGTCTATGGCACGGATTGAACGGGGCAAAAGCAGGCGAGAGACCAAGGGGGATTGTTCGGTGCGTTTTGCAGTAACAGGGGGTGCGGGGTTCATCGGTTCGGCGGTTATCCGCCGGCTGATCGGTCAAACCGAGCACGAAGTGCTGAACATTGATTGCCTGACCTATGCGGGCAATCTCGATTCACTGGCCGACGTATCGGAGAATGCCCGCTACCATTTCTCGCAGACCGATATTCGCGACCTGCCGGCGCTGCGTCGGGCCATTGAAGATTTCCGTCCCGACATCATCATGCATCTGGCCGCCGAAACCCATGTCGACCGTTCGATCGACGGCCCGGCCGCCTTCATCGAAACCAATGTCGTCGGCACCGCCAATCTGCTGGAAGTCGCGCGCGCCTGGTGGGAAAGTCTCGATAACGCGGCGAAGGCGCGCTTCCGCTTTCACCACATCTCGACCGATGAGGTCTTCGGCTCGCTGGGACCGACAGGTGCCTTTACCGAAGAAACGCCTTATGCGCCCAACTCGCCCTATTCCGCATCGAAGGCGGGGTCGGATCATCTGGTGCGCGCCTGGCGCGAAACCTTCGGTCTGCCGGCCCTAGTCAGCAATTGCTCGAACAATTACGGTCCCTGCCAGTTCCCCGAAAAGCTGATCCCGCTGATGATCCTGAACGCGCTGGAGGGAAAACCGCTGCCGGTCTATGGCTCCGGCCTGCAGATACGCGACTGGCTGCATGTGGACGATCATGCGGACGCGCTGATCGCCATTGCGACAAGGGGCCTTGTCGGCGAGAGCTACAATGTCGGCGGCAATGCCGAGCGCACCAATATCGATGTCGTGCGGACCATCTGCCGCCTGCTCGACGAGATGCAGCCACAATCGCCCTATTGCCCGCATGAGCAGTTGATCGCCCATGTTGCCGATCGCCCGGGCCATGATGCCCGCTATGCGATCGATGCCGCGAAAATCGCCCGCGACCTCGGCTGGAAGCCGCGGGAGAATTTCGAAAGCGGGCTACGCAAGACGGTCGAATGGTACTTGCAGAACCGCGACTGGTGGGAACGCGTTCGCTCCGGCCTTTATCGCGGCGAGCGCCTTGGTCTGATCGACGCGGATTGAACGCACATGACCGAACCGCGATCGAGACGCCTGCTGGTGACCGGCGCCGGCGGCCAGGTGGGAGGGAAGCTCGTTGCACAAGCGGCCGCGCATGGCTTTGCGGCCATCGCAACCACGCGCGCGGAGCTCGACATCACCGATCGGGCGGCGATCGAGGCGGCGATCGCATCGCTGAAACCCGACGCCGTGATCAATGCGGCCGCCTATACGGCTGTCGACCGCGCCGAAAGCGAGGCAGAGCTCGCCCGGGCCATCAACGCCGATGCACCGGGCCTGTTGGGTGCGGCCTGCGACAGGGCCGGCATTCCGCTGCTGCATATCTCGACCGATTATGTCTTTGACGGCTCGGCCGCGCGCCCCTGGCGGGAAGACGACCCGCTGGCCCCGCTTGGCGTCTATGGCAGGAGCAAGGCCGAAGGCGAAGCCGCACTCCGCAAGGCCACGGAAAACCACATCATCCTGCGCACGGCCTGGGTGTTCAGCCCTTGCGGCAGCAATTTCGTGAAGACGATGCTGCGCCTCGCAGCCGAACGGGACGAGCTGACCGTGGTCGACGACCAGAAGGGCTCGCCCTCCGCGGCCATCGATATCGCGCAGGTTCTGTTGACGCTGGCCCGACTGTCGCTCGACCGGCAGGCCGCCGGCGAAGCGCCGCCACGCGGCACCTGGCATTTCTGCAACAAAGGCGTGACCAGCTGGTATGAGTTCGCCTGCGCGATCATGACCGGCGCCGCCCAGCGGCACGCGCCTGCAGCCCGCGTGCGGCCGATCCCGACATCGGCCTATCCGACCCCGGCCCGGCGCCCGGCCAATTCGGCGCTCGACTGCGCGAAGCTCACCAGGGATTTCGGCATCGTTCCGCGGCCTTGGGAAGAAGCCCTCGATGACGTACTCGACAGGCTTCTCGCGCCGCCCCACTGACCCTTACGACGGAAAAAGGCACAAGGCATATGAAGGGCATCATCCTGGCAGGCGGCAGCGGCACGCGGCTCTACCCCGTGACCCGCGCGGTCTCGAAGCAATTGCTGCCGGTCTATGACAAGCCGATGATCTACTACCCGCTGACGACGCTGATGCTGGCCGGCATTCGCGACATTCTGGTGATCACGACGCCTGAGGATGCCGCCGCCTTCAAAAATCTGTTGGAAGACGGCAGCCAATGGGGCATTTCGATTTCCTATGCCGTGCAGCCGAAACCCGAAGGTCTCGCACAGGCCTTTATCATCGGTCGCGACTTCGTCGGCGGCGGCCGCTGCGCCCTGGTGCTGGGCGACAATATCTTCTACGGCAACGGCCTGTCGGCCATTCTCCAGCGCGCCGCACGGCCGGGCAAGGGCGCGACGGTCTTCGGCTACTGGGTCCGCGATCCGGAACGTTATGGCGTTGTCGAATTTGACGACGCCGGCAAGGCGATCTCGATCGAGGAAAAGCCGGAAAAGCCGAAATCGAACCATGCGGTGACGGGGCTCTATTTCTACGATTCAGACGTCTGCGACATGGCCGCCGAAGTCCGGCCCTCCGCGCGCGGCGAGCTTGAAATCACGACGCTCAACGAAATGTATCTGAAGCGTGGCATGCTGACGGTGGAACTGCTGGGCCGGGGCTTTACCTGGCTCGACACCGGCACGCATCAGTCGCTGCTGCAGGCGGCGCAATTCGTCGAGACGATCGAGGAGCGCCAGAACCTGAAGATCGGCAGCCCCGAGGAAGTGGCCTTCCGCATGGGCTATATCGATGCCGAACAATTGCTGGCAGCCGCCCGCGGCGTCGGCAAGAGCAGCTATGGCACCTATCTGCGCGCGCTGGCGAAGGGCCGGTGATCATGTCTGGACCGTCAGGGCAGGTCCATTGTTCCGCCGGGATGGCCGGTCGATGAGTTTCGGGAGCGAGAAATGAAAGTTGCGATGATCGGCACCGGCTATGTGGGCCTGGTCTCGGGCGCCTGTTTTGCCGATCTCGGGCATCACGTCACCTGCGTGGATACCGACGCCGCTAAGATCGCGAAGCTCCGCCGCGCAGAAATCCCGATCTATGAGCCCGGTCTCGAAGACATCGTCGCGCGCAGTGTCGAAGCGGGCAGGCTTTCCTTCACCATGGACGCCACCGGAGCCGTGCCGTCATGCGACGCGATTTTCATCTGCGTCGGCACGCCGCCGCGCGAGGATGGCGATGCCGACCTCTCCTATGTCTATGCCGCCGCGCAAGGCATCGCGGCGCATCTGAACGGATATACGGTCATTGTCGACAAATCGACCGTCCCTGTTGGCACCGGCGACGAGGTCGAACGGATCATTCGCAAAGCCAATCCGGAGGCCGATTTCGACGTGGCGTCGAACCCCGAATTCCTGCGCGAGGGCAACGCGATCGACGATTTTATGCGGCCGGACCGGATTGTCATCGGCACGAACGCCCCGCGTGCCCGGGAGGTCATGCAGGCGCTTTACCGGCCGCTGATGCTCGCCGAAACGCCCATCCTGCACACGAGCCGCGCCACGGCCGAACTGACCAAATATGCGGCCAACGCCTTTCTGGCGATGAAAGTGACCTTCATCAACGAGATCGCCGATATCTGCGAGCAGGTCGGTGCCGACGTGCAGGACGTCTCGCGCGGCATCGGCCTCGACAGCCGCATCGGCACCAAATTCCTGCAGGCGGGGGCGGGCTTCGGCGGCTCCTGCTTCCCGAAGGACACGCTGGCGCTGACAAGCACCGCAAGGAAGGTCGGCCGACCGACCCAGATCGTCGAAGCGGTGATGGCGGCCAATGCCGAACGCAAGCGGCGCATGGCCGACAAGATCGTCGCGGCCTGCGGCGGCACTATCGCCGGCAAGGTACTCGGGGTGCTCGGTGTCACCTTCAAGCCCAATACCGACGACATGCGCGACGCGCCAAGCCTCGACATCTTGCCCTTGCTGCAGCAGGCCGGCGCACGAATCCGCGCCTATGACCCGGAGGGTATGAGCGAGGCGCGGAAATATCTGAGCGATATCGAATGGAGCGCCGATGCCTATGGCGTGATGCCCGGCGCCGACGCCTTGCTGATCCTGACCGAATGGAACGAATTCCGCGTTCTCGATCTCGACCGCGTGCGACGCGAGTTGAAGCGTCCGCTGATGATCGACCTGCGCAACATCTATACGCCCGGCGATATGGCCGAGGCCGGCTTCGAATATCACTCGGTCGGGCGGCCTTCGCCTGCTCGATCGACCCGACGCGGCGGGTGAAAGCGTACCTGCGCCTGTCAGCCGCAGAGAACAGCGCCTGAAGGACCTGCCGACAAAAACCCATCGGACACAATGCCCGGACGCCCCGACATGGCGCCGCAGGCGCTTCGTATCGTGCGGCAAGGGACCGTCGATCATATCGACGAATTGCATGCTGGCACAGCGGACATTGCACCTGCCGGCCGAACCGGACGCTCGCTCTCGAGACGCGCATCCGTTCTGTGGCCATCTGACCGTCTGCAGATCATATGACAGACGTCCGGACTGTCGGCACTTCAATCCAGGACACGCCTGAAATCGGATATGGCAGTCAACCGAATGTCGATACCGGAATGTCGGGATGCATCGCCGCCGTTTCTGCGGCCTCAAAATGTGTTCCAGCCTGATACAGGTGATGTTTTGCAGGAGAAAGAAGCCGAAGCTTCACCCCCCCGGGGGGGGGGGGGG
>TARA_R110000824_G_scaffold5923_1_pt1 | contig 37368 bp, 34 predicted proteins | sample TARA_R110000824 | Tara Oceans TARA_R110000824 (sample SAMEA4397747) | marine metagenome | biome: Polar Biome; feature: [MES] marine water layer (ENVO:01000295) within the mesopelagic zone...; material: water (ENVO:00002006), including particulate matter (ENVO:01000060) such as......
CCAATCCATTCGTAATCATATAAATTTTCCTTAATTACGTCTTCCACATAACTAATGAACCCGCTTCCGTCGCGGGGGTACTCTTCTAAAAGTTCGTAACTTCGCATCTCATGCAAAATATCATTGTTCTTGAAATTTGGATCAGTTACGAGTTCTGCCAAATGTTTAGCAATACCTGTGTTCTCCACAACTTGTTCCTCATAGCCATCCCAAGCGTGAACTACGTCTTCACCGTCTGAAAAAACTAGAGTCACTTTTGTGCCTCCTGGTAGATTTGCTTCTTTAAGTTTATCTTGAACGCTCAATTATTCTCCTCGTCGTCTTTTTGAACTCCTAAAAGCTCAATTTCAAAATTTAATACTTGGCCGGCCAACGGATGATTAAAATTCAAAACAATAGAATTATCGTCGTTAACTGAATCAATCTTTGCAAGCACAGGTTGACCATTTGGACCCTGTCCCTGAACCATGGCTCCTACTTCGAATTCATAATCCTGTGGAAATGCTTGTTGAGGCACCGTTTGTACAAGTTCTTCGTCAAGAGAACCGTAAGCTTGATCCGGGTCCAATCTAACCTTCTTGGTTTGACCTTCTTTCATACCCAATAGGGCCGAATCGAAGCCTGCAATCAATTGACCTGACCCTACTTCGACAGAAATAGTTTGGTCTCTTTTTCTAGAATTGTCAAATTCTGTTCCGTCATCAAGAGTGCCAACATAATGAATTTCCACTGTTTGTCCACTCTTAACCTTTTTGGTTTTTGTTTTTTTACTCATTTATAATTTGTCCTTTTATTAGTTTAATTTGAGACACCTGTAACCCCGTGCCTCCCTGCGGGTGAGAGAGTCTATGAAAGAAGCTCGCTAAAAGCCTTGTCCACTGAATCAGGCGATTCAGTGTTGTACTTCTCCACACTATCAGAGGGATCGGCATCAACATTTCCTGACAAATATTCGTCAAGAATAGTCTCAACCTCTCCCGGGGATTTTCGCTCAAAGAGCGAATCTAGGTCTGGAATAGTGTCCAGCCATTCCGCACATTGCGCCTCTTCCTCGCATAGTGGTGAGGGGCGTCGACGGGGAGTAATTTCCGTTTGAGGAAATGATGCCCCTGCTGGCTTGCCGTAGCGAATCACAAGATCAGTTCCAGTTTCATGATCTGTAATATCTCCGTATTCAGGATTGAGAACAAGATTAAGAAGCTTTTCATAAGCCATCTTGCCGAAGCCCCAGATACGCACACCCTTATCCTCCTCTCCACGCACTACGACTGGAGCGAAGAAACGCTGGCGAGCTGACAAAGACTTAGCCATCTTGATGCTATCCTCCGTACCCTCCTTATAAAGTTTACGGACAAAGCTATCCAAAGCATCGTCTTCTCCAAAGTTTTTCTTTGGACTAAGAAAGCCTGGCGCGTTGCCAACGTTATAATGAAACCAAAAATCCTTAAAGGGGTCGCCATCAGGAGTTGGAACGATTCTAATCGTTGTTTCTCCATCTTGAGGACGCCAAAAGTTTTCTCGGTTGTTTCCATTTTTATTATCTAGTGCTACGCGGCGGTCGCGCATTTTTTCCATATCAATACCCATATTGTTTCTCCTTTTTTTGAGTAAAGTCAGAATGACCAATATCTCATTCTGCTGTATCCATCATACCACAATGAATTCTATTTGTCAAGTGTTTTTTTCACTTTTTTTGGCGCTGAATTTCTGATGTATAAGCAACTGTATATACAAAATTTTGTTCATAATTTGTAGAATATATGCTATATCCTGCTTTTGTGTCTTCCTTAACTTGATCACGAATTATCTTGAACAGCTCAGAATTGTTTTCTAGTTCTTTCATGTTTATAGCATAATAATATCGCATTTCTTCAACGTTGTCAAGAGAAAAAAACCATTTTTTTTCATTTTTTTCTAAGTCTGCCAAGCCAATCGTTGAAATCCTACGTATATCTTCAGGTTCTGAAAATGTACTATTAACAGGGTCATTATGATTATAAACATTGATCATATGCATTGTAGAAACAACTACCTCATTCAAACGATCAAAATATCCAACAACTGGTGCTCCCCCTATATTATCCTCTAAAACCGTATTGCTGATTAAATAAATTCTCTTGAACACGCCAGACCTGGCATATTCTTGTAGAACATTGAATGTAACCCATTCATGTTTAGCCTTAAACGTAGAAAGTAGTTCTGTTTCAGGTCTTATATATAGAACGCTCACATCGCAATGTTTCAACTTTTGCAATATAGATAAAGCTGCACCAGAAATATTTCCAGAGCCACCAACTACAAAAAGCGCTTCACCACTTACATCTTTAAAAAAGTCTGTCAGGTCCGGGCATTGCTCCTCGTATCGTTCAGGGCTATCTTGCCATGACATGTCATATACCCCGTCCTGGCGTAAGCCCTCTAGCCCACTATCTATCTTATATATTTTATACTGACTGTACTTCGCGAATGCGTCTGCTATGTTACAACCAGCAGCTCCTAAACCAATAATAGTATCCATTACGATATAAGCTCCCTTAAGTCTCCAAAGTCTTTACCAGTTTTTACACTAGTTTTAAATCTACCAAATCTGGTATTTGCGAACTCTTCTATAATCTCTTTCATAAGATATTTATCATCCGTATGTAAATCAATAACTATGCTATCATGTATGCAAAAGGCTATATTTGACTTCTTATTTTTCAGTATATCATAAATTTTAATCATTTTTTGTAAAATAAGATCGGCGCACGTGCTTTGTATAATGTAATTTAGGGCATGGTGTTTATCTGCCGGGATCTCCCTGTTAAAACAAGTTTTGACCAGTTCGCCATCCCAATAATTTTTTAAAACCTTATCTTTGTCGTACATTTTAATTAAAGTTTCTTCATTTTGATGTTTTTTTGAGTTATACAGCCATGCAAAAATAGAGTTTTTAACTTCCTGGCGAGATAAGATCTTATCCCCAGATAAAAATCTTCTATTCCATTCATGAATATCCATGCTTGGCTGATTCTTATCTGACAAAGCTAATAACGTTCTAAGCTCTGCTCCGTTATAATCCAATTCTACAAATAAATCATTATTTGGTTTGATAATAGAGCGGTATTTTTTTGGAAATGTCAAAATAGGAAAACTATACTTTTTCGTTGTCAGTCTTCCAGTCTTTGTTCCGAAAACGTCATATTTGATATAGGGTGAAATGTTGCCAATTTTCTTTCTCCACTGTCTTGCCTTGTGTTCAGCAAGAAATGGTTTAAACTCACCAATATCAATATTAAGTTTCTGCTGGCTTATATCTTCAACAACCTTTGTCAACAAAGTCAAAAATCTCAAATTTTTGGGCGGCAAAAAATTTTCAAAAACGTGTTTTGTAATTCGGTTTTTAATTTCACAGAATTCTAATAAAAATTTCTCTGGTACCAAGTCATAGAAGCAATTATCGTCTAAAGAAACTTTGGACAAGTGAAAAGATCTAAAGAAGGCCTTTAACTTGTTATTGATCTCTTCCCAGTCATCTTTTACATTGGGGGGACAAGCTTCGTCAAGAGACTTACCACCACATTGTAAATGGCCGTATGATATCTCTCTATCCCCGAGAAAAGATGCATAAGACCATGTCTTACTAAGCCCTTCCGAAAGGTCGCTATCAAAGTAAAGATTTCCGTTGCAATATACTCCTATACATTTATGTTTATTGTCTAATGTTTGAAATAGCAATAATTAACCTTATAAGTTGATGGATCCGGGTGTAGAGATATCTGTCGCCTGATATATTCTTTGTCGATTAGGACATTTTATTCTAGAACCACTCACAATATAATTAATATACCTCAATGCTGAAGAAAAGTCAACATGTTTTTTACGTCTTACGATATTTCTGTTTATTTCTTTGATTTTCTGTTCAGAGAATTTTAAATTTTGCTCATGCATCTTTAGGTGAAAATAAAATTGTAACCAATAGCTGTCCCCGACAGCTTCGACGCCAGAGTCTGTGATCGACCTTCTAGCGACCAGTTCTTGTGTCACTTTTTTTCTACCCGACTTGCATACTTTTAAATCTACATCTTTAAAATATGGATATTGTCTAACAAATTTATTATACAACTGCATCATATTGTCCTTTAATTCTCTTATATCATTTAAATAAGCTTTTATAAAATAGTTGTGAAAAACTCTTTGTTCGTTGATCCCAACGATATCCAGATCATTTGGCATAAAATGTTTATCTAAATTTGGCGATCTTAAGTTTGCGACTAATCTCCATGGTATATTTTCGTCCACCAGAAACCCAACTTTTCTTGATGTGTTTAGATAAAAATCAAAATTGGGATCATTTATCCATTTTGTTTTGAAACTATTATCATTATAACTATTATCACTCAACTCGATGATCATTCCACTGACCAAAGGGCTGGTGTACTTAGATTTTATCATAGAAGATTTGGTCAAAGGCAACGTAAAAGCAAAATCTCTAATAAAATTTTTCATTATTTTTAAAAAATCATCGAAATTCCTAATCTTTACAGCTCTAATTGGGTTACTCAGATATGTATCAATAATAACTTGCGTCACGCTTTGGATATGAGTTGAATATAGTGAATTCATATCCAAGAAACCTTTCTTTGGTTTCATCTGTATTACGCTTTGAGTTTTTATATGGCCGAATGTCTCGGCCATGGTAAAACTATCTTGCAAAGACTTAAAAGCATTGGCAACAAAATCTAAAACAAGAACAGGGTTATTTGGCTGCACTTTTTTAATTCTATATTCCATTATCTCCGGATTTATATGTATCGCGTGGTAACACTCGTCGACTTTACCCCATAAAACCTTATCCTTCCATATATCAACAGGTTCTATTGATTTTCCGGAAAAGGCATTATCTTTATAGAGTTTTCTATCGTTAAAAAGTGAATATGAATTATCAGAACTCATTAAAAATTTTTCCCTCGTAGATAATTAGCAAGGCTCTTCAGTTTTTTGCTCAGGAGTTGTTGCGGCGGTGGATCTTTCAGTAGGATCTGCCCCAATTGCCGATACAGCAACATTTGCTTTTGGAACCTTAGTCTCTTTTCCAAACGTTTGCCACAACATTGTTAAATCTGTTGTCCATTCTAATTTAGAACCCATTAATTTAATTTGATTACTAGCTTTATTGATATGAAAATACCCGCCTAGGCCTAGAATTTTAGCTTGAGAGTGCGGATCGGATGGGTATCCAAACCAGGTAACTGGGAATCTAATGTGAACCAATCTCCCCGGTCTGAAGGTCGCATTGCCGTATAAAGTCATGTCACAGTGGTATGGTTCACTAAGTTGTACGGTATCATCTAATATTCCGTTGTGCTCAGCTTTCGCTTCCAAAAAATAAGGTTGATCATTTTTATTAAAATTAGCATTTATTATCGGAGTACCCTCCTTTCCTAATACAAAATGATATATTCCACGTTTAACGTCCTTTTCTTTTTCATGTTCATCTAAAAAAGTACCCACATTGCTTGGAGCATAAATAAACATTATATCTCCAGTTCTATATCCTGCAGGAAGGGCCCGGGCGGCGTCGATAGACATAGTTTGTTTATAAGCCTCGAAATAATATGAAACGTCTTTTGGTCCTCCCGGTCCATGGGCATACTTTTGGAAATTAACTGGTTTAGTTTCATCCAAGCTAATGAAATCAGTTGATAGTCTAACTTTTAAAGCCGGCTGGCCTCCTCTTCTACATCTATTTGTTAAAGAATTTTTAACCAAGGAGGTTATACTATCTCTCAAAAAAGCCTTAAAAACATATTTTTCTTTTAATGGTTTTATGACTTTGTTTGTCCACCATTCAGCGTATGTGTTTAGAGATATAGGTACACGAGCTATATTAATTTTTTTTATTTTTCCACTTTCGGGATCTAAGTAATCAATATCTCCAAGCAAAACTTTAATTTTCGACCCGGGGCTGCTCACATTCCAGAGATCTAGATCCAACTCCCTGGCATTTGCAGACAAAATTTCTAACGCGGCGTCCAAAAGGTCCCCATAGTAAAACCAATATATATCTCTGTCGTCGCCGGATGACAATTCTTTATTTCTATTAAGTTCTTCGAGGTCTCTTATTTCTCCTTCTTTGTCCTCGACATCTTTCTCTTCAACGTATTGTTCAATTTCATCCAAAAATTCTCCAGGATACTCAGTGATTGTGACTTTTTCGCCATCTTTTTCAGTAAAGTTGCGTTTAACTGTGCGCGCCTTAATAATTTTTTTCTGATCCCCTTTCGCCAAAGATAAAACGGCCTGATTCTTTTGGTTTTCATTCAATTTATCTTGCGCTTCTTGTGCGGCGATGGGATTTGCTGCTGAATTAGCAACAATTTCTTTAAGATCTCTAACCTGTGCGTCTGTTAAGGTATCATATTTTTCACGTGCTTTTTGCCAATTTAATAATACGTCTCCATCAACTTTTATTTTATGCACTTGAGCTTTTGACACAAGAGTGCGCAACATTCTACCATAAATGGATATCAATTCTTGATCTTTATCAGCCTGAGTCTCGTTTACTGCTTCATTATAATTTTCTTTCTTTTTCATATAATCGATCACTGTGTCACCACCACGCTTTTTCGCATCTCCAGTCATCTCAGTAGCCTCTAGATCGCTGAACATTCTGTCGACATCAGTACTGATTCTCGTTTCATAACGGGCCCCTCCATCTCTGACTGAGCCGCTGCCTACCTTTACATTTGTTGATTGTTGGTATTCTCTAAGATCATCTAGTCTTTCAAGTTTTGCTTCCGTTACACCTTTAGATTGAAGCTGTTTCATAGCCTTTCTTCTAGCTTCGTCCATGGCTCTTTTTTTCTTTGCTCTCTCAGCAGAGATTTTAGCCAATGTTTCAGAAATAAGAATATTTGTTTTGGGCGAAAGAAACGTAGACTCTAAAGCACCATTATAACTTATTGTCATCTCGAAGGCTCCGCTCGGATCGTCTAATCTAGGTTTAACTGTGTGTTTTAACAAAGTTAAATAAAAACTAATGCGCGCGTTTATTAATGCTTTTTTCAATCTAGTGGCTTCAACTGGACTTAAGTTTGTAGTCTCACGTATGACCTTGTCACTTGGAGGTTTATATCCAACTTCTACCCTTATTCTAAAATTTGCAGGATCGTACTGCAAATGTAGATCCGGAGAAGCTGTTGCGGGATCATTTTGTTTGTAGTTTTTAGTTCTTTTAATTAAATCCGCAAATGAAAACACCATGCCATCTTTTTTGTACTTATGAAACAAAGCTTGTGGAGATTCAAAATATAAATTGAATTCACAATTGATCCAATAATCAACCTCAACAGGTGCGTTTCCCAAATAATCAAATGAAAAAGATTTTAATCCGACCCCTAATCCAGGTTTCATTGGTCTTGTTAAAGAGTCTATATTTTCAAAATTGTTAAAAGGAAGCGGCATCAGCTTCTCTCTATTTCCGGATCCTACACTCAAATAAAGCCTTACATATGGTTGTAAATCGCCAGCCAAAGTTTTTGGTAATTTTTCTAAAAGAAGTTGACCATTTTCAGTTTGCAATAATTCATTTAGAAAAATTGTTGAATTAGCTTTCAGCGGATGAACCATGCCAAAATGTTGATAATTCTGACTGAATTTAGTTCCCTTTAACCCACCGAAGTGATCGATAAAATCCATGAGATAACATTGATCTACATATTCAGAAAGTCTATTTTGTCTATTTTCAGGTCTATTGTCTGATGGGTTTGCCAATTATTTTCCTCCCATTCTATACAAAAATATAGCTTCGTCTGCCGGCAGAGCTACACTAATAACCTCTCCTATGTTAACATCGGACTCCAAAGGCTTCTGATTAAACCAACCTACCAGCCACCACAGGCTTGGATCGCCATAGTATTTAGCGGCAACTTTATAATATCTATCTCCCACAGCCCACAGATGTTCGACTACAGTGAGCTTTGAAGCTATTTGTCCAGCTGTGGGATATTTAATCACTGGAGTAGTATAATGGCTTATAGCTTTTAATTTTCTTTCTTTAAGATATTTTTCATAAGCTTCATCGTTGTTCATGATAATTGTTCTGCCGTCGTATCTAGTCATGATATTTTATCTCCTCAAGCAATAATTCTTTTTTATATATAGTTTTCATTTGTTAATGACCCACCCCTTTATCCTTTAGTTATACCCATGCGATCAGCACATTTTGTCATACCGTGAATCTTGACACAATCATTCCATTCCTGCTTTCTATTTTCTGGTATAAGAAATGAATCGGATGTATCTCCCGTGGCCGCGTTCGTGAGATCGATCTGTTCCAACAGGTTGGTGGTTGCTTCGTCGCTGGCGACGTCGGCTGGATTATCAGCAACAACGGGCGCTGCGGCTGCGGCGGCGATGGCTGCGGGCTGACTATTGGATGGCGTTGGGGCACCACCCAATGCGGCGACTTGATTCTTGTGGGTTTGCTTGGAAATGTCTGCGTCTTCAACATTGGCACCATATGGAAAATTTTCATAGTTAAACTCTCCATCAATCCAAGCGGGAGACTTTATATGTACAGGATAAAAAGATAAGGAAAGATCAACAAACCTTGGATATATATCAGTTGATTGAGCTTCTCCAGGACTACTCGGAGTTAACCTACCATCAGATGAATTTGGCTCCTGAATAAACCCATCTGTTAAGTTGCCCGGTTTAAAAGAAAACCCCGATATGTAACCAAGAAGTCCAGAAGTTTCAGCACTTCCAAACGCGTTTACAAACCCACTTGCTCCATCGGCCGCGGGCGCAACTCCTGCAATCCAATTCAAAAATCTAATTTTAAATATTGGGCCGCCGCCAACTCTTGGTACAAACCCCGATCCTTCTTTTATTTGTTCTCCATATAGCATTCTAGCCAACAAGGACATTTTCGCCAAATTATCTTTCGCTTCGGCAACACCATTTGCCGGCATTCTCAGAGAAAAAGATATTTCTCTCACCGTGCTTTTCCATTTTCTTATTGGTTCTGTGTGCATTACAAAGAAGTCAGTTGAATAATCAGTGTTGTATCTATCTTCAAAATTATTTAAAGCTGCTTTTATTCTTAAAGATTTACCAGTATTAACATGATAAAATTCAATATACATATTTCTGATGTTGGCTATGGCGTCTGTTCTATCGCCGTATTTAAACAAAGTCATTTTTTTCTATTCCTTATTAGTATCTAAACCTTAAACTATTTTGAGTTTTGTTTACTTTGCCAACCGCTCTTCCAAATTCTCTTTCGTCCATAGTCAAAACAATGTCTCCGCCTCCGGTACCCATTGCGCTCATCATAGATTTTACTGCAGCTGTATTTTCTTGCAACGCTGTAATAAGAGCTGTGTTTCCTCCGCCGGAGGTATCGGCTTTTGCACCTGGTAGTGGCGTAACAACGGTGCCGCCGGAAGTGTGTTTGATCATTTCTGGTTTTCCGCCATCGCCAACTATAGCAGTTCCGCTTTTCAACGTTCCACCATCTTGCATCATAGGCATGTCACCAAATGTAAGATCAATAGCGCCGCCTGTCAAAGAACTAAGACCTCCCATCAACATTCTAAGTGGTTCAACTATTATGTTTATTCCACCAATAATTCCGTTAACCATAGTTTTAAAGGCTGCCGTAACTGCATCAATGTTTTCATACAACTTTTTAAATGGCAATATAACCAGTCCAATTGGGCCCATAATAAGCAATAAGACATCCCACATGTCAAACATCCCCCCAGTCAAGGATTGCACTCCTGCATTAAGTTCGTCCCAATAAACAACCAGGCCAACTACAGCTGCAGTTAGTGCAATAATACCTAAAACGATCAGCCCTACCGGATTTGCACTCATTGCTACATTTAAGTTCCACTGTGCTATAGTTGCAAGGTTAGTTATTGCAGCCCATGCGGTCGTAGCTGCAACAGAAATCCATTTCGCGGCGGAAGATGCAGTCACCTGTGCAATTTCTATAGCTCTAATCCCAATCTGTTTAAGTGAATAGAATATACTTTGTTTTCTTGTCATCCACCCACGTTTGTGCGCGTTGACTTCCATTGTTTTAGCAAGAGTCATCAGTTTAGATAAGGCTATTTCCTTAATTTTTAAAGGTATCTCTATTAATGTCTTTGCGAGAAGTGCAGCCTTTGCAGATGTTAAAGCCATTGCTAACCCAGTAATGGTAATAAACCAACTAACAACCCCTCCTCCAAGATTTAAAAACCAAGAAAGGCCTTCGATGAGATATCTGACAACCGTAATCAAAGGCTCAAAACCAATAGCCAAACCCATAACAGCGTTTTTAAGATTCGTCATCATGTCTGTTGCTACCTTAGCTTTTTCAGCTAAGTCTGCCTCAACAGAGGCTAACATTTCAGCTTCCGCTCTGTTCTTTTCGAATTCAACTGCGCTAGTGCCAAATAACTTAGCAGCTTCATTAAGATCCTGAACGCCTGCTGCAGCTGCAAATGCTTTTTGTTCAAACCTACTCATTGCATCCCAGCTCTGTCCAGAAAGTTCTATCGTCTCTCGCAGTGCGTCAATTCTTTCACTCTCTGTCTTGTAAACCATATCGATGCTATTCAAATAAGGTCCACCAAGCATTCCATTTAATCGACCCACGGCATCGGCTGCTCCTGTAAAAGTATCGAATTGTGCTGATATGTTTATAAGCTCGCCAACTGCAACTCCTGTTGCTCTCGATTGTGATTGTAGTTCCACAAAAACTTGTTTGGCTTGATCTCCATATTGTACAAGTGTGCCGGCAAACGTTTCAAAATCACTCATCATCTGTTCAACAGACATATTTAAACCTTCTGCAAGATTAGTAAATTCTGCCAGTGTACTTTGCGCATCAGCTTGAGTCATGTTTAGTGAGTTTGTCAATGTCTGTAGATTGTTTGCTGTAGTATCTGACGCGACACCTAACTGATCCATTTGGGCAGTAAAAGTTGCCATTACTGCTTGAGATTCAGCTGAAGCATTCTTGAACAACGTCACGTTATTATATAAAGAAGCAAATGCTGGCCCAGCAAGAGTAAGATCTAGTCCAAGCCTTCTCATGTTCTCGGAAGCATCAAGTAGAACGCCGCCTAATTCTCTTCCGGCGCCTGTACTTTTAACAAATTCACTAACAAGCAAATCTTGCTGAACTATCAACTTTTCTGTCATGGTTACAACTGCGCCGAATCCATAATCGGCAACATTCTTCCAACCTTCACCTTCTTTCAAAGCAAGATCTAGTGCTGCCGGTAAAGCTGTTAAACGGCCTGCAATTGTCTTATTAATATCTCCTTGAATTCCGACCTGTTGGGCAAATTCTTGACCTAAACTTTTTGCCAAATCAGTTTGTTCGTGTAAATATTCGTTATGTAATTGAACCAGCCTGTTGGCTTCTAATTGTGTCTTGACCTGTTCAAGCATTTCTTTTCTTGCGGCGCCGCGAAGTTTATTCGCTTCTTCCAGCACATTAAGAAGCTCATTCTCTTGTTGATATTCTTCAACTGACAGTTGTCCTGAAAGCTTTTTATTCTCTAATTCAATTCTTTGGTTTTCAAGAATTCTTTGTTGTGTTGCGCGGTGAGTTTCTAGCATTGTCACCATCTGTTGTTGTGCCTGTGCCATATTGCCAGCCAGTTCAACTTCTTTTTGCCAGTCATTTACAATCTGACCCATCGACTCCTGCATAGCCTGTTGCTGTGCAGTGATTTTCATGCTATAAGAGTTTTGTATCTCTAAAAGTTTATTTATTTCTTTTAGTTGTTCTGGAGTTGGCCCTGCCATAATAGATGGTTCCTTCTACTTACAGACTAAATAGTTTAATAGAACAAATTATTAATTTTTACTAGCATTGTTAATCTGTTCTTGTTCGTCTGTCATCTGTTTCATTAAACGTTCAACAAACCATTGCCTCAGTTTTATTGGCAAGTTGTAAGCCTCTGTAAAACTCCAGCCACCGTGATATTTTAAAAAGAAAAAGGTCTCGTAAACATTTTCTATATACTGATCCGCTATTGACTTGGCCAAAAAAAATCCTCAGTAAACGGGATCATAATTTTATTTTCGTAACTACACTCTGAACATTCAAAATCATATGATAAATCTATATTTGGTGTCAGCCTGGCATACGTAACTCTCAAAAACCTTGAATCAATCGCTGGCATACTATTGACAAATTTGTTGATCATATCTCTGTCCGCGTTGCCGTTAACAGAAGCAATAATTGTTTTAAATTGATCTGTTAAAGTAGATTCTGGCATATTATTCTTTTTCTTTCTTTCTGCCAATATTGCTAAGTTCTTTTCTTCTTTCCCGGTCATAAAAGTTACTTCGACTTTAACTCTAGTTTTTGGAAGATCTATTACAAAAGTATTATTAGAGGTTTTGTCAACTTCTATATTAAAGTCTTCCAAACTTTCAAGACCATTGGTCACATTAACTTTACTCAAGTCAAAAGAATGTTCACCGGTTTTCGTGCATACTGGGCACGTAACTCGAGTTTCATAATCTGAACCATATCCTGTAATTCTAGTCGCGACAATTATTGCGTTCTTGTCACCAACAAGTAATCCGCTAACATCAATGTCTTTATTCACAATCACATTTTGAAGTAGCCTATCGATTGCTAGCCCCTTCTTGATCAAAGACTTTGACGTCAAGATATCTTCATCTTTTGCTGTCATGTATTTTATTTCAATCGTATCGGTATTATGAAGAGGATGTCCTGCAGGATAATATTTCCCTCCTGAAGGTAGTTCAACAAATTCAGTTGGAACTACGAATGAAAAAGATTCATTTCTGTTCTCTTGTTCTTGAGGAGGGGCCGAGGGTTGTGTTGTCGCTCCCGTGCGCTCCTCATTATTTCTCATACTCATATTAGCCTCTTATATTATTATGACTTTATCATTTTATCAGGATCTCGAGAAGATGTTAAATTAAATTGCTAGTTTAGCAAAATCATAAGAAACTGTCAAACTAATATCAACCATATCGTCGGATTTATAATCTAAATCACCAAAGGCAGCCTTCGAGATCCACGGATTGTGTAAAGTCCAAGTTTCAATTGGAGCGCCTGGATCAACGTCAACGACGGCACCTGGGCCCATTTGCTGCAAAGTAATTTGATAGCCCAAAGCTTTTACAGATTCTGCTTTAGACATAGTGAACGGCTGATCTCCAACTTTTTCGTCCGGAGGTAGATAACCAGATCTTTTTAACACCACATTTAAAACTCTGTGAGAGATATCTGGATCCACAGGATCAACCAAAGTGATATCAATTGGATCCCAGCTGGTTTTTCCTGGGTAGTAGAAACTATGTCCATAATACTCGTGAGTCACTTTGTTTATGTTGATTGTAGGCTTTTTCACCATCTTGACTACGAATGCCGGTATGCCCTCGATGGTTAATAGCCATCTATGTTTTCTTTTTGGTTCTAATGTTGAATCAGCCCAGAATTTTTCTGCCATGGTTTTTTTATCTCCTCAAAATAAGTAGTTGGTTTATGCAAATATTAGTCGGCAAAAGATGCTCCACTGTCTGTAATTACAAAGTCAAGAGCAATGAACTCAATAGCTCTCGCGGGTTTCAAGAACACTTTAGCGTACAGGATGTTTCTATCAATTAACTCTGGAGTTGTAGTTGTCTCATCCAAAATTACCTTGAAATCCATAAGCCCATCTTGAACCTTGATATCTGTCAAGAAGGAGTCGATCTTGGCCTTGAAAAGGTTCCAAGTCGTCTGTACATTTTGCTCGAAAAGTGTTGTCGCTGCCATGCGCGAAACCTCTTTCTTGATATAAATCATCAATCTTCTTACGTTGATTCTATCAAGAGCGGAAGGAACAACTTGAAGCGTTTTTTGGCCGAAGACCACGATACCTTCAGCTGGGAAAGTAGCAATCGGATTAACATTCGCTTCATAAAGTCGATCTCTATCCTTGGATGTAAGATTTTGTCTTACACCGACGACTGGAAGGCCTGCTGCACCCTGTGTTAGACCACCTCTTGTGAAGCCGGCCGGTGCAAACCAAAGCGCCTTTTGTCTTTCGCTGAAGGAGAACGTTCCGAGTGCAGCAATAGAAGGCGGTGCCCAGAGAATGCTGTTTGAAAGAACGTCTCTAATCTGTACCCATGGGTAAAATGCGCATGCGTAGCTACTATTAATTCTTCTGTTGTTAAGAGAAGTAACAGCGCTTTTCACACTCCCCACACGCGACTGATCGGAAGTTGTTGCTTCCGTCTTTGGTACGTAATCATCTTCTAGATCGATAATTGCGAGGGCGTCTCCGCGGGCTTCACAAGTGTTAATCAAATGCTCAGTTAATCCGGTGTTCGTAACACCAGGGATTGCTGCAAGATTATACTCAACAACTTCTGCATCCGCAACGGAATCAATCGCGCGCTTGATAGAGTTATATGCATAGTTTGTGTATACATCGCCCCTAGCATCGTCAATTCTTGTATTTCTAAACGGTTCTTGCTCTGTAACGTCAAGACCGTCGAATCCGCCATGAAGCAGAGTTGTGAATTTGTTAATTCTTTTGGTTTCCAGAAGTTCTACCCAACCATTTTTTGCTGTGTAAGAAGAACCTGTGGCGCTGACGCCATCTACGGATCCGTTTCTACTTCCGGAAACGTATTCAAATTTATTTCCTTCTTTTTCGCGGATATCGTCTAATGTGAATAGCCATGATTTTTCCGTATAGGAACCTCCTTCCGAAATTCCATTTGGAAGTCTGCGAACGATATCTCTGATACTTGAATCAAATCTCGTGGTCCCACTGATATTGGTGGCGACGCCCCAATAAGCTGTTTGGACTGACGTTCCGCCTTGATCAGTGTACGTTCTCAACGGGGGAGTTGGGAAGAACAGCGAACAAGTCATATGTCTAATGGACGAAGTGGGTGTTCCGGCAACGAGATGCGAGGCCGTAGAGTAAATGGCGTCGGTGTTGGCGACAGCATTTCGGCCCAATTCCCCATTGAATCTGGCAAAAATGGTAGTGCCCCAAGATAAGCTGGTATATTGATTTGTGTGTTCACCTCTTCCACTTGCGGCGCCGCCTATATCGGCAGTAGTTGAGCCAGAAAGTCTCATAATAGATCTTAGTCTTTCGGGACCAAAAACACCAAAAGGAAGGTTGGCAGCATCAGTTGCAGCAGAATCAACATCTCTATTCATATCGATATATACAAATTTGGAAGCATTCGCATAACTGCCGTAAGCTTTATATCTGTTCTCAAGCTCATCCCATACATTATAACGATCTCCAATTTTTCTTGCCACATAGTTTGGAGAATTTGGATTTAGATTACAGTTTGTGTATTTCTCATAGAAGACTGGAGCAGCATCACTATCGTTAAGAGCGCGGAGGGCTATCGTGAAACTTCCATAGTCTGCAAACTCATTGCTAGCTGGTAGGACATCTTGAATTGAAATTTTGAGATTATTTTGATTCCACTCACCACCATCAATTGACTTGAATCTAAACAATTTCTGCTGATAGTCGGCATTGAAAGAACCTGAATCACCTAGATGTTGAGAAATAAACCAACCGGTTTGAGATCTTGCCATTCCTTCTTGATGATCGGCATATTCATAAGTGCCATCCTGGGAACCTAGACCTAGAATAATAGCATGAGTATTTGTTGAACCCACAGCCTCTTCCACGTGTCTGTCAAAAGTTTCACCCAAAAAGTACTGTTCTTGTGCGGCAGTGTTCGTAATAGTAGTATTCGTTAGAGTTGGATTGGTATTAAATACTTTTCTAATATAGTTGTAGGAATTTCTATTAAGATTGAAAGTATATTTTTTCGAATCTGTATAGCTCAACCCTTCACTAATAACCGCAGTATAGTCGCCGGCGGAAGAGGTTGTTAACCACGTGGCGCCGCCTGAAAGAGGAAGGCCTGTTTCGTCTGAACCTGTTAATTCAATATTGTATCCGCTTTTAAGATAGAATACAGCCGCCAAAGCGCCAGTTACCTGGCAGACTCCAGCCGCTTGCACAGCGTTGCCCTCGCACCCGTCACTATTTATTACGAACAACCCATAGGCGCCGGCGTTGGCGTCAGGTGTGGAAATATTACCCATATCCCACCCAGCCTTACCGTCAGCAGTTGCTTGTCCGTGCTGCGCACCTAATAGTCTAACAACAGTAAGTGGAGAATTGTTTTTAAGCCAAGCTTGAGCAGCATATGCCGCGTATGTAGGAGCAGTAAAGTTTCCATCCCTCCAGATGTCTCCGCCGCGTCCACCAGGAATTGGTTCGCCAAAAATTTCAACAAACTCTGAAAAAGATTGTACTTGGACCGGTCTCATTGCTGGTCCGCGTAATGTTCTACCAATTACTACGGGTCCGAGTCTGTCCGATTGTTTAATAATTTGAGAGTTGTCAATTTCATCAATAAAAATACCTGGTGATACAAATTTAAATTTGCTTTCTGGTCCTTGTGGCATATTTGCATTCTCCTTCTAAATGAATGGTTATATTCTTATATAAATAGTTGTCAAATGTTCGAAAACCCATTTTTATGAAATATAAAAACTACTAACTTTCTCTATAAAAGCCTTCGTCACCAAGGTGTGCGAGTTCATCCTTGGTGGCGAATCTTTCTCTAGGTATCTTATACTCTACTGCATTTTCTCTAACAACAATTTTTGGCTGTTCCTGGTTTTTATCTTCCCCTATCAAATAACCCAAAACTTTTATATCAATTTTAGTTTTATAAGTTCTTTCTGCTTGTTCTAAATTTGCATTATTATTCTCTTGCGCAAAGTTTTGCTGAATAAAAGCTTCATATCTATGACCGTCTTTTTTAATAACAGTGTCTCTGTTCATGCCGGTTTTTGTTATAAAAGGAGTCAACATTTCATTCATTTGTTGCTGATACTCTGATTGTAGGACTATACTATAGTTGATCTCCACGTAAACTGGCATTGGTATTGACAATGTGTGATAAACAACTCTTTTATTTCCTTTAGGAAAATTAATTTGCCCTCTTTTGTCATACGCATTTGCGTTGGCATATTTTGAAGTCTTATCTTGATTTATCCTTCTAGCAACTGTTATTGAGCCACCTTGTTTATCAAAAGTGGGAGGAACGTGTCCTTGAAAAATTCCTTTTTTATCTGGATTTTTATCCATAGACGTTCTCTCGATTGTCATGACTGGTAACACTATAGAATCTGTCGAGTCTCTTAGATTTTGATTATTCTTAACCTGGAAAGCTCTCTCGGCTGTCATCCAAATTACGGGAACCTTTTTCCATCCCTCATTAGTTGTACAAAAAACATTAAAACCTTCGTCTATAAGTTCTAATACTGCGCTGTCAATGGTCTCAAAAGTGGAGGGCATAACAACACGCTCTTCTAATATCTTTGGCTCAGAAATTCCTGTATATTTTTTATCACTTGGCATCGAAAAGTCCCTTGCGCGCCCTTATGCATTTTGCTGATATTTCCATGCGGTGTTGTGGCTGTCCGAATAATTGTTTTGGCTCGCTCAAATTTATAATTTCATAATATATGTCGCCATACGAGACAAAGTCTCCGACTCGCACATAAAGATCTTGGTCTTCTGTCAATCTCCTCTTGTGGAAATGTACATTTATTGAAGCTTTTTTGTCAACACCAACATTATTCAGCCATGACGTCTGTAGCTCTTCCCAATTTACTAAAGCGAAAACACGTATTGGTGGTAAAAACGTTTTCTCAATAGCTTCTCCATATAAAGGATGAAAATTAGTATGCTCCAAGCTTATAGGATAATACAAAATTTGCTGACCAATCACTCTTTCGATTAATTCATCATTGACCTGTTTGACCAAATCCCGCTCTTTCTTGCCGGTGAATAACGGAGGGGGTGGCTGATCTGGTTGTTTCCATCTAGACATTGTTTCTTATTAACCTACAAAAATTGGGAAGGGAGTTCTCTTATTTACACTAAAAATTGATTCGGATTTGGCAGCATCTTGCTCGGCTAATTTAGCATATGTTAATTCATCCAACGTTGTTTTTAATTCTTCTCTTAGTTTCTCTTTTTCTTCCTTAGCTTCGCTCAATAAACTGGCGTGGTTTAATGTTACAGCTTCTCCAGGTATAGGCATAGTGGCAAACTTACCTCTAATTTGGCCTAACATTTCTTTTGCCAAAGACAAAGCAAACCTTCTAATCCACTGCTTGCCAATTGAATTTATGTTTTCATAAGGTATGTTAGCAAATGGAAGAGTATTCATGTTGTTGATACCGTCTACACCCGATTGTCTGTCCTCGTAGTCTTCCCACGCATCTTCTTTTATCGTGAATTTAATCCACATTTTGCTTGGTGAAACAGTTGTAGATAAAGGAAATATTCTCAAATTATTATTTTTGATTTCAAAAGAATAATGAGAATTTCTCGTGTATATCGCAGATTCAAAACTTTTTGCTTGAAGCTTATTTTGCCAAACAGGTACAATCTGAAATTGTGAGTCGTCAGCCCATTGGCCATAGTTTTGGAGATTACCTACTGTATTCAGTCCACCATAATATCCATAAAATCTCCACATAGACTGGGGTGTTTTATAGTAAACCTGCTTAATTGTAATTTTGTTATTACCGACCAAGGTATTTGTTCTTTGAAAATCGCCGGAACCTGATATTATAGTCTGCAAATCATAATCTTGCTTATCTTTTACTGTATCAAAAGAGGCTGAATACTCTGTATCGAGACCTCCTATTCCTGCCATGGTTGCGACGCCATGAGAAAGTCTTCGAGCATACTCAAACCTAACTTTAGGGAATTTGAGGGCTATATTTGTGCCGCTTAAGCTAGAAGAAAGAGTACTAGCTTTTAAATTACCATCCTGATCAAAAGTCCCAGTTGTATTTCCAAGCAAATCTGATAATACATTTTTTGCCTGGTGTATGTTAATTATATATGAATATTCTAGTACGGCTTCTTCATATGCAGCATAGACATTTTTTTCAGTTAGTTCAACGTCTAATACATCGCCTCCTAATTTTCTATATGTATATGAAACCTGGTCCACTGCGCCGGAGAGAAAATCTACCGAAGATAGATATATCCCAAATGGGACTGCAGCTGTAGTCACGTTCGTTGTTGAACCAGTAGCTGGCAATCTTACGGCGCTGGTGTTGCTTTTTGGTGTTAGAGCGGTGGCAGCCATTCATGAAATTCTCCTATACATTCTAAATAGTTTTGGAAAAAAGAAAACCCCAGTCCAACCGAAGCCAAACTGGGGTTTTCCCACAAAAAGGTTAATTATTAATTAACCGAGCATGTCAGAGACAACTACAAGACCGTACATATCAGGACGTACCATCTTTTTAGCGTAGCGAGTCATGACACCCTTACGGGGCACGAAATCCTCTACGCCAAAGATAGTAGGCGTTACCTGGAGAGGTACGTATGGAGCGTATACATAACCACTCTCGAGGAATGAACCACCCTTGCGACCAACAAGGACAACATTTCTCAAGAAGTAAGGATCTACGTATACATCCCATTTCTTGCTGATGCTACCAGACTTCACAGTACCAACTGTGCCTCTGTCAGTGTCACCAGTGACATCAGCACGGAAACCAGAAGTAAACTCGAGGATATTAGCAACCTCGGGACCTACTACGATAAAGTTGGCTCCTCCGCGGAGTGTCTTACGATGAATCTGAGCAGACACATCATTAATGGTTTCGACAAGAGTCTCATACCATTCAGACACAGTACCGGTGAAGTCAGCACCAAGCAAACTCTCATTCGCTACAAGGCCCTCAATTGGAGTACCATTTTTGCGATTAAGGAATTTGCCAGGACGGCGTGACCAGTAAAGCGTATCAGCTGTAGCACCTGTTACTAGATCATTAAGAATCTCGCGGTCAATCTCCAGAGCAATTTGCTCAGAGAGAATGCCAGTAAGCTCAACCTCGGCATCGAGATTGTGATAAGCATTGAGATCCTGACCTAATTCAGGAGTCCATTTCGCCTTAAGCTTTTTGGTAATAGCCGTGACGGACACGCTATCGACTTTAATATCGATTTCAGGGATATTGGAATTATTCTCAAGACCCCACGTGGACGTTGCGACAACAGCACCGATTGCGCTGGTTGTACCAGCAGCTGCGGTACCTCCAAAATCATCGGTCTCTGCAAAAGTAACAGCCTTTGCAGCTGCGTTGACTTGATGAACAATACTATCTGTACCTGGGCCATTGCTTTGGTTACCGTCAAGATTGCCTTCTCCAAGAGTACCGTCAGTGAACACAACAAGAAGTGAAGTGCTAGCACTTTGGGGATCGCAAGCAGCTGCCTTCTGATTAGCATTGTCAGCATTTCTACCGACCAGAGTCGTCAGACGACGTACAAGCCGAGCGCGCTGAGGCGAAGTATCAGAATCAGCCGCGCCTGCGGCCCAAGTACCTGATACCGTCGAAACTGTGATAAGGTTGTTGAGGTTAAGCTGCGCATAGTTCGCATGACCTGCAACAGTTGCAACAACCGCAAGAGCACCGGAAAGATCCGGGTCGTAACGCACAAGCTTGTTAAGAGAAGTCTTAACCGTGCTTCCACCAACAGAAGCGGCTGTAACTGTCTGGTCTGCACCGTCAGTACCAACGGTACCTGAAGCAATAACAGTAAATGCAGCTTGAAGTGTCAAAGAACCGGTTGGAGAGGAATAGCCATTATTCAAGGAATAAAAGCCTTTCTCCGCGTTGGTCCGTGTAGCGTTTGAATCACCAAGATCGACACCGCCAGTAATAGCTTGACCTACAACGCCTCCACCAAATAGTGAATCGTTTGCAGCTTGACCAAGCTTACCTCTGTCAAACTGGAAGTCAAGGAAGAAGATAAGACCGGAAGGAAGACTCATCGGCTGAACGGATACAAGATCGTTAGCGATAAGACCACCAAACACGCGGCGGACGATTGGGAACGCCACTGCGGCAAAACCTTCTACATCACCAGTAGCCATGGTGCTATTCTCGCGAAGTAGCTCCTTGGCCTGGTTTTCGAGTAAAAGAGCCATATTGCTCTTAGCATTGTCGTTGTTGAGACCTTCCAAAAGACCGGTTCTTTCCCACTTACCAAGTAGAGCAGCACCCTCTTTTTGAAGATCTCTGTTAACAATACCTTCAGTTAATTTTTCTAAAACAGACATATTTTTATTCTCCTTTTAATTAATACCTGCTAAAGCTTTCCATCTACTAGAGACGGAATTATATTGTTTCCCTTCTTTGCGGGAAGACAACATCATTGAAGAGTTCTTAGTTACTGCTTCGCTTAGTGATTTCGGTGCTCGCTTTCGCTCACTACCCACTGCGCTTTGAAGCGTATCATAGATTACTTTAGCCCCTTCAACCGAATCAGCCTTGGACAGAGCTTCGACAATTTTATTTTTTTGTCGCTCATTCAGGGAGGTGCTACCCAACACACGATTCGTGTACAACAACTTAGCATTTGAAAGATTTACGTCATCTAGTTTTTCTTTCAACAGCATAAGCATATTCTTATATTCTTTGTTCTTTTCATGAAGATTCTTCTTTTCTTTTATAAGTCTCTTTAAAGATTCTTCAAGTTCTTTCTTTTCTTCATCTTCTTCTAGCTCTTCGGCGTCCTCAGTCGCAAGAGCAATATCTTCATTCTCTTCGTCAATGGTTTCATTAGACGCGCCGCCTGCCTGGCCGGTAGGAACATTTTTAGCATCGATTTTCAACTTTTCAAAAATAGAAAACATTTCTTCTTCTGTAAGTTCAATTTCGTCTTCTGTTGATTCTTCAAGCTCTACTTCTTCGTCTTCGTCTTCGTCTTCTAACTTTTCATTATCTAAGTTCAAAGCTTCAGCTAACTTGTCTAAATCAATTTCAACCATTTGTTCTTCATCAGGACAGTCATTAATGCAAACATCAGTGCCGTCTGTATGGACCATTGTTAAATCTGGGAAGCTATCTTCTACCGGATCTGCAGACTCTTCCATCTCCAGGCCTCCCGCTAGCGGATCATCAGCTAGCTCATCGCCATCCGGGTTGAGGGGATCCTCTTCAGCAGCTAACGGATCTTCTTCTTCGGGAGTGCCCGGTAGTAGAGGTTGTTCTAAAAGTCTGTCTAACGCAGTTTTAATCTCTCCAGAATACTTCTCCAAAATCGCAGATTCTGCATTTTTTAAAGCAGCCTCTTTAAGAGCGTCTGCATCGACAATAGCCTGTTCTAACATTTCTGACATAACAAATCTCCTAATGGTAGTCAATTCATAATAAATAGTATGCTAGAGCAGTAAATGCCAAAATATTAGACTATTGATTTATATCAGTTTCCAGTTGAAGGTATAAGACAGATCTGCGGGCAAATGACCAGAACTATTATTGGTTACCGTGATAGCAAAATAGTTCCATACAGTGTTGATTTCAGAGGCCTTAAATTCAAGGCCTATGTTACCGCCTAAAGGAGTAATTAATACAGCATCTCCAGGTCGTAATTTGTTAGTGTAAAGATAAAGAGTTGCGGAATAATATTGGTTTAACTGGGCTCCAAGAGTCACAGTTATAGTGCCACCTCTGGTATGTGTGGTTTTTTCACAAAAACCTCCACAGTTGTTGCTGTTACCGGTGTCCCAAGGCATACTAAAATCTCCCGATCCCGATACATACGAACCTGAACCTAGTGAATTTACTACACTGGCTTCAAACGTGGCTGCAGCTGCATTGGAGTAGGTGCCGTTCGCGCGTCGTTGCGCTTTAACCTGAAAAGTATTGGCAGTTTTATTATCCACCTGAAAGTGTTGGAAAAAGGCGTCATTGCCAATCCCGCGAATGGTATTAAAGTCCATCCCCCCGGAGGCATGTTCCGTATTAAGAATAGCAATTACATCGTCATCTAGAAGAGAGTGGCCAGAAGACGTAATCTCTGCTACAACAGCCGGTTGAATAGACGTAATAGAACCGGAATGTATATTGTATACAAATCCACTCTGCGGATCTGTTGTCTTAATAGAAGAGCCCGTAATAGCGCCGGCCAGGAGTTTTTTTCCGGAACCTGTTGCATTAAGATCACCGATTATGTGAGTAGCCTGACTCGAATCTATTCTCACTGCCTCACTAGGGTATTGCTGACCATCTTCAGTCGTCTTGAAAATTAAACGACCTGGCATATCATTGTTACCAGGCGTACCATCTACTTCAGCAATTATTGATGCAGCTTCAGCATAGTCTGTTCCATCAGAACCATGGAATACAACATTTGCCAATCGTTCATGAACCGCAACTACAGTGTGAGAACCATCAGTGTTGTGGCCACTTTTATAGAAATTAATATCTGCAGCGTGACCATCGGTAGTGGAATTAACTGTTATATCAATATTACCATCTTGCACAGTAATATTATTAGTTGTATACAATTCTCCCGTTAAAATAAGAGACGAACCAGTCAATTGTCCAAACGTTCCGTGAGTTCCCGTAACGGCGCCTAAATTAGCTGCGGGCTTGCCTGTAATCTCGCCTGTTACGTTAAGCTGATCTTGATCTGATGGACTGCTTGAAAAGCCGCTGCCGCCTCCGAATGATCCCATTTTTCAATTCTCCTTAAGCTTAGGCCGTTATTCCAGAGCCTGTTAATGCATACATATCACCAGTATCGATTGTTGTCAACTCTGCGAAAAGTTGATATGCACTAGCTTTACTAGTGTCACACTGAACATTGGTTAAATAAATTTCTTTACATTTAACATTAAATGTTACTGCATCTTCATCGCTGTCTAAAGTAATATAATGGTTGCCGACCATTGGCCCTTGCTCAGTATTATAAGAGCCAGTGGGTCTAAAATGTACTCTAATAGCCGTATTTGATCCAGATGCAATTACAGTAACCGAGCGTGCCACGGCGCCGAATTCAATTTTATGCGTATTGCCAGGGTGGCCCATATTTTCCGAGCCAGTTAAATATGGTCGACCGGACACCATATAAGCAGCTGCGTGCCCCAACCCTGATCTATAATTAAAAGCCATTTTCTACTCCATTCCTTATTTAATTAGTTTCTTCTTGTTGTTTCATCTTCTTATTTAGAGCTTTTATTCTCTTTTTCAACTTATTTCTTTTCTCTGACGGTTTTTCATAATACATTCTATCTCGAAATTCTTCTAGTATTTGTTCTTTTTTGACTTTTTTTATAAATCTTTTCAGAACTCTATCAATGTGTTCGTCTTTCTTGACTTTTGTTTCAACGTTGACTTTTTTCATGTTTTTTACCCCTTAACCAAGGCTTTCCAAATGTTAGCTTTTCCTGCAAATTGTGATAAATCAACTCCAGGGTCAGATGCGTCCACATTAGAAAGGGCGCCCTGAGCGGGACTAGCTGATGGATTACCTGCTCTTGTCATAGGAGAAGTGCCTTCAAATAAATCAACTCCATTGTAAGAATCTTTTCCAATTGCGTCCAGCATTTTTCTTCTGGTTTCTTTCATCTTTTGCGATCTGTTTTGTTTCTCTTGAAGCTGCAATTTTTTCATTTCGCCTTCGTTTTGTCGTCTATCTTCAGTAACCAACTGTTGTGGCATGGTCAAGCCTTTCGCAACTTCAGCGATGACATTGGATAATAAGCCACCCTCTAGAAGTGTTTCTTGAATACATTCTTTAACGATTGGTTTTAATAATTTTTTGAGTTCTGATTTTTTCATTTGTCTCTTAATATATCATTTAATGCGCGATTGATTCTGTCTGCTTTTGTGAACACGCCTTTGGCAGCGGCTTCATGGAGATGTCTTGGTGTCATATAAGCACCAGTTGTTGAAGGCTCTGATACCATATCAAAACAAATCAACTGAAAGTCATCTTCAACAATTGTATCCCCGTTGGACTCAGTAACTGACCCCATTCCTCTCGAAGAAATTCCAAGTTTGACTCCAGCGTTAACAAGTTCTTTTAATACTTGACCTGAAGGAGTGTTAAGCACTTGAATCTTACCCATTACAGCATCGTTGTCCCACCAAACTTCTGTTATAAGATGAGAAGCGTTTTTAAGGTTAATTACTGAATCGTCAGGATGATCAAGTTCTCCCAGGGCGCGCCGTTCTTTTACAAGTTTTGTGTAATTTTGAACCTCTCTCTGTAAAATGGGGCTGGGATATACTCTTCCATTGCCGTTTTTCGCATCAGCCCTTTGCATAATGCCAGAAAGGAAAACGTGTCCCTCTTTGACTAGCTTCTTTTCATGTTCAGTTAGGAAGTCTTGGCAAACCCCACCTTCACAAAGTTCGTAGTATTCTCTTAGTAATAGTTTTGACATATCGTCACGATCCTTTACAACAGCGTCGTACTGGTTGAAGCATCCATTTATCTGTCCAAATATCTGTGTTCATGTTTAACTCCGTTATCTCCAAATAGTGTGCATAAAATATAAGATGTGCCGGAACTTAAACATCCCAACAAAAAATAATTAATGATATTATTATCAAATATAAATAGTTCTGTATACCTGTTTATGCCCACTAAAAATACACCAGCCCAAAAGCCCACACACATTGGACAATGGAAGAAATGATGTTTAGGTCTTATTTTATCGAATATTGTACCATACACCAAAATTTGCGTTAAACCGTAGGCGCAGAGGACAAAATACAATAATCCCATTTTAATACCTATAAAACGATGTCATGCCATATGGTCCGCGGACCCAACCTGGTACGAGAGAACCTTTCTTTTCTTCGTGTGGGACTTCTCCAAGTTCTGTTGAGTCTTCTTCTGTTGGATTCAAAAGATATTCTTCTTCTTCATCAAAATCATCTGCGAAATATGGCCTTTCCTTTTTCATAAAGCTCTCAATTAAGAAAAGAGCTACGTGGAAAGGATCTATCTTTTCGTCTATAGATTCGAGCAGTTGTGCTTCAAGAGAACCAAAAACGTTTCCACCTTGAACTGAGGTCTGAGCTATTAGGCCCTTCTTTGCAAGAAACTCAAATAATCTATTTTGGGTTTTGTAAACCTTGTCACTTGTCACTTTCCTTCCTTTCGAGAAGGTAACTATTTTTTTAGTTTTTGGGATGAGTACTATGTCAATGTCCACATGATCAAATATCATGATATTTCCATCAAGGCTTTTCCGTGCATTGAGCAAAACTGTGGCCTGTGGTTTCTTCTGTTCGCCAACCTTGATAACAACTTGCGGCGTCTTTTCTTCTTCTTGATTTACTACAAATGTAATTGGCATTAGTTTAAAATCTCTTTTGCTAATTTCTGAATCTTAAAAATCTTATTAATTAAATATTTGTCGATCTTTTTTTCTTTTACTTTATTAAGAATCGATAAGATCTTTTTAGTTTTATTTGTCATTTCTAAATCATTTTTTACGTCTTCCGAATCTAAAGAACACTTAACTACTTTCTTAAGTCTGGCAACCTCTTCATTGAGATATACTTTTAGTTCAATTCCGTTGTCCATAAAAGAAGAGATATATTTATTTAACATTTGTTTTTGTTCTTCAATCAGTTTTGAAGAATATTCAGAATTGAATCTAGATACAAAACTTTTAAAAACTAGATTATCAATAGGCTTCATAACGTTTTCTTTTTTCTTTTTATTAGAAATTAGTTTTTTAGCCATTTCATTTTCTAAAAGCACGCGTTGCTTAACTGGACAATCTTGATCAAATATTTGATAAATGGTTGCAATACTCTTATAATTGGGGACAAAGTTTGAAAAAACAGATTTTGACAATACTTTATTTATTTGTTTGATAACACGTGTTTGCTCCTCGAAAAGTAATTCTTTATCGAGTTTAGAATGTTCTTTTCTAACTTCGAATATCAACTTATCCACCAAGTGTGGCGGAATATTAGAACTTTCATATAAAGTTTTGTACAAATTTAGTTCTTGAAAAAGAAAAGTTTCTTTATTAAAATTTTTATTAATAATCGAAGCGAGCGTTTCTTTTAATTTTTGATTTTTTTCAACGACTGATTTTGCTAGTTCTCTAACAAGCACTTCGTATAAAAATGCTGTATTACGCTTCTTGTTGTGTTTCAGTTTCATTGTTCTTTTTCTCCAATTCAGTTATTAAATTTTTAACATCGCGATGAACTTCAAATATTCTAGTTTCCTCATCGTTATAATTAGTATCTTCCATTTCATAAATTCCTTTACCTAGGCTAGTTAATTCATTTGCACCTTTAAAAACGTTTCTTTTTGTGTTTTTACCAGCTTCATAAGAAAATTGAGATCTCATATTACTTTTTCTTGCGCCAACATATCTCTGATCGTGAGTTACCGGAGTATACCACTTGCCTTTAGACTTAGAAGTTGTAGTTTTGCCATCCTTTGGTCTTTTAACTTTATACCAATCTTTATCTCTTTTAGCTGGTGGCTCAGCGAGAAGACCAGTTTCCTCTTCGCCTCCTAGTTCTTCGTCTCCTAGTTCTTCGTCTCCTAGTTCTTCGTCTCCTAGCTCACCTTCTAATTCACCTCCTAACTCAGCTCCCAAATCCCCTCCTGCTTCTAGTCCGCCGCCGGCGGCCTCTGTTACGCCTTCTTCTCCTGCAGCTTCGAGAGCGGCTTCGAATTTCTTATCGTAATATAGTTCTCTCTGCATGCGAACAAACTCATCATCAGAAAGATTAAACACGTGTTTCGCGACCCAACGTTTACTAAAGAAGCCTTCAGTGGCAGAGCCTGCTGTGTCAAATCTAGTTTTCCAATTTTCCAATTCTTGCATCTCTGCGATCTTAGAAGGGTTATTAAGCGCTAATCTAAAGGAGATTAGATCACTCGCCCTATACCCCAAAGTGAACAAGTGAATAATTCCAATTTTTTCTAGTTCGGTAACAACCGCTCTTTGTAACCTTTGAACCGTTCTTGCGAAACGAATATCTTTCTGTGCCAACGTTGTTTTATCTTCGTCTGCACCCTCACCTCTAAAAAGATAAGCTTGCGGAACTTTAAGAGCAGCAAATAATTTGTCTTTTAGATATTTGATATCATCAATATCTCCCGTATATGAACCACCAGCAATACTTTCAATCTTTGTGCCGGATTCGCCTCGAACAGGAATAAAATAATCTTCCTCAATGCTCAAGGGATTGTATCTCAAGTCAACACGGCCCGTATCCGCATCAATAACTTGATTTCTTTTCATTTGAGTCATTGCTTTTTGCATAAATTGCTCAACATCTTCCGGGGGAATATTGCCTACATCAATGTAGAAGATTTTTCTTTCCGGAGAGCGAACGATACGATACGCCATAACAGCGTCTTCCAGCAAATTTAATTGTCTCCAAATTCTTCTCGCAGGTTCCAAAATACTTGTTCCATACGGGGCGTACTTATCATTCCCTAAAATACGAAAATGAGCAATCTGCCAATTCTCAAAGGTTATTCCTCCAGAGTTCCATTGATATTGAACATAATTTGCGTTTGTCTTATCTTCTCCTTCGACTCTCTCCACCTCAGAAGAGGGTAATCCAATTACGTTTTTAATACCAATCTCTTCATCAATATCCAAATATAGAAAAAAATCACCATATTTGCACATAGAACGACACCATCCGAAAAGATTGAACTCTATATTCATCGAATTGTGATATAGACTTTCGAGTATTTCTTTTATTTCTTCATTAGGGCACTTAATTGTCAACAATGGTTGCAAGTCACTTGATGTAGCCATTTCATCTGCATAAATATCTAATGAGGAAGCAGTAATTGGTTCATATTCCATTTGCTCAAAGTCGCCATATCTTTCAATACGGTTTTGGTTCGCCATAATATTTGCAGTTAGATTCTCAAAAGGGTCATATGAAGTTTTCTTAAATGCTTTTCCGCTAGCAGACTGGAATTTGTATTTATCTAACTGTCTTCTTTTTTCTTTTCTTGGCAATTGACTTCTATAATTTACAATTGGTCCCGAAAATAGTTTTGTCAGTCTCTTAAATAAAGAAGACATAGGGTTTCTTGGGTTATTTTTACGATCTGCCATAAATTTTATCCTTTAAGGAGCCAAATAAAGTTTTTTTGGTCATCTATACTTTTTTTCATTTCATTAGATTTCTTTATTGGCTTATATTGTTTCATTCCAGGTATAGATGTATTAATTATATTATCAGATTTAAACATAGAATTTAAGCAAGCTTTCTGATATTCGACTTTTCTTCTGTTTTCTACAAACACAGTATCTTTTACCCAACACCCTATTGCAAAAGACATAACTAAATCATCATTTTCTGAACGCATTGCTTGTGCTTTCCCATTATTCCAAATAAAAGTTTTAAACTCATTATAAAGTCTAGACGAGTACGTTGTAATTAGCTTGTTCCTTATAAATTCTTCCATTTTTGATACAATGATCGGCCTTGTTTTTAAAGAAGTAGTAAATCCGGCCACACTATTGGACTTATGCTCTGCGGTTAATTGATCAATATACTCATGAGTAGACTTAATAGAGTAGTATATATTTGGATAACCTATATCTTTGAGCTTTTCTAATACAGCAAAGCCTACTGAATTATTCTCGACAACCAGAAGACAGTTTCCATATTCTTTTCCGGCATCGGAAACTATATTAGAAAAAACATCCGGTGCCACTTTTCCCTGATACTCTGCGACGATCTCTGACGTTTCTAACTTGAAAACATGAAAAACCGAATAGTCTTGTCCGTCGCCGCGCGCGACATCAGCAGTAATCATATAAGAATTTTCTGGTCTATGTTCTTCCCAAATCCAAAAATTTCTATCAAAAGCAGTTCTGTACTTCGGCTCTTTTATATTTTTCTCAATGAAAACTAAGTCTTCCGTGTGAATAACAGTTTCACCTGAAGTATTAAAATTGCATTCAAGTTCTTGAGATATCTGTCGTACAGACATGTTTCTTGTTTCTTTCTCAAACCAATTTTGATCTCGATCAGGATGTATATCCCACATCAACTCCGTTGAATGGAAGTCGTTTCTTCTTGCCTGCGCGTCAACATATGTCTTAAAAAACCATCCACCTACACCATTTGGCGTAGAGAGAGCAATACAACGACCACCAGTTGAAATGGTGGGATAAAGGCCGGTCCACAACTCATCAAGACCCTCAACATGAGCAGCCTCGTCGACGACTAACAAAGACAAGGCTTCTGAACGTCCAGCATCAACAGAAGTTGAAGATGCTTTAATTTGAGATCCGTTACTAAGTTCAAAACTAGCTCTATTATCAACAATAACTTTCGCCATTTGAATCCATAGCGGTAAATGCTTGATAATAGCTTTAACTTTTTTAACAAGGTTCGCCGCTGTATGGTACTTTGTTGCAACAACCAATACGTTCTTATTGCGATGAAACATCATAAGCCATACAACATAAGCAGCTGTGATTGTTGATATACCAAGCTGCCTTGCTTTTAAAATAATATTGAAACGATAATCATTGAAATCCTCAATAAGATCTTCTTGATAATCATACAATTTAAAAGGAATCAACCCTTGCATTGGGTGGGAGATTTTACAATAGCTGTTTATAAAATAAGTTGGGTCCTTGCCACATTTAAGGAGTTCTTTTGTAATTTCTTTCTTTGTTAATTGATAAGACATTCATTATCGTGTTGTTATTTAGCGCCAGGCTCTAATACATGTTTATATATAAGATGCGTTTTTTCTGCGTCGGTGGTCGCGGACGATAAATCAATATCGCCTTTAATATTATATTTTTTCGCCATTTTCTTAGATGGAGTAAATTTGCCCCCCATCAGTTCGCCATCAATGACAATCTTTGTTACTCCATGTTTTCTCATGAGATCCCGGTTCGCGTTGAACCATTCTTTTGATGTTTTTGGCTTAGCAGCTTCTGGTTCACTAGCTTGTTCGCCAGGCTCAGTCATGCCCGGCATTGAAAGGTTGAGCATTGATCTGCCAGGAAAAACAGGCTTTTTAGCAGGTTTAAGCTTTGAGAAGAAATCCCCCACGTCATCCCAAAATGATTTTTCCTGTTCTGGAGGTAGTTCTTGAACGGCAGCTGCAGCTTCTGGTTCGGGTTCCGGTCCAGCGCCGGCGTAAGCTGGTGTTGAAGTGAGAATGCTTGCAATGGCCATGGCTGGCAAGGCATACTTTTTCGCTAGTCTTTTAACTGCGGCGCCGAGTTCTTCGGTCAACAACTCTTCTATCTCTTCCTGAGATTTACCTTCTGCCAAAAGCCTGGACACATTAGTCTCGATATATTTTATATACTCTTTTTCAATAAGAACTCTTTGAGTCTCTTCTATGATAATTTCTTTGAGCTGCGATTTGGTTAATTTCATTGTTTTTTTTCTCTTGTTACGTTCTTAGCATGATTTTTACCTTTACCAATTTCAAAATTTTTGTTATACGCTAGCCAATCTTTCGTAATTTTATCTAATTTTTCCTTGCCATCGGCCACGTTATCAACAGCAACAACCTCATTCATGCCACCAATCTTGTACATACAATTTGCCTGGCACGTGCTTCTAACATTGCTGATATGCTGTACCATAATTTCTGCTTCGCCTTCTTTTGTAAGGGTCAAGCTCTCTCCTGTAACTTTCTTATATTCTCTTTTTAAATAATTTGCCACATCGTTAATATTTGCAGTAACCGTATTTTCAAATCTGTTCTTATCGTGAGTTTCTTTAAGTTTAATTTCCGCATGATATAAAATATTTAATTTGTCGCCATGAAATTTAACTTTAAATCCATCAATTTGTCTAGTCTCCAGCCCAGGATCCCCTTCTTCTCTTCGAAGTCCCATTTTCTTTTCTTCACCGTCATTGGTATAACGTCCATCATGTGAACCATCGTAAGCATTCGCTGCAGCTTGCGAAATACCTTTTATAATGTCTAATACAGTTGCCATTGTTTGTCTCCTAGCTGTATAAAATAATCTAATATAAGTAGTTCCATATTTCTTTAATCTCTATATCTTCAATCACAAATCGGTGTCGCGTTTAAACGTTGATCCAAGCTTAAGCCATGGTTTACCAGATTTTATGTCTACACGCACAGGCGAATTTTGATATTGCGACCACAAATTTTCCGCCTTGTTTTTCCAATTGGGAACTTTAGTTTGTTTTTTAAATTTTAAAAAAGAATTCTCTGCTTCTTTTCTTTTCTCTTGTGACAGTTTAGGGCTAGATAAAATTTGATCATATACAGAAACTGGATTTTCTTTTGTTGTTTTTGCCCAAGCTTCGTCCGTTGTTGGAAGCATTGCGGCAGTTCCCATCAAAAAAGCCAGTACAATTTCTTTTAAGCCCTCATTTAAATCTTTTTTTTTAGATCTTCGTTTGTGCGAAAACCACCAGCATCAGTATCTGTGGTGGATTTTGCAGAACCACGTACAACATCTGGTTCTGCAAATCTGCTAGGTTTTTCAATAGACAATTTATCATTAATCGTCATGACGTTGTCTTCTAAGCTTTGGACATCCCCATTAAGCTCTCTGAAGCTTTGATAGAGCTTATGAAGATCACTCATTTTTAACTTATCAACCTTAGATTGAAGGACTTTCACGTTTTGATCTACAACCTTTCTGTTGTCTTCGAGACCGGAGAGCACAGGGCTTAATAAATCCATAACTTGCGCAAGGTCCTCATCGGTAAGCGCTTCTTTAATAATTTGTTTAAGTTGTGATTTGGTTAATTTCATTTGCTTGGTCTCCAGCCCTCCAGCCATCTAGCTTCTCTATTTTCAACATATTGGATATAACATTTATAACAACAATCATATTTGTTCATAAATGTATCGTCTTTCGCGTTAAAAGAGTAAGTCTCACAAGTAGGGCAAGTTCTTCCGCTCGTCTTGTTAAGTAGTTTTTTGCTAATTAAGAAGCCGTCTTTTTTGACCTTTTCAATCTTGTCTTTTTTTCTTCTTTGTTGTGTTACAAACTCTTTTAATTGTGTAAGATAATCTTTTTCTTTTTGCTCATCCCAATCTGCTTTTGGATGACGAACAGCTTCTTTGCCATATTTCTTCTCTATGGCCTTCTCAATCTTTGCAATGTAATTTGGATCTTTTTTCATTTGCTTAAACTTAGAAATCTGCACCATAAAGCTTGATAATATATTTACCTGCATTATAAGTGCCAGCAGTGGATCCGCCGTGAGTTAAGTATAGATAATCATTAACTATTCCTCCGGATGGAATTGTCAAATCAACTTTAGCGCCCAAAGTCCAAGTACCACCGTTGACCAAAACATGTTCACCTTCGCCTGCAGCGTCTTCCGCTAGGACAGCGGCATTGGCAGTTAGGTTAATATCTGCATCTCCAGTCGTTGGTACTTCGACACATGCCAACTCACCCCTGTATACCACACCGTTAACAGCCGTGGTAACTCGAGTAAGATAAGAACCTGCAGCGCCATCAGCACCAATAACATCACCCGCTGCATTGCTAGAGATAATGCCGCCGGCTCCAATATCAATTAGTATAGTTGTTACAACTTCACCATTAATTCTTGCTATATGCGTCTTCGGTGACACCCCATCGAGACCTGGGCCATGAGAACCACTCGATGTTGACATCTGAACTTCGCCATAATTATTCGTGATATCGGTTGATACCGCTTTTATCGTTGCAAAAGTATCCGAGCCGCCGGATCCATCCGCGCCGCGAAAGGAGAATGTGCCCAGAATATCGTTCGCGATGACAGCCCGGTCAGCAGCGCCGCCCCAACCGCGAGTTTTAGAAAAAACAAAATGACCTCCGCTGCTGCCATTCGTATGAGAATTGGACACGAAGATCTCTGGCTTTTCTGCTGTCTCACCTGATGCTATGACCCAGAAAGTACCTGCTTTTGCGTCGAGAACTAGGTTTGAATAATCAGCATTATATCCCAAAGTGGCGTCATTGTCGGTGCCAAAATTAATGAATTTACCATCATTTAATCTAAGAGAAGAACCAGTCAGTTGACCAAACGTTCCATGAGTACCAGAGACAGCTCCCAAATCAGCAGCTGGCTTGCCACCTAGGGTTCCAAAACCTGAGCCTTCAGAAAAAGTAAGATAGGCGCTGTCTGTCAATTGTCCGTTTGTAGTGGCAAAAGTGGCTCTTCCAGATGTTAAATTAGCAACTCTTAAAGTGGTACCAGATAAAGCTCCCTTTGCGCAAGCTAACGAACCAGTGAATATAACAGAGCCAGGTTGACCATCACCAATTGTTACTTCGGCAAAACTCCGAGTTAAGTTAAGTGACGAGCCAGTTATTTGGGCCGCCTCCAGGTGAGGATTGCCACCCAGTTTTCCATGGAAGTTTACATCAGGGTTAAACCTAAGATATGAGCTGTCTATCAATTGCCCGTTTGAATTAGCGTAGGTTATCCGAGTTTGGGCCGGGGATGATGCTAAATTAGCAGCTCTTAAAGTGGTGCCAGATAAAGCTCCCTTTGCGCAAGCTAACGAACCAGCGACTGTGGCGTCACCGGTGATTTTGAGAGAAGAGCCAGTTATTTGACCAAACGTTCCGTGTGTTCCAGTGACAGCTCCTAACTGAACTGCAGGTTTGCCAGTTATAGCAACGCTTCCAGTTAACCTGATAGACGAACCAGTAATTTGACCAAAGGTTCCGTGAGTCCCAGTCACAGCTCCAAGGAAAGCACCCATGCGGGTGGCATGCCCACCGATCTGTCCGAATCCAGAGCCTTCAGAAAAAGTGAAATATGCACTGTCTGTCAGTTGACCATTTGAAGTGGCGTGAGTAACCCTGCCGGATGTCAAATTGGTTAATCTCAGCGTAGAACCAGTCAGAGCCCCTATGAGTCCGCTTCCAGTTAACTTAAGAGACGAACCAGTAATAAAACCAAAAGTTGCGTGCGTACCTGTGACAGCGCCGAGAAGGGCGGCTGGTTTGCCCGCAAGATCTTTTATGGTCAATGTTGTACCATCAAATGTCAAATCTGCATCATCTGTCAATTGACCATTTGTAGTGGCATAAGCAATTCTACCAGACGTTAAGTTACCAAGTCTTAGTGTGGTGCCAGATAAAGCTCCCTTTGCGCAAGTTAACGAACCAGCGACTGTGGCGTCACCGGTGATTTTGAGAGAAGAGCCAGTTATTTGACCAAACGTTCCATGAGTTCCAGTGACCGCGCCCAAAACAGCTTGCGACCTGCCATCTATAGTTCCAAAGCCTGAAGATGCAGAAAAAGTGAAATAAGCACTGTCTGTTAGTTGCCCGTTTGTAGTGGCAAAAGTGGCTCTTCCAGATGTTAAATTAGCAACTCTTAAAGTAGTGCCAGTGACTGCTCCTAAACTAGCGATTGTGGCTTCACCGGTGATTTTGAGAGAAGAACCAGTCAGTTGACCAAACGTTCCGTGTGTGCCTGTTACAGCTCCTAGATCGGCTCCTGGTTTTCCTTCAAAGCCATCGGCCGTTAACAGCAATTCAGTAGTTCCGCCAATATTAAAATCAATGCCAGTGTTGCCATGATCGTAAAGTATAGAAGCAACCGAATCGCTGCTATCTGTGCCACCGATTTGTATTCCGGCGTCGGCTGCCTCACTTGAAGGTAAACTTTCTCCTACAATAATCTTTTTATCTTGGACCTCTAGAGTATTTACAGTGGTCACAGCGTTATTGATTATTTTGACGTCAAGAAGATCCGCTTTAATACCAGTAAAAGTGCCAGAACCAGCTGTAATAGCCCCAACAACATTCAGAGAGCCTCTAGCTTCAATGTCGTTAGTCACGTGTAATGTAGAACCTGAAGTACTGGTTGTTATTGAGTTTACGTAAAGAGTGCCCATGTTTTATTCCTTTTTTCACCTAAAATAAATAGATCTAAATAATTATAAACGTCATAAATCAGCAAGGTTTACAATTTTTACATTAGAGGTCTCGGGGATACGAAGTCTGGCGCCGACAGCGATTGTTATTGGACCATAGAGAACTGTGTTATAATTGGATAAAATTTCAATATCCATAGAAGACGGATTGCCCAATAGATTTGTACCAGCTTGAGGCCCTGCGGCTCCTGACAATCTTCCGGTCAAAAACATAGCCGATCCGCTGGTGCTTCCTGCAATATACACATCTTTAAACTTATTACTGGAACCGCCGAGATCTATATCGTTATTTGTCGTTGGCACTAATGATCCATCTGCTAAACGAACCTGTGTGGTTCCACCAATATTAAAATTAAGACGAGTTCCAAGATTATCCCAAAGTATAGAAGCGAGCGTATCACTACTGTTTGTGCCGCCAAATTGGATTCCTCCGCCGGACGCTTCATTTCCAGGCAAGCTTTCTCCTACAATAATTTTCTTATCTTGGACCTCTAGAGTGGTTACAGTGGTAACAGTATTGTTAATTATTTTGACGTCAAGAAGATCCGCTTTAATACCAGTAAATGTACCAGAAGCAGGTGTCGTACCTCCAATAACTACTTTATCAAGTGTTCCGCCGCCGGCAACTTTGATTGTCGATCCAGTAATGGCGCCATTAATATTCAGCCCCGATCCAGTAATAGCACCAAGCGTAGTGTTCCCTTGTGTAGCTGTAAAATCAGTGGATATACTGAGGGACGAACCAGTAATAGCTCCAAATATAGCCTTTCCGCTCGAGGCTGTTATATTTTGAAGAAAGTTCCAATCTGCTCGCGCTTCAGTTTTGTTGGTCACGTGCAACACAGTACCAGTCGCAGTCGTTGTTATCGTATTTACTTTAATTGTGCTCAAAACATGATGGCCTCTTTTTAATAAATAGTCAAGACATGCGTTATTGTTGCTCTAAATATGTATTTGTTAGTACGGAATCTAAGTATCATCCGTAACTGTTATTTGGGAGCCTGGACGCAAAGTTAGTGTCGCTTTGTCCTTTATCACTAATGGCCCCAACATGTCTAATTCTGCGCCGGGTGGTACGCGAGTGGGGTAATCAAAGGCAGAAACAATGATCGAACCGGTTTGCATTGTGACCAAAAATAAGTTATCTTGAACAGCGTCGGAAGCGTCCCGTTGTTGTGTAATAAGTTCTCTAATAAGTCCTTCTAATCTGGATCTGCTGAATTTTGATATATCACCCATTTTCTTCCTCTCTCTCCAACTCTTCTTCCCAAAGCTTATTAATAACTTCCCAAGTATGTTCTTCGCCAATCTGCTCTGTCATTTCATGAAGATTTTTCCAGGCCTCACTTAAAGTCAATTTATTTTTGTTATATTCAATACATATCAAACACATTAATCTCTCTCTCCTATTTCTACTGCCGCATAAAAAATTACGACTGACGTCACAATACCTGCAACCATCCCGCCGGCGAACCACCAGTGAGAATTTTTATTTGGCCTCTCTAAAACAAGTTTTTCAAATCTGTTAACTTCCTCGTTTTTAATTTTTAAAATTGAATCATATTTCTTTGTCAAAAAATCCATCTCAACTGTTGCTGTTGTAACCAAAAGC
>TARA_R110000824_G_scaffold396888_1_pt1 | contig 37237 bp, 30 predicted proteins | sample TARA_R110000824 | Tara Oceans TARA_R110000824 (sample SAMEA4397747) | marine metagenome | biome: Polar Biome; feature: [MES] marine water layer (ENVO:01000295) within the mesopelagic zone...; material: water (ENVO:00002006), including particulate matter (ENVO:01000060) such...
CCCGGCAGCGGATGCGTACTTTACGGTTTCGCGGCCGGGTTGGCAAGAGGTTTATTAAAATGAGTAGGAAAAAGTTTCAGTTCTTAGGTTTTGCTTTGCGCATTACGGCTAACACAGGCCCTGAAGCTACATAAATACCAAACAGTAGTAGCAGCATTACTGAAGGTTCAACCGAGATCATCACAAACGCCAACACAATGGCTAACAGCACAACAAAAGGCACCGGCTTTTTAAAATCAAGGTCCTTAAAGCTGTAATAACGGATATTACTCACCATCAGTACGCCTGCTGCTGCCACCACTACTAACATCAACAGTTTGAAGCCAAAGGCATCAGCGTCAAAGCTATGAAAAGTCCATACACTCGCGGCTACCAGCGCTGCGGCAGAGGGGCTCGGCAAGCCGATAAACCATTTTTTATCCACGCTGCCAATCTGCACATTGAAGCGCGCTAAGCGAAGCGCGGCACAAGCAACATAAAGAAAGGCGACTACCCAGCCGGTTTTACCGATGTCCTGCAGAATCCAGGTAAAAGCGACTAATGCAGGCGCCATCCCAAACGAGATCATATCCGCCAAGCTGTCGTATTCGGCCCCAAACTCACTTTGCGTATTGGTCATTCGTGCAACACGCCCATCCAAGCCATCCAACACCATTGCAATAAAGATCGCGACGGCAGCTGAGGTAAACTCACCATTAATACCAGCGACAACCGCAAAGAAGCCAGCGAAAAGCGCTGATGTGGTAAATAAATTAGGGAGTAAATAGATACCACGGCGGCGAATTTTTTTGCCGTCTTCAACAGTCTCCTCAACCACTTCGGTTTCACGTAAGAAGGCAGCCGCCAAATCCTCGTTGCCAACTACTTCTGATTGATCAGCACTGTCTTGCTGTTCAGCCTCATCAGGCTGGCCTGGATTTGACTGATCAGAGTTTGAGTGCTCTTGATCGCGAGCGTCCTGTGTCATAGGTTTCATCCATTAAAAGTGAAGTCACGGGAACCGTAGTCGCTTTCATTCTACACGGTGAGTGCCACTCAGCCAGCCAATTGCTGCATTGTGGGGGCTGGCGTCAACAAGCATTAACAGGCTAATAACTAAAAAGCGCCGCTCTGTGAAAGGAGCGACGCTTATGCTTACGTTTAAGTCTTGCTTTTAAGGACTAGCTACAAAGGCTGCGTACTTTCGGGCTTAAAGCGACAAAACCTTATCACCCCGGGCAATCCCCGAAACCCCAGTACGAGCGACTTCAAGAATCCCCACCGGCGCCATGGCCTGAAGGAAAGCATCTAGCTTGCCCGCATCGCCGGTGATCTGCACCGTGTACAGGCTTGGCGTCACATCGACGATCTGCGCACGGAAGATATCCACCGTACGTTTCACTTCATCACGCGCCGCACCAAGCGCCTTCACCTTTACCAACATCAATTCGCGTTCGATATGGTTACCTTCGGTGAGATCCACCAACTTCACCACATCGATCAGCTTATTAAGATGCTTGGTGATCTGTTCTATCACCCGGTCATCGCCCACGGTAGTCACCGTTAAGCGCGACAGCGAAGGGTCTTCCGTTGGGGCAACGTTCAACGTTTCGATGTTGAAGTTACGCTGGGAGAACAACCCGACTACACGTGACAGCGCACCCGGTTCGTTTTCTAACAGAATCGAGATGATATGACGCATCAGGTACGCTCCGTTTTAGACAGCAGCATGTCGCGCATGGCACCTAGCGGTACCTGCATCGGATAGACGTGCTCAAAGGGGTCGACCTTCACGTCAAGAAACACCAGCTCATGCTTATCAGCAAACGCACGCTCTAGCGCTGGCTCAAGCTCGTCAAGCGTATTGACGGTAATCGCGGTGAACCCATATGCCTCAATCAACATATGAAAGTCGGGCAACGACTCCATATAAGAATGTGCATGACGTGACTTATAGTTCAAATCCTGCCACTGACGCACCATGCCCAGCGATGCATTGTTAAGATTAACGATCTTAACGCCCACCCCGTACTGCTTACAGGTAGAGAGCTCTTGCATCATCATCTGGAAGCTGCCTTCACCGGTGACGCACACCACATCATCATCCGGGTAGTTCTGTTTAATACCCATCGCAGCAGGGAAGCCAAAGCCCATGGTGCCCAAACCCCCGGAGGTAATCAGCCGGTTGGGTTTGTCGAACTTGTAGTACTGAGCAGCGAACATCTGGTGCTGACCAACATCAGTCGTTACATAAGCTTCACCCCGCGTAACACGGCAGAGTGCTTCGATGACTTCCTGTGGCTTCAGCGCTTCGCCGGGCTTGGACGGCTCATAAAGCTTGCCTTCACGGTCGGCGCGCCAGCCGTCAATCTTCTCCCACCACTCCGTCAGTGCTTCAGGATGCGCAATTTTATGCCCCTGCACCAAGCTGATCATCTCATTGATAACGCTGGAAGCCGGGCCAACGATGGGCACATCGGCACGTACCGTTTTAGAGATCGAGCTTGGATCGACATCAACGTGAATGATTTTAGCTGTCGGGCAGAACTTCGACGTGTTATTGGTGACCCGGTCGTCAAAGCGCGCCCCAATGGCAATAATCAGGTCGGCGTGGTGCATGGCCATATTCGACTCATAAGAGCCGTGCATACCTAGCCAGCCCAAGCACTGTCGATCACTTTGCGGATACGCGCCAATGCCCATCAACGTAGTGGTGATCGGATAACCCAACTGTTTGACCAGATCGGTCAAGCCTTCGCTGGCTTTGCCCGTCACCACGCCGCCGCCGGTATAAAACACTGGGCGCTTGGCCTTCAGCATCATTTCGACGGCTTTCTTGATCTGACCAGTATGGCCACGCGTTACCGGGTTGTACGAACGTAGCTTTACCTTTTTCGGGTAAACGTATTCGTAGCGCTCAGTGGGAGCAGTCATGTCTTTTGGGATATCGACCACCACCGGGCCGGGGCGACCGGTCGACGCCAGGTAGAACGCCTTTTTCAACACTTCCGGGATTTCAGACGGGTGACGGATTGAGAAGCTATGCTTCACGATCGGGCGTGTCACACCAACGATATCGGTTTCCTGGAAGGCGTCTTCACCAATCAGGTGGCTGGCCACCTGGCCACACAGCACTACCATGGGAATGGAATCCATGTAGGCGGTGGCAATACCGGTCACGGCATTCGTGGCACCGGGGCCTGAGGTAACTAGCACGCAGCCCGCTTTGCCCGAGGCGCGAGCATAGCCATCGGCCGCGTGAGTCGCCGCTTGTTCGTGACGCACCAAAATGTGCTTCACCTTGTCCTGGCGGAAGAGTGCATCGTAAATATGCAGCGCTGCACCGCCGGGGTAACCATAAATGTATTCGATGCCCTCATCTTGCAAGAAGCGGGCGATCATATCTGCGCCGGAAAGCAGTTCCACTGTATTTCTCCCCTGGAGGTCTCGAGTGCGATCCGTACCCACACGGGCACGGTGTCGAGTGCGGCGGTATGCCGCTGCCGGCCCTTGCCGGCACCTGATGCCAAACCCTGGCAGATGGCCCGGTTAGGGCCTGCACTCTTATCACGGCAGTTCGCCGTGTCGGGGCGTTGGCCAGGTTGGACGGTTAGCCCAAGCCCGGAAGTCCTTCGGCGGGTAGAGGCCTTCGCCTACCCTTCGCGCGGGGATTAGGGGTTGCCCGTTGAGTCCGCGCCCGCAAATCAGGAACCGACAAGATTCCATTAGCGCCCTCAGCCTGTCAACCTCCGATCGGGCCAAACGCAACAAAGGTCGCAAGAAGCCATTAAAAAAGCCCCGCCAGCAACGCTAGCAGGGCTTTTTCCCTATTCAATTGCGCAAAAAGGCGTTGCCAATGATTAGCTAAACACCAACTTGCCTTCTTCTGCCGTGATATGAATGGTATCACCGGGGGTAAATTTCCCCCCCAGCAGGTCTTGCGCCAGCGGGTTTTCAATACGGCTCTGAATCGCCCGTTTGAGTGGCCGCGCCCCATAGACAGGGTCAAAACCGACTACCGCCAATTGCGCCATGGCTTCAGGACTGACCTCTAGCTTCAGGTCGTGCTCAGCCAGGCGCAACTTCAAGCGCTCCAGCTGAATACCGGCAATCGCCTGGATCTGTTCTTGCCCCAGTGCGTGGAAAACCACCACTTCATCAATACGGTTAATCAGCTCAGGCCGGAAGTGGTTACCCACCACCTCCATGACCATGTTTTTCATTACTTCATAGTCGCTATCATCTCCCCCCATGCGCTGGATAATATCCGAGCCCATGTTGGAGGTCATCACGATCACGGTATTGCGAAAATCCACCGTGCGACCCTGCCCATCGGTCAAGCGGCCATCCTCCAGCACCTGTAGCAGGATATTGAAGACATCCGGGTGCGCTTTCTCCACCTCATCCAACAGCAGCACCGAGTAAGGCTTGCGCCGTACGGCCTCGGTTAAGTAGCCGCCCTCTTCATAGCCGACGTAGCCAGGAGGGGCACCGATCAAACGAGCCACGGAGTGCTTCTCCATAAACTCCGACATATCGATACGCACCATCGCCTCTTCGGTATCGAATAGGAAGTTGGCCAGCGACTTACATAGCTCGGTTTTACCTACGCCGGTAGGGCCGAGGAAGAGGAATGACCCATTGGGGCGATTGGGATCTGAAAGCCCTGCCCGTGAGCGACGCACTGCGTTCGCCACCGCCTCAACGGCTTCATCCTGCCCGATAACCCGCTCGTGCAGCGCCTCTTCCATGCGCAATAGTTTATCGCGCTCGCCTTCAAGCATTTTGGAGACCGGGATGCCTGTCCAGCGGGAAACCACTTCAGCGATCTCCTCTTCGGTGACGTTGGAGCGCAGCAATTGGTGGCTTGAGGTATCCGCTTCGCCTTCGCCACTTTCGGCAATTTTCTTTTCGAGTGCTGGAATCTTGCCGTACTGAATTTCCGACATCCGTCCCAGGTCACCCTGACGACGCGCCTGTTCTAGATCTAGGCGAGCCTGCTCAAGGTCGGCTTTAAACTGGGCCGCCCCTTGAATACTGGCTTTTTCCGCTTTCCAAATTTCATCAAGATCAGCGTATTCGCGTTCTAGCTCGTGAATTTGGGTACTCAGTGCTTCCAAGCGTTTTTTGCTCGCCTCATCGGTCTCCTTCTTGAGCGCTTCTCGCTCCATCTTGAGCTGTATCAGACGCCGATCAAGGCGATCCATCTCTTCGGGCTTGGAGTCCAGTTCCATACGAATCCGCGAGGCGGCTTCATCAATCAGGTCAATGGCTTTGTCTGGCAACTGCCGGTCTGAGATATAGCGCGTCGAGAGCTTGGCCGCTGCAATAATTGCCGAGTCGGTAATATCCACGCCATGGTGTACTTCGTAGCGCTCTTTCAGTCCGCGCAGAATCGCCACGGTGTCCTCTTCGGAAGGCTCATCCACCAACACCTTCTGAAAGCGGCGCTCTAGCGCGGCGTCTTTCTCGATGTACTTGCGATACTCATCAAGCGTGGTCGCACCGACGCAATGCAGCTCACCGCGAGCCAGGGCAGGCTTGAGCATATTGCCTGCATCCATGGCGCCTTCGGCTTTGCCTGCGCCGACCATGGTGTGCAGTTCATCAATAAACAGAATTACCCGCCCCTCTTCCTGAGAGAGCTCTTTAAGCACTGCTTTCAGGCGCTCTTCAAACTCACCGCGGAATTTGGCGCCCGCCAGCAGCGACCCCATATCCAGCGAAAGCACGCGCTTATCTTTCAAGCCTTCAGGCACTTCACCGTTAACGATACGCTGGGCCAACCCCTCGACAATGGCGGTTTTACCCACGCCCGGCTCACCGATTAAAACCGGGTTGTTTTTAGTACGCCGCTGCAGTACTTGAATCGTACGGCGAATTTCGTCGTCGCGACCAATCACCGGATCCAGCTTGCCGTCCAGCGCACGCTGGGTAAGATCCATGGTGTATTTGTTCAACGCTTCACGCTGATCTTCGGCGTTAGCATCGTCCACCGTGGCGCCGCCGCGTAGGCTATTGATAGCCGCTTCGAGGGATTTGCGATTAATACCTGCGTCTTTCAGCAGTTTGGTGAGGGCCGAATTCATCTCAAGCGCTGCCAGCAGCACTAGCTCACTGGCAATAAACTGATCGCCGCGCTTTTGCGCTTCACGGTCAGTTAAGTTGAACAGCTTTATGAAATCCCGCGATGGCTGCACTTCGCCATCGAACTGACCAACCTTGGGTAAATTATCCAGTTGCTGCATCAACCCATCGCGCAGACGCGTGGGACTCCCCTCGGCTTTTTCAATCAGGGCTTTAATACCGGTGTCTTTGGTATCGAGCAGAGCCAGCAGCAAATGAGCAGGGTCTAGCTGATTATGACCGCGACCAACGGCCAGTGACTGCGCCTCGGCAATCGCGCTTTGGAGCTTGGCGGTAAATTTATCAAAACGCATGAAGTTCCTCCTGGGGGTGCCGTGCGCTTGGGCGCACCGCATAACCCGGCAACCTGTCGTTGAACGTGCTAAACCACGATTAGCTTGACAAGTTAAATGGCGTCAGTTCCATGCTTTTCAAGAGGAGTGTGAACAAACCACTGGTTTAATTGATCCAGATCACACTGGCCATGCGGCCGGTTTTACCGCCATCGCGACGGTAGGAGTAGAATCGCGACTCGCAGGCAGTGCAGAAGTGGCCACCGCTTATATTGTTCACGCCTAGTGCTTCCAAACGAAACCGCGCCAACCGGTACAAGTCAGCCATGTAATGACCCAGCCGGTAGGGGCTATGATCAAAAGCGTCGGCGATGTCAGGATGCACTGCCACAAAGGCACCATAGACCTCCGGGCCAACCTCAAACTGAGCGTTGGAAATTGCGGGGCCCAACCACACAAGAATGTCCTCGGGATCGGTATTCATTGCAGCAATCGTCGCCTCCAGCACGCCACCTGCCAAACCACGCCACCCCGCATGGGCAACGGCGACCTGGGTTCCAGCGCGATTACACAGCATGACCGGCAGGCAGTCGGCTGTCAGCACCACACAGGCGTACTCATTAGACGTAGCAATGGCAGCATCCGCATCGGCGACGTTAGGTTCAAAAACCTGCTGAACGCGGGCACCGTGGGTCTGGTTAAGCCACAGAAGCGGCCGTTCATCCCCGATCTCTTTTTGCAACAGGCGGCGACACAGTGCGACATGGTCGGGGTTATCGCCGACATGAGCGGCTGTGTTGAAGGCGGCGAAATCCCCCTGACTAGGCCCCGATTCACGAGTGGTCACAAAGGCTCGCACATTGGCCGGCGCTGGCCAGTCAGGCATTAAAAGCGTCGGCCTTAAATTAATGGCATCGCTCATCTCATCGTCTCATTATCTTCGCGCAGGTAATCCAACAACATTAGCAAATCATCAGGGAGATCGACCTGAAAAGTAACGGTTTCGCCACTGACCGGATGTTTGAAAATCAACTTCCGAGCATGTAGCGCCTGACGCGGAAACTCGCGCAAGATCTCCTTCAATGGCTCCGCAGCGCCTGGCGGAAGCTTGGCACGGCCGCCATACATGGGATCACCAATCAATGGATAACGGGCATGGGCCATGTGCACACGAATTTGATGGGTGCGCCCTGTTTCCAGCTTACAGCGTACATGGGTATGGGCACGGAACCGTTCAACCACGCGAAAATGGGTAATCGCAGGTTTGCCCGATGTCGTTACCGCTTGGCGCTTACGGTCTTTCGGATGACGGCCAATAGGCGCATCAATGGTACTGCCAGAGACCGGCTTACCAATCACCACCGCGTCGTACTGGCGCGACACGCTGCGTGCTTGCAACTGATCCACTAGCACGGTTTGAGCGGGCAGCGTTTTCGCCACCATCATCAAGCCGGTGGTATCTTTATCCAGGCGGTGAACGATACCCGCGCGTGGCACTTCAGCAAGCGCCGGGTGATGGTAAAGCAAGGCATTGAGCAGCGTGCCATCCGGGTTGCCTGCAGCGGGATGAACGACCATACCCGCCGCTTTATTAATGACGATTACCGCGTCGTCTTCATACACGATATCCAGCGCGATATCCTGCGCTTCAAAGCGCGTATCGTCTTCGATGGTGGCCTGCAGTGCCAACACTTCATCACCGTGCAGCTTGGCTTTCGGCTTGGCTTGCACGCCATCCACGGTTAATTCACCGGCATTAATCCACGCTTTTAAGCGTTCACGTGAGTAATCGCTGAACAACTCCGCCGCCGCTTGGTCTAACCGCGCACCGGCCAGTGTGGCGGGCACACGCTGCGTGTCTTCAACTATTCGAGACATGAAAAACCTCTTTAAAGCGCGAAAAAAACCCCAGCAAGGCGAAAAATCAGCCTCAGCATGGAAAAATCAATATTGACGGCACCTGACGAAACGTCGCTAAGCCTGCGTTTTATGTCGAGGTGTTTTATAGTGGGCGGACTGCGACCTATTCTACCATTTCTACTTATGGCCATCGCCGCTTTTTGGTGATTGAGGCTTGTTTGCAACGAGGATGAAGATGCGCGTTTTTTCAGCTGCCAACCGCTTTGGTGCTCTAGCCCTAAGCCTTGCCCTTTTAGCGGGCTGTGCGAGTAACGACACCAGTGAAGAAGAGGAAGATGAATTTGCTGGGGTGCAGGAGCGCGAGCTCTATGAATTGGCCCGCACGGCCTTAGACAGCAACCGCTACCCGATCGCGATTGAGCGTTTAGAAGCGCTCGATACACGCTACCCTTTTGGCGCCCATGCTGAGCAGGCACAGCTCGAGCTGATCTATGCCTACTATGAAAATAGCAATTGGGAAGAAGCCCGGGCAGCGGCCAGCCGCTTTATTCGCCTTCACCCCGACCACCCCCAGGTAGACTACGCCTACTATCTTCGCGGCCTTTCGGCGTGGCAAGCAGGCCGTTTCAGCTTAGAGCGCCTGCGCTTGATCGACATCTCCAAGCGCGATCTGGGCGCCTCGCGGGATGCCTACAATGATTTCCGCGAGCTGATCCAGCGTTACCCGCAGAGTGAATATGCGCCGGATGCCCAGCAGCGCATCGTCTATCTACGTGAGCTAATGGCCCGCCATGAACTGCATGTCGCCGATTACTACCTACGCCGCGGGGCCTATTTGGCAGCGGTTGAGCGTGGCCGCTGGGTCGTCGAAAACTATCCTGAATCAAGCGCCACCCGGGATGCCCTAGCCACCATGGTAGAAGGCTATCAAGGCTTGGACATGGATGATCGCGCCAATGAGGTGCTAGCGGTACTGCGTGAAAACGCGCCTGATCATGAGCAGTTAGAAGGCAACCGCTTTGTTCCAAAACACTTAGGTCAAAATGATTAAGGCGGCACGCGTATATAGCTGTTAAAAGCTGTACAAGCACGTTTGACTAAACCACGCTCCGGCGTGGTTTTTTTATTGACCATCAAAGCAACTCTTTGACACCACAACCAAAAGCTAATAAAGGCAGAATTGTACAAATAAATATTATTTCTATACAAAAATTGTACAACAGACTATGATTTGCTCGTCTTACATAATAAAGCGCCTGAACGGCGCCTGAGGGAGCAATCGATGCTACTGTTTAACACCCGTGCCAGCAATACCAAGATCAGCACACGCTTAGCGATAGGATTTTCTGCCCTGCTGGGGTTACTGATCTTGTTAACCGCCGTCGGGATTTACCAAGTCAATCAAATTGACCGTGGCCTAACCACCATCAACGATGTCAACGGTACTAAACAGCGGTTTGCGGTGGATTGGCGTGGCAGCGTGCACGATCGCGCCATCGTATTACGAGACATTGTCATTACTTCAGGCAACGGCAACCTGGGGGCGCTAGAGAGCGAAATACAGCGCCTTCGAGATGCTTACAGTGTTGCAGAAACAGGTATGCAGCAAGTAACTAGCCAGCACGCTGGCAGTCCACAAGAACAGAGTATTGTTAACAGTATTAATGACCAAGCGGAGATCACACAGACCTTAACTGAGCAGGTTATTGCCGCCCGCCAAGCGGATGAGTATGCAAATGCTCAAACGATGCTGCTCGAACAAGCAGGCCCCGCCTACACAGAGTGGCTAAACCGCATTAATCAGTTTATCGACCTACAACAAGAATTAAACGATGCGACCACCACTGACGCTCGCGACACCGCTTCCGGCTTTCAAATGCAGATGCTGGGCCTGACACTGTTTGCATTGCTAATTGGTGGATTTATTGCCGTGTTCTTGTCCCGCCAGCTACTGCGTGAGCTGGGTGCCGAACCCCACGAAGTCAAAGCGTTTGCAGAAGCTATTGGGCGTGGTGTATTAACCAGCCAAGGGCAACTCAAAGAGGGCGATACACGTAGCATTATGGCGTCTCAGGTTGCCATGGCACATCAATTACAAACTATTGTGACGCAGGTTCGCGCCTCTGCAGAGGCAGTTGCCAGCAATAGCGAGCAAATTGCTGAAGGTAATAATGACCTCTCCTCACGTACTGGACAGCAGGCAAGCGCATTGGCCGAGACGGCCTCTGCCATGGAGCAGCTCAATAGCACTGTAAAACTTAACGCCGAGAACTCAGAACAGGCAAGCCAAGAAGCGACGAGCGCTTCACGCACCGCTACTCGCGGCGGGGAAGCAGTTCATCAGGTGGTAGACACCATGAACGATCTGAATAAAAGCTCACAGGAAATTTCAGGCATCATTTCGACGATTGATTCAATCGCTTTTCAAACCAATATCCTGGCCCTTAACGCATCGGTCGAAGCTGCCCGCGCTGGCGAACACGGGCGTGGTTTTGCGGTCGTTGCTGAAGAAGTTCGCAGGCTTGCCCAGCGCAGTGCCGACGCTGCCCGGGAAATCAACAACCTGATCTCCAAGAATCTAGAACGGGTTAACCATGGCAATGAACGCGCCGAAGAAGCCAGCAAATCAACCGTTGAAATTGTGGCGGCCATCGAGCGCGTGAATAGCATCATGAAAGAAATTAGTAATGCCAGCGCCGAGCAGAGCACTGGCGTGCAAGAAGTAGGTAGAGCAGTGACCGAGATGGATCACGTGACCCAACAGAACGCGGCTCTGGTACAAGAGAGCGCCACCGCCGCCAACAACCTGCGTCAAAACGCTCACTCTCTGCTGCATGCCATGGAAGTCTTCAAGCTGCCCGAATCCCCCCAAAACGTACAGGCGCCGCGTACCGCATTGGCACCTGTGCGTGCTCATTCGTCTAATACGATGGGTACACTGCCTGCTGCAAAAGCTCAGCAGGCCGAACCTGAGTGGGAAAGTTTTTAAGATACCTCAACAGCGTCTTTATGAATCGCTAAGTTTGATCACGCGCCGGGCTGCCAGCCATTAACAATCGGATAACGGCGGTCCCGGCCAAAACCGCGTGGCGTCACCCGAACGCCAATCGGGGCTTGACGTCGCTTATACTCGCAGCGGTCAACGAGTTTAACCACTTTATAAACGTCTTCCTCGTCAAAACCAGCGGCAATAATTGCCTCAGCGCTCATATCGCCTTCAATGTAGCTGACTAAGATCGCGTCGAGCACATCGTAATCGGGCAAGGAATCGCTATCTTGTTGATCAGGCGCCAGCTCGGCACTGGGTGGGCGCTCAATCACCCGCTCAGGAATAGCAGGTGATTGCGTGTTGCGCCAGCGGGCAAGGCGATAAACCCAGGTTTTATACACATCCTTAATGGCGTTATAGCCGCCCACCATATCGCCATACAGCGTGGCATAACCCACCGCCATTTCGCTCTTGTTGCCGGTGGTCAGCACCATCAAGCCTTTCTTATTGGAAATCGCCATCAATAGCACACCGCGACAGCGCGACTGCAGGTTCTCTTCCGTGGTATCGCGTTGCGTACCGGCAAAACTTTCAGCCAGTGTGGTCATAAAGGCGTCGACCATGGGCTCAATCGGCATGATCTCGTAGTGAACCCCCAGCATCTTGGCCTGTTCAGCGGCGTCCTGCTTGGAAATATCCGCCGTGTAGTGGTACGGCATCATCACCGCTTGCACCCGTTGAGCGCCTAGCGCATCCACCGCAATCGCCAGCGAAAGCGCTGAGTCGATACCGCCGGAAAGCCCCAGCACAACGCCGTCAAAACCGCTCTTGTTGACATAATCGCGCAGCCCGGTAACGAGCGCACAGTAAAGGCTCTCTTCCGGCTCCACCTCAGGGTCAATCTCTCCGGCTTGGGGTTCCCACACCGTCGCGCTGGTTTGCAAGAACTGAACCGGCATTAGGCCTGCCTGCCAATACGGTGCCAGCACCTGCAACTCACCGCTGGCGTTAACGCAGCAAGAGCCGCCATCAAAGACCAGTTCATCTTGGCCACCGATGGTGTTCACATACACAATTGGAAGCTGCGTATCCTGGGCGTGCTTCTCCAACAGGCGCAGCCGTTCCGCAGGCTTGTCCTGGTGATAAGGAGAGGCGTGCAAGGAGACCAGCACCTCAGCGCCCGCTTGCGCGGCGGCCTTAACCGGCGCGCCATCCCATAGGTCTTCGCAGATCACGATGCCCAGTTTGGCGCCTTTATGCTCATACACCAGCGTTTCAGTGCCGGGCGTGAAATAGCGCTGCTCATCGAACACTTGGTAGTTAGGCAGCGCCTGCTTGGCGTACTCGGCTTCCCACTGGCCGTTGTAGAGCACCCCAGCCAAGTTGTAACAGCGACCTTCGCGGACGCCAGGATAGCCAATAATCACCAGCACATCGCGGGCAACTTTTGATGCCATTAGCGCGCGTGCTTCACGTAGGCGGGTTTCCATTGAGGGGCGTAGCAGCAAATCTTCCGGCGGGTAGCCCGACAAAAAAAGCTCAGGAAAGACAACAATATCTGCCCCATGCTCAATCCGTGCTTCACGCACTGCTTCAATCGCGCGTGCGGCGTTGCCGGGAATATCCCCGACCAGAGGATCGAGTTGGGCCATTACCAGCGTTAAGTCTTGCATGGGCGTCAAAATCTCTTGAGAATCTTTGAAATAGGGTTACACCGTCATAGTCGTATTGTCCCGCAAGGGCCGCCAACTGGCAAAGGCCATGCGTCAATCCCAAGCCTCGTTCCCTCATTCGGGAGACAAAATAAGGATGAACCTCTTGATCATTCGGCTGATTATCTTCGCCGTTGTATTTTATGCCGGTTTAAAGCTCTACGGCATCTACCGACAACGTAAGTTTGAGCATGAAGCGCAGCACAAACAAGTCAATCGCCATGAAGGCGGTAAAATGGTGCGCTGCCGCTGGTGCGAGGTGCACATACCTGAAGATGAAGCGCTGCGCGACCACGAGCAGTGGTTCTGCTCCAGCGCGCACCGCGACCGTTTTTTACAAGAGCAGCAGGATAAAGACGGCGCGCCTTAAGCCTGAATAAGCCGTTCGGGCGTGGGCTGGTATGGCGCGGGGTCGATTAATGGCTCGCGCCCCAGCAGTTGATCCGCCAATAAATGGGTCGATGCAGGCGCCAGCACTAAGCCATTACGATAGTGCCCCGCATTAATGTATACGTTAGGCCATTCTTGAAGGGCACCGATGAAAGGAATACCCGCCGGCGAACCAGGGCGAAGCCCGGCCCATTGATGCGCTATCGGGCAGGTTTCCAAGGCAGGCAGAATGGCTTCGGCGCTGTGTTTTAGCGATGCCAGGGCTGCCGCGTCGGTGGTCTTATCAAACCCAGCTTCCTCTAACGTAGAGCCGACCAACAGCAACCCGTCTGCACGCGGAATAATATAACGCCCATCTTTTAACACCACACGCTGCACTAACCCCTTGGGTGCCTGGTAAGCGATCATCTGCCCTTTTACCGGCCTTACCGGCAGCTGCACATTCAGCTGCGCCAATAGTTGAGCAGTCCAGGCACCGCCACACACAATGATTCGCCCAGCCGTTATTGGCCCCTGTGCCGTCATCACACCTTCGACGTTACCCTCTTTTTGAAGAAGCCCACTGACCTCGCACTGCTCTCTCAGTGTTACCTGAGGCATCGCCGTTAACCGCGCCTTCAACGCTTTGGCTAACCGTGGGTTACGCACACTGCCCAGGGTCGGCATCCATAGCGCGCTGTCGCCCGCCATTGCAACGCCAGGCTCTTTGGTGTGGACGAAATCTGCCCCTACTCGCTCTAGCGGCTTGCCCAGTTGGCGCGCCCAGCGCAGGGCTTTATCGGCGTCATCTACGTTCAGGTAGAGCAGCCCCTTTTGGCGATACTCAGGATCAATACCTGTCTCTTCCAACAGCCGCAAAGCCAACGAGGGGTAAACACCTTCTGACCAGCGTGATAATTGCGATATCGCAGCGTCGTATCGCCACGGATAAAGCGGTGAGACGATACCGCCACCGGCCCACGAGGCCTCTTTACCACACTCGCCACGCTCGACCAGCGTGACCTGTTGACCCGCATCGGCTAGCTGCAGCGCCGTCATCATGCCGATCACGCCGCCACCAATAATTAAGAAATCGCTCACAACATTGTCCGTTTTGGCTTACATAAAAAATAGTGACTATCACCTAGGCTGATTAAGCCGCCAGCTGATCATGGCCGTTGACACCGGGCACTGAGCATAGCGCGGGCAATAACAAGGTCAAGTAAGGAGAGGCGATGAACGATGGCCATAACGGCACACGCACGCTACCTGAAAGCGGGTTTACGTTGCTTGAGCTACTGATCACACTGCTGTTAGTTGGCATTATAGCCGCCTGGGGGCTGCCTAATTTTCAAGCACTAGGTGAGCGAACCGCGCAGACCAGCGAAATCAATCGATTACAAAGCGCGTTTTCATTAGCGCGCAATACGGCCATCAGCCAACGTCGCCAGATCACGCTTTGCCCGGCGGCTGAAGACCGCACGGCATGCAGTAGCGAATGGGGCGGTGAGCTTATGATCGTAAAGGGGGATCAAACAGATAACGTTCAAGCCGACGATATTTTGCGCGTTATGCCTGCCGAGCGAGGCACACAAGTAACTTACAGCCGGGGCTGGTCGCGCATTCGCTACAGCTCATTGGGCTATACCAGCGGTTATAACGGCAGTTTTGCTATTTGTTCAGGCAACGGTGCCGAAGAGTCGCAGGGGAAAAAGCTAGTACTGAGCCAGCTGGGGCGTCTGAGAATCGATGAAGCGCCTATCGATTGCTAGGCGCTTCAGAGCAGAGTGCGACGTTACCCGGCAATGCCGTCTAAATAACGCTCGGCATCCAGCGCCGCCATGCAGCCGCTACCGGCAGAGGTGATCGCTTGGCGATAAATGTGATCCATTACATCACCGCAGGCAAATACGCCCGGCACGCTGGTCGCGGTGGCGTTGCCTTCAAGCCCAGAGTGCACCTTGATGTAGCCGCCGTTCATGGCTAACTGACCTTCAAAGATGCCAGTGTTGGGGCTATGGCCAATGGCGATAAACAAACCAGGCGCATGGATCTCTTTGCTGGCACCATCTTTGGTGGACTTAACTCGCACCCCAGTAACGCCCGAGTTATCGCCGAGTACTTCCTCAACTTCCTGGAACCACTCAAGGACGATCTTGCCAGCGGCGGCTTTCTCAAGCAGTTTATCCTGCAGAATCTTTTCTGCCCGCAGCGTATCCCGGCGGTGTACCAGGGTCACCTTGGAGGCGATGTTGGAGAGATAGAGCGCTTCTTCGACGGCGGTGTTACCACCACCGACGACAATGACTTCCTGATTGCGATAGAAAAAGCCATCGCAGGTCGCGCAGGCAGAAACCCCTTGGCCCATAAACTGCTGCTCGGTGGGCAAACCCAGGTAACGCGCACTGGCACCGGTGGCGACAATGAGCGCATCGCAGGTATAAATGCCGCTGTCGCCTTTCAACGTAAAGGGTTTTTCGCCTAAGCTGACCTCATTGATATGGTCAAACAGCACTTCGGTATTAAAGCGTTCAGCGTGCTGTTTCATGCGCTCCATCAATTCAGGGCCTTGAACACCTTGCGCATCGCCCGGCCAGTTATCGACATCCGTTGTGGTGGTCAATTGTCCACCCGCCTGGATACCGGTGATCAGCAATGGCTTCAAGTTTGCCCGTGCGGCATACACGGCGGCCGTATAGCCTGCCGGGCCGGATCCAAGAATAATCAAACGCTCATGACGAGTTTCCATGACACCACCTTGTAAAGATCTAACTGATAGCTGTATTGAGAGCTGTGTAAAAGCTTTATAAAAAATTAGGCACAGAGTCTGCCTGAAATGGTGCCAAGTACAAGCTATTGCAAGGTTTCGTCTACGCTATTAGGCGAAGAAACCTTGAAAGGGACGAAGCAAACACCCATGTGTTATTACTAAATCAACGCCATACTGGGGTAAGCCATACTAGGGTAATCAATACGACAGGAAGATCGTGACCGTCACGCTGAGGGCAACACTCAGCAATCAGAGGAGAGACACATGAGCAAGACACCCGATACGCTAAGTACCTTAGAGGTGGGCAGTAAAACGTACCACTATTACAGCCTACCCAAAGCGGCAGAGGCACTGGGCAGCATTGACCGGCTTCCCAAGACGCTCAAAATCCTACTCGAAAATCAGCTGCGCTTCGGCGATGACGAAAGTGTGGCTGAAGAAGACATGCAGGCCCTGGTCGACTGGCAGGAAGAAGGTTATTCCAGCCGTGAAATAGGCTACCGGCCGGCACGTGTCTTAATGCAAGATTTCACCGGCGTCCCTGGCGTGGTGGATTTAGCCTCTATGCGCGCTGCTGTCGAAAGCCTTGGCGAAGACCCAGCCAAGATCAACCCGCTATCACCGGTCGACCTGGTCATTGACCACTCGGTAATGGTCGACAAATTTGGTAACCCCGCCGCGTTCCAAGAGAACGTGGATATCGAAATGCAGCGCAACCGTGAACGCTATGAGTTTCTGCGTTGGGGTCAGCAGGCATTCGATAACTTTAGCGTAGTACCGCCTGGCACCGGCATTTGCCACCAAGTCAACCTGGAGTATCTAGGCAGAGCGGTATGGACCAAAGACGAAGACGGCAAGACCTTCGCCTACCCCGACACGCTCGTGGGCACTGACTCCCACACCACCATGATCAACGGCCTGGGCGTACTTGGCTGGGGTGTGGGCGGTATCGAAGCCGAAGCAGCCATGCTCGGTCAGCCGGTATCAATGCTAATCCCCGAAGTCATCGGTTTTAAATTGACGGGCAAACTACGCGAAGGCATTACCGCCACTGACTTAGTACTAACCGTTACCGAAATGCTGCGTAAAAAAGGCGTGGTAGGAAAATTTGTTGAGTTCTACGGCGACGGCTTGAAAGACCTGCCCCTGGCGGATCGCGCGACGATTGCCAATATGGCACCTGAGTATGGTGCTACCTGCGGTTTCTTCCCGGTAGACGATGAATCGCTAAACTATATGCGCCTAACCGGGCGTGAAGATGAGCAAATTGCGCTGGTTGAAGCCTATAGCAAAGCCCAAGGGCTGTGGCGCGAACCCAGCGATGAGCCGATCTTCACCGATGCGCTGGAACTGGACATGACCGAGGTGGAAGCCAGTCTGGCTGGCCCCAAACGCCCGCAAGACCGTGTCGCTCTACAGGATATGGCGGCAGCCTTCGACAAGTTCATGCAGCAAGACGTCAAAGCAGATTCAACCGCTAAAGGGAAACTCTCCTCTGAAGGCGGTCAAACCGCGGTCGGTGTGGAACGCAGCTTTGAACACGACACTAGCCAAGCCGTTAAACTTAATGACCAGGACTTTAGCCTCGACCCTGGCGCGGTGGTAATTGCGGCCATTACGTCGTGTACTAACACCTCCAACCCCAGCGTGATGATGGCAGCGGGCTTGCTGGCCCGTAAAGCACGCGAAAAAGGCCTAACCACTCAGCCTTGGGTGAAGACATCATTGGCCCCTGGCTCCAAAGTCGTCACCGATTATTTGGAAGCCGCTGGGTTAAACGATGACCTGGATGCACTGGGTTTCAACCTGGTCGGCTACGGTTGCACTACCTGTATCGGTAATTCCGGCCCCCTACCTGACGAGATTGAGCAAGCCATTAACGATGGTGACCTTGCCGTCGCTTCGGTGCTGTCTGGTAACCGGAACTTCGAAGGCCGCGTTCACCCGCTGGTCAAAACCAACTGGCTGGCCTCGCCGCCCCTGGTGGTCGCCTACGCCCTGGCCGGTAATGTTCAGCGTGACCTCACCAAGGAACCCATTGGCAAAGACAGCAGCGGCGAACCTGTCTATCTCAAAGACATTTGGCCCACTCAAGCAGAGATCGCCAGTGCCGTTGAGAAAGTCAATACCGCGATGTTCCGTAAAGAGTACGGCGCGGTATTTGAGGGTGATGAGGTCTGGAAAGCCATCGACGTTTCAGAGAGCAAGGTCTATCAGTGGCCTGAATCGACCTACATTCAGCACCCGCCCTTCTTTGAAGGCATGGGCCGTGAGCCGGATGCCATCGAAGATGTGCACAACGCTCGTGTACTAGCGATGCTAGGCGACTCGGTGACCACCGACCATATCTCCCCAGCGGGCGCCATCAAGCCCGACAGCCCAGCAGGTCGTTACTTGCAAGAGCACGGCGTTAAGCCGGTCGACTTCAACTCCTACGGTTCACGCCGGGGTAACCATGAAGTCATGATGCGCGGCACCTTCGCCAACGTGCGGATCAAAAACGAGATGCTCGATGGCGTTGTCGGTGGTGAAACCCGCCACGTCCCCAGCGGCGAACAGATGGCTATTTATGACGCGGCCATGAAGTACAAAGAGGAAGGCAAGCCGCTGGTCGTGATTGCCGGGAAAGAGTACGGCACCGGCTCTTCACGGGATTGGGCAGCCAAAGGCACACGCTTGCTGGGCGTTCGCGCGGTGATCGCCGAATCCTTTGAGCGCATCCACCGCTCTAACCTGATCGGCATGGGCGTTGTACCGCTACAGTTTGCCGAGGGGGAAAGCCGCCAAACGTTAGGATTAACGGGCGATGAAGAAATTTCGATTGCCGGTTTAAGCGATTTGACGCCGGGTGGCACCGTCAAAGTCGTGATCAAAAATGCCGACGGAGAACGTAGCGTTGATGCCAAGTGCCGAATTGACACGGTAAACGAGCTGGCTTACTACCGCCACGGTGGTATCCTTCACTACGTGCTGCGCAAGATGATCGGCGCAGCCTAAGGGTAAAACCTACCAATGCTTGCAGCCCCCACCTCGGTGGGGGCTTTTTTTTGTTTAGAATGCGCGGCGGCGATAGGTGCGGTAATCCGGCGACCAGGACGCCTTTTCAATCAACTCACGCAGCGTCGTGCCGCTGGTTTTCAGCGCCACGCCGTTCTGCTGCGCCTGCGCAGCGACTTCAAAGGCAATCGACTTACTGATATCGCGAATACGCGATAGAGGTGGCAGCAGCGCGCCTTTGCCCTCTTTGACCAACGGTGCTTCACGGGCCAGCGCCCGAGAGGCGCTCATCAGCATCTCATCGGTGACTCGGTTGGCACTGGCGGCAATGACCCCTAAACCTATACCTGGGAAGATATAGGCGTTGTTGCACTGGGCGATCGGGTAAGTGCGGCCGTTGTAAACCACCGGCGCGAAGGGGCTACCGGTGGCTACCAGCGCTTGACCATCGGTCCAGCGGATAACATCTTCCGGCACCGCCTCTGCTTGCGAGGTCGGGTTGGAGAGCGGCATGATCACTGGGTGCTCACAGCCCGCGTGCATGGTGCGAACAACTTGCTCGGTGAAGATGCCACGCTGACCACACACACCAATCAATACCGTTGGTTTGATCTGCGCAATCGTCTCCTCCAGTCCTTGGCCATTCCAGCCAACCACCAAGGAGGGGTCGTGGGCCAGGCGGCGCTGGAAGTCGCGCTGCCACGCTTGATCGCTGGTCATTAAACCGTCCCGATCAACAATAAAAATGCGGGCGCGGGCTTCGCTCTCGGTCAAGCCTTCGGCTTCCATGGCCACCACCACCTGCTCGGCGATGCCACAACCTGCCGATCCCCCACCGACAAACACCACACGCTGCTGAGCAATGGTTTCTTCGCGCGCTTGGCAAGCCGCCATCAAAGTACCGACCACCACCGACGCGGTGCCCTGTACATCGTCGTTAAAGCAGCACAGGTCATCACGGTAGCGTTCAAGTAACGGTACGGCGTTGGCCTGGGCAAAATCCTCAAACTGCAGCAGTACGTTAGGCCAACGGCGCTTCACGGCAGCAATAAACTCTGCCATGAAGGCGTCATACTCTTCCTGCCCTACCCGCTCATGGCGCCAGCCCATGTACATTGGGTCATCCAGCAGCGCTTTATTGTTTGTTCCCACATCAATCATGATGGGTAGCGTATAAGCAGGGCTGATGCCACCACAGGCGGTATACAGTGCCAGCTTCCCAATCGGGATACCCATGCCCCCGATTCCCTGGTCACCCAGCCCCAAAATCCGCTCACCATCCGTCACCACGATGACCTTGACGTTATCTTTCGTGGCGCTGCGCAGGATGTCATCCATATGCTCGCGGTCCGGGTAGCTAATAAACAGGCCACGGTGGTTACGATAAATATTGGAAAATTCCTGGCACGCTTGGCCGACTGTCGGGGTATAGATTATCGGCAGCATCTCTTCCAGATGCTGTGAAACCAGACGGAAGTAGAGTGTTTCGTTATCGTCTTGAATGGCGCGCAGATGGATGTGTTTCTCAAGGTCACTATGGCACTGCTGGTACTGGCGATACACACGCTCTAGCTGATCTTCAATGGTTTCCACCTTTTGGGGAAGTAAACCAATCAGGTTAAACGCCAGGCGCTCCTGTTGAGTAAACGCGCTGCCTTTGTTCAATAGCGGCATTTCGAGCAGAGAAGGACCGGCGTAAGGAAGGTATAAGGGGCGTTTACTCTGGGTAGTCATAAGCACTCTCTTTTTATGTCAATCACTGCTGCGATGCAGCAACATCGGGCGTTTGCGGCGTTGGAACGTAATGTAACATGCTCCTGCTACAAAGGTAGAAGAGAGCGACAAGAAGATATAAAAACACCTCGGTTTAATGTGTTTCAAACCGAGGCGTCATCTAACTATTTTAGCGCTTTTAAACTAGCTTTAGCTGGTTTTAGCGGTGGGTTTTCGGCCTTCTACGCCGCCGAAAAAGAAAGGTCTTAACTTAACACCCAGCATATTGCCGGCGAACGCAGCAACCAACCATACCCAGCCATGCAGGCTGCCAGATGCAATGCCGCTGAAGTAGGCGCCGATATTGCAGCCATACGCCAAGCGGGCGCCATACCCCAACAGGAGGCCACCAACGATTGCCGCCAGAAGAGATTTCAATGGAATCTTGAAGTTAGGCGCAAAGCGACCGGCCAAGCTGGCGGCGGCAAGTGCCCCCAGCATAATGCCGACGTTCATTACCGTAGTGATATCGCTCCATACGCTGGCTTCAAGCGCTGCTGCATTACCCGGCGCTTGCCAATAACCCCATTGGCTTACATCGCCACCCACGAGCGCATAGCTCTTTGCTCCCCACAGTGCGAACGCGGAGGTGATTCCCCATGGGCGGCCAGCCAGGGCCAAGGTGACGAAATTCAGCAACGCCAACGCCACGGCACCCGCCACCAGTGGCCAAGGTCCTGTCAGCCAACGCTCATACCCATGCTTATTGACAATAGGCGCCTGCTCTAACTGACCATGGCGGCGCTTCTCCATCACCCAGGTGAAAGCAGCAATCGCAGCAAACAGCACCAGGCTAATCGCAACGCCGCCACTTACCCCAGCCACGTTGACCAGTGATACCGGCTGAAAGGCTGGCAAACTCTGCCACCAGGCAAAATGCGCCGAGCCAACCACCGAGCCGACAATAAAGAACACCAAGGTGATCAACATACGTGCGTTACCACCGCCCGCGGTAAAAAGCGTACCAGAAGCACAACCACCACCTAACTGCATGCCCAGCCCGAATAAGAACGCCCCCACCAGCACGGAGATACCGATAGGCGCGACAAAGCCCGACACTTCATTACCAAACAGCGTGCCCGCTCCCAACGCAGGGAAAAACAGCACCACAGCGATCGCCAGCATCACCATCTGGGCACGCAAGCCACGCCCTCGCCGTTCGGTAATAAATACCCGCCAAGCCGAGGTAAAGCCAAAGGCAGCATGATAAAGCACCATGCCAAACAGCCCACCGACAATCATCAACAGGCCCGTATTGGCCTCAAACACTACTCCTATAAGCAACGCGCCAAGCACAATCGCCGCTGTGGCGATGAGCGGCACGCGGTAACTCTGCGGCGCAGCAACCGTCGTTGTAGACATACATTCACCTTTATCAATGCTAAAAGCGCCTGTTCACGAACAGGCGCTTCCAGACAGAATGGATCCAGTTAGTACGGATAATGATGACAAGCTTAACGCTGCTAATAATCGGCGTACAATTATTTGTGCAGCTGTATTTATGACAATTAACACTATTTACTGGCTTTCTTCCTCTCGAGTGACGTATAGCCTGTTCACCAACACAAACGCCACCACCGTCAGCGGTGCCGCCAAAATCAGGCCGGCTAAACCAAACAGAGTACTGGCTGCAAACAGCGAAAAAAGCAGCATGGCGGGGGGCAAGTGAACGGCACGCTGTTGTACCAGAGGCTGTAAAATATTGCCCTCTATCTGCTGAATAATCGTATACGCAATCAGCACAAACAGCGTGGTTTGAGGGCTCACCGTGAAGGCAAGCAACAACGCAGGAATAGCGGCAATCAGAGGCCCCACCAGAGGCACAAAATCCAATAGCCCAGCCACTAACCCCAAGCCAAGCGGCGCTGGCACACCTAACAGCCACATGCTGACACCCACTAAAAGCCCAGTGACCACCATGGCCACTAACTGCCCGCCAAGCCAATAGCGGAGCGCCTTACCACTCTCATCCAGCGCTTCACCCAAACGTGGACGGCTTTTAATGGGCGCAAGTAACAATAAACCACGGCGATAAAGACCCGGCTGTGCAGCAAAATAAACCATGCCGACGATAAGCGCGAAAAAGCTGACAACACTGCCCCCCATGGAGACCACCATCATCCCAACTTGCGAAATGCCGTTTCCAAATAAATCTCTCGCCCGCCCAGCCGCGTCATCAAGCAGGGGCGCTAGCTGCGACCCTTCAAGCCTTTCCTGAAGCTGTTCCCATGCCTCGGGCAATAGAACAGACAGTGATTCCAACTCAGCAGACACCTGCGCGCCAAATGCCCAACTAACTAAGCCTAGCGCCAGGGTTAGCGTAATAATCACCGTTAACAGTGCCAGCCACCGGGGCACACCTAGCCTCAAAAGTGGCGTCATACCCGTTTGCAATATACAGGCGCCCACCACTGCGCCAAAAATCAGGATCAGTAGTCCAACAAGCTTCCAAAGCATTAACGCGACGACCGCCAGCGTTAATGCTATCAATGCACATTCCGTAAACGACTGATGTCGATACCTTGACCGCATACAATATTCCCTTTGTGGATGCGTTGCTTTTGCGAAGCTAAATACGTATCTGAGAAATACATAGCCTACGTGATAAGCACTATAGGACATCAGCACAACCGTGCTCATGCACAACCATGCTCATTCAGTTAATGACTGACGCCCCGATTGAAGGCTGAGCTATCACTAACAGCCTAGTTAGCAGCAAAGCGCGAGGCCCGAAACAAACGAAGCCCTTTCCAAGCGGAAGGGGCTTCGTCGTTACTGCTAGATGGCTAACAGGTCACTACTGTGAATGGCAGTGTTCAGATATTAAACAAACCGCCCCAGGCCAACGGCAGCACGTAAGCGATCCATCGTTACTGCCGCTTCTTCGCGCGCCCGCTCTGCGCCTTTCTGAAGTACCGCTTCAATATGAGCGGGATCTTCCATTAACGCGTTATAGCGTTCACGGGGCGCGCTTAAGTGAGCGTTCAAGTACTCAAACACTTGGTTCTTCGCATCACCCCAGCCAATGCCTGCAGCATACTGCTCGCGGAGGCTGGCGGTCTCTTGCGCCGTCGCAAAAGCGGAGTAAATTTGGAATAGCGTGCAGGTGTCCGGATCTTTCGGCTCACCGGGCTCCAGTGAGTTGGTCTTGATCTTACGTACCAGCTTTTGCAGCTTTTTCTCAGGAGCAAAGAGCGGAATCGTATTATCATAGCTTTTGGACATCTTGCGCCCATCCAAACCATTCAGAAGCTGCGTTTTCTCGTCAACGACGGCTTCTGGGAGGACAAAATGCTGGCCCTTATAGAGATGATTAAAGCGCCCGGCGATATCACGGGCCATCTCGATATGCTGAATCTGGTCACGCCCTACCGGCACCTTATTGGCGTTAAACATTAAAATATCCGCCGCCATTAGCACAGGGTAGCCAAACAGCCCCATGGTGATGCCTTTATCCGGGTCTTGGTTTTCCGCCTCTTCGTTCTCAGCCACCGCCGCTTTGTAGGCATGGGCGCGGTTCATCAAACCCTTGGCGCATACGCAAGAGAGCATCCAGGTGAGCTCAGGGATTTCTGGTATATCCGACTGGCGATAGAAAATCGCGTTATCAGTATCCAACCCAAGTGCCAGCCATGTGGCAGCAATTTCCAGGCGAGATTCCTGTACGCGCTTGGGGTCTGGGCACTTGATCAGCGCGTGGTAATCAGCCAAAAAATAAAACGACTGAACGTTGGGATCCTGGCTTGCCTCAATGGCAGGCTTGATCGCCCCGACATAGTTACCTAAATGAGGTGTGCCAGTGGTGGTGATACCGGTGAGAACGCGGGTTTTGTTAGACGCTTGCATATGATATGCAGATCCTTCAGGGTGTAAAAAGAGCTAACATACCATAGGTGCAAATCGACATATATTCTCGATCATCGCCATTGCCAATTAAAACCAGTGCCGCTCTCACCGGCTGCCTCTATTTCAATGGCTTGGCTATCTGCCACCACGTTTGCTTCGTTATAAATTATTTGGCTGTCGTTAAGCGCGTTAATCCCCTGTGCCCAAATGCTGCCTGTAACACGGCTCGAATTGACTGACACCCTCCCGCCGGGCGCATAGATATTACCTACCAAGTGACTGCCATTACTGACGGCAACTGCATCGCCCGCCCCAAAGTAACTAGAGTTGATCGTTAGCGGCGGCGCGCCAGCTCGCGTTGGTTTTGTATCACCTAATTGGAAATTAGACCCTAGCTCCGTTTTCCCTTTCACAAAAAGCTCAAGGTGAGCATTGTCTTCGACCACTAAGCCATTTCTTCCACCACCGCTAACATTAAACTCACCTTCTACCACCATTCGAAGCTGAGCAGGATTTGCTTGGCTATCGCTTTCAAGTCCCGAGACAATGAAGGTAGGGTTACCCGTTAACGTTAAATTATTGACAACAATAGTGTTGTCAATAACTTGAGAGTGCTCAGTCCAGCCAACCTGACTGCTATCACATGAAACATAGTTATTATTGCAAATATTAAAACCCAATAAGCCCCGGAAAAAGTTTACGAAAAAGTTCAAAATGCATGGTAAATCAAAAAAACGACATTGACTAAACACCGGCGACCCGGACGAGCGAGTTTCTTCATCATAAAAAAATAATCCTTCAGGCGTTAATGACCATTGCCTTCTTTTATCAGTACCCATTTTTATGTTGCCAACGCTATCACCGTATTGCTGTTTAAGATTCTCAACTTCAACACTCAAGCCTTGAGAATCTAGGTAAAGATCGCAACGTTGGGGCGAGCTTTTCGTTATCACCTCTTCTCCCCAGACCCTAGTCCCTCCCCCATGAATAATAGCGCCTTGAGCATATGCATTACCTGTAATGACCGAAGAGCCAGTTAATATAATATCCCGTTGAGATCGCACATTACCGTAAGCGTCAGCATCTCCGTCTAACGTAATGCGATCACCTTGCTCACTGCCTAAATTATAGAGAAGATTGTAGGTTTGTGAGTCAGCCGAAATAAATCCTGCGGGATCTTGTGAACATACTGTGTCGTTAGAGCTACAGCTAGCAGCCAACGAGCTTCCATTGAGTAGGACTTGCCGACATGCCAAGAAGGGCGAACGAAAATTCTGCGCAGCTCCTGATGCATTGAAAGTAATCACTGTAGGTGCTTTAGCGCCCGCCTGCGCTCCCCATGCTTCTAACGTAATTTGGTCGCCGCTGCGAGACACATTCACTATCAGGTTGCTATCAGCTTCACTCAGACGATTGCCCGAAAGAGCTATTAATTCATCTTCGCTAAGGGTTTTGCTCTCTCCATCATCTAGATCAGCCAAGCTATTTTTTAAAAACTCGGTTAAGTTGTCATTGTTTTCATCACTGACAGCACCAGCTATAAAACCCTCACCACTCATTTGTGATTGAACGGACGCACGATAATTTCCTGCCAGTCGCTCATCAATCAAAGCGCTTTGCAGGCCTGACATGCCCAACATTAGAGCGCCAGCGAGCAGTGCCATAACAATGACTAACGCTGCACCTTGCTGTTGTTTCATGAGGATGGCTCTTGTGATGTGATTACTTTATCTCTTTCACTAATGGTAAAAGTGATCTTATCGCATGTCGCACGCGCGCCCTCTCGGCAATCGCCAATGGGTAACGTGACGATGTGAGAGACACCATCACCATCAGGCTCAGAAAGCGTAGAGCAGGCTGTTGCGTCATCAACCTGGGCAAGATCAACTACAGGTTGGTTTTGATCCTCGTCCTGCAAAACACAGTAATGACGCGTACCGTTGTCAGAGCTTCGCTCATCTGGGACGATAGCGTAGTTACCAATATTTCCTTTACGACCTGCTTCAGCCAGGGTACTTACAGCAAAAATTAATGTCTCTTGTTTACGGCTGACCTTGTCAACGGTTTGAAACGTTTGAAAGGTCGTTAAAAAAAGTTGCCCAGCCCCCAAGATAATCACCGTGCCGATGGCCATTGCGACCATTAGCTCCACTAGGGTAAACCCGCCTTGGCGCTGCCTCATTACTGCTCCTCAAGCCTTGGGAGACGAAACGTGTAGTCGAAACGATCATTCTCGTCATCGCCAAGTACCAGAACCACATTAAAGCGGCACTTGTCTTCGCCGCTGTCTCTGCCAATGCTACTTTCGCCCACCTTGACGTTGCGAAGCGGGTTCTGGGCGCTATCCGTAAGCCAATCCTCTTTCCACACGTCCTCAATAGCGGAACTGTCGATATCTTCACAGGTTTCGCCGGGGGCTAGTGTAGCCAGTCTCGCCCAAAGCCGCTCCTGGGAATCCACAGCAGCCACGCTTGCTACCGAGCGCTGATAGCCAGCGTTGGCACTTTGCAGCGCTTTAAGCTGCATGGCGGCCACGCCGATCAAGCCAATGGAGAGAATCACCAGCGCGATCAATGCCTCTATTAAGCTAAAGCCACGCAGAGAATTCATAACTCACTCTCCTTCCTGCGAATGCTTCCAGTGGTGCGGATTACAAGCGTTACAGGAGGAGTTGATGCACTTTCCTCAGTGGTTTTTAGCGTCATTTCGCAGGGTGATTCAGGACAGTTGGAAATATCGGCGTCGCCCAAACTTTGAAAGGTAAGCGAGAACGCTTGGGTAGAAGAGGCTATATTAGCGGACTGCCCTACTCTTAGTATCTGACTACCCGCACCGCTTTTCACCACCCAATAGCAGCCTCCGGAGTAACGGTAACGGATGCTCACTTCACTGTTTTCACCCGAATTTTCCTCGATTTCATTATTTCTACAGGATTCAGGGCGACGCTTTGAAGTAGCGGCATCAGGAGGTGAAAAGACCACGGACATATCACTGCGCTGCTTTATCGCCTCACTACGTGCAAAGCTCAGCACAGAAATCAGTTCGTTTACATCGCTCGCTAGTTGCTGGCGGGCAAGGAAGCCGGCAAACGCGGGAACCGCCATAATAGCGATGATCGACGCGATCATCAGCGAGACCAACAGCTCAATCAGGGTAAAGCCGCGCTGCCGTCTCTGATTACCAGCAGTCATTGGGCAACCTTTCGCCACTTGAACTTAGGGTAATATCGCCTTCGCAACCATCATTCTGAGTGGTACTTGCGGTCAGTAGGTATCCGCTACCACTAATACTTTCCTCAATCTCATAGTTGTTTTCGGGGGAGAATTCACTGATTGCGCAATCACTATAAGAATAAGTGCTTGTATAACAGCGCTCTAGCTGGGAAGCGGCCTGCATCAGGCCCGCATGGGCATCGGTTCGTACTGACTTTTGCACATAACGGGTATAGCTGGGGTAGGCAATGGAGGCGACGATGCCAATGATCACCAGTACGATCATTAACTCAATGAGGGTAAAGCCGCGCTGGCCGTTATGGGAAAAACGGCCAGTGGAAGGATGAGTAACATAAGGCACGCGGCTTTGCTCCTGTATTAGTTGGCTCATACTGTTTCAGTATGTCGCAAACTAATACGCTTTGCATCACGAAACCTAAGATCAGCTGCTGGCAATCACCTTTTCACGTAACTCTTTTGGCATGGAAAAAGTAATGGTTTCTTCACGGCCTTGTAACTCTTCGGGTATAGCAGCGCCCATGGTTTGAAGCTTGGTAATCACCCCTTTGACCAGTACTTCCGGGGCACTGGCGCCAGCAGTGACGCCGATACGCGCTACATTCTCAAGCCACTGCGGGTCGATCTGATCGGCGTTGTCGATCAAATAGGCAGGTGTACCCATACGCTCAGAGAGCTCCCGCAAGCGGTTCGAGTTTGAGCTATTGGGGCTACCAACCACTAATAACAAATCACTCTGGGCGGCTAGCTCACGCACGGCATCCTGGCGATTTTGCGTGGCGTAACAGATATCATCATTACGTGGGCCTTGAATCTCGGAAAACTTGTCACGCAGCGCATCAATCACTTTGGCGGTGTCATCCATTGAGAGCGTGGTTTGCGTTACGAAGGCAAGCTTGGAGGGATCACGCACTTCCAGTTTAGCAACGTCTTTTTCGTCCTCGACCAAGTAGATACGCCCGCCGTGGGAGGTATCGTAGCGCCCCATGGTGCCTTCGACTTCCGGGTGCCCTTCATGGCCGATCAAAATGCACTCCTGCCCACGTTTGGCGTAGCGCAGCACTTCCAGGTGCACCTTGGTCACTAGCGGGCAGGTGGCGTCAAATACCTTCAATCCCCGCCGTTCAGCATCGGCTTGCACCGCTCGGGAAACACCGTGGGCTGAGAAAATGACAATGACGTCATCCGGCACTTCATCCAGCTCTTCAACGAACACAGCACCACGATCCCGCAGTGTTTCGACCACAAAGCGGTTATGAACCACCTCATGGCGCACATAAATGGGCGGGCCAAAGACATCCAGCGCGCGATTGACGATATCAATCGCACGATCCACACCGGCACAAAAGCCGCGCGGGTTGGCCAATTTAATTTCGATAGGCTGTGTTTGCTGCGTGCTTGTCATAAGAGCGCCTTGATGCGACGTAGCATCTGCTTAATGAGTGTTCACCGGCTTAACGTCCAGTACTTCTACTTCAAACGTAAGCGTGCGGCCTGCTAACGGGTGATTGAAATCCACCTCAATACGATCACCGTCAATGGTTTTGACCACACCTGGCAATTCCGTTCCCGCTTTATCGGCAAACGACATCACCATGCCAATTTCCGGGGGCTCGTCACCAAAATCTGCCCGCTTCAGGGTCTGAATATTTTGCGGGTTATGCTGACCAAAAGCATGTTCTGGGGTGATCTGAAATGTCCCCTCTTGACCCGCGGCCATGCCTTTAATCGGATGCTCAAAACCGGGCGGCAGATTGCCATCGCCCACTGCGAAGGTAGCCGGTGCTTTATCTTTGGTGGAGTCTACCAAAGTGCCGTCTTCCAGCTTTAAGGTGAAGTGCAGCGTCACTTCCATGCCATCATCAATACGGTAGTCGCTCATTACCATCCTTACCTGTCTGTAAATGACTTTAAGTTAATGTCTTCTCGTTAGGACAGACCGCTATTAACAGACCTTCATGGTCAGACCGTTATGAAACGTTCCCGTGCGCTTTTTTACGCCGCCGCTCACCCATGATCGATTCCCAGATTAAAGCGACCGCCCCCAGGGTAATCGCAATATCCGCCACATTAAACGCCGGGTAGTACCATCCGGCGGCGTGGAAGGAGAGAAAATCGACTACATAGCCATGTACCAAGCGGTCATAAAGATTCCCCAGCGCACCCCCGATAATCAACGGCAGCGCGATCGCCAACAGTTTTTCATCGTGTTTGATGCGTGTGAGCCAAATGGTTAAGCCTACCGTCGCGCCAATCGCAATAAGGGCGAAGAACCAGCGCTGCCAGCCGGGGTGAGTGGCTAAAAAGCTGAATGCCGCGCCAGTGTTGTGCAGCAGTGTCAGATTAAAGAACGGCAACACTTCCACCGGCTGAGCATAGCCGAGCTGGCTGCTGGCCACGTATTTCGTGGCCAAGTCCAACACAATCACTACCACCGCTAGCCACAGCCAACGCAACGGCCGCTGCATCGTCGGCCGCGCGCTGGCATCGCTAGACGTATTCGTATCAGGCGTATTTCCTTCTTTAAGCATAGTAACGAGTCTCACCGCTGCCTTCAGGGAGGTTGCTGATACAGCGGCCACATAGATCAGTGTGCTCGGCATGCGTGCCTACATCAGGGCGGTGGTGCCAGCAACGCTCGCACTTGTCGTTGTCGCTGGCTTTGACAGCCACTTTCAGACTCTCTAGATCCGTTGCTTCTGCATCGCCTGCATCAGCCAGGGGCTTAAGCGTGACTTCGCTGGTGAGCATGACAAAGCGCAGTTCATCGCCCAGTTTAGTCAGTGTCGCCTGAAGCTCGTCGCTCACGTATAGCGTGACCTCTGCCGCCAGGCTGCCCTTGATCACTTTGGCATTACGGGCGTCTTCCAGGCACTTGTTAACCGAGTGCTTAACCTCTAGTACCTGCTCCCAGAACGCGCGACCCAAATCAGCGTTATCGTCCAGGCTGCCCAGATCCGTGTAGTAGGTCTCGAGCAGCACGCTGTCGCCGCGCTTACCGGGGATGTTTTCGTGGATCTCTTCGGCAGTGAAAGAGAGAATCGGCGCGATCCAGCGGCTCAGCGCTTCCACCACGTGATAGAGCGCGGTTTGCGCACTGCGGCGTGCCAGCGAATCGGTTTGCGTGGTGTATTGGCGGTCCTTGATGACATCTAAATAGAAGCCACCCAGTTCCCGCGCGCAGAAACCGTGCACCTGCTGATACACATCCAGGAAGCGGTACTCTTCATAGGCTTTTTCGATCCGCGCTTGCAGCTGGTAAGCGCGATCCACCACCCACTGATCCAGCGCCAGCATATCGCCAAACGCAACTTGGTTTTTCTCTGGATCAAACCCGTTAAGGTTCGAAAGCAGAAAGCGTGCGGTATTCCGAATCCGGCGATATACGTCTGATGTGCGCTTCAAAATCTCGTCGGAAACGGCCATTTCGCCGGAGTAATCGGTGGAGGCCACCCATAAGCGCAGAATATCGCCGCCTAGCTTGTCCATCACTTCCTGGGGTGCAACTACGTTGCCTAGTGACTTGGACTGCTTGCGGCCCTGAGAATCAACGGTAAAGCCATGGGTCAGCAACTGACGATACGGCGGATGACCGTCAATGGCCGAGCCTGTCAGCAGTGAAGAGTGGAACCAACCACGGTGCTGATCAGAGCCTTCCAGGTACAGATCCGCCCGCGGGCCGCTTTCATGGCCGTGCGGGTGCGAGCCGCGCAGTACGTGGCGGTGCGTGGTGCCGGAGTCAAACCACACATCGAGCGTATCGGTAACTTTGTCGTAATCCGCTGCTTCCGCACCCAATAGCTCAGCGGGGTCGAGCTTGAACCAAGCATCGATACCTTCTAGCTCAACGCGCTTGGCCGCTTCTTCCATCAAGCCAACGGTGCGCGGGTGCAGCTCACCGGTTTGCTTGTGTAAGAAGAACGGAATCGGCACGCCCCAGTTGCGCTGGCGGGAGATACACCAGTCTGGGCGATTGGCGATCATGCTATGCAAACGCGCCTGACCCCAGGCGGGCGTAAACGCTGTGGCTTCGATGCCTTCAAGAGCGCTTTCACGCAGCGTTTTGCCGCCTTTGCCTTTAATATCCATGCCCACAAACCACTGCGCGGTGGCCCGGTAGATTACCGGCGTTTTGTGGCGCCAGCAGTGCATGTAGCTGTGTTTGATGGGGATATGCGCCATTAGCGCACCGACTTCGCGCAGTTTTTCGACGATCTGGGGATTCGCTTTCCAGATCATCTGGCCGCCGAAGAATGGCAGGTCGTCAGCGTAAACGCCGTTGCCCTGCACCGGGTTAAGCATGTCATCGAACTCCATGCCATGCTCACGGCAGGTTAAAAAGTCATCCATGCCGTAAGAAGGAGCGGAGTGAACGATACCCGTGCTGCCGACTTCTGACTCAACGTACTCCGCCAGATAGACCGGCGAGAGACGATCATAAAACGGGTGGCGGAAATTGATCAGATCAAGCTGTTTGCCCTGAGTAGTGGCAATTACTTCGCCTTGGAACCCAAAACGCTCTAAACAGCTTTCCACCAACTCTTCCGCCAGCAGCAATAGCCTTTCACCGGTATCAACCAGTGCGTAGGTGAATTCAGGATGAACGTTCAACGCTTGGTTGGCCGGAATGGTCCAAGGCGTGGTGGTCCAAATCACTACCGCCGCTGGTTTAGCCAGTTCGCTTAAACCGAACGCGGCCGCCAGCTTGTCGGCGTCTTCCACCGGGAAGGCAACGTCGATGGCGTCGGACTTTTTATCCGCATACTCGACTTCGGCTTCCGCCAGCGCCGAGCCACAGTCAAAGCACCAGTTCACCGGCTTCAAGCCTTTAAACACGTAGCCCGCGTCAACCATCTCGGCCAAGGCACGGATCTCGCCCGCTTCGTTGGCGAAATCCATGGTGCGGTACGGGTGATCCCAATCGCCAATAATGCCCAAACGCACAAAGTCGGCCAACTGCGTTTCGATTTGCGCACCCGCGTATTCACGGCACAGCTCCCGGGCGTGTTCCGGCGCCAAGTGCTTGCCATGGGTGGTTTCTACCTTATGCTCAATGGGCAAACCGTGGCAGTCCCAACCCGGCACATAAGGGGCGTCAAAACCGGCTAAATTCTTAGACTTAACAATAATATCTTTAAGAATTTTATTAACGGCGTGACCGATATGAATACTGCCGTTGGCGTAAGGAGGGCCATCGTGCAGTACAAACAGCGGCGCACCTGCGCGCGCTTCACGCAGGCGCTGGTAAATGTTCATATCCTGCCACTGGGAAACCCGCCCTGGCTCTTGCTTTGGCAGCATGCCGCGCATGGGGAAGTCAGTTTCAGGCAAATTCAGCGTGTGCTTGTAATCCATAGTCCGGTCAGCCGTCGTTAGCATCAGCGGAAGTTCCCGCCGAAGATGAATCAGAAGAAGCGGTCTCACGCCCAAGCGGGGCCGAGGCCAGCGGAAGAGAATAGTCGTGGTTGGCCACTGCCGCCGTAAAATAGTGGCGAGCGCGGGCTTGGTCACGTTCAATTTGCGCTTTCAGCGCGTCAAGGCCGTCAAACTTGACCTCGCCCCGCAGTCGCGTACAGGGGTATACCGTCATACGGTGGCCGTAAAGGTCACCGGCAAAATCCAGCAGGTGCACCTCAAGGGTCGGCCGTTCAGAGCCCACCGTCGGACGAAAGCCAACATTGGCAACGCCCTGGTGGCGTTCACCATCTTCAAGCTCAGCGACTACCGCAAAGACACCCCGCAGCGTTAACGGCTGGGGCAGCAGCGGCAAGTTGGCGGTGGGTACGCCAAGCGTGCGCCCCAACTGCTGGTCACGCACCACACGGCCATGCAACGAATAGGGGCGGCCCAGCAAACGCGCCGCGGCGGAAAAATTGCCACTGGCAAGCAAAGTGCGCACCCGCGTGCTGGACACCCGCTCATCATCCACGGTAAACGTGCGCGTGTGCTCGACACCAAACCCCTGCTCGCGCCCTACTTCCGCCAGCAGCGCAAAGTCACCGCGACGATCACAGCCAAAACGGAAATCATCGCCGACCACCAAATGCTTAACGCCAAGCCCATCAATCAATACCTGATCGATAAACTCGCGCCCCGTCAGGCTGCGCAGCGTATCGTTAAACGGCAGCACCAGCACTTGTTCTGCGCCAAAATCACGCAGTAAGCGCACTTTTTCACGCAGGCGGGTTAACCGCGGCGGAGCTTGGTCACCGGCAAAAAACTCGCGCGGCTGGGGCTCGAACACCACCACTGTCAGCGGCACACTCCAGCGTGCGGCATGTTCACGGCACTGCTGAAGAATGGCCTGATGGCCGCGATGCACACCATCGAAGTTACCGATCGTCGCAACGCAGCCACGATGAGCCGCTTTCAAGTTGTGCAGACCTCGAATGACGCGCATGGCACCTCAGCCGTTGGGAGGACAAAGCCTCAATTATAACGAACCCGCACGCCAGGGTGCAGCGTTATGAATGCATTTTAAGATGACGGATGCGTAAACCTAATGCTGCCAGCCACGCGAAGTAGAGTGAGCCGCCCATGACCACCAAACCAGTCACCCAGCTTATCCGCTGCCACAGGCCAAAGGAGAGCCACGCTTGCCAATCCGGCGCCACAAAATAGAGTGCCGCACACATTAACCCACTGCCACCAATTAGCTGTACCGAATAACGCTTCCAGCCCGGCTGAAACACTAGCACACCCTGCTTATGCAGCAGATAACCCAGCAGGCCAGCGTTCAAGAAGGCTGACAGCGCGGTGGCCAGCGCCAACCCGGCATGCGCCAGCGGCCAAATCAGCAGCAAGTTAAACACCATATTAGCGACCATGGCGAGAATGCCTACCTTTACCGGGGTTTTGGTGTCCTGACGGGCAAAAAAGCCCGGCGCCAATACTTTGATCAGCATAAAGGCTACTAAACCGAAGGCGTAAGCACGTAGGCTCATCGCCGCCATTTGGATGTCGTTGTCAGTCATCGCGCCGTAATGGAATAGCGTGATTAACAGCGGCTCGGCCAGCACCGCCAGCGCTAGCGCCGCGGGCAAGCCTAACAGCAACACAATGCGAATAGCCCAATCAAGCATCGCCGCAAAGTGCTCTTTGGACTGGTCAGCATGGCGCTTGGAAAGCGCTGGCAAAATCACCGTACCAATCGCCACCCCAAACACGCCTAGCGGCAGTTCTACCAAACGATCCGAGTAATAGAGCCACGACACGCTACCCGCCGCTAGCAACGAAGCCAAGACCGTATCCAACAGCAGATTAATTTGCGATACCGACACCCCAAAAAGCGCAGGCCCCATCAATTTCAGTATGCGCCGTACGCCCTCGTGGGCAAAGTTTGGCCAGGGTGTGGGCATCAGCCCCAAGCGTAATAAAAACGGCACTTGAAAAACCAGCTGCGCAGCCCCGGCGATCAGCACGCCCCAGGCCAGCGCCATGGCGGGCTCTTCCATTAGCGGCATTAAGAACAGCGCCGCACCAATCAGCGAAAGATTAAGCAACACCGGGGTAAACGCGGGCACCGCAAAACGGTTCCAGGTATTCAGCACGCTGCCTGAAAAGGCAGTAAGCGAAATCAGCAATAAATAGGGAAACGTTAAGCGCAGCATATCCGCGGTCAGCGCCAGCTTTTCCGGCTCACTGCCAAACCCGGGGGCAAACACCCAAATCAACCACGGCGCGCAGAGCATTGCCATGGCAGTAATCAGCGCCAGCACTGCCGTTAAGCTACCCGCGGTCGCATTCAGTAGCGCACGTATCTCCTCCCGATTACGCTGGGTGGAGTACTCCGAAAGCACCGGCACGAAGGCTTGATTGAACGCCCCTTCAGCAAATAGACGGCGCAAAAAATTAGGGATCTTAAACGCCACGAAAAACGCATCAGCGCCATCCCCTGCCCCTAATAAGGTAGCAATCACCACATCGCGCGCCAGCCCCATCACCCTCGACAGCATCGTCATCGCACTGACGACGAGACCCGAGCGCATTAGCCCGCGGCGGACTATTGCGGTATTTGAGGAAGTGCTGGGAGCTTTCTTCGCTGTCATAAGCTATCCACAAAAACCATCTAGAAAAACTATCTAGAAAGACTGTCTAGAAAAACCATCCGGAAAAATCATTCAGACACAAAAAAACCGGCCGCAGCCGGTTTTTTTATGGCGCCTGCCGGCTTACGCCGCCAGTGCCTTAATACGCTTGTTCAAACGGCTCTTCAGGCGAGCTGCTTTCTTCTTGGACAGCACGTCTTTGTCTGCAATACGGTCAACGACCGGCTGCATGGCCTTGAACTCTTCCATTGCCTTAGCGTGGTCGCCGGTGCTGATCGCTTTCACTACACGCTTGATGTAGGTGCGGACCATGCTGCGCTGGCTGGATTTCAGGACGCGACGGTTCTCGGCCTGGCGGGCGCGCTTGCGAGCTTGCTTGCTGTTCGCCACAGGGTATCTCCTTGGAGAATAAAGGTTGCCGAAAAAACGGCAACGAAATTAAATATGTGTTTGTCGGCTGCGCTATGACAGCACGACGTTCCGCAACATGACACTTCTCTAACAACCAGCTGATCAGGTCTATAACAACCAGTTGATTTGGCAGGCTTTTTACCCTACCAAAACGTATAACAGGCAGTTAAATCGAGCTGCCCATTCACGGGTCTGTCTGAGAGGATGGCATAGTCTATCACGCACCATGCGCGCTTGCTAGCCGTTGTCAATGGTCGTTGATCATAACCCGAAGGCCAATGCACCGCTTCAAGGAGATAGGTGCGAATTATTTTTTCTATTTTTTTATAATTTAAACAGGTTTTTTGCCATATAAAAGGCCTAATTAAAAAAGATTAAAGGCAGACACAAAACAACCATAGCGTTACAATCCTTACCTACTGCCGCGCTAGCTAACTAAAATTAAAAAACAAACTAAAATTAGCGTTCAGCGCTTTATCAAATTGCCTAGCCGCCTGTTTGAGCGTCTCGTTGTTCGATTTGCGAGACGCAGCCAATTTCTTGAAGAAAAGCTAATACAATTAATGCTAAAGCTGTGCGTTCCTAAAACGCGCTGTCGCAACTTACTACACTTTAAAGTGGGGAAAAATGAAAAACATACGCATTCAACATAGCTTAACGGCTGCCATGGCACTCTTAATATTGATGGTTATTATTATCAGTGCATTAGCGATATCGGCTTCACGCAATAGCTTAAGCGATATAAATCAGATCGCCGAGCTCAGCGCGGACCAAGTCAATACGGCTAATCGCATGGAATAGTTAAAATAGCGCGGCGTCCACTCAGTGGCCGCC
>TARA_R110000824_G_scaffold401504_1_pt1 | contig 36919 bp, 35 predicted proteins | sample TARA_R110000824 | Tara Oceans TARA_R110000824 (sample SAMEA4397747) | marine metagenome | biome: Polar Biome; feature: [MES] marine water layer (ENVO:01000295) within the mesopelagic zone...; material: water (ENVO:00002006), including particulate matter (ENVO:01000060) such...
CGAAGGAAGAAATTGGCACGCGGAGACGCGGCCTGTCCGCCGTAGCTCCGCAAGGAGCGAAGGGGGAAGGCGCGAAGAAGAAAGAAGGGATTCACGCAGAGGCGCAGAGGTGCCCTCAAGCGGGGCAAGGGCAGCGGCCCGGGCGAAGCCCGGCAAAGGAAATCAGGCGACAGGAAACGGGCGCCGGCCGCGCATGGATTCCCCTCTGCGTCTTCGCGTGCCAAACCTGCGCAAGCATCGGCCGCCGCCTCAGCGCCCCCGCCCCGAAAAATCCTCGCTGCGCTCGAATTTTTCGACCCGCCCCCCAGGGGCGGGTGGGATACACAACAGAAGCGGTGCGGGGCAGAAACCTTCGGCCCGCCGCAGCACCTCTGCGCCTCTGCGTCTCTGCGTGAATCCTTCTTCCTTCTTCTCTTACCCAACCAAACCCGTCATGGCCCGCCCACCTTGATTACAAAGGAGGGCGGGCCATCCACGTCTTTCTTCTCTTCGGTTTTGGGTGTCGCCAAGACGTGGATGACCCGGACAAGCCGGGTCATGACGGTTGAATTTGGATTTGGAAATTAGGCCGGACAGCAGTGGGTCAAACCCGGCAATGACGAATGTGGTTGAGGATGTGCCGCAAACGTAAGCGCCTGTTCGCGCCGAAGGCGCAATCCATTCCTTTTTCCCGTTTCTTCGCGCCTTCGCGTGAAACCCCTTCTCTTCTCCGCGCCTCCGCGTCTCCGCGTGAAAAAATCTTCCTTCCTCACGCCGCCAGGAAATCTTCCGTCAGCTTCAGGAATTCGTCGAGCTTGTCATGCTGCACCCAGTGCCCGGCGCCCTCGACCGCCACCACTTTCGCATTCCTGAAATGCTGCGCCCGCCCGTCGGCCACCGGGTCGCTGGCCCAGCTTTCGGTGCCGCGGATCAGCAGCGTCGGACAGGTGATCCGTTCCCAGAGCAGTTTCGAGGTCTCCTCGTCGAAGCCCGTGGGCGAAAACGCGCGCACATAATTGTCGAACTTCCAGCTGTAGGTGCCGTCCTCGTTCTGGTTGACGCCATGCACCGTCAGGTGCCGCGCCTGCTCGGGCGAGAGATGCGGGTTCTCGCCCTGCATCCGCTTCCAGGCTTCCTCGATGCTTTCATAGCGCCGCGGCTGCCGCGACGACAGCTTGCGCACCTCGTCGATCCAGTTGCGGATGCGCTGGTCGGCCGAAATCGCCTTGCGCTCGCCGAGCATCTTGGGCGAGGGCCCCAGCCCCTCGATCACGATCAGCTTTTTCACCGTCTCGGGATAGAGCCCCGCATAACGCAGCGCGATCGCGCCGCCCATCGAATGCGCGATGATGGTCAGCGGCGCCAGACCCTTCTGGTGGATCAGCTGCGCGATGTCATAGACATAATCGTTCATCTCGTAGCCGCTGCCGACCATCCACTGGCTGTCGCCATGGCCGCGCAAGTCGGGCGCGATAATGTGAAAGCGATCGCGCAAGCGTTCGGCGGTCCAGTCCCAGTTGCGGCAATGGTCGCGCCCGCCATGGATCATCAACAGCGGCGGCGCCGCCTCGTTGCCCCAGTCGACATAATGCAGCCTGAGGCGCTGCGAGAAATAGACCCGCGACGCGGGCCCGATCAGTTGCGAGGTCTCCGAACGATCCGTCATTCATTCCATCCATTTTGTGAGATGCCGCAGATTACCGCGCCCGCCCGTCAATGACAAAACCGTATATCCGCAACCTCTCCCGATCGCCCTTGCCGGGCGTAGCCCGGCAGCAAACCAACCGGCGCCGGCGAGGTTCCGGTGCCGCGCCCCGCATGAGGGCACCTCTGCGTCTCTGCGTGAGTCATTCTTCTCTTTTCTTCGCGTCTTCGCGTGAACAATTCTTCTCTTCTCCGCGACTCCGCGTCTCCGCGTGAAAACCCTTCCTTCCGGCGTCGCGTGAAAAAATCCGTATACGAATAGAAAAACCCACCACCGTCGCGCCCGCCCGCGCAAAACAAAAAATCCCCGATTCTGCCACGCCGCGCCGGCCCCGGGGGCAAGTGCGGCTTGTCCCCGGGGGATAAGTCCGTTTGTGACAGTTTCGTGACAGTTCCGTGACAGAGGGGAGCATAACGGGAAAATAACGCTGTCACAATCGGGGATAACTTGCCCGCTATTCCGCACCCGGACGATTATTTCTCGGCTCTGAGATGCCGCCACACGCCCAGCACCGCCAGCGCCAGCATGATATGCACCGCCACCACCGGCGGCCAGCCGAACAGATAGATCACATCGTTCGCCAGCCCGCCCTTGAACGGTCCGCCGCCAAAGGCGAGACCCCGCGTGCCGAACAGCGCGTTGAAGATCGGCGGGATCGTGAACAGCCATGCCGTCACCAGTGCCGACCAGAAGAACCAGATGAACTGTTTGCGCGTCAGCCGCATGAACTGTCCGCCGAGACCGAGCGCCATCAGCATCAGCCCTTGCGTGATCCCTTCCATATGCGCCATGCGCCAGGCGCGGCCGTCATCGGGAATCGAAACCGGAATGTCGATCGGCAGCGGCCACAACACGACGCGGCCGAGCAGCGCAAAGAACCATATCCAGCCGATGATGATCGCCAGCACGAACAGACCGACGCCGTTGAAGAACAGCAGCGCGCGCATCCGCGCCGCCATGTTGCTGGCGCCGGCGGATGCCGAAGTTTGTTCGCTCATCTTGTTCCTCCGGTGGAAAGGGCAATCGGCTCCGCGGCGTCGAGGCGCGTCGTGTCGAGCCGTCCGGCGCCGTCATTGTCGGCTCTGAAGAGACGCGCCCATGAAAGCGCCCAGGCGGGATCCTTCACCTGGCGCGGATTGTAGAAGGGCATCAGGATGCGCAGCATCTTCGGCGTCAGTTGCGCGAAGATCCGTAGCAGGAGCAATCCCAGCGCAAGGCGCGAACGCGGATCGCGCCACAGCCCGTCCTCCTTCAGCAGCGCCTGATAGCCGCCGCGCGTGCGCCACATGATATGCGCCGTTGCATAAAGCAGCCCGTGGACGCGGCGGAAATAGTTTCCGGCCAGATGCTCGAACACGTCATAGGCGACATTCTTGTGTTCGATCTCCTCGACGAAATGCCACAGGATCAGCGAGGCGACGCCGCTCTCGCTGCCGCCGAACAGGAAGCGCCGGTCGGCGATCAGCATCCGTCCGATCGCCAGCGCCATCGATTCGAAGCCCTCCGCATAGGCCAGATTGAACGCCAGCGAGCGCGTCTCGCCGAGCTTGCGGTAATCCGATGCAAGCCCCGCTTCAATCTTTTCGATCGAGCTATAGCCGCGCGCTTTCAATTCATCGTTGAATTTCCGGTGCTGGCGAAAATGCATCGCCTCCTGCGCCACATAATCGTCAAGCGCCGCCAGCAGCGCCGCGTCGCGGATCTGCGGCCGCGCCTCGCGCATCGTCTTGATCAGATAGGGCTCGAGATAGGGCATCGCCAGCGACGCCGCATTGACGATCTGCGAGAATTCGGGTCGGCGTTTGTTCCAGTGTCCGCCCATCGCGGCCGGATAGGCAAAGCCCATGCGCCGCACCGTCATGCGCGCCGCGCCGTCGCTGCTTGCCGTCTCGCTCACCGATGCCTCCCCCCGCTTCGACGATCGCCGCAGATGCGCGGCGATCACGCGCCTTGCTGTTTGGTCTCCGGCTGTCCGGTCAGCACGCTGCTCTCGCGCCGGAACATGATCTTGCCATAGGAAGCCGGCATCAGCCGCTGCAGCCAGTCGACGAATTTCGCGTCGGCGCCGATTAGGATGCGCGGCTTGTTCCTGGCGATCCCGTTGACGATCACCTCGCCGGCGCGTTCCGGCGTCGTCCGCGCGATCTTGTCGAAGCCCGACGCCGCGTCCTCACGCAGCGTGGCCTGCGTGCTCTGCAGGAAACGGGCATTGCGGACGATGTTGGTCTTGATGCCGCCCGGATGCACGCAGGAGACCTGGATCTCCGTTCCCTTCATCTCGTGCCGCAGCGCTTCGGTGAAACCGCGAATGGCGAACTTGGCCGAATTATAGGCCGCCTGTGTCGGCACCGCGATCAATCCGAAGATGCTCGACACATTGACGATGTGGCCCTCGCCCTTCGCCTGCAGCTGCGGCAGGAAGGCCTTGCTGCCATAGACCATGCCCCAGAAGTCGATATTCATCACCCATTCGAAATCGTCATAGGCAAGTTCGTCGACCCGCGCGATCTGCGCGACGCCGGCATTGTTGATGACGATGTCGGCGCCGCCATGCGCGGCCTCGATCTCCTGCGCGAAGGCATAGACCGCGTCGCGGTCGGCGACATCGACCAGATAGGTCGTGACCTTGCCGCCCAGCGCCTCGACCCGCGCCGCCGTTTCGGCAAGCCCCGCCCGGTCGAGATCGGTCAGCGCCAGCCGCGCCCCGCGCTTTGCGAGCGCAATTGCCGTCCCGCGTCCGATGCCGCTCGCCGCGCCCGTCACCACCGCCAGTTTGCCGCTGATCTCCGTCATCTCGCTCCGCCTCGTCTGAATGCCGTCATGGGCTCTAAACTATGGCAATTCATGGAAATGTCACGAGCTTCGCGCGGCTTTCCGCGTCGCATTGGACCGCCCCCCGCCGTCGCCTCTATGCTGGCGCAAACGCCATCGGCACAGAGGGGGAACGATCATGCAGGTACAACCCATCCCGGGTCTCGACGACGGCATCAACGAGATCCGGCTGCGCACCGCCCGGATCGTCACCGGCGACATCATCCCGGCCGAACCGGTTCTCTACAAGGGCGGCGCCGAAGCCGAAGCCGTCCGCACGAGGATCAAGGCGAAGGTCAAGGACGAGGGTCTCTGGGCGCCGCATCTGCCGGAGGATTATGGCGGCATGGGCATCGGCTTTCTGAAGCACGCCTATATGAACGAGATCATGGCCTGGTCGCCTTTCTCCGCGCGTCTCTTCGGCGTCGTCGCGCCGAACTCGGGCAACCAGAAGATCCTGCTGAAATACGGCACGCCCGAACAGAAGAAGAAATGGCTTGAGCCGCTGGTCGCCGGCGACATCGAAAGCTGCTTCTCGATGACCGAGCCCGACCAGCCCGGCTCCGACCCTTACGCGATCCAGACCCGTGCGGTGAAGGACGGCGACCACTGGGTCATCAACGGCCACAAATGGTTCACCTCCAATGGTCGCCGCGCCGACATCGCCATCGTGATGTGCCGCACCGAAGAGAAGGACGGCAAGGGCGGCGTCAAGGACAAGATGACCCAGATCATCGTGCCGATGAAGACGCCCGGCGTGAACATCATCCGGTCGGTTCCCGTCTGGGGTCACACCGGCGGCGATCATTGCGAGATCAAATACGAGAATGTCCGCGTGCCGCTCGAAAACCAGCTCGGCCGCACCGGCACCGGCCATCAGGCGGCGCAGGACCGTCTCGGCGAAGGCCGTGTCTTCCACTGCATGAATTCGATCGGCCAGATGTGGCGCGCCTTCGACCTGATGTGCAAGCGCGCCATCAGCCGTGAGGTCCATGGCGGCAAGCTCGAGACCAAGCAGTTCATCCAGGGCTTCATCGCCGACAGCTACATGGACATCCAGGCCGCCCGCCTGATGACCATTCACTGTGCCCATCGCATGGAGGAGGGATCGGGCGCCCGCGTCGACATCTCGGCGATCAAGATCTTCGTGCCCGCCGCCTTCGAGCGCGTCGTCGACCGCGCAATCCAGGTACATGGCGCCCTCGGCGTCTCGGGCGACACGCCGCTGGCCGGCATGTATCAGGGCGCCCGCACGCTGCGCCTCGCCGACGGACCCGACGAGGTCCATCGCATTGTCATCGCGAAAAGTGTACTCAAGTGCTACCACGAAGGCATGAGCTGGGACTTCGGAGCGTAACGAGAATCGAATGGCGGCGGCGGAAGGCGGATCGAGACTGCGGCAGGGCAGGGTGTGGCTGCGCGACTTCTGGGCGCGCTGGACCGGCACCCGGACCTTTGTCGTCATGGCGGCCGTCCTCTTCCTGATACTGGCGCTGACCGGGGCGCTTCACCCGACCGCCGCTTTCGTCTCCTTCCTTCTGCTGGCTGGCGTCGCGGTTGCCCGCGCCATTGCGATGGGCGAAACGGCGCCGATCCGGATTCAGTCCCGCACCGATGAGACGGCGCCCTCCGCCTTCGAGTCGGGACCGGCGCTGGCCATTCTGAATCGTCTTCCCGATGCGCTCTTCGTGCTCGATCGGAACGGCCGCGTGATGTTCGGCAACAGCGCCGCCGAGCCGCTGATCGGCAAGGCCGCCCGCGGCCGGCATGTGGCGAGCGTGCTGCGCGTCGCGCCGCTGATCGCGGCGATCGAAAGCGTGATGCGGGACGGCACGGCCCGCACGATCGAATACGAAATGCCGGTTCCGGTCGAACGTCATTTCAGCGCCTTCGTCGTGCCGATCGAGACCGATGACGCCGGTGCGTCCCGGCTTTGCCTGGTGTTGCTGCGCGATCTGACCGAGGCCAAGCGCGTCGAGGCGATGCGGGCCGACTTCGTCGCCTTCGCCAGCCACGAGTTGAAAACGCCGCTCGCCTCGCTTTCGGGCTTCATCGACACCTTGCGCGGCCACGCGAAGGACGATCCGGAGGCGCGCGAAAAATTCCTCGAGATCATGGCCGACCAGGCCGCGCGCATGCGCCGGCTGATCGAGGACCTGCTGTCGCTGTCGCGCATCGAGCTGCGCGAGCACATGCGGCCGGCCGACGAGGTCGATCTGCTGGGCGTGGTCAGCGACGTCGCCGACGGCCTGACCCCGACGGCGCAGCAATATGGTGTCGAAGTGGCCGTCACCGCGCCGGCCGGGCTGCCGCGGATACGCGGCGACCGGGAGGAGCTGGCCCAGGTCGTACAGAATCTCGCCGACAACGCGCTGCGCTATGGCCGCGCCGGCAAGCGCGTCGAGATCTCCTTGGCGACGGACAAGAAGGCCGGCCGCCCGATGGTGCGGCTTTCGGTCCGCGACTTCGGCCCGGGCATCGCAAGGGAGCACCTGCCGCGCCTGACCGAGCGTTTCTACCGTGTCGACGCGGCGGCCTCGCGCGCCAGGGGCGGCACGGGCCTGGGGCTGGCGATCGTCAAGCACATCGTCAATCGCCATCAGGGCACGCTTCAGATCGAAAGCGAAATCGGCCAAGGCTCTGTTTTTACAGTACTTTTCCCGGTCACCGGCTGACAGGAACCGCGCCGCCCGGCACTGTCACAAAACTGTCACGTAACTGTCGTAAAGCTTTCGTGACACCCCGCTAGCGTCCGCCGGCCTGAAGGTTAAGCCACTTCGAAAACCGGAACGGCTTGGGCGCGCCAGGGGGGCCAATGTGGCTGCTTGGCGCCCGGCATTCACAAGACTGGAGAATTACCGTGAAACTCAAATCCCTGACGATGGCCGCGACGGTTGCCGTCGCCGCTCTCTCGGTCGCCGGCGTCGCGCACGCCCGCGACCAGATTTCGATCGTTGGTTCGTCGACCGTGTTCCCGTTCACGCAGGCGGCCGCCGAGCAGTACGCCAACGAGACAGGCGGCGCGGCGCCGGTCGTCGAATCGACCGGCACTGGCGGCGGCATGAAGATCTTCTGCGGCGGCGTCGGCACGGCGCATGCCGACATCACCGGCGCTTCGCGCGCGATGAAGAAATCCGAATATGACGACTGCCAGGCCAATGGCGTCACCGACATCACCGAAGTGCTGATCGGCTATGACGGCATCGCGATGGCCGTCTCCCGCAAGGGCAAGGCGATCGATCTGACGAAGGCTCAGCTCTTCCAGGCACTGGCCGCCAAGGTCGAAGTCAACGGCAAGATCGTCGACAATCCCTACAAGAAGTGGTCGGACATCGACAGCTCGCTCCCGAACGTCGAGATCACGGTCATGGGCCCGCCGCCCACCTCCGGCACCCGCGACGCATGGGTCGAGCTGGTGATGGAAGAGGGCTGCGAAGAGTTCGCCGCCATCGAAGCGCTCGACAAGGACGCCAAGAAGGAAACCTGCCAGCGCATGCGCACCGACGGGCCCTTCGTTGAAGCTGGCGAAAACGACAACCTGATCGTCCAGCGCCTCGAATCCGATCCGAATGCCTATGGCATCTTCGGTTACTCGTTCCTGTTTGAAAACACCGACAAGCTGCAGGCCGTAACGGTCGCCGGCGTCGGTCCGAGCATCGAGACGATTGCCGACGGCTCCTACAAGGTGTCGCGCCCGATCTTCTTCTACATCAAGAACGCGCATCGGGGTGTGATCCCCGGCCTCAATGAGTTCATCGCCGAATATGTCAGCGATGATGCATTGGCGCCTGGCGGCTATCTCTCCGAACGCGGTCTGATTCCGCTTTCGGACGATGTCCGCGAGAAGACGCAGAAGAACGCCATCGACGGCGTCAACATGGCCGCGAAGAGCTGATCCACGAACCTACGGTCCCGGCGCCCCTTCGGGGGCGCCGGCGATCGCCCGAAGACCGAACCCGTTCGTCCCCTGTCAGGACTGCCAGATGTCAGCTTCGATCCTCGCCGGAATTCTTCTGACACTTTGCTTTGTCGGCTATGTCTGGGGACGTATCAAATCGGGGGCGTTGAAGGCAGGCGGTACGCCGCTGCATTCGATCCCCGCTTATCACGGCTATTTCGTCGCGCTGTGGTGCGGAATCCCGGCCTTCATGCTTGTGCTGATCTGGCTTGCCGCTGAAAGCGCGGTCGTCGATGCGCTCGTCATATCGGGACTCCCCGCCTACATCACGGAAGGCGTCGATGACGCCCGCATGTCGCTCGTCATCAGCGAGATCAAGAGCATCGCCGGCGGCCGTATTTTCGGTACACCTGACGCCGCACTGCTTGAAGCCGCTGAGCGCTACAATGCACTACGCGAAACGGCGTCGCTCGCCATGTTCGTTTGTGCGCTCGTGGTCGCGACGGCGGGCCTTTCGTTTGCTCGCGCCCGCATCAGCCCCGAATTCCGCGCCCGCAACAATGTCGACGGCATTCTTCGCTGGGGGCTGATCGTCTGTTCCATCATAGCGATCCTGACGACGCTCGGCATCATTCTCTCGCTGGTGATCGAGAGCCTTGCCTTCTTCAGCCGCGTGCCGGTTCTCTCGTTCCTGTTCGGCATGGAGTGGAGTCCGCAAACGGCAATGCGCGCCGATCAGGTGGCTGCTGAAGGCGCATTCGGCGCGGTTCCGGTCTTCTGGGGCACGATCTTTATCAGCGCCATCGCGATGTTCGTCGCGCTGCCGGTTGGCCTCCTCTCGGCGATCTACCTGGTCGAATACGCCAATGAGAGCGTTCGTTCCGTTGTGAAGCCGCTGCTCGAAATCCTTGCCGGCATTCCGACCATCGTCTACGGCTTCTTTGCAATTCTGACCGTCGCGCCGTTTATCCGCGATCTGGGTGTGAGCATGGGGCTCTCGGTCGCTTCCAACAGCGCGCTGGCCGCCGGCTCCGTTATGGGGATCATGTTGATCCCGTTCATTTCCTCCTTCTCGGACGACGCGATTTCGGCGGTGCCGCAATCGATGCGCGACGGGGCCTATGCGCTCGGCGCAACGAAGGCGGAGACCGTTCGCCAGGTGCTGCTGCCCGCCGCGCTGCCTGGCATTGTCGGCGGCGTACTGCTCGCCGTCAGCCGCGCCATCGGCGAGACGATGATCGTCGTCATGGCCGCGGGTCTGACGGCCACGCTCACCGCCAATCCGCTCGAGGGCGTTACCACCGTCACGGTGCAGATCGTCACGCTGCTGATCGGTGATACCGAGTTCGACAGCCCCAAGACGCTTGCCGCATTCGGTCTCGGCCTCGTTCTTTTCCTCTCGACCCTGGCGCTCAATGTCATCGCGCTCCAGGTCGTCAAGCGCTATCGGGAACGCTATGAGTGACACGACCTTATCTGGCGCGAAGGCACGCCCCTGGCATGAACCGGACGCCGGCCTGAAGCGTCGTCACGCGGCCGACCGCCGCCTGCGCGCCTACGGTGTCGCGGCGATCCTGTTCGCACTTGGCATGTTGGGCATCCTGTTGACGACGATTGTCGGTACGGCGCTGCCCGCCGCGACGCAGACCATGGTGACTCTCGATGTCGATCTGCCCGCCGATCGGATCGACACGTCCGATCCGCGTGGCGCCAGCTACCAGATGATCCTGACGGACGCGATGGCGAAGATATTCCCCGATGTCGACACGCCGCGCGAGCTGCGCGAGCTGCGCCAGCTCTTCAGCAATGGCGGCCAGTACAGGTTGCGCGACATGGTTGTTGCCGATCCGTCGCTGATCGGACAGACCGTTCCTTTCACCTTTCCGCTTGCCGATATAGGCGACCAGTTGCACAAGGGGCTGATCGATCGCAATACGCCCCGCGAACAGCGCCGCGTCAGCGACGAGCAGATTTCCTGGTACGACCGCCTCGTCGAACAGGACCGACTCACGACACCGCTCAATTCCGGCATGATCTTCAATGCCGACAGCCGTTTCCCGGAACTTGCTGGTCTCAAAGGCGCGCTGGTTGGCTCCTTCTTCGCCTTGCTGATCTGCTTTCTGATCAGCTTCCCGGTTGGTATCGCCGCCGCCGTCTATCTCGAGGAGTTCGCGCCGAAGAACCGGTTGACCGATCTGATCGAGGTCAACATCAACAACCTGGCAGCCGTGCCGTCGATCGTGTTCGGTCTTCTCGGCCTCGCCGTCTTCCTCAATTTCTTCGGTATGCCGCGTTCGGCGCCGATCGTCGGCGGTCTGGTTCTGTCGCTGATGACACTGCCCACCATCATCATTGCGACCCGCGCAGCGTTGAAGGCTGTCCCGCCGTCGATCCGAGAAGCCGCCATCGGCGTCGGCGCCTCGAAAATGCAGACAGTAGGGCATCACGTCCTGCCGTTGGCCATGCCGGGTATTCTTACAGGCACGATTATCGGTCTGGCGCAGGCTCTGGGCGAAACGGCGCCGCTGCTGCTGATCGGCATGAACGCCTTTATCACCGCCGCGCCGGACAGCATGTTCAATCCTTCGACGGCGCTGCCGACCCAGATCTACATCTGGGCCGATAGCCCGGAGCGCGGCTTTACCTCGCGCACCTCGGCCGCGATTGTCGTGTTGCTCGGCTTTCTCGTTACAATGAATGCAATTGCGATTTACATGCGCAAGCGGTTTGAAAGAAAGTGGTGACGGACATGACAGCAATGGCAACCACTGAAGCATCAGGAATGACCATGGCGAAGACGGTTGAGAAAGCCGACGTTCTTGCGGACACCGCCCCGCGGACGGCAGGACACGAAGTGAAGGTCGCTGCCAGGGACGTTTCGGTCTACTATGGCGACAAGCAGGCGCTGATCGATGTGACGATCGACATTCCGGCGCGGCAGGTCATGGCCTTTATCGGTCCGTCGGGCTGCGGCAAGTCGACCTTCCTGCGCTGCATTAACCGCATGAACGACACGATCGACATATGCAGCGTCAAGGGGCGTATCGAAGTCGATGGCGTCAACATCTACGACCCGAAGATCGACCCCGTTCTGCTGCGCGCGCGTGTCGGCATGGTTTTCCAGAAACCCAATCCGTTTCCGAAGTCGATCTACGACAACATTGCATACGGTCCGCGCATTCACGGCAAGGCCAAGGCCGGTTCCGAGATGGACGCCATCGTTGAAAAGAGCCTGCGCCGTGCCGGTCTCTGGAATGAAGTGAAGGACCGGTTGAAGGAGCCAGGCATCGGCCTGTCGGGCGGCCAGCAGCAGCGCCTCTGCATTGCGCGCGCCATCGCGGTCAACCCCGAAATCATCCTGATGGACGAGCCCTGCTCGGCACTCGACCCGATCGCGACCGCGAAGGTCGAGGAACTGATCGACGAACTGCGCGAGCGCTACACCATCGTCATCGTGACGCATTCGATGCAGCAGGCCGCTCGCGTTTCCCAGCGCGCGGCATTCTTTCATCTCGGCAATCTTGTCGAGGAAGGCGAGACCGAACGTATGTTCACCAATCCGTCCGACCAGCGCACCCAGGACTACATCACGGGCCGCTTCGGCTAGAGCCAACAGGAGTGACGGACGTGACCCAGCACATCGTAAAATCGTTCCAGGAAGAACTCGACACCCTGGCAACCAGCATTGCCCAGATGGGCGGCCTCACCGAAGCGCAGCTTTCGGCGGCCATCGAAGCGGTTGTGCGGCGCGATGCGCAGCTTGCCGAGCGCACCATCCGCGAGGATCAGCGGATCGATGTGCTGGAGGCCGAAATCGAATCGCATGCGGTCCGCATGATTGCGCTGCGTCAGCCGATGGCGGCCGATCTGCGCGAGGCTATCGCGGCGATCAAGATCTCGATCGATCTCGAGCGTATCGGCGATCTGGCCAAGAACATCGCCAAGCGCGCCCTTGTTCTGCAGAACGACTTCGAAGGCGCCGCCAAGCTGATCCAGGGCATCGCCCGGATGGGACGTCTGGCCCAGCGGCAGCTGAAGCAGGTGCTCGATGCCTATGCCAATCGCGAGGCGGCCGCAGCCATGGAGGTTTGGCGCGAGGACGAGGAAATCGACGCCATGTACAATTCGGTCTTCCGCGAATTGCTGACCTACATGATGGAAGACCCGCGCACCATCGGCGTCTCGACGCATCTGCTGTTCATTGCCAAGAACATCGAGCGCATTGGCGATCATGCCACCAACATCGCCGAAACGGTCGGTTATCTGGTGACAGGTGAATGGGTGCAGGACGAACGTCCCAAGGGCGATACAACCAGCATGACTGCCATCGAGGCGGAAAACTGAGGAAATCTGGAGGAATCATGTCCATGATGCTTGCCCATACCGGCGAAGAGGCTCAGGATTTCGTCGGGAACGACCGGAATCAGTTCGAGAGACGCATGAAACCGACTGTGATGATCGTCGAGGATGAGGAAGCGCTGCTGACGCTGCTTCAGTACAATCTCGACAAGGAAGGCTACAAGGTCATCACCGCATCCGACGGCGAGGAAGCGGTGCTGATGATCAAGGAGACGACGCCTGATCTCGTGCTGCTCGACTGGATGCTGCCCAGCCTTTCGGGCATCGAAATCTGCCGTCGCCTGCGGGCGCGGGATGAAACCCGCAACCTGCCGATCATCATGATCACGGCGCGCGGCGAGGAGGGGGACCGTATCCGCGGCCTCGACACCGGCGCCGACGATTATCTGACCAAGCCTTTTTCGATGACCGAGCTGCTGGCGCGTGTCCGTGCTGTCATGCGCCGCATTCGTCCGGCGTTGACGGAAGACATGATCACCTTCGGCGACATCGTCGTCGACCGCGCTGCCCACCGGGTGCGCCGCGGCGAACGCGAAGTGCGTCTGGGGCCGACCGAATATCGTCTGCTCGATCACCTGATCCAGCATCCCGGCCGGGTCTTCAGTCGCGAACAGTTGCTCGATGCGGTCTGGGGATCGGACGTCTATGTCGAGGCTCGCACGGTTGACGTTCATGTCGGCCGGCTGCGCCGGGCGCTCAACGACAAGGGCGAGAAGGATCCGATCCGCACCGTTCGCTCGGCCGGCTATTCGCTGGACGAACAGTTCCAGGCCTGACGGGTTCGGTCCTTACAGCAATGAAAAACCGGCAACCGCGAAAGCGGATGCCGGTTTTCCTTTCCCCTCGACGCCCCGAAAGGCCCTGGTTCAGCTGACCAGTCGATGGTCCTTGCTGCGCTGACGCTCGCGATTGCGCCGTGCCTGCGCGGGCTGATAGGCCATCCGCGCATGTTCGGTGCAATAGGGCGAGGCATTGTCGGCGCCACGGCCGCAGAAATGAAAGCCCGGCCGGCCGGGATCGCCGATCGGCCATTTGCAGGTGTGCTCGGTCAGCGTCAGTACGGTGGCGCGCTGACTCGGTTCGAGCATCCGTTCTTCCTGGACCGTCTCGCTGCGCGCTTCTGCCGTCTCGCGGGCGGCGTGCTCTTCATTGCGCGCTTCGCCGGTCAGCGGGTCGGGACGGCCTCGGACGAGCGTTCGCGGGCCCGTGCTGCGCGTGCGCGCCGGGCGGCTCGGTGTCGCCCGGCCCGACAGGCCGAGACGGTGCACCTTGCCGATAACGGCGTTACGGGTGACGCCGCCAAGCTGCTTGGCGACCTGGCTGGCACTCAGGCCGTCGGCCCAGAGCTTCTTCAGCAGTTCCACGCGTTCGTCGGTCCACATGATGCTCTTCCCCTTGGGGCCCCCTCTCGGCCCGATTGGACGCCTGCCGCTGAAATCCGACCCCACTAGATTTCGTAGGCGTTAAGCAAAAATATACAATATAAAGCCCAATTGCCGCAACCGGGCGTGTCGGTGCCAGTGGCCTTATCCACAGAAAAGAACCATCCTCGTGGCTTGTCTGCGGCCACACCGTCCCTTAAGTCTCGCCGATGCTTGCCGATCACAGGAGCGCCCGATGACCCCCACTCCCTGGCCCGCCGAGGGCGCCCGCCGCTTCGGTGCGGTCAACTGGCTCGGCATGTGGACCCTCTATCTGAAGGAAGTGCGCCGTTTCTGGAAGGTGATGACCCAGACCATCGCCGCACCGGTCATCACGACGCTGCTCTATCTGGCGATCTTCGCGCTCGCCATCGGCAAGTTCCGCCCCGACATTCACGGCGTGCCGTTTGTCGAATTCCTGGCGCCCGGCCTGATCATGATGACCATGATCCAGAACGCTTTCGCCAACACCTCTTCCTCGCTGTTGATCTCGAAGATCCAGGGCAACATCGTCGATGTTCTGATGCCGCCCCTCTCGCCGATGGAGCTGAATATCGGCATCGCACTGGCCGGCGTGACGCGCGGCCTGGTCTGCGGCGGCGCGACCGCGCTTGCCATGTTGCCCTTTGTCGATCTTGGTCTGGCTCATGTCTGGGCACTGCTCTTCTTCGCCGCCGGCGCCTCGCTGATGCTATCGCTGTTCGGCATTCTGGGCGGCGTCTGGTCGGAGAAGTTCGACCATTTGCAGGCCGTGACCAATTTCGTGCTGCTGCCGCTGACATTTCTGTCGGGAACCTTCTATTCGGTGACCCAGCTTCCCGATTTTGCACACAGCGTCACGCTCTGGAATCCGGTCTTCTACCTGATCGACGGTTTCCGCTATGGCGTGACCGGCCACGCAGACGGTTCGCTCGAAATCGGCATTGCGCTGGTGATCGGCGTCAATCTTGTGCTCTGGTGTCTTTGTCATATGCTCTTCCGCACCGGCTACCGCCTCAAGGCTTGAGGAGAACCGACATGTCCGCCCGCCTGCTTGCATGCCTGCTTGCCGCCGCACTGCCGCAGTCGGCAGGCATGGCTGTAGCGCAGGAAACGGCCGATGAGACGGCCGAAGCGGAAATGGATGTCAGCAGTCCGCTCCTTGCCTATCGCTGCGCCGGCGGCGTAGAGCTGCAACTGGCCGAACTGACGCTCGAAACCGGGGAAGTGCTGGTTCTGCTCTTTCTCGACGGCGAGGAAATCCAGATGCAGGTCGAGCCTGCGGCCTCTGGCGTCAAATACCGCGCTCTCGATCCGGATCTGGCGCTTGTCTGGCATGGCAATGGCGAGACAGGGTTTCTCTATCGCGAAATGCCCGGGGGCGAGGCCGAACCGGTCGAGGCGGATTGCCGGTTGCATTAGCGGCCGGAATCCGCCGAAAAACCCCGATTGACAGGCTCCGGCCCCTCCGCAATACTCCGCTGCTTCCCGGACTGCCGCCCTTTTCAGGCGGCTTTTTCTATTGGGCGCAAGCCCGCCGGAGGGGCCTCAAGGTGATCGAGATGATCCTGAACGGGAAACGACGACGCTGACAGCGAGGAGGCTGCGCCCTGTGAACGGCGCAGTGCAGGAAACTGCCGTCTCGCATGGAAAGCCCGGAGTTCCGTTCCTCGCGCATTGGTCGCGATGTCCACTCCTCCTTTCCGCGCCGGCGGTTTGAACGGAAAAGCTGTGAGAAGGACAAGATTCCCGTGATTACTCCCGTATTGCCGACCTATGCGCGGGCCGACCTTGAATTCGAGCGCGGCGAAGGCCCCTGGCTGATCACCGCGACAGGCGAACGCTATCTCGATTTCGGCGCCGGCATCGCCGTCAACGCTTTCGGCCATGCCCATCCTCATCTCGTCGCCGCCCTCAACGAGCAGGCGCAGAAGGTCTGGCACACCTCGAACATCTACCGCATTCCGGGTCAGGAACGCCTCGCGAGGCGTCTCGTCGAGGCGACTTTCGCCGACACCGTCTTCTTCACCAATTCCGGTGCCGAGGCGCTCGAATGCGCCATCAAGATGGCGCGCAAGTTTCACGCGGCGGGCGGTGTGCCGGAACGCTATGAGCTGATCACCATGGAAGGCGCCTTCCACGGGCGGACGCTGGCGACCATCGCGGCCGGCGGACAGCAGAAATATCTCGAAGGCTTCGGCCCTGCGATGCCTGGCTTCCCGCAAGTGCCTTTCGGCGATCTGAAGGCCCTGAAGGCGGCGATCGGGCCGGCGACGGCCGGCGTGCTGATCGAGCCGATCCAGGGCGAGGGCGGCATCCGCGTCATCCCGTCGGAAGATCTGCGGCGCATCCGCGACCTTTGCGACGAAACCGGCATCCTGCTGGTGCTCGACGAGGTACAGACCGGCATGGGCCGCACCGGAAAATTGTTTGCTCACGAACTGGCGGGCGTGACGCCGGACATCATGGCGATCGCCAAGGCGCTGGGCGGCGGTTTCCCGGTTGGCGCCTGCCTTGCGACCGAAGCGGCGGCGCGCGGCATGACGGCCGGCACCCATGGCTCGACCTTCGGCGGCAATCCGCTGGCCATGGCCGTCGCCAACGCCGTGCTCGATCTGGCGCTCGATCAGGGCTTCCTGCCGCATGTGCGGGCGCTCGGGCTGAAACTGAAGCAGAAGCTGGCGATGCTCGCCGACCAGCATCCGCGCATCATCGAAAGCGTGCGCGGTGAGGGGCTGATGCTGGGTCTGAAATGCCGGGTGCCGAATACCGAGCTGGTGCAGGCGCTGCGGATGGAACACATGCTGACCGTTGGCGCCGGCGACAATGTCGTGCGCCTGCTGCCGCCATTGACCATCGAGGAAGCCCATCTCGACGACGCGATGGAACGCTTGTCGCGCGCCTGCACGGCGATCGAGGCCGCAATGGGTGCACCGGCCGGCAAGAGTGGAGCGGGATCATGAGCGAGCGGCATTTTCTCGACCTCCACGAAGTGTCCGCGGCCGATTTGAGGGCCATCCTCGATGATTCCGCGACCCGCAAGACGGCCCGCAAGGGCAAGGGTCATGCGGAGCCCGATGCCGACAGGCCGCTCCAGGGCAAGCTGCTGGCGATGATCTTCGAGAAACCGTCGACCCGCACGCGCGTTTCTTTCGACGTGGCCATGCGCCAGCTCGGCGGCGAGACGTTGATCCTGAATGGCGGCGATATGCAGCTCGGCCGTGGCGAAACCGTTGCCGACACGGCGCGTGTGCTGTCGCGCTATGTCGACGCGATCATGATCCGCACGGCCGACCACGCAACACTGCTGGAGCTGGCCGATCATGCATCCGTACCGGTCGTCAATGGCCTGACCAACCTTTCGCATCCCTGTCAGCTGATGGCCGACGTGATGACCTTCGAGGAACACAAGGGCCCGATCACTGGCCGTCGTATTGCGTGGATCGGCGACGGCAACAATATGGCCACGTCTTGGATCCATGCGGCCGGTCAGCTCGATTTCGAATTGCGAATCGCCTGTCCGCCGGAACTGGCGCCGGCGCCGCAGGCACTTGACTGGGCGAAGAAGCGCGGTGCGAGAGTTCTGGTCACCGCCGATCCGCTTGAAGCCGTCGACGGTGTCGATTGCATCAACACCGATACGTGGGTGTCGATGAGCGATGATGAAGAGACGGCCGCCCGCCGGCACAGTCTGCTGGCGCCTTACCGCGTCGATGCGCGGCTGATGACGGCGGCGGGCGAGAATGCGATCTTCATGCATTGCCTGCCGGCGCATCGCGAGGAAGAAATGACCGCCGACGTGATCGACGGACCGGCGTCGGTCGTTTTCGACGAGGCCGAGAACCGCCTGCACGCGCAGAAGGGCGTTCTGGCCTGGTGCTTTCAATGAGCGATGCCGAGATAGCCGGCGCCGACGATCTCGTTCAGCCATTCCAGATCGAGGGGTTGGGCATTCGCGGCCGGGTCGTCCGCCTCGGACCGTTGGTCGACCGCGTCTTGTCCGCCCATGACTATGCCGAACCTGTGTCGCGTCTGCTCGGCGAAGCACTGTCACTCGCCGCGATGATCGGCTCTGCGCTGAAGTTCGAAGGCCGCTTCATTTTGCAGACAAAAGGCGACGGCCCGGTCGGCATGCTGGTTGCGGATTATGAATCGCCGGGCAAGTTGCGCGGTTATGCGCAGGTCGACGAGGAACGGCTGAACGAAGCCCTGGCCGCGGGCCGAGCGACGCCCGCCGATCTGCTGGGTGCCGGTTTTCTGGCATTGACCATCGATCAGGGCGCCGACATGGATCGCTACCAGGGCATCGTTGCGCTTGACGCACGCGGTCTGAGTCATTCAGCCCATGAATACTTTGCCAGTTCCGAACAGGTCGCAACGCGTATTCGGCTTGCAGCGGGTCCTTACTATCACCGTGCGGCATCGGGTCCGGAAAAGAACTGGCGCGCCGGCGCCATCATGATCCAGCACATTGCCCGCGACGGCGGCCTGACCGGCTTCCGTGAAGGCGAGGATCAGGGTCCCTGGACGCAGGAAGAGGAAAACTGGAATCGGGCCGCCATCCTGCTCGATACGGTTGAGGATCACGAGCTCCTCGACCCGGCGCTGGCGCCGGCTCGCCTCCTGTACCGCCTCTTCCACGAGGACGGCGTGCGCGCCTACGAGCCCTCTTCGGTCGAATTTTCCTGCCATTGCTCACGGGACCGTATGGAGACGGTGCTGCGCTCTTTCGGCGGCCATGAAATCGACGAAATGGTGCAGGACGGTGTCATCACCGCCACCTGCGAATTCTGCAGTGCGGTCTATGTCTTCAGACCCGAGGAATTGAAGGAATGAGATCGATTGCCGCCTCCCGTTTCGGGATTGTTCTGGCGCTGCTGTTTGCGGCCGCTGCCTGTGCGACGCCGCCAGCCCTACCGCCGGGCGACATCGCGCTTGTTGCGCGCCTGCCGCTGCATCTCGACATTGCCTCGATCGGTTTCGACGCGCAGTACGAGTCCCCCGCAAGGTCGCCCAATATCGAGCATCTGCACCGTCAATCGCCGGCCGGCATTGTCAGAAATTGGTCGCGTGCGCGCCTGATGGCCGTTGGCGCCGCGGGAACCGCAACGCTCGCGCTGCTGGAAGGCAGCGTCGTCTCGGAAGAGTTGCCGAAAAAGGGTGGGCTGACAGGCCTCTTCGGCGACCAGCCCGACACCCGCCTGACCGCACGACTGAAGGTGCGGTTGACGGTCGAACGGCCCGGCCCCGGCGGGGCGCATGGCAGTTGGACGGCCGATGCCGAGGTCAATGCCAGCCGTACGATCCTTCAAAGCGCGAGCCTCAACGATCGCGACGCCGCCTATGCTGCCTTGATGCAGGATCTGGCGACCCGTTTCGATGAAAAGATGAGCGCCGAGATCAGACGTTCGATGGCCCCGGTACTGCGTTGAGGTCGGCGCTAGATCGGACGGCCTGAGACATAGTCTGCCAGCCGGCCCATGAAGCGTTCGCATTCGGCGATCTGGGCGAGTTCCACGAATTCATCAGGTTTGTGCGCCTGGGCGATATCGCCCGGTCCACAGACCACCGTCGGAATGTCGGCCAACTGGAAAAGTCCGGCCTCGGTACCATAGGAAACGGCCTCGGCGGCGTTGCATTGGGCGAGTTTCAAGACCAGCGTCTCGGCGGGTGAGCCCTCCGCGGGCGCAAGGCCCGGTGCCTGCGCGCGAACCCTGGTTTCGACATTTGCACCGGGATGCACCGCCCGCATGCGCGGCAGCACGTTTTCCGCCACATGCGCATTGAAGCGGCCGATGATTTCATCGGGATCGAGATCGGGCAATGCGCGATATTCCCAGAGAAAGCTGCAGGTCTTCGGAATGATATTGAGCGCCGTGCCGCCGCGGATCGGTCCGACATTGACGGTGGTGTAGGGGGGCTGGAAGCGGCTCGATGCATCGCCGCGCCGCCGCATCTCCTCGGCCATTTGCGAGAGGAAGCCGATCAGCTCCGCAGCGTACATCACCGCATTGACACCCTTGTCGGTAGCGCTCGAATGGCTTTCGAGCCCGGTGACCGTTGTCGAATACGACTGGATCGACTTGTGCGCGTTGACGACTTTCATCAAGGAGGGCTCGCCGACGATCACGACCTGCGGACGCGGCATGTGGCGGATGATGCCATCGATCATCGGACGGACGCCAAGGCAGCCGACTTCCTCGTCGTAGGAAAGCGCAAGATGGATCGGAATCTGCGGACCGTCTTTCAGGAACTCCGGCACGAAGGCCAGCGCCACGGCGATGAAGCCCTTCATGTCGCTGGTCCCGCGGCCGAAGAGCTTGCCGTCGCGCTCGACGCAGCGGAAGGGGTCGGTCGACCAGTTCTGGCCTTCGACCGGGACGACATCGGTATGGCCCGACAACACGATGCCGCCCGCCTTGTCTGCCGGCCCCAGCGTGGCAAAAAGATTTGCCTTGCTGCCATCCTCATTGGTGACACGTTGCGCTGCGACGCCGTGGCTGGCCAGGTAGGCTTCGACGAATTCGATCAGGGCGAGGTTGGACAGATGGCTCGTCGTATCGAACGAAACGAGCTTGTCGATCATCTCTCGCGATGTGAAGCGTTGCGGCGCGGGCATGAGACGAGGATTCCGGCGGGCAGGGGGGAGTGACAAGGGCGAGGCGCCACTCTAGCGCGGACGGAACCGGGATGCGAGATGTGTCGACGCGGTGTTCTGCGTCAGTGCAACAGGCGTGGCGCGTGCGGGCTATCGAGCGAGAAAGCCGGAATATCGACCTCGAAGGTTTCGCCGGCTTCGGTCTCCATTTCGTAGTTGCCGAACATGATGCCGGATGGGGCGCCGAGCGGCGTGCCGCTGGTGTATTCGAAAGTCTCGCCGGGTTTCAACAGCGGCTGCTCGCCGACAACACCCGGACCGCGGACTTCATGCACATGGCCACTCGCATCGGTGATCTTCCAGTAACGCGCGCGCAGCCGCACCGTCTCGCGGCCCTTGTTCTCGATTTTCACGTGATAGGCCCAGACATAGTAGTCCTGCTCGGGTTCGGACTGATCCTCGAGATAGGTCGGCTCTACCAGAATATTGATCGAGCGGGTCATGGCGCTGTACATCGGGCATCCTTGCGCGAGAGCGTCGGCTGGCCTGTGAACCCCGGGGCCTTCTGCCCCAAGTCTTTCCACAGGATTACCAGACTACCGAGCATCTTATAAATTCCTCTTAACGGCGGCGTTTTTGTGGCCGTTCCGAGGTTTTTTCAGGTGTGGCCGATCGTCATGGCGCCCCCAGCGCCCGTTCGATATCGTCGACCAGATCCGCTGCATCCTCGAGCCCGACGGAGAGACGCACAAGTCCCTCGCCGATGCCCAGTTCGGCCCGGGCCTCCGGCGTCAGGCGCTGATGCGTCGTCGTCGCCGGATGGGTGATCAGGCTCTTGGCATCACCGAGATTGTTCGAAATCTTGATGACCTCAAGCGCATTGGCAAAGCGAAAGGCGCCGGCCTTTCCGCCCGTAACTTCGAAGGCAACGATATTGCCGCCCGCCTCCATCTGGCTCATCGCGAGATTGTGTTGCGGATGGCTGGAAAGGCCAGGATAGAAGACCCGGGCGACCCCCTTATGCCCTTCGAGGAAGCGCGCAACCGTGTCGGCGCTGCGTGCATGCTCGCGGACCCGCAGATCGAGCGTCTCGAGGCTTTTCAGCATCACCCAGGCGTTGAACGGGCTGAGGCTCGGCCCGGTCTGGCGCAGGAAATTGGCGAGATGATCGGTGATGAAGGCCTGATCGGCCAGCACGATGCCGCCGAGGCAGCGTCCCTGTCCGTCGATATGCTTGGTTGCCGAATAGACGACGACATCGGCACCGAGTTCCATTGGTCGCTGCAAGACCGGCGTCGCAAAGACATTGTCGACAACAAGCTTGGCGCCGGCCTGATGGGCAATCGCCGCCACGGCCTTGATGTCGATGATCTCGAGTGTCGGATTCGAGGGCGTTTCGAGAAACAGCATCCGCGTGTTGGGACGCACGGCCTTCTTCCATGCCTCGATATCGCGGCCGTCGACCAGCGTCGACGTTATGCCGAAGCGTGGCAGCAATTCCTCCACGATGTAGCGGCAGGAGCCGAACAGCGCCCGCGACGACAGAACATGATCGCCCGCCCTGAGGTAGCAAAGCATCGCAGCCGTAACCGCTGCCATGCCGGTGGCCGTGGCGCGGGCATCGTCGGCCCCTTCCAGCGCGGTCATCCGCTCCTCGAACATGCGCACGGTCGGATTCGAGAAACGGCTATAGATGAAACCCGGCTCCTCGTTCTTGAACCGCCGCTCGGCGGCCTCCATCGTCTCGTAGACATAGCCCGAGGTCAGGAACATCGCCTCGCTGGTCTCGCCGAAAGGGGTGCGGCTCGTTCCGCCGTGCACGGCTTCGGTGCGGGTCGTCAGCTTGCGGCCATCGCGTGTCGTCTTGCTCATCCGGGTTACCCCCAATAAAAAACCCCGACCTGTAAGGATCGGGGCGCGCCGCCCGACCTCTTTAGCGGATTGTTTAACGTGGCCGCAAGCCGGTCGGCTCAAATCACCACGGGATCGGCGCGCATTTAAGGGCGCGCAGGCGCCGGCGTCAAGCCGGGGCTTTCCGGCGGCGGGCAGGCGACCTATAACGGACCCCCCGGACAACGCCGGATTATGCGGGAAACCATGACCAAGACGGCTGACGATCTCTTCCCCCATCGCGACGACGAGCCGCGCCGCCTCGGTGCCGGGCAGATGCACGCGACCGGCATCCTGCCGGCCCACGGCATCGAGGCGCTGATCCGCGAAAAGGAGATCTGGGGCGCGGTCGAAATCGATCCTGCCCAGATCCAGCCGGCCAGCCTCGATTTGCGGCTCGGGGCGGTCGCTTACCGGTTGCGGGCGAGTTTCCTGCCGGGCCCCGGTCATGGCGTGATGGAGCGCGTCGAGGAGTTGATGCTGCACAAGATAGACTTGCGCGACGGGGCCGTGCTCGAGACGGGTTGCGTCTATCTGGTGCCGCTGGTCGAGGCGCTGGCCCTGTCCGAACGGACGTCGGCTTCCGCCAATCCGAAAAGCTCGACCGGCCGTCTCGACGTCTTCACGCGGCTGATCGCCGATTTCGCGACAGAATTCGATCGCGTGGCGGCTGGCTACAAGGGACATCTCTATCTCGAAATCTCGCCGCGCACTTTTCCGATCCTGGTCCGCCCGGGTTCGCGTCTGGCGCAGATTCGTTTTCGCCGCGGCACGCATTCCTGCAGCGACGCTGAAATGAGGCGCCTGCATGACGAGCTGCGCCTGGTTGACGGTGAGGCCGATATCGATGGCGGGATCGCATTGACGGTCGATCTGGCGCCGGCGCGCGAAGATGAAATCGTCGGCTATCGTGCGCGTCGCCATTCAGGAGTCATCGATATCGACAAGGTCGATGCCTATGACGTGCTCGACTTCTGGGATCCGGTTTCAGTGCGTCCCGGCAAGGGCCTCATTCTTGATCCCGACGAGTTCTACATTCTGGCCTCGCGCGAGGCACTCCACATTCCGGCCACCCATGCGGCCGAAATGGTGCCTTACGATCCGCTGGTCGGTGAATTCCGTGTTCATTATGCAGGCTTTTTCGACCCGGGCTTCGGCGCACGCGAGGCGGGCGGGGCGGGTAGCCGCATTGTTCTCGAAGTGCGTTCTCACGAAGTGCCCTTCATTCTCGAACACGGCCAGATCGTCGGACGTTTCGTGCTTGAACGTCTGACTGATCGCCCGACACGGCTCTACGGTAGCGGTCTTGGCTCGCACTACCAGCGTCAGGGCCTGAAGCTTTCGAAGCACTTCAGAACACAGTGATCAGAGCGCCAGCACCATTCTGAGTTCCATGGCGATCCCGTGCTGGCGGCAGGGTATGGGAGCGATCGTTTCGGCCATCGGTTGAAAACCCATTGCCCGATAAAGCCCGACGGCCGGATTGTCCGACATCACGTCGAGATGCACCGTGCGGAAGCCCTGGCGTCGCGCATGGGCGATAGCATTTTCGAGGAGCGCCTTGCCGGCGCCGCGTCCGCGCGCGGCGGGTGGCACCGACACGACGATGACATAGTGGCAATCCTCCGGCACATGCGGGTTCATGTAGCTCGCGATATCGGCGCGTTCGGCGAGCGCCGCGAGATGCGCCGCCTTCACCTTGCCTTGCTTCACGAGGCCGTCGAGAAGCGGCCACAATGCATCTTTCAACCGATAATGCACCGGGCCGTCATGGCCGATCAACACGCCGCGAAAATCGCCGTCCTCAAGTGCAATCGTTGACTGCGTGTGAGAAAAGAAATTATCCGGGGAAAGCCATGCCATCTCGATGAACGGCTCGTAAACGTCGGCCCTCGGTCCGAAAATGTAATCGTAGGAGGCCGGCCCGGTGGCGGCCACAAGGTCCGGAATATGCACGGCGTGCCGTGCCGCGAGGGCCTTGTCGGCCGTGAGAATGTCTATGCCCATGGGGTACTCCGCTGGTCCGCCATAATTGGTCGAATGACCAATAGACGGAGTCTTAGCGGCGGGCCGAAAGCGGCGCAACTTGTTTTTGGTCTAATGACCTAATTGTGGAGATTTCTCAGGCAAACACCTCCTCGAAGAAGCCGCGCATGGCCGCCCATGAACGCCGGTCGGCCCTGGCGTCATAGGCGATACCGCGTTCCGGTGCATAGGCGCCCTCGACGGTGAAGGCGTGCAGGGCATGGCCATAGCCATGAAGCTGCCAGTCGGCACCGGCCTCGGTCATCTCCCTGGCGACGTCAACCACATGATCCGGGGGTGCCATTGGATCCTCCCAGCCATGCAGGATCATTACCTTGGCGGTGATCTTCGTCTGCGGCCCCAGATTGGGTGGCATGAAGATGCCATGAAAGCTGACGACGCCCTTGAGGATCGGCGGCGCGGCGCGTGCGAGATCGAGAACGCAGAGGCCGCCGAAACAATAGCCCATGGCGCCGACCTTCGCGGTATCGGTGGCCGGATGCTTCGCCGCCGTATCAAGGGCAGCCAGCAGCCGCTTGCGTAGAAGCGCGCGGTCGGCGAGGAATGGTCCCATCAGTGCCGAATTGTCGCCCTGCTCGTCGCCGCGCACACCCTTGCCATAGACATCGATTGCGAAGGCCGTATATCCGAGCCGTGCTACTTCCTCCGCACGTTGTCGCATGCCGCCATTGAGGCCGCTCCAGTCATGTGCGAGCAGCACGCAAGGACGCCTGCCGGTGCCTTCCGGATGCGCGACATAGCCCTCGAAGGTCGTCTCGCCGTCGCTGTAGTCGATGAACGCGGTCGCGATCTTCGCCGGAGCGGACATGGAAGTCTCCCAATGCCGATGGAGTGATTCTGTAAGGACAGGATAGGGGGTGCCAGTGGTGTCGGCCAAACCTTTCCTTCGCGGCCCTATCGTCAACCGCCGCAGGACCGGCTAGATTCATTCGATGCATCCCGCCTTCGGTCTTGCCGTCGCCTTTCTCCTCCTCCTCGGTTCGAGCTATCGGTGCCAGGACCTGAAGCTTTCAAGACATTTCAAGGCGCCCTGAGCGCCAAAGCGAGTTTCGATGAGCCTTGCCAGGTGTCACAATTTCAAGGATTTCCGTGCGTTCGCCCGTCGCCGCCTGCCGTCCCCGATCTTTCATTACATCGACGGCGCAGCAGATGACGAGGTGACCTACCGGCGCAATACCGACGCCTACGAGACCTGCGATCTTGTCCCCAGCGTGCTCGCCGGGGTGGAGACAGTGGACATGTCGACCACCATTTTCGGCAAGAAACTCGCCATGCCGGTCTATTGCGCACCGACCGCGCTGCAGCGGCTGTTCCACCCGGATGGCGAGCGGGCGGTAGCGCGCGCGGCACAGAAATACGGCACCATGTTCGGCGTTTCCTCTCTTGGCACGGTGAGCGTGGAAGAAATCGGCGCGATGATCGAAACGCCGAAAATGTTCCAGTTTTATTTCCACAAGGACCGCGGCCTGAACGACAGCATGATCGAGCGCGCCAAGGCCGCGAAATTCGACGTGATGGCGCTGACCGTCGACACGATCACCGGCGGCAACCGGGAACGCGACCTTGTCACCGGCTTCACCTCGCCGCCCAGGCTTACCCTAAGGAGCCTCTTCAGCTTCGCCGCGCGGCCGCGCTGGACGGTCAACTATCTGACCCATCCGAAAATGGAACTGCCGCACCTGCAAGAGCATGTACAGGAAGGCACCAATCTCGCGACCTCGATCGGCAGCTATTTCTCCACCATGCTGGATCAGTCGATGAGCTGGAAGGATGCCGAAGCGATCCGCGCCAAATGGGGCGGGCATTTCGCGCTGAAAGGCGTGATGAGTGTCGCCGATGCCAGGCGCGCGGTGGATATCGGCTGCACCGGCATCATGGTGTCGAACCACGGCGGCCGCCAGCTTGACGGCTCGCGCAGCCCGTTCGACCAGCTGGCCGAGATCGTCGATGCGGTGGGCGACAAGATCGATGTGATCTGCGAGGGCGGCATTCAGCGCGGCACCCACGTGCTCAAGGCCTTGTCGCTCGGCGCCAGGGCATGCTCGGGCGGCCGGCTCTATCTCTATGCGTTGGCGGCGGCAGGCCAGCCTGGTGTCGAGCGCGCGCTCGGCCTGATGCGCGATGAGATCGAGCGCGATATGAAGCTGATGGGCGCCCGCACCGTCGCCGATCTCAACCGCGGCAATCTGCGTTTTCGCTAGGCGGACGAGCAGCTTGCGCCGCCCAGCACGCAGAATTTGGCGCAGTGCCGGTGATTGAGTTTGACCGGCGTCAGGCTTTCCGCGAGCGTCTCGCCCATTTCGAACTGCGGATCGTCGGGCAGCAATGTGCAGGCGACAAAGACCGGCCTCGCCGCGCCCTTGCGCTTTACCACCATGCGGCTCGTCGCACACATCATGTCGGCCGGATCGACATGCAGAATGTCCCAGCAGGCGGTCGTGATCTCGGGGACGTCCGCGCGCTCGTCCATCTCGGGGAAGATGACCAGCGCCGCATGGTCATCCGTTTCAAGACGAATATCCTCGCGCGCAAAGAGGGCCGCGTAGCCGGCTCGGGCTTGGGGCTCCGTCTCGCTCGGCACGCTGCGGCCGGCAACGGCAATCGAGAAGCCTTGGCGGGCCAGCCAGCGCAAACCCTCCATGGACTTGCGGAAGCTTCCCGCACCCCGCTCAGCGTCGTGCAGTGCCTCGCTGTGATGATCGAGACTGACCCGCAGCGTCATCCGCTCGCCATAACGTTCCTTGATATCGAGCAGGCCGTACTTTATCCCCGGTCGCTGCATCGGCTGCATGGCATTGGTGAGGACAAGCACGGAATGTCCACGGCCGAGCGCGTCGCGCATCATGCTCAACATGTCGGGGTTCATGAACGGTTCGCCGCCCGTGAAGCCGATCTCGATAGCATCATGCCCAACCATGTCGAGAACATGCTTTGCGTCGGAAGCTGTCAGATAGACAAGGCGGTCATCGGTCGGGCTCGAATGCATGTAACAATTGGCGCATTCGATGTTGCAGAGCGTGCCGGTGTTGAGCCAGAGCGTCTTGAGATCATGAAAGACGACATGCGCCCGGGCTTCGCCCCCGGCGGTCAGGTCGGGGTCGGAAAATTGTTCGCGGGGGCGGTTGGCGGCGAGTGCTGTCATGACGGAAACCTAGCATTCCCGGCTCGCTCGCCTATTCACAAATCCGAGAGGCTGGGTAGGCTGTTGCAGAATGAACGAGGGGTGATTTGGTGCAATGTGAACTGACCGCGGGCGATCTTCTGGACGGGCAGGGGCGGCTTCAGGAGGCGGGCTGGGCGCGGGGGGAAGCGCGCCGCTATCGCCGAGAAGCGATCCGCGCGCCCTGGTACCGGATCAAGGAATGGGACTATTACTGCGTTCTCAACGAAACGTGCGGCCTCGCACTCACCGTGGCAGATAATGCCTATATGGGCTTTCTCTCCGCCTCATGGCTCGACTTCAGCAAGCCGGACACGATCACAGAAAGTGTGACAATCCCGTTTCCGCGCGGGCGTATGGGGCTTCCGGGAAGTGCCGATGCGGGCGACATCCTGCAAGACCATCCCAGGATTTCACTCGCGTTCCGCCACGAGCCGGGCGGAAGGCGCCTTTCCGTTTCTTGTCCGGGCTTCGCCGGCGGGTGCGGGCTCGAGGGCGAGATTTTTCTCGAGCAGCCGCCGATGGATCGCATGGTCATTGCAACACCATTTCCGGGCGCACCTCGCGCCTTCTACTACAACCAGAAGATCAACTGCATGCCGGCGGAAGGACGCGTCGAGATGGGCGGGCGCGAACATGTCTTTGCGCCGGCGTCTGCCTTCGGATTGCTCGATTGGGGCCGTGGCGTCTGGACTTATGACAATACTTGGTACTGGGGCTCGGCTTCCGGCCGCGTTGCCGGGCATTTGTTCGGCTTCAATATCGGCTACGGGTTCGGCGATACCTCGGCGGCAACCGAGAACATGGTTTTCCTCGATGGCGTCGCCCACAAGCTCGATGAGGTGACTTTTCACATGCCGTCCGGCACCTATGATGGTGCGCCCTGGCGTTTTTCCAGCAGCGATGGGCGTTTCGAGATGGACTTCCAGCCGGTCGTCGATCGCAGCGCCGCCGTCGACCTGAAAATCCTCCGTTCCATTCAGCATCAGGTTTTCGGCCGCTTTTCGGGCTTCGTCATCCTTGACGACGGTCGCCGGATCGAGGTGACGGACCTTCTCGGCTTCGCAGAGGAAGTGGAGAACCGCTGGTAGTCTCTTGCGCGAAACCGGCGGAAACCGTACTTAATGCGCTGATGCGGGTGTAGCTCAATGGTAGAGCAGAAGCTTCCCAAGCTTACGACGAGGGTTCGATTCCCTTCACCCGCTCCAACCCCCAGTGCAGGACATGGTCCGAATGGATCATGCGCGCCCATCATGCATGCGTCATCCTCGGGATCTCAGGCGACCCCGATTCCGGGATGTGCGGTGTAGCAATGGCAAGACATCTCATGGCGGGCGTGCTGGAGCTTTCGCTTTGTGCGCTGTTGTTTCTGGCGATTGCGATAAGTGCCGTACTCGCTCCGCTTCTCGTTTAGCGTGGCATCATCGGCGGCATGCCTGTCGGCATTTTTGTCGCAGTTACTCCATCGGGCAGACGAAACAGCGCTGGATCCTGGGGCCCGCGCACCAGATCGGTCAGATGCATCGAGAATTTGCCTTCGGCGCTGGCGCCCTCGGCCTTGACGGGGATGCCGTCGCGCGTGATCCAGACGAACATCGACGCGCCGTCGTCATGTTCGACGCGGTACTTGCTGGTTCGTTCGCCGCCAATTGATTCTTCGCCTATCTTTTCCGCCTTGACGCCCTCGTTGTAGATCTCCCCGATACCGTAGTCGTCGACATCGCCGGTGCCGACCTCCATCGCCATGCCCATGTCGGGCATATACATCAGCATTCTCTTTTCATCAGGCAGCAGGATCGACACCTGTCGCATCTCCTGCATGGTTGTTTCCCAACGCTCCTTCCCGTGATCGTAATGGACTTGGCCTGTCATTGTCATGCCGGCGGCCTCGATGATTCGTGTGGCGCTATAGGCGGTGTCCGGCGGTGACAGGGGCGCTGCAGCGGCCGCGCCAGCAAACAGGAAGGTCGCAACGAGTGCGCCGACGATCGAACAAATACGCATGGATAAAAGCCTCCTGAAACAGGAGGGCAAGCCTAGCGCGCAGAGACCCCGCCCGCCAACCTGCGAATCTCGGCGGGCAGGCAGGGGTTGGCCCCGATCCCCGCCCATGTCATGCTGTGGATACACAAACCCTTGTCCGGTGCGACATCCCTGCGGCGATACTTTCGTCGCCCCGTGCGCCATTTGCCCGCGACATAATTCCGGAATTGCAGAACACAGGACCCGGCAATGGCAGAGCCCGCACTTTTTGAAGCCAACAAGCCGGTTTTCTTTGGCTCCGCCGCATTGATATTCGGCGCCATTCTCTTCGCAGCGTCGTCGCCGGTTCTGGCGGCTTCGGTATTCGCCGATATCCAGGCGTTCATTGTTCATGAATTCGGATGGTTCTACGTTGCGGCCGTCGCCACCTTTCTGGTTTTCGCTGTAGGGGTGGCATTGAGTTCGATGGGACAGATCAAGTTGGGGCCTGACGAAGCCGAGCCTGATTTTTCCACGCGCTCCTGGTTCGCGATGCTGTTCAGTGCCGGCATGGGGATCGGCATCATGTTCTATGGCGTGGCCGAGCCGGTTCTTCATTTTGCTTCGCCGCCAGTCGGCGAGGGTGGCACGGTCGAAGCTGCACGCAATGCCATGCAGCTCTCCTTCTTTCATTGGGGACTTCATGCCTGGGCGATCTATGCGGTGATGGGGTTGGCGCTGGCCTATTTCTCGTTCCGTCAGGGTCTGCCGTTGACGCCGCGCTCGGCGCTCTATCCGTTGATAGGTGAGCGCATCTACGGATGGCCCGGCCATCTGGTCGACATCTTTGCCGTGCTTGGCACCATGTTTGGTGTCGCCACCTCGCTTGGTCTGGGTGTGATGCAGGTCAATGCCGGTTTGAGCTATCTGCTGGGCATTCCCATCGGCATCGGCGTACAGGTGGCGCTAGTTGCGATCATTGCGCTACTGGCGACGATCTCGGTTGCCTCGGGCCTCAATCGCGGTATCCGACGTCTGTCAGAGCTTAATCTGACTCTGGCCATCCTGCTTGTGATTTTTGTTCTGGCGGCCGGTCCGACGGTTTTCCTGCTTCAGGCGACAATGCAGAACACCGGTGCATATTTGAGCGATATTGTCGGTCGCACCTTCACGCTATACGCCTACCGCCCCAATGACTGGATCGGCGGTTGGACCCTCTTCTACTGGGGCTGGTGGATTTCCTGGTCGCCCTTTGTCGGAATGTTCATCGCCCGCATCTCGCGTGGCCGTACGGTGCGCGAATTTGTCGTCGGCGTGTTGCTGGTGCCCTCGGGCTTTACATTTCTGTGGTTCACGGTTTTCGGCAACACGGCCTTGTCGATGGAGTTGTCGGGTGCCGCGTCGATGATTACAGCGGTGGAGGCGGATGTGGCGGTCGCGCTCTTCCAGTTTCTCGAACACCTGCCCTTTGCCACCGTGACGATGACGATGGCAACAGTGTTGATCATCACGTTCTTTGTTACGTCGTCGGACAGCGGCAGCCTCGTCATCGACATCATCACGTCGGGCGGCAAGGTCGAGCCCAGGGTCTGGCAACGTGTTTTCTGGGCGCTGACGCAGGGTCTGGTTGCGGCCATTCTGCTGCTTGCCGGCGGTCTGGCGGCATTGCAGACAGCTGCGATTGCCGGTGGATTTCCGCTGGCCGCGATCCTGTTGCTTGTGGCCTATGGCCTTTTCAAGGCGCTGCGACAGGAAACGCGGCGGCAGCTAAGCATGCAGTCGGTTACGCCCATGGCGCTCGGCGCAAGCCATCCGCCGGTGCCGTGGCGCCAGCGCCTGGGTGCGCTGCTGCTTCAGCCAACCCGCGACCGGGCGCTGGCCTTCATGCGCACGACAGTCATTCCTGCGTTCGAGGATGTAGCCGCCGAGATTCGCAATCGCGGTCTTGTTGCCGAGGTCTCTGCGACGGACCGGTCGGCGACCATCGTGGTATCGCCGGGGAGCGAGGAGGCCTTTCACTATGGCGTCGCGCTGCGCGGCGTTCCGGTTCCGGCCTTTGCCATGGCGATGCTGGAGGGGGAAGGTGAGGAAATGGACCGTACCTGGCGCGCCGAAGTGGAGCTGCGTGACGGACGTCCTGGCTATGACATCATGGCCTATACCAAGGAGCAGGTGATCGCCGATCTGCTCGGCCAGTACGAGCGGCACCTCCATAAGATTCATCTGCAACGCGCCGGATAATGCGGATGGTTCCGGTCTCCTGTATATATCGGAGCGGTCCATCGATACCGCCCGAGGCAAAATGAGCCTGTCGCTTTATACGTTGATCGAAAATTCCTTTCCCGACGATCGTTCGCGTGTCGCCCTGGAGGCACCGGGCCGGGCCCATGGCCCTCGTGAATGGACGTTTGCACGCCTCTCGTCTCATGCGGGCCGTTATGCGGCCCTTCTGACTCAGATCGGCATGAAGCCTGGCGACCGCCTGGCGCTCCAGGTCGAGAAGTCGCCCGAAGCGCTCATTCTCTACCTTGCCTGCCTGCGCGGTGGATTTGTCTTCCTGCCCATGAATACCGCCTACCGTGTTGAGGAGGTCGACTATCTCGTCGGCGATGCCGCGCCCACGCTGGTCGTTTGCGACCCGGCCGCCGAAATGCCGATTAGAGAGATTGCAGGATGTCGCGGCGTGCCGCATGTCCTGACGCTCGACGCCGAAGCGCGCGGCAGTTTCATTGAAGCGGTCGCAGCAGCGAAAGATGAAATGCCTCCCGTCAGTCGCAGCGCTGACGATCTTGCGGTCATTCTCTATACGTCGGGAACCACCGGAAAGCCCAAGGGCGCCATGTTGACGCATGGCAATCTTGCCTCGAACGGGATCGCGCTGCGCGACGCGTGGCGCTTTACGGACGACGATGTGCTGTTGCACGCCTTGCCGATCTTTCATGCACACGGGCTTTTCGTCGCCTGCCATTGTGCTCTTCTCTCGGGGGCCCGAATGATCTGGCGGCAGAAGTTCGATCGCGCTGATGTGATCGAACACCTGCCGCGCGCGACCGCATTCATGGGCGTTCCGACCTTCTATACGCGGCTGCTGGCCGGTGCCGATTTTGGCGCCGATCTGGTCCGTCACATGCGTCTTTTCACGTCCGGATCGGCGCCGCTTCTTGCTGAAACCTTCGAGGAATTTCGCGCCCGCACCGGTCATGCGATTCTCGAACGCTATGGCATGACCGAAACCGGCATGAACACCTCGAACCCCTATGACGGCGAACGGCGCGCCGGGACTGTCGGCTTTCCGCTCCCGGGTGTCGAATTGCGCGTCGTCTCCGACGAGGAGAAACCGCTTGGTCCCGGCGAGATTGGCGGTCTGCAGGTGCGGGGGGCCAATGTTTTTTCGGGCTACTGGCGCATGCCCGAGAAGTCGGCGGAGGAATTTGCCGCAGGCGGCTGGTTCAGGACCGGCGATATCGCAATGGTCGATGCCGACGGCTATGTTCATCTGGTCGGTCGCGCCAAGGATCTGATCATCTCGGGCGGCTTCAATGTCTATCCGAAGGAGATCGAGGAACTGGTCGACGACATGCCGGAGGTTCTGGAATCGGCCGTCATCGGTGTGCCGCATATTGATTTCGGCGAGGCCGGCGTGGCGGTGGTCGTCTTGCGCGACGGGGCGACCCTCGATGAGGCAACACTGATTGGCCGTCTGAAGGAGAAGATCGCCAATTACAAGGTGCCGAAACGGGCTTTCTTCGTCGAAAGCCTGCCGCGGAATACCATGGGCAAGGTTCAGAAGAATCTGCTGCGCGACGATTACAAGAAGGCCTGCGCCTGAGATCAAGCCTTGCGATCGCTTTCGCGCCGCTTGACGACAGCCTTGCCATCGCGGCGGCGGCGATCGGGGCCCGTGAACACGGCCGAGCGGACAATCGCCCGAGGCCGCGTCAGCACGGCCTCGATGCGCGCAATCAATTGCTGCGCCGAGAACGGCTTGGAGAGGATTTCGGTCACGCCGGCATCTCGCGCTTCGATGATCGCCGAACGCTCGCGCAGTTCGGTCACGTAGATGACCGGTATGGCGCTGAGCTCGTCTTCATCTGTGGTACGAATGGCGCGGACGACCGAAAGGCCGTCAAGCGGTGGTGCGAGGTCGTCCATGATGGCAAGATCGACCTTGCCGCGCATCAGTGCAGCCAGCGCGTCTTCGCCCGAACGAACGCTGGTGATGTTGCGAACGCCGATCCCCGACAGGATACCGCGCAGAAGATTGGCCATGTACTGCGTATCTTCGACGATCAGGACGCCGAGCTGCGCATAGGTTTCCGGGCCGATGGTCTTGATGTCCTGGGCCTTGTTGTCCTGCGCCATTCTCGCCTCTCGTCTGCTCGCCCGCCATTTTCCGGCTTCTGCCCCCACTATGGCGGAAACTCTTTATCGATTGGTTAGTGTGGCGTGCCGGCCCGGTCTTTCTTGCGGCTGTTTCCGGCCGGGTTCAGGGAGGGCTGAAGACGGGCAAGCTGGACGCCCATCATGCGGCTCAGCCCATGATGGGTCTTTTCCCAATGGAAGGGTCGCGTGGCGAGCTGCCAGATCGCCTTGTAGGCAGCCAACGAGATCAGCAGCCAGTAGGCCGGCATCATCAGCGTTTGCAGGAAGAGGGGCGCCAGACCCCGAACCGAAACCGCCACCATCCCGGCGGCGACGGCACCGGCATAGCCGGAAACAAGAACGGCCATGTTGAAAAGCGCGAGTGCCGTCCCCTGCTGGAAGCCGGTCGGCGCGCCCGTGAGAAACAGCGCAAGGGCCATCGCCAAGTAGAGCACTGGATGAAGCAGGTTCGAAAGAGAGAATCCCCCGATCACGATCTGGAAGCCGACAAAGCCACGGAACCCCAGCGCACGATAAAGCTGGACGGGATGCCGCATTCGGACCAGATAAGTCTGCATCCAGCCCTTGGCCCAGCGCGATCGCTGCCGTATCCAGTTGTTCAGCCGGCAATTGGCCTCCTCCTGCGTCGTCGACCGTATGATCCCGCAGCGATAGCCCTTCAAGGCGAAGCGTTGGCCGAGATCGGCGTCTTCGGTAACATTGTTCGGATCCCAGGCGCCGGCGTCACGCAGCGCCTCGATGCGGAAATGCGTCGACGTGCCGCCCAGCGGGATCGGCATGCCGAGCCGCACCAGTGTCGGCAGGATCAGGTCGAAAAAGGCCGCATACTCAATGGCGAACTGCCGTGTGAGCCAGTTCTCGTTCCAGTTGTAGTAATTGAGCTGCGCCTGCACGCAGGCGAGATTCTTGTCGCCCAGTTCGAAGGCGGCGATCGCCTTCTTGAGTTGCTGGGGTTCGGGCAGGTCCTCGGCGTCATAGACGACCAGAAAGTCCCCGCGCGCGAAGGGCAGGGCGAAATTGCAGGCCTTGGGTTTGGTCCGCGGCAGGCTCGTCGGGACGCGAATGAACTCGAAGTGATCCGGCAGCTTCAGGGCCTTGGCGGCCGCCCATGTTGTGACGTCGCTCTCTTCGAAGACCAGTTTGATGTCGAGCTTGGCGGCCGGATAGTCCGGCATTAGGTAGCAAACACACCTATGCCGCTTCTCAAGGAGAGAAGCGATGGGACTAGTCGAGAAGGTTTGTCAGCTTTTCAAAAGCGCGGCGAAGACGACTTGGCTTTTCCGTGCGCTGTTTGCGGTCGTACTCGTAGGGATAGCCCTTCTCATCGGCATTGTATGGAGTCATGAGGCCAGAGCGCGCGGGTTTATAGATGCGCTCGCTACGTTCGATTCTCTCATTCTGTTCGAGAAATATGACCATGGGAATCTTCTTCTCAAACACGTCGAACCACTCGACTCTAGCGGTGATATCGAAATCTCCGCCGTTCAGTATGTGGGCAAAGAGGGCGTCCCCGACGTGTGCTTTGTTCCAAGAGAGATGTACTACCCCCGTGCTTCCGGCAGCGATTGTTGCGCCCCAGCCAACGCCTTCGACCGATTTTTTGGTTTCGGGCCGTTCGCCATTGCGCACAAACCCGTCGATGTAGGCTTTCGCTTCGCAACGATTGGCTGGCGAAAGCCCATGGTTACGCATTTGCAGTTCGCAAGTGAGGGCGCCAGTCGAAATGGAATACTCGGCACCTTCGCATGTCAGGTAAGCGCGAACCTGCGCCTCCCCGACCTCACGCGTGACTTTCACGGCGGCTTGCGCGGCACAGTTCGCCATGTAAGTCAGACCAAGCGTCACGAAGAGCAGGGCGGTACCAACGCCAATGATCCAGGTCTGAAGTTCGGCGGCGTCAGCCATACGCTGAGACGCTTCGTCCATTCCTCTCTGAGCCGCAAGGTCGTCTATCTCCCGTTGACGGGCCTCTTGTTCAATGCGCTCGCGGGCATCTTTTTCGGCCTCTTCCTCCACTATCTGAACGGGCAACGGAAGTGGTGGCCATTGCTCTTGAGCGGCAGCTTCGCTGGCCTCGGCTTTTGGCTGATCGGGTTCGGGTTGAGCCTGCGCGCCTAACGCGAGCGTCAGTCCAACCGCAATGATTGCGAGCCGATAGCCTCTAAGCATTGGATGAGATACGCCGCTGTGAATTTCCCCCGAGAGAGCTTATTCCGGACGTTAACCTCTTTCTCGTCAACGCCTATTTCGGCCAGCTTTTCGACAAGCTGGGCGTAGGTAATCCCGCGCCGTTTTAGCTCTGATTTCAACAGGTTAGCGGCTTTCGCTTCCCAATCGGTCTTTTCGGCCATGTATCGCTCCTAGTACAAAATGTACTGAAAACGATACTTATGCCCTTGTATGAGCCACGTCAACGTACTATATTCGTTACATAGGTAACGGAGACGATGACAAATGGCCCAGCACTTCCTTCTTTCCAAGCAAGCCCGGACGCTCTCGCTCGCCAAGGTTATTCGCATGAGCGATGCCGAGGCATACGAGGCTTTCAAGGCGATCCGCTGGGCTGAGAACAATGGCGAGGCCGTGTGCCCCCGCTGTGGTTCGGTCGAGGTCTACACCTACGCCGCGCGCAAGATTTTCAAGTGCAAGGGCTGTGAGGCCCAATTCAGCGTCACAACGGCGACGATCTTTGCCAGCCGGAAAATGAGCATCCGCAACCTGCTCGCCG
>TARA_R110000824_G_scaffold27124_3_pt1 | contig 36729 bp, 26 predicted proteins | sample TARA_R110000824 | Tara Oceans TARA_R110000824 (sample SAMEA4397747) | marine metagenome | biome: Polar Biome; feature: [MES] marine water layer (ENVO:01000295) within the mesopelagic zone...; material: water (ENVO:00002006), including particulate matter (ENVO:01000060) such as......
TGGTGTTAATTTTAATTGTTTTGGTGTTGCGTTATTATCATCGTAGAATACATTTTCAATCTTTTCTTGTAATTTAGTTTCTGCTGCAGTATATAATTTTGCGTTAACCCTTTGTACTAAATCTGTTATATTTGGTAATTTAGGTATTGGTACTCTCACACCTTCAAAACTTGTTTCTATGTTATTCGGTGTTATGTTATGCTCAACATTTATAATTAGGTAGGGGCCATTAAACATTGGTAGGTATCTTAATTGAAAATATTGTGTTGGTTGTATGGTCACATTACCTACACAACTAACTTTCGCTGTATATGACCTGCTCGCATACACATTATAAAGTGATGATGACGCCATACTTGTACCCCCACCACCACCAGAGTCTGCCATTTGTTGTAATATTTTATAACTCTCAGAGGTATTTTGGAATTGTTCTTGGTCAAGAGTTATAGATTCGAACATGTTTTGGTTTGGTATTCCAAAGTCCACTGTGAATCCCATAACTTTATTGGATAGTTTTTTATCTCCACAATCTGGTCCCGCTAGTGGGTTGTTGCTTACTAGGTTTAATGCAAATCCATCATTTTTATAACCATTATTAGGAGCTTTATTGTTCAATTGGGATGATGGTTTACCCACATATTGGCATAAGAATACGGGTGAAGAATCTAGGTAATCTACAGTCCTAAACGTACCGAACATTGCGTTACCTTGTTTCTGTGAGTTATCATTACCAACACTATAGAAGTTTATGTAAGATGGTAAAGGTATGTAGTTAAAATAATTATTTGCTAAAATGGTACTTATATAACTAGAAATACTCTGTGTTAATGTTTTATCGTTACCAGAATCAAATGGTGTGTCAAGTTTTAATATGTCCCATATATTAATAATTGCTGCGTCACCGATATCTTTATTTGCTCTATCAAAGAATAAGAATCTTTGGAATAATGTTTGGCTTTGTAGGTCTAGTCCTGAAATCCATCTATCATTAAGTGTTTTAAACTGATTATATAGGTCTAATTTTAAATCATCTCCTTCTATACTAGTTCTACTATCAGCCATATCTTCATTTATGGATTTTACAGCATCACTAATATTATTACCATTTGTTTTTACTAGTTGGTCTATATATAGGACTTCTTTTGATTGTAGGTTATCCAAGTTAGTCATAAATGTTTGTAAGTAAGTACTCGCTGGTACTAGACCAGGAGGAGGATTTCCAGTTGTACAGTAGGTCGCGTATAACCTTATAAATGGAGCAAACCCTTGTATGTTTTCGGAATTAAATGCAATTCCATTATTTTTAATTGTGCCAAAAAAGTTTAGTATTGGGTTTGCTAGTGTATTTGTTGTTAATGAAATAAATTCATTGTCTAACTGGGAGTAGTATTCTCCCACAAATAGTGCTACATCATTATATTCTTGAGACCCAACTACTGGTGGTATTGTTGTAGCGTCTAACACACCAAAATCGTATTCGTCATTTCCTGATTTAATATCTTTTAATTTCTGTATTAATGTTGCGTTATTTACTACCTCACCTAAATTTGTTGTGGTCTTGTGTATATAACTCATTTTCATATTTAAGAATTTACCCATCACTTTTCCAAATTTCTTAAGTTGTGCTTTAGCGAGTAACCCTTCTAACCTAGTTACTGATTCTGGATTTTCTACCCATTTTTTCTCAATAACAGTAATGTCTTTAATAATTTGTTTCATACTACCCCCTAAGTTTACATCCCCGTTTACACTTGAGAACTTTAAGAATTGGGACTCGAAGAAATCTAATTGTTCTTTATTAAACACACCCCTTAATTCATCTATTGTGGAATAATCTGTAGATGGACTTAGCTCCCAAGAAATTTGTTTATTTTGTGTATTATCTATCCGTTTAAAGTAATTGTTTGGTAGTGGTCTGTAACTTGCGTTATGAGCAAAATAACCGTAGTTTGACATGCCCCACAACATCCTGCACCCACCATTATTTAAAGCTGCTACTTGTGGTGAAGAATAACTATTAATATCAGTATCTATTAAAGCACCAGAAGATGGGTATAAAATATAATATGGACCTCCTACCCCACTAACACCTTGTAGACCAAGACCGGTTATATTATCGGAGTCTAATGAGACATCAAAAAACTTAAGACCACTGTTACTTGTTGTTATATTTGGATTTTGACTTATTGTTAGGGGTGCTCCTACACCAATTATATTATTTAAATTTGTTACAATGTTTGATGTTATTTGACCGGAAGCAATATAGTGTATAGCAGTTATTATCTCTTGGTACACCCCAAAATTAGTGGTAGAACCATTGTAGTTTAGAGGTGCTCCACCCGTACTATCTGTATAGGTAAATGACGCATTTATATTACCACCAATTGGGTCGTAACTCCACCCAGCACCTAATGGACCACCTAAGTTATCAAAATCGAAACCAAGTAGGTCGGTACCGTTTTCTACATTATCTTTATATCTATGCCAGATAGAACCTATTCTAAGGAGTACTGAAACTGGGACATCATGAATAGCTGGAACCTGGTTAAACATCTGAGAGATATATGAACCGAATTTGGTTTCATTTTCAGTTTCGCCTTTTAACAACACTTTTTCTCTAAATGTCGGTAATGGTAATGAGTTTAAGAATAGATACGCTGCGGATGTATATGGGTTAGACACATCAGCACTATCACCAGCCGCCCCATTAACAATTGCATTCATAAAATAAGGGGTGTTTAACATGGATGTGTATAAACTATAGTTTGGTGTTGATGTTACATTTCCATTACTCGGGTTTGTTACTGTGGTGTCATTTCTTCTTATAGCTCCTTCTGTAACTCCCAAAGGATTAGAAAAAGTATTCAGTTCAGTGTAGAACTCTTTTGTTTGTGTACTTAGTTTTTTTGGTACATCATTAAATCTGGCTAAAGTATCTATCTCAACACTAAAACAATATTTTTTATCGGTTAAATACCTAACATCATACTTATCTCTTACGTTAAATGTTTGGCCCAAATCATAGTCCAGCCCCTTGCCTATATCGTAGAACTCCCCTATTGGGGTATTGAGTCCATTGGCGTAATTGACTTTAGTCCATGGACCAAATATTGTTGGGGCTAAATCATATACTCCAGCAGCGTCTTTTAATTTTTTTAACCCTTTTACGTTTTCTGTAAACTCTTCCGGATTTACACTGTACTCTAATTCTGTGTAACTATGGTTATAGGTTTTAGTGTTGGTTTGAGGTGTTATGGTATCACTTTCTAGATATAGGTTGTACTTCTCTTTGTCATTAATCTCTAAAAAATTGTTTACGTCTGAAAAACTTTTAACCTTACCAAAAAAGTCGTTTAGCCCAAATGATTCACTAACTCTTTTGTAAAGATTTGTTCCGTCATACGTCCCTAATTCTAATATAGTGTTATCCATTTCTTGACCTACTGTGGTTCCCCTCATAAATCTTGTACTTAAACTACCAAATCTTATTGTTTCTTGGCTTCTTAATTTTATTTCCCACAATAAATTTACAAAATAACTATCATTATATGGTTCGTTTATAACATTCCAATCGTATAGGTTTATTGGGGTGAAATCTTTAACAGTTGCGTTATTTGGTGTTTGTAAGTTAAAGTCGGAAGATTTATAGACACTTGTTTTAGTGTATTCTTCAACAAAATTGACTTCTGGCCATACTTTTTTATTATCTGCTCCGGTACTTTCTATAACGTCTTTAGCTCCTGGATATTTCAAAACCGATGATGTGGTACACTCGTCTTCCTCCTCAACTACATAATATTGTGGCCACGGAAATACAGTATCACTAACTTTACTATCCTTAGATATTTTTAATCTTTGTGGGTTACTTTTCTCTTCCATAGCGTTAGTATGCACTATATCCATTAGTCTTAAGAATGTATCCGCACCAGCAAGTATAATAGCAAATATATTTCTTATGGTTGGTTTAAACCCAATTTCATCTTGTAATCTCTCATTTAATACCTTACTTACTTCTTCGGACATTAACGCGGCTTTTTTTTCGAATTCTGTTTGGTGGTTTGAATACATTTTGCCGAATGTTTCTGGTGGCCCGTCTACAACAATCCAAGGTGCTAAGTCTGCACTTAACATTGATGTGTCTGTTATTGTTAAACTATCTACTTCTTGGTCCTCTACTATGGATGGTGATGGTGAACCAGCATATCTTTTATTTAATCTAGTGGATACCCTATATTTTCCAGTATCACCAAATGTTGAATTTGTATCCGTTTCTTCTATAAACGTAGTTATTATCCCTTGTAATGAATTAGTTGCCTCATTAACTAAATTTTGTTTATATTCTACAGGGTCTTCTGTTTCTGGAATTGTATCAATACCTTTTAGTGGGTACGCGGTAACATTAATTGTTTTGCCAGTTGTACTACCCACTAATGGTACTACCGCTTGGACAGTAACTTTCTTTTTATCATCTAAATACCTATCTTTCCAACCATCTTTTTCTCTAACAGATTTATTTAAATCTTTAAGTAATGACTCATAATCTAACCTATCCGTCGTCATCTGCAAACTACTTTCACCAAATAATTTACCTAAATTATTATCTAATACTTTTAACTTTTCAATAAGGTCCACCAAAGTAATTTCAGATTCTACTGGAAAACTTTCACCAATCAAACCTTGTTGTCTATATTTTCTATACACTTCTTTCAATACTTGTTTACCTCTTGTTTCACTAACACAACCACTTGCGTCACATTTAGTTGGGTACATGTATGGTGCGGTTAAAACTTGATGCATATTTATATCTCTTAGCAGAGCCACATGATTACCAATAAAATTACAAGTGACTAGGTAATCACCACTTGCTGGGTCAAACCTAGACGAAAACTTCTGCATTGTTAGTTGGTATTTTACCGCTTTCCCGTAATACCCCTTAAGTGTTAAAAAAAATGTTGGGTAGGGTAGGTGGAAAAAAGCTGTGTAGGGCGTATTTCCTCTAGCTTGTTCAAATAAAGTTTTTCCTCTAACATCAGTAAAATTAATACTTACTTGGGGTATGTATGATGCGTTTAATTTAACATTTATAGATGTTATTCCAAATCCTTGAAAGTCTAAAGTGTTTTGTGTTGTAACCCCTATTGTGGTACCTTCACTATCTACGGTTTTAACTTGTTTATTTACATCTGGGTTAGTGAAGGCTTCTGTCCAATCTGAATTTAAGAAATCTGAGTTTTTTGGTTTTAGGAAGTTCAGTTCCCCGTCAAATATATCTACCAATATCCTATCTCCTTTATTTTGTGAACCGGAAATAACTTTACTACGAGGATAAATGGTGGCGGTAAGGTTGGCGTACATAACCATATCTTCTTGGTCTACTAACCTATCTTTTATAACACCGTTAACAACAATTTTATTTGGGTCTACCACCACAAGATTGTTACCAACAGCGTTTGTGTATATGTCGCCAGTATTTAATTTATCTGCCATAATAGAGGAAGTGTGTATCTACTTTTGATTTATATTCCTCAAGTGATGTCATTAATGGGCTTGGTATTCTTATTAGTGTTCCATCTGGAATATTCCATTCTTGACCACCGTATTGTGGGTTAGCCTGCATAATTAACCACCCATAGTATGGTGTGTCGTAATATTGTTGGGATAGTTTGTCCATCCTTGACTTACCTACTTTATACACCGTTTCTCTATCACTAGATTTTATATCCAAAGTAATGCTAGGGACCATTATATAATCCCCATTTACAACAAATTCAGTATACCTATCATAATAACTCATAATTAACTAATATATAATTGTCTTATCACCTTATGGTTAAAGGTGGTAGTTTGTGAACCAACATTTCTACTTTTTAACTCGTTTCTAACTAAATTTTGTGCTGTAGTCCCCGTATTCACCCCATAACCAACATCATATGTAGCGTTAAAAGTTTTCAAACCATTTTCCAAAATTTTATAACCACCATAAAGTGTGTTATCAAACCTACTCTTTGTAAGGCTTAAATCATACGTTAACCAAGTGGTTATTATGGTTTGTAACAAACCTTTAAATCTTCTTTCCGTTTGGTGCCTTATTCCACTCATACAGTTCTCGTCAATTTTGAGTAATTTATCATACAGCACCCCATCTCTATATTTTAAAACATCCACAAGTTGTGTTTTATATCCCCCAGTAAAATTAAAAGCCATTGTCTTATTTGTACATAATCTATTAATAAAGAATAGGTATTCTTCTCCTCCTGGATAATTTTTACTGAATGTTGGTGTTACATGTTTACTAATGTAGGTGTCTAAGACTAACGCTGTATTATTATAATCTGTGGTTAAAGTAGTTAATTCTGTGGTTCCTGTTAACTGGTAGGCTTTAACTTGACCACCTACACTGGTTAAAAATTCCCCATCGTAGCTATTTATCGTAACTAAATTTAATTTATCTACAGCGTTAACCAAATTAACTTGTTGTTGTCTAAAACTATTTGTTGTAGACATAATTATATTTGTTATATTAGTTAGTTGTTCTTCTAAAATATTTAGTAATGTCAACTTAATATATATTCTCTCTTTGTTATTGGTGTTTAGTGTATTGAATTGTGTTTGTATGGTTGTTGTCTCTGAATTAATACTGGCTTTTAAAGTGGTGTACTTAGACACAACGTCATCTATTATGAATTGGGGTATACCAACTAATTGTCCATTTACATTACCTATAGTTCCGTTTGTAAAAATTCTATCGAACATGAATTCTTCCGTAAGCCCCATACTTTGTGTTAGGAACATTTTACCCAAACTATTTTTAACGTCTAAAGCATAAGCGTTGGTGTAGCTTACAAAAGAATTTAATAAGTTTTTATATTTTATTTCGTTTGCCATAATTATTTTAATGCTCCACCTGTTAGTCCATCTATAGTATTTTTCAAACTATCATACTCGTCTATAAACTGACTATTTGCTTGAGTTATTCCGTCTAAGATTGCCCCTTGGGCATTTTCACTTTCTAGTACTAGTTTAGTATCTGTAACACTATTTTCATTATATACTTCTGTATTTGCAAAGAAATTATTAGATAGTGCGTTTTGTAGTTCTGATACCGGTTTTTCTAATCCTTGGCCACCTATATACTTAAAGTTCATAGAAACGTTAGCTATCATTGGTTGCACTCCGATTCCTTCTGGATTTAAATCAAATATAAGTGGGTCATAACTAAAACTTACGGAATCTATAGCTATTTTTGTATGATAAAAGTCACCAATCCTTAGTACACATATCGGTGGTGCTCCAAAAGCTGTGTTTTCTGCATCAATATTCTGTGACCCTGCTTCAGTTTCTGTTGGTATTGTTCTTCCTGGTCTAGTACATTGTAATAAAAATGATAGTCTATTATTTAACCCTTCTGGTGTCATAGAGTGGAATGACGGGTGAAAGTATTTTAATTGTCTTTTTAATGAATCGTAAACAAACTCTTCATTTTCTTCTAAATGTTTAAAATAATTTTCTTCTTTCATTAAATTACTTAAAAGTTTTTTAGCGTTAACATGCCCTCCCACAGCTTTCCTGAAAAACTCATTTGCTGCTGAGGTTAGTGGTGGTGTTGTGGCATTACCAACATCTTCACCCATATCAGTCTCAACAGAACCATCCTCACCCATATCAGACCCAACAGATTTATCGTCTTCATTAGTCATTGTGTTTACTGTCTTATTATCTGGTACGTCTATAGTGTTCTGTATTATTTCTAAGTCTACCGCAGATAGTAAATCACCATACTTGTCCGCTAATTCGTATATATCAAATTTTTGACACCCAACTATAAAAGATTCTAAGATTGCATCTGATGTGGTATCAGGAACTTTTGCTAGTTCTTTTGACGCAATTACATCCATTATGGAAGAATGGTCAACTACTATTTTAAAACCTAACGTACCAATTCTTTCCGTATAGTTGTAAGTGTATATTGGTTCTGGTCTTCCTAGAAAAGACACTGAATTCCATTGTGCAGAATTAGTATCACCAATTTGAATATCGTATGGTGGGAACCACATAACTCTACCTCCGTTAGGCCCTTTTTCAGATGCTGGTAATGAATCTAATTCTGGTGCCCCTCTCCACGCTAAATTTTCAATAGAAAACATATATTTTTTAACCCCTTTAGCGTCCACATTATGACCCATATTTGGAGCTATATTTAGGTCGTACGTTTTTGACAATATGGAATCTGGACTACCCCTTAAGAGTCCATCACTTTTTTGTAAATTACTAAACTTGTAGTACGGGTTATCTTTAGTCCATGTTCTACAAAACTCTGTTGGTCCAACACCTCCAAATATACCCTTATCAATAAATCTTGCTCCACTACCTTTGGATATATCTTTATTCCCATCATTAAATATTTTTGATGTCTGGTCTATAGCATGCCCTGCATGTTTTCTTTTTGCTCCACCCATTAAAGGAGCAGAATCTATTAATTTTTGTGTTTGGTCTAATATACCTCCGACTCTTTTAGGTTTGTTAAATGACCTACTATATAACATTCCTGATGGGGCATTAACTGAAGCCCAAGAAGTGCTACCGAACCAAGTAAATCCTGCCGCTAAACCACCACCATCTGTATATGCCCTACCTTCTAAACCAAAATTATATTTTTTCCATAACGCGACACCGTTAACTGTTTCTAATTCTTTAGCAACAGCACCTGGACCGTAAACTAATGATTTTGTTTTTATACCAAATTTATTTGTTGGTGTTGCATTATTTGGACTCTCTATGTTAGAAGGTTCACTGCTTTTGGAACCAACATAGTAATAGGGTGTTACGTTGGTTACTCCTGGGTCTAGTTGGACTCTACTATAGTCCGGTCTGTACTGGTTGTACACTAGATTGTCTTGGAATAAGCTTTTTTGTTGTTGAGCTCCCATATGTGATATAAAGTTATCACTTGGGTTCGGTACTGATAGGTCGTTTTGTGGTATATTATTACCGTTATTAAGATACTCACCCATCGCATCCACGGTAGCTGATATATTATCTGTTATCCCAGCGTAATTAACACCGTTTAATTGTAACTTGTTAATGTCTGGGATAAATGTTAGGTTTTGGTATTGTCCTGTTATTTCTGAGGTCCCATCATAGTTACCTGACAACCTATTTAAATAGTCTTCACCTTTAAGATATGTTAACCCAGGTGTTATGCTTATATTATTACCATTTTCATTATCGTATGTGTTAAATGTTTGGTTTTGTGAAAGATTCAATTGGAATAGTGGTAACGCGGCTATCATTAGTGCACTGTCAGACCCAATAGTTGTGTTTTCACCAGTATACAATTCATATGTTCCGTAACAAGAAAGTGTAAACCCTATTGGTTGTAACGTGTTTGGTGTTACATATTCTAAATGTGTTTCTGTAAACAACTTATTAGTATTGATGCTTAGTATATCTTTGTACCCACCCGCTGGACCATATCTATTATCTAGAAAACTAACCCCTTTCCAGTATTCACCTGAATCTTCAACTGTTTTTTGGTCTATTACCGATTGTTCAACCGTTTGACTTATTACTTCACCTCCAGGTCGTTGTACCCCAAATGGTGGTGATATAGGGTTACCATCAGCCAAATAAGAACTTTGTAAGTTTTTACCCAGTAAAAAAGTTCTTAGGGCCTCTGTGGAACCTGGTGTTGGTTTCCAAGGTCCTAGAGTTCCCGCACTTTTAATTCCTGTATTTGCACCTATAGACATATTATTTTATTTTAAACACTATTTAATTGTGAATACATATCTTGTTTATTACCTGAAGGTAACTTACTAAACGCATCCATAAAGGCTCTAGCATTAATTTTAGCGGATTCCCCTTCACCTTGTACTGTTATTGTACCACCAACTTGTAGTGTTCCACCTCCTCCTCCGCCACCTTGTGAGCCCGTTAATGCTGATTCTAAAGCGTTTATCCCTTGGCCCCCATCCATCTGTGTTCCAGTAACAATAAAATCACCAGCTTTAGTTTTTCTAATCTCACCATCAGGGGAAATAATTGCGTCATTTAGTTGGGTTGCGTCTTTGAACATGTCTTGTACAGTATTTAGGAATTCTCCACTGAAGGAGTTCAGTAAGTCCTTTTTTTGTTTTTCCTGTTCTTTTTTTAAGTCCTCTAATACAGTTTCGTCAGTCCAATTTCCTGGGTCGTCTTTTTTTGTTTTTTCTAAAGCATCAATCTTCGCTTGTCTACCTTCAAGTTCTTTCTGTTGTTTTGGTGTTATTGTGTTGTCTGTTGGTATTGTCTGAGCTAACATTTGTGAAGCTGTCATCGCATCCACATCAGTAGAACTACCACCCATCATTCTTATTTGTACCCTAGCTGCCGCTTCAATACGTGCTAAAGCTTGTTCACTTTTTTCCGCGACCGTAAGTTGTTGTTTATATATATCAGTATCTGACATACCCTCCTTTCTCAATAGTTCCATTTGTTCATCAGTCACATTAGCAACATCAACCATTTCCTCAATTCCAGGTATTTTAACTTGTGCAGTACCACCTTTACCTATTTGAGCCATTGAAGCTAGTAACTCCTTGTCTGTTTCTGACATGTCTCCAACAAATTCTAATTCTGAAAATACTGCTGCTCTTCTAGCAGATTTTACAGCTGTATCCGCTAATTCTTGATAACTCATCCCCATAGCTTCCGCTTGGTCTCTTAATTGTCTTCTTGATTCTGGTGATATAACAAATGAATTTTTTTCTTTGTCGAAGGTTACAGCTGCGGCAGCGGTCTCTACAATAGCGTCTTGTAGTCCTTCTAAGTCGTTGGTGGCCATATACATTAACTTAAATGGGTCAGCTAAGTCACCTACCGCACCACCAATTACCTGCATTCTAGCTGCAAAGTCTATCGCACCTTCAGGGTCTAAGAATTTTTCTGCCATACCGGTCACTGTAGACATTTCTAAACCAAGAGCTTGTGAACGAGCAACCATTCTAGCTAAACCCTCTACACCATTTTCAAATCCGTATGTGTTAATCAATTTTATATTACCACTAACATCAGTTAAAAATTGTTCCATAGTAACCCCCAACTCTTGTCCTGTTTGTATTACTTGGGTAAGAGCTCCGTCAGCATCATCAATACCACCAACCGCATCATCTAATGACATACCCACAGTATCAAAAGCGTCAGCAAATTTAGAAGCGTCAAAACCATCTAGGGTTTTAGTTAATAAAGCGGTTCTCTGCATAACCTCAGGTGAAATATATAGGTTTCTTCCAATCTCTTGAGTCATTTCTTTAAACACCGCTAATAACTCATTTGCCCTTAGTCCATATTCGGCTCCTTCTGTAGCAGCTTCATTAATTAACTCTATTTGGTCTATTAGTTGAGCGTTGGATAGACCTATGGATTTGGACATGTCCAGTCTTAGGGTATCTTCATAAGCTAACATGTCTAATGCTTTCCCCATGTTCTCTGCTGTGACTGCAGTACCTCTAGTTATGTCCGTTATAATCTTACTTATCTCTTGTATATCACCAACAGACATATCCGACATAGGTGTACGTTCTTTGTTAAGTTCGTCTAAGGTCTTCCATAACTCAGCATGTAAACCTGAACCACTAACACCGGTTCTTTTAGCGTCCTTACCGATATATCCCTGCAATTTTTCAACTTCTTTTTCTAATCTTGTAATTTTTTGACTGTCTGTTTCCGCAACATAAGAAGGGATTGGGGTTTCTATTCCCAATAATAAGGCTAGTTTATATGATATTGGGTTACCTTTCTTTCCATAACGTTTTATGGAATTTACTCGGTCTTTGTGAGTTGGTTCGTCTTTGGTGTTAAAAATACCTATTGGCACTCCTAATTCGGGGTGTGAGGCTAAATAAGCTTTAGCTCCAGATAAAATACGTTCAATGGATAATTGTTTTAACAAACTAATCATAATAATTCTGTTTATTATAAATAGTTAGAATGAGGATTTCCTTTTGTTATTTGCTTGTTCTATTGCTTCATTTTTCTTATTAAACTCATCCGTCAAGAAATTAACATAAAATCTCCTCTCAAATGTAGGCATAACTAGTATATCCCTCCAAGGGATATGTAGGTGCCTCATAAGGTAGTAAAACTCTTGTAATAGGGCATTCCTATATGCCGTAGAAAGGACGAAAAAACTCAATTCCAAAGGCTATTCTAGCGCCAATCTCCTGGTTGGATGGGGTTTTAACTTTAATGTTAAGGTCTAGTTCTGGTGCATTTTCTCTAACCACTTTTCTAATGGTTTGAGAATCTTTTATAGGCATAATCTGAATAGTCTGTGAGAGTGTCATTGGGTCTCTTACACCGTCTATCTCTTTTACCACCATCTCTAACTGTTTTGTTATATATGGGTTAATAGGGTGGTCTTTATAGGTCTCGTTAATTTTTTGTAAGGCTTTTTCTATTTTAGGTGAAATTAGTGTTAACTTACATTTCTTTTTTGAAACTTCTAAGTAATGGTCAAACTCACCTTTTTCATCTAATTCAACACCAACCTCTTTTGTTTTTAACACAGATAGGTCTATGGTTGTCTCGAACTCTTCCTCAGTTTTTGGGTCTTTAAGTGTTACCTTATAGTCAGAACCAAAAGCTGTGTTACGTAAGAAAATTAATATGGCTTCTTTGTCACAGTCAGCTAATTCATCTACACGTATATCTTTATCTAATATTTTTCTTTCTAATAAACTATTAACTAAATTAATACTACCAACCATAGATGGTGTAGATAATAGGTTCTCATCAGAAGCATTTAGGTAAGTGACTTTAACGCTCTTTTTACCTGATTCGTAAAAAACTCCTTGTGATGGTAAGGGTACCATATCATATGGCAATATTGTCTCTAGTGGTTGTTCTGTTTGCATATTATTAATATATTTTAATTGCTTTAATTGTAAATACTTAGATTTATGTTTTATAAGCTATTGCAATGATATTATTACAAATACTAAAGTCAAGACATAAAATAAATTAATTGCATAAAAAAAGTCTCTTACGAGACCTTAATTATTTTTATGTAAAGTATGTTAGTAAACCAAGATACACCTATCTGGTCTTAAAGTAGCTGATATATTTGCTAAACCATCATCACTGTAACTTAAATCGTTAAAGTTAACGTCAGTTAAGAAAGCTCCTTGTAATATCCATTTTTCTACTACCACCCCTGTTGGGTCTAATAGCTCTAAATCTATATTTTTCTTATATCCTGCGGCATAACCCATTCTACCTGTAACTGACTCTGAATGCATTCTTACCCACTCCATAAGTGCTTGTGCTGCTGAAGGACCGATAGGGTCTCTAAAAGTAACGTTGATTGTTCCCCATGTAAATCTACCAGCTACATATGTTGATGTGTTTAGAAACGGTACCTCTACAGAGTTTATAGTAATTTGTGGTCTAGATGTACTTTCCACGTACCATTCATTAATGCCTAAAGAAGAGTCAAATCTTAAGATAAACCTATTTTTCTTTTTAGGTTCATAAGGTACGGGCATTTTCATTAACAAGTCAGCCATTGTATTTTATTTTTTTTTAATTGTTATTTTTTTACTAATAGGAATAAAATCCTTTTATTATAAATATACGGTTATGGTAAAAAATATGTGTTTAATCTTTCTTAATTATAATTTTTCCATATCCACCTTCAGATGTGTCGTAAACAATAAAGGACATTTCTGGGAACTCGTATTGTAATTCATCTTTAATATAGTTAACCATAGCATTTATATTACCTAAATCATCATCACTAAACCCAACAGACAATTTATTATATTTAGACTTTATCATTTTATTTGCTCCATCCATAACTTTTCCAACATAACTTCTAAAAGCTAATTTTTTATTTTCTTCTGGATTCACCGCCGAACTATGTTCTATACCAAATTTATCAGCAAACTCAATAGATGATACTGGATGATATTCTATATTATCTAAATAGACTTCTAATGTCTTGTCTGGGGTTAAATACTTAGTTTCTGGGTAGGTTTGTTGTATGTTAGTTAACATATCAGATAATTCCTCTTCATTAAAAGTTCTAGATACAATTAAGTCCATACCCTTTCTTAGTGTTATTGGTTGGTGTCCTCTGGCCGTTATAATAGATACTGGGTTTGCGTATATTAAAGCTTCTTTAAACTTATCGAAGGATGGTGCAAAAGATTCCTTTTCTATTGCTTTTTTTAAATCTTTAATGAATTCCTTTTCTTCTCTAAAATTATAAAATGCGTCATCATCTAGTTTATAATTTTTATCGTTTCTAACTTTTGAGAATTCTTCTGTGGATACTTGTGTCGGAGCCCATTTACCATTTTCATATTTAACCATCCTAATTTGGGTAGGCATATTAACTATGTTGTCGTCCCAATCAAAAGAATAGGCTCTAAGTGTTTTACCCTCCTCATTATTTTGTTCTAATAGTTTAGAAAGCCATTTAACTTGTCTTTCACTAATTATTATTTTTTGTTTCATATAATATAAATACTATTTTATTTGGTTAATATATATTTTTTATTTATCTTTGTAGTAGAATTAATAATAACGATTATGTAACCCAAACACAAATTAATTCGTATATATATATAAGAGAGTATTAACCACCTAAAAAAAATAAAATTATGACACTTATAGAAACCTTAACCACTTATTTGATTTGTTCCGAAATATTAATGATGTTTTTCTTAATGATTAACTCAGAAGAAATTAGAAAGTCTTATATCTCATTTGAAGATAAACGAAATGGGGTTCCTTCTGGTGGTTGGTATACTTTTTACATTCTAACCCACATCTTAAAAGCTCCTTTATTGGCTCCTTACATTGGTATTCTAATGTTACTTAATGGTGGTAAGTTACTCCCTGACGAAAATTAGGGTATAAAAAAAGGTCCTAGTGGACCTTTTTAATTTAAATTCTTTCTATTGGTTTAATAACCTGTTTCATTTTCTTAATATCTTCCCTAATCAACCTTTCCTTTTTATCTTCTTTGGTTTCTTCTATATTATCGGAATCATTAATATGGTCGTAATGCATGTCATCTTCTAAATCGTCTATATGGTCTTCACTTCCACCATCATGTTTTAAGTCATAAAGTTCTTTGTCATCATGACCTTCGTCTCTACCATAATTCATAGCTTCATCATGACCAGAATCTTCTTTCATATCTTTAGCAGCTTTTTTCATAGACTCTTTTTTATTACCATCTTTATCCAGGTCTAGAAAATCTGGTTTAGCAGCTTCGTCCATTTCCTCCGCGTACACACCCTCCTCTAATTCTGGATAAGGCATATCGTCAGAAACTTCGTCATAACTCCTAGGAGCTCTTTGTGATGAACCAGACCCTACTAATTCAGCTGTGTAAGACATAAAATTACCTAATTTAGTGATTGAGTTTGCTAACTTTCTTCTAGTGTCACCATCCTTAATCATCTCATAAGCTTTCTTAACACCACTAATGATGTTTTCTATACCTGCTGCTGCAGAAGCTCCTGGATTATGTCCTCTCCACTCGTCTTGTGATTCTGAGATTATAGTTTCACTATAGTCCCCAAGGTTTAAATCTAAATTTTCTTTAACGATAGCTTTACGAATAAGTTTGAACGCGTCACTAATCACAGATTCTATCATAACTGGGCTGTTTACTCTTTCTAATAGTCTTTCTAACTGCTCCTCACTAATAACGACATTCTGTTTTCTTCCGTCAGTAAAAGTTTTTTTACCACTTAACTGTGACTGGATTGTTTCACTTAACGTTTTTTTATTAAATTTCATGTTCTATTTTGTTTATAAATATACTTTAAACATGAATGGGGATTTTTTTCCCATTCATATTATTATTATTCTAAATATCTTCAAATGATGCCCCTGTAGGTGTTACCAAGAACTCAACAAAAATATATTCTAATGCTCTGGTAGGTTTAATGTATATTTTACCACTCATTTCATTTCTATCTATTTCTTCTGGGTCACTTGAAAGTACTACTCTAAAATCAGTTAGTCCTCTATCTCTTCTAATAGAATCTAATATTGGATTTACTAAATCTAGGAATTGTTGTCTTACTATATCGTCATTTTGTTCAAAGATTAATCTCACTGAAACAGCTGATATTAATTTTCTTGTTTGTAGTAACAATCTTCTAACGTTAATCCTGTCTAAAGCAGATTCTTTAAGTTGTAGTGTTTTATTACCCCAAATAATTGGGCCTACATCACTAAAGGTTGCGATAGGGTTAAGTCTACCAACATATAATGTATCTCTTTCGTCTAAAGTTAACTTCTTTCTAGCTTTAATGGCGTTTACAACACCTCTAGTATAACCAGCCGAAGCAAACCATGGGAACGACACATTATCAGTTAATGCTATATTCCTCATAACCTCTGCCGTTGGTGGTATAAAGATTTGTTTATTGTTTGCCGTATCTCTTATTTGTACCCATGGATAATAGGTAGCTGTGTAGTTTGAATCTATTAGTGAGTCTTCCATCGCATCTACCGCTTCCTCAGCATTTATCATATTAGTTGCGTCAGTAGTGTTAGTAGCAAACATGTTATAATCTGGTGTCGTTGTCACATATAGTGAATCAGCTCTCTCATCCTCAATCATATCAATAGATTCGTTAACTAACCCCAAATTATCAACATAATTAATACCTGGTGTCGCAAAAACATTAATATCGACAGCTTCTGGATTACTAAATGTACTAATCCCTCTTAAATATGCGTAATAATCTGTATTTGCTTCAGTACTACTTAGTTTCTTAAATGAACCAGCTCCTACGCCAGCGAATTCTGATGTCGGACAAGTTCCGTTTAAAAAGCCTGTTAACCCCAATCTATAATCATCAGTGTTTGACCTAGTTTTTCTATAGATATCCCACCCATCAAATCCACCATGTGGTAATACCGTCCATTTACGAGCTCTTAATTTTTTATATGGGTCTGTACTTAGTGTTGGTTCTGTTCGGAATGCCGCAGCACCACACTGAAATACCGGTTTGTTATCTAATGTTGTTCCTGACCAAGCTATGTATGTCCCTACACCCCCTCTGATAACTGTTGCTCCAGAGTCCATATGGAATCCTTCTGTTATTGTTGCCCAGTCTGTACCTTCTGTTCCAGTACATATCGTTGGTGGTTGTAACGATTTATAATCAAAGAAGTCGGTGTCGTACCCTACTCCCGCTGAATTACTTATACCTAAATAAACTTTTGATAGTTTGTCTCCGCCACTTAAAACTTTGTTATTTCCAGAACCTGAACCGAATGGTGGGTCATAAACTACTTCACCTGGAGTAAAGTACTTAGTTTTATAATTTATCCAAGGATTAATTGAACAGTCGTAAGTTCTAAATCTATACCCTTCAAAACCACAAGGTAATGAACCTTTGTACGTACCATCTAATACACCGTCACCTAAAAATAACATAATATATTTAGACTTTAACTCAAACTCACCAGTAGAAGTACCAACTTTTCTAGCCACGAAAGAAACTTTCGTTGGGTCCATACTACATCTAGTAAATTTCTCTAACACATTAGGTGCTGAATCACTATCATAGAAATCTCTAACTAAAATATCGAACTCTCCTCGTTCAAAAGATAGGTTAGCGAATGATATTTTTATTTCTCTGTTTGCTGAAGTTCCGTCTGATATTGAGACACATTTAAATAACCTGAACACGTCAGTACCTTGTAATTCCGATACAATCCATGGTGTTTCTGGTGTTCTCCATTCATTCATCTTCCAAGCAATTGTATTTGTGTTTGTCGCTGCTCTTGCTGATGGTAAATATTGTAAACAACATTGTAACCCTCTAACCTTACCTTTATTCCATAATTCTTTTAATAATACCGGATAAGTTTCTTCAATAAACAATGGGACATCCTCCTTCTTTTTATCAAAAGGACTAACCCCAAATACCTTAGATATGTAATCTTTAGAGGTGTTAGACATAGATGTTTTAAATGTATATATATTTCCAGCCGCTGTTGTTGCACTAATTCCAAATGGTTTAAATGGGTCTTCTAATACATCCCCATAAGTTCCTGAACAATCAAAAGTAGTTGTGTTAGCAGTAAGTTCATAAACTGGACCTCCTGATGCTGTAGTACTCACACCTCTAGACCTCAGTGTAGCCACAACAACCCCGTCATATTCGGTGTAAGCTGGAACATCACTATATAGTTCTACATTTACAACACATGTCGATGAATAAACTACTGTTCCTGATAATGCTCCTGCTGTAGAGTCTGTAGTTCCAGTCCCTCCAGAGTAAGTAGTTCCTCCGGTATAAAGGTTTTGTGAATCTCCAGATAGTCCTCCGTGATACAGTTGATATGACATACCACTATAGGTTCCTCCACTGCAACAATCACTATTTGAATAATTAAATAATCCGTAGTACCAAGCATCATTTTTATATGATGTGTAATCTGTACAGTCAGTACTCAATCTATTTGTCAGTACTTGTGTTGTATAACCACTAGTATTTCCAGTCGCTATTGTGGTTGCTGACGATGTCATACAACCGTATTGGTATATACCTCCATTGTATGCCCAACAAGTTCCTGTAGTCGCAGAACAAACACTATTATAAAGGTGTGCTGAATTTGTTACAGTGGCTGTTATCCATGTAATTAAGTCTGCGTTAAGTGTTGGTAATGTAGAGCCGTTATTTAATGTAATCGTAGATGTGGCGAAACTAGTATCTATTATAGGTAAAGTTTGTATTGTTGATAATGTAACGTCAGTATAAACATCTGACCCTAAAGCTGTACCACTACTACCAGTAATTGGTACAAATATGGTAAAGAAAGCCGAATAAGGGGTAACCGTACCTCCAGTATTCCCAACAGTCCCACCAGTAGTCACACTAAACTGAGAAGAATCTAAACTACCTAAAGTTTTTATAGACCATGATGGACCTGCATCAAAACCACTAAGACCTAACACTCTTGTTACAAATAGTTGGTTTGATTGACTTAGGTATGATTTTGATATGTACCCCAATTCATATTTAGGTATTTGTGAACCTACGTATTTTGTTGGTGATGTACCACCAAAACGTGTTATGAAATCATCGTATGATTGTATGAAAATTGGTTCAAAGGCTGGACCTTTTAATGCCTCACCTACCAACCCTAATGTTGTAACCCCAACACTTTGTGCTACAAATGTTAAATCTTTCTCTGATGTATATACACCAGGAGAAACAAATACTTTATTACCGTCTGCCATGTTTATTATTTTTTAAAGTTATTATTATTCTGTATTTTATTAATAAATACCTAATCTAACCCCAAAAGTTTTGGTAATTGGGAGTATAAATGCATTGGGTAGGAAAAAATTCATACTATTTTCACCTTTTCTAATAATTATAGTAAAACACCCCCTATATGAAGGCAAACAATAAAAAAGAAAAAGAGATAAAAAACATTAAGATTAGTGTGGAGTCTCATCGGTTACTTAAAAAGTACTGTGGAAAACATGGACTTAAAATGTTTGCTTTTGTAGAACTTTTAATAAAAGAGAAATGTAAACCCACCAAAGAAATCTATTTTGAGTAGTCTACCTTACTAGTGTTTCTGTTATTATAACGTAGGAAGAGGCTGTTGTGGTGGTTTTAACTATAGTAGTGTTTACTGTGTCTCCCGGATTAACCATTACAGGTTCGGTTAGTATAATATTATTAATTCTGAACTCTACTGTCTTAACATTTTCTATCCTAGCTATATTAATATTAGTCTTATAATTATATGTTTTTGTTGTTGCTGTAGTAACCGAATCAAAATTAATTTTATGGTTAACTTTACTAGGGTCTTTTTTTCGAGTATTTATTTTTTCACCACCCATTAAAACTATACTTCTACTAACAGCCGGTGTTACCTCAAACTCATCCTCATCAATTAAAAACCCTTGTAGTTGGAATTGGTAGTTTTGTTGGTAGTACCTTCTTTCTTCTGTGTCTATAACCGACTCGTCCCCTATGGTCTCCATAACTATTGGGACGTAGTGTCCTTTTACATATGTGTACGCTTGTCTAGATGTAAATTTTTGTAACACAACTTTATTAAATTGGTTTAGTTCTCTCATTCTATTACAAACTATTTTAACGTCGTAGGTAACATCTACTGGTACCGGTTGTGGGATAGTGTATATGTCGTACCCTTTCCTGTTACCGTCCCAAGTTGGTACTTTCGCGTAATGTACTTGTTTTCTATTAGGTATGGTATATTGTAGTGATGGGTTAGTACCGTATTGTACGTCTGGTTTTCTAACCACAACTATAAATGGTAATGAAACATTTTTATCTTTAGTAGAGAACGACCATGTTTGTGCAAACTCCCCCCACCTTTGTAATGTTAGGATTCTATCTATTACTGGTATTTTTTTACCACTCACTGTTGTTGGGATGTCGTCTATAACAAAATCTAACATTCCCCTATCTAAATCTGCGTGTAAAACAGATTTGGGTAAAAAAGTCCCATCTTCAGTAATTAAATCGGTCAGTTCTTTTCTTCTGATAGGTGTGCTTATACCATCATACCCATAAGGGTAATGCCCTTGTACTTGTCCGGGTGTTATATTTATATTCTTTTTAATTGGTAATGCCATATTATATTCCGTCAAATTCATTCTCACTCACAAATGAACATTTTATTGTTCTGTAGAAAGCTTTATACCCACCTATTGTGTGTATGTTATCAGAAGTAACCCTACCATCATCAACCACAACATAATACCTCATAGTTTCTTCTGTCTCATTATACCCAATATAATCCCCGTAATTTATATCCACATCTAATTCCCCCAAATGTTTCATATAAACACTAAAAGTTAAATTCCCTGGTTCCATTTGATTTACGAGTCCAGAAGCATAGCTTTTATTTTGTGCTTCTGCTATATCAACGTAACCTTTAATTTCCACTGGTGCTTTATATCTAATTTCTTCTTTACCCGCTTCACCATAAACATCATCAACATCACTAAGTTTTTTATCCACCCTAAATAACACCAAAGTAAAATGCATGTCACCATGTAACCACTCCATTCCAATACTTTGCTCTAAAGCAAAATCTTCTGAACCGAAAAATTTAGATATTCTTGTTATAGGTACTTTTTTATTACTCATATCGCATAACTCTTTATTATAAATACATTTTGACTTCCTTTTCTCTTTTTATTATATTTTAGATTATGGATATAGAATTACCAGAAATTATAGCTAAAGATAGATTACTGTCTTATGTTGGTGCTAATAACTATATTATTGGTTTAAGGGAGTCAGTTAAATCTGGTAAAATAAATATTCTCACCTTAGAACAATCTGAATATATTATAGATAATTTTAATTCTATACCAAAAATTGTGCGTAGATGGGTTGATGTAGATGAACCTTATTCTAATGAACTGCTGGCCACTAAATTTTTATCAAAAGCTCCTTCTAGTATCTGGGTTGAGAAGTTATTGTTGTTGGGTGATGAAAAATACCATGTTTGGGGTAAGATTCTAAAGAATAGTGCTTTAACGTCATTTTGGGTTCCCAGGACCCAACTAATTTCACAAGTTAAAAAAGATGTTATTGTGGATTTTAGTGAATTTTCACACCGACCTCCTTTTGAGCATCAAAAAGAAGCTGTAACAAAACTAGTATCCAATAAAAAATATATTTTGGCGGATGATATGGGTCTTGGTAAAACCAGTTCTGCAATTATGGCGACAATTAACCTAAAATTAAAAAAGGTTTTAATTATATGTCCCGCGTCTTTAAAGGTTAACTGGAAGAGAGAAATAGAAAATTATAGTGATGACCCAGTAGGTATTGTAGAGGGTAAAAAATGGGAAGATGGCAAATATGTTATTATAAATTACGATATTTTAAAAAATTTTCATTCATTACCTAAGGATTCGGACAAAAAAACTAAACTACTAGATTCTAAATTCGATTTGGTTATAATAGATGAAGCTCATTATGTTTCTAATGGTAAAGCACAAAGAACTAAATTAGTTAATAATCTCACTAATAAAATAAGTAGATTGTGGTTATTGTCTGGTACACCAATGACCTCTAGACCCATGAATTACTATAATTTATTAAAACTGGTTGGTTCCAGGGTTGCTAATAACTGGATTAGTTATGTTAGACGATATTGTGACGGTAAACAAATTTTTAGGGGTTATAGGAAAATTTGGTTAACTTTTGGTGCCACTAACCTTGAGGAGTTACGTGATAAAACTAACGACAAAGTTTTACGTAGATTAAAGGAGGATGTTTTAGATTTGCCGGATAAGATAATAACCCCCATATATATGGAGTTAAAATCAAAAGAATATGAAGAGGAAGTTGGTGAATATAAGGATTGGAGACGGGAGAATAAGAATAAGGGTTTGTCTATACAATTATCTAAATTAATGAAGGTTAGACAAATAATAGCTTTGGCTAAGGTTAGTGAGACATCACAACTTATAGAACAGTGTTTACAACAGGATAAAAAAGTTATTGTATTCACAAATTTTACGGAACCACTAATGCAGTTACACGAAAAATATAAAAATGAGTCGGTAATACTTAACGGTTCTATGAAAAAAGAAGATAGACAAGAGAGTGTAGATAGATTCCAAAACGATGAAAAAATAAAACTATTTATAGGTAATGTAAAAGCTGCGGGGGTCGGGATTACATTAACCTCAGCTGAAGTGGTAATATTTAACGATTTGTCATTTGTTCCTTCAGATATGTCACAGTGTGAGGACCGTGCATTTAGAATAGGTCAAGATAAAAAAGTGTCTTGTTTGTACCCCATATATCAAAATACTCTAGAGTATAAAATATACAACATTGTTAAAAATAAAAAATCTGTTATAGATACTGTAATGGGTGATAATATAGGTGATGAAGATATTATGTCTGAAATTGTAAGTATGTTGTAGAAATGGGTTATTCGGTATATTTATAATAAAAACAAATATCATGGGTAAAAAAGAACTAACAAAAAAACAACTTAAAAAAAGTCTTAAAAATATAACCGAGGGTTCTATTCAAATGAAGGACCATTTAAAAACGGCATATAACGCAATAAAAAAGTTAGATAAAATATCGGTAGGCCAAAAAATTAAAAATAACAAAGGTGATAATGTAACTGTAACCCCAAAAGATAACGATAAAATTCTTGCAGCAATGAGAAAAGTAGAGGATATATATAGAGATATTATTGGTGGTGAGATAAAAGATAAGGAGGATAATGATGAAAAAGAAAAATCTACAGAGGTAACAGCTAAAAATGAAAAATCTGAAGGTCATGGAAAAATGCCCTTTGAGGTTGTTGGTGAAAACACCGTTAAGATATCCCAAAAGAAATTAAATTCTATTATAAAAAGAGTAATTATAGAAAGAAAGAAACAACTTAATGAACAACAATGGCCACCTAAACCTACATATGAACAATCCCAAGATTTAAAACAAATAAAAGCATGTGTAAACACTATAGTAGGATATCAATATAATAGAGAAGGTCACTCTCCTTATATAGGGGGTACTTTCATGACTGAATTTATGTGGCATCTTCAAAAGAGTTTTGACAAAGACGCAGAAAATGCAAAAGAGATTGAGTATAAAATTAAAAAATGTTTTAGAAATACAGTATTTTGGGATGAGTACGGAAAATCATTAAGATTCCTTGGGGATGACAGGAAGTTCAGACAAGAAATGAAGAGATTAGAAAGAGGTCATATAGAAGGGGACGTACAGTAGATGTTAACTCTAAATTAAACGATATTAACAAAGGCCCTTTTAGGGCCTTTTTTAATGCCAACTTCCAAGTATTTATATAAAAAGGATATATTATGCCAGTAACAATTGACCCAGCAAAAAGAGAAAAGTTATTTACCCAAGTAAAACATTTATTAGGTGCTCCCTTAAGAGGGGTTGAACTTGAAGACGAAATGTTAGATACGGCTATAGAATTGGCTGTTCTTGATTATGGTCAATATGTTCAGGATTGGTTAATAGAAAACCAGTGGTCTGCTTTATATGGTCAAGACCTAGATGTTATTTCCTTAACTAACGCTTTTTTAACTAGGGATTTAAGTTTTGAGACCTCCTTTACTTACGCCTATTCCAAGATAGTAGGACTACAAGCTGGTGGAGGTTATGAGTTAAAACGAGACTTTGTAGATTTAGCTACAAACCAACAAATATACACAATACCAGCTGGAAGAGAAATAAATGAGGTTTTATGGTATACAAGAGCGGAACTAAATGAAGCCTTTATCGACCCATTTTTAGGTGGTTTCGGTGGTCTAGGTGGTAACTTGGGTATGGGTGGTGCTCAAATGGGGATGCAAGGTTCTTACTTTATGATGCCAGCTTTTGACATATTACTAAGAATGCAGGATAGAAATTTAAAAAATAGGATGATTGGTGGTGACATGACTTATCGGATTACTGCTGGAGCTGGTGGCATTCATGGAGAAAAATTCTTACACCTTTACAATGTTCCTGGTGGAAGATTTGATTTTGGTAATATTATGACCAACCAACACAGAGTTTGGTATTGGTATTATGATTCCGGTCCTGAGACTAGGAACGAATGTTTGTTAGCTAATAAAGATATTGTTCTTTTACCCAGTGATGTGACATTAGATGAAATGTCTTATGGTGACCTTAATTCCCCAGCACAATCGTGGGTTAGAAAATACTTTTTTGCTAAAGCGAAGGAGATGTTGGGTCGTGTTCGTGGTAAATTTTCCGGAGCTTTAAAGACCCCGGGAGCTGAATTAACTCTTGAGTATGATGCTTTATTGTCAGAGTCAAAAGATGAGGTAGCTAAATTGGTTGAGGAACTTACATTAAGGTTAGAGAGATTAAGAAACGATAAAATGTTAGAACGAAAAGCTTTGGAAGCTGAGAATTTAAATAAGTCTCTAGGTTTTAGACCTATGAACCCTGGTATAATTTATACAATATAAAATGGCTTTTTTTACTAAGGTTGATTATAATAGACAGTTAAGACAAAGTGGTGGTACAGCTACTTTTTCTGGTAGTACACATATGACAAATGACTTGTCTTTCGTTGGTCACTTATCCGGTTATGTAGCTGATTGGCAAAGTACTTTAGTTACTGGTTCTGGGTTTCCATGTTCTACTGGTAATACTTTTATGGTTGGTCCTCATTATGCTACATCAGCATCTTGTAATGTTAACATAACCTCATTTTCGGGTGTAAGTGGTACAACAGCTGTACTATCTATTGGACAAGTCCCTATTGACCCAATAAGTGGTGGTTCTGTAAGTCCAGGTATTAGTGCTAGTACTTTACAAATTAAAAACACTGGCCTTATGGATGCTGTTGGTAGTTATAGTGATTTGTCTATTGATACGTCTGGTAATGTTGTTAAGGGTGGTAGTTCATCTTTGAGATACAAAACTAACTTGGTCCCTGTGGAGTCCGGTAGATATATGGGATTACTTAAGTTGAGTGCATATAATTTTAATTACAAATCAAGTGGTATACCTAGTTTTGGTCTTATAGCTGAAGAATTACACTCTCTTGGTTATGGTGAATTAGTGATGTATGATGAAAATAGGAGACCAGATAACATACATTATAAATTGTTGGCGGTAGCTCTTTTACAACTCATAAAAGATATAAGAAAAGATATGTATAGTGGAGATGTTGGTCCCTCTGCACCAGAAAAAAATAACGTAACTAAGGTGGTTAAAGAAGATTATACGACTAATGGTGAATACCTAATAGTAGTCACGGATGACTCAACCATAACTTTAAACTCTGATGTTGATACTAGGGTAAAGATAAAATCCTTATCTACCACTATTGTAGTTCCTAATATTGGCCTTATCGACAATAAATGGGAAACTGTAGAATTAGATAATGATAGTTCTGTAGAATTTGTGTTTGTATCTGACTTAAACTACTGGGTAATTGTTAGTTCAGACGGAATTAAGGATTCCTAATTCTTCCATAAAATAATTTTCACTTAATTTTATTTTTTCCCAAAAAACTTTTTCTTCTACTGATAGTTCAAGAATATTTTCTAAAGTATCTTGGTCGGCTTCTTTTCTAGGTATGCCGTTTATTAATACACATTGTGATTTTGTAAAATACTCCCTATCTTCTGGTTTGGTTTTTAGTAAACCTTCCCTAACTTCTGGTTTAAAACAAACTAACAAGGGTTCTACACGTTTATTATATATAGAAACGTATCTAGGGACATTGTACTCACCTTTTTTATCTGAAGTCAAATCAACCTCCTCAATCTGATAACAGTTAAGTTGTATGGTGTCTTCTTGTCCAACCTTCTTTTTTCTTTGTACGTCTCCATGTGACTTAGCTTTACCATTATTTACGTAGTGTATTGTATCACCTAAAGATACTGGTATATTATTATTTATAACTAACTCCATGTGTGCTTGTCTAGCCATCAAAGCCCCTGACTTACTTCTTTGTCCACACCTTTTTTTATAAGACTCAATACTTTGTTTTATTCTTGCTTTATTAGCTATTTGACTTAAAGGTATTTCTCTACTATATATCTCGTCTAAATATTCATAATAGTACTCAACAAACTCAGCGCCTTTACCATCCAACAATAACCTTAATCCCTTATCTATAAAAATTTCCATATAACCTTGTATTTTTTTAGACTTTATCGAGTTTCCTGTTAATTTTACCTGATGGTCTGAGGTTAATAAAGCGTAATTTTTTCTAGCAACATTAATACATGAAGGCCATTGTCCGTCGGTATCTAGACCCATCTCTCCCCTCATAAACAAATCATTATATTCCGCTACATCAGACTCACTACCTTTATATAATTTATCTTTAGACACTAACCCATTATTACCTAAACCCACATACTCCCTACCTTCCACATCAGCAGGACAAGAAAAGTTTACCCCATCTGTATCCATAACAAGTGGGTCATAACCTTTATTCATAAAAAACCTAACCATTTGTCTAAGGTATTGTCTTGCGGTACACGTAATCTTCTCACCCATATCCATATCACCCCAAGGAAATACGTGTGGAGCCGATAATGAACCAAACATAGAATTTATAAAAATTTTGATGGGTAGCTGTTTTCTACCGAATGACTCTGACTTTTTTTTATCTTTAGTGTAATACTCTGAAGCTAAATTTTTATACATAATCCTTGTATCTCTAAAATATTTTAACATACCCTTCATCGCCTCACTTATATCACATTTAGGGAAAACGTCGTGAACTAATTGAATAGATGGGTATAGTGAACTAAAATCTAATTTTAATACGTTTGTCGAGTATCCGGTTTTAACTAATCTAGACAGCCCACCAACAAAAGGTCTTTTAGATTCCTTTGCTGGTATCGCTAACCCGGTATGGTAAGACCAAGCCAACATCAACATTTTCCATAAAGTTGCTGTACCCATTGTTGAAACCCTTTCATATGTGGTAGGTACCATCCCTGCTAATAGAAATGAAGCTTGGTTAAATTGTTCGTCCACCACCATAGTTTCCCAAAGGTCATCTATTAAGTATTGTTCTACAATATACTCACCAGAAACTTTTTTATACACCTCTGGAAATTTTATATCTAAGTCTTTTAGTTTATTGTCGTCTGTTGGTTTGTACACCCCATTATCAATATTTAGATAAAATTCTTTATTCTCTTTGTATGTAGAGGCAATTTTATTTCCTGGAACATACACACGGTTAGGTTTTTCAGCTTTTGCAAACTGAGTTATGTACTTCAAACCCCAACTTTTTATTTCTGAATTAATAGTTTGTGTCCTTCTAACAGAATGGGCTATATCAATAGAATTGGTTCCCCATATTTGGACCTGACTATACTTTTCCATTTCTGCACCTAACTTAAGTACCCCTTCTTTTATCTTATACCCTTCGTTTGGGTTTAGTGTTTTAAACCTTGTTTTGTCCATGCCCAGTATGTCAGCTCTTGTAAATAACCAGTTCCAATCAAAGTTAGATGAGTTGTATCCCCCTACCATGGTTGGTTGTACCCTCTTTACCTCATCAAAAAATTCATATATTGCCTCTCTTTCAGATTCGTCATTATCAGGTATTTCTATAACTCGTTCATACCCCCTATTGTCTTTCATACCAATCATAAAAATTCTACCTTCCTCTGGAGCTAAAGAGGTGGTCTCCAAGTCAAAAACAAACCTATGAACTTCATCATAGTCTTCGAACCCCTTAAACAATCTCTTTTTTTTCTGTATTAAATATTGTTCTACTGGTGATAATATTTGTATAGAATCCCTATTATTTTCACCCCAAGGGTGTAAACCACCTTGTGTAAAAAAACTAACTAGGTCTCTATATGTTTTTGTTGTTTTAACTAGATAACACAAACCATTTTTTAGTCTGTCATTATCACCATCAAGTAAACGCTCAATCATAATGCCGTATTTTGATATTGCCTCTTTTTGTAGAGCTTTACTTCCTTTATAAAAATTTTTGTCTTTAAGGTCCCCAACCCAACAAAAAGGAATGAAAGTATCACTCTTGATTGACTTTCCTTTTACTGGGTCTTCTATGATTTTATAGATTTTACTTGTTCGCCATCCATATTCTACAGCTACAATGTATTTTTCAGGGTCATTTCCATGTAGGAATTGTTGAATTTCTTCGGGGGTAGGTTTGTTCATTATATATTTTTTTCGTTTGTAATATTGTCTTCATACATATGTACGAATTTTACTTAACATTCATAAAAAATATAACAAACTTTTTACCTATAATCAACTTATGTTAACACGGGGATTTCACAAAAGAGTCAGAAATTGTTATAAATAAATCTTCTCTTATTGGGACTATTAATTCTGTGTTATCTGAATGGAAATATATTATAAATTGTCCTTCGTACCTACCTACTTTATTAACATTGTTTTTAGACCATTTATAATATATGTAATATTCGGTAGGAGCGTTTGGTGTTGTTGGTACTTTCGACACTATGTGAGCCTTTTTATTAGCAACCTTCAATATTCCGGTGTCCACACTTTTCATTGAGAAGTATATTGTGGAATTCTCTAACTTGTTATGAAAGTTATTAAAGTCGTTTCTTCCGTCTAATACTAATTGCATCTTTAGTATTGGGTCTGTTGAGTCTTTTCTTATAAAAAATTCCATTATTTAATTGTTTATTATAAATATCTTGTTTAACAAGAACTATCACATGCGTTTGGGCAACACGATAACCAAGCTGTATTTGTGTCTGGTGCACCATAAGTTGCAAAGTCGGAACATTCGAAATACCCACCAACATTCATTACACCACATAAGTAACAACAACCATTATAGATGACGTTATCATTTTCTTGGTAGTTTGTGAAAGTATTGTTGTAGTCACCTCCTGTCCAACCATATGGACTAGTGTTTAGTTGGGATGGGTTGTATATACCGTTTATGTTGTTAGTTGCACATATGTCACAACTACTTAAACAACAACTGTAATCGTTCCCACCCAAAACGTTAGAACAGTCGGATGTTGCTATCGGGTTAAATCCGAAAGAGCTTGGGTCTGTACACCCTGAAAGACCAACACATGAACCATCATCACAATTAGCACTAGGGTTATAATTTATTGCTGTTGGATTTGTACATCCTGATACTGTGTAACATACAAAATCCCCTTGGTGGGTTGCTAATGGGTTGTAGTTACATGCGAATGGGTCCATACACCCGTAAATTACATATAGACAACAACTATAGTTAGTGCCCCCGCTTAAACCATTACAATCACAAGTAGCACTAGAATTATAATTTTCTGCGGTATGGTCAGTACATCCAGATACACAAGCAGTTGGTGTATAGGTACAACATTCATAGTCTGGACCACCAACAACACCGTTACAGTCACACGTCGCTTCATTGTTATAATTACTTGCCATCATGTCAGTACAACCTGAATAACATGAACTAGTATATTCACAACAGTGGTTACTACCTCCACCCATAATACCCCAACAATCACATGTTGCGGCACCATTATAGTTAGACGCTGTTATATCAGTACAACCAGGTACACAAGGTGGGTCAAAAACACAACAACTAATATCATAACCACCATTGTTATAATTCACACCACTACAATCACAATATGGCCAAGTCTCAACACCATCATCTCCTATAGTGCCCGCATAATTAACAGCGGTGTAAGCCATACAACCACCAGGACAAATGGCGTTACATCCTGGACCCAAATACTCAGTACATAAACAACAATTTTCAAAAGCTGTACCTACTGAAAGTTCATCCCATGGACCAACCCAAGCAAAGTCACCTGAATTATTCCATGGTAATGTTCCTCCTGAACTATTTGAATAGTACCCCCCACTACTTGACGTCATATTTACAATGTTAGTAGACGTTGTTGCGGTTACCCCTAAATAAGTAAAACACGCCCAACTACCCCATAGGTCTGGGTTAGAAATTTTAGTTAAATATAGCCCCCCTAAAGAAGTCCCTATTGTTGGTTGTCCTACTGAGTCCCAGAATAAGCTACTGTTATTAGTATTACAAGGCTCAAACTCATTGTACCCTGGTAAAGTATCGTCAAGAAATACAATTTCGGTGGCTCCTGAAAATATTTGCTCTAATGTTCCTCCAGAGCTTTGGCCTTCAGTCTCATTCCACTGCACAGAGCTACAGTAACTCCACATATGTAAATAACAGTTTTGTTCTTCTGTTGGTGGGTACCACCATGTTGTTGGTAGGTCACAATCTCTACAACCCCCCGGACAATTCTTGCATTCCTCACAATCAATTAGGGAATACCTTTCTTTATTTATTAAAAAATTATGATATATCTCATCAGCTGTTAGAGGTTTAATATAATACATCATTTGTGATATTCCACCTATAAATGAGCCAGCAAAAAATTGTGATATTAGGTCGTTAGCCTGTAGTACTGGTTTTTTGTTTTCCCTATATCCCCACGCTCCACCACCCCAAGACATATTATACGACACACCAAATTGGCTTTCTGGTGTTTGGTTTGTATGCCTAGGTATTATCTCTTCGTAGTCATTAACGGTATGTACAACCCTACCATTTACATAGAATTTAAGTGTACCCATTCTAAAGTCTTTATCTGTAAACCAATGATATGTGGTATTTGCTGAACAATATAGATTAAGTTTTCCTGGGATAAATGTGTCGCATGGGTCTTCAGGTGAATATGTGTAAGGTAAGTTATTAGAGGAAGTAGAGTTGGTCATCATTAAGTCATTAATACCACCCATATTTAATAAATCACAATCTTCTAAATATATGTTTCTATCAAATACAACATCTACTTGTATCCAAGTATTTGCACAATTACCACTTTTACTAATAAAAGGACAAATTGGCTCGGAATAAGATTCCTCTAGACCCCAACCACAGGTCCATTGGGAGTTAGGTGTACATTCCCCTCCTGTATCAACACAATCACCTGTATACCTTAAGGTTCTATAACCAATCCTCATATCGTCAGTTATTCTAAACCCTAAAACATTACTATAAACATCTGTGGTTTGACCTTCTCTTAATCCTTTAAAAAAGAAAAATCCTGAATTATCTGTTACCCCATTGATTACACTACTGGCGTTTTTCCAGCTATAATTCATTAAGTGTGGGGGTAATGTATTGCCCATACTGTTAGGTGGGGTATTACTACATAATGTTGTTGAACTTACCCCATTATACCCACTAGCGTTATAACAGTTCTCCACTTGGTTCCCAGTAGACACCAGTGTATCTACAATAGTATTGAGTTTTAAATAGCTGCTAAATGACCACCCTTTATTTGGTCTGGTGGGCAATACCTCGTAATTATAACCGTGTAGTTTATAAAACCCTTGGTAAAACCCACCTTTTAGTTCTTGGTAGTATCCAGAACTATCGGAAGCATTCATAATTGATGTGTCAGTAAAATAGGGGGTCCCTGCTAAGGGCAGACCATATCCTTTAACCTGACTCATTTTAAACCTTTTATCAAAATGTAATTTGTTAAATGTGGATGCTATAGGCATTTGTTTGTAAATCTCTACACAATCAGATGGTGGTGTAAGTTGTATGTTGGATATATTAACATCATTATATAACCCATTACTTCTAGCTGTCTCTGCTATTATTAAATTACATTTTTTATCCACAGTTATGCCACTACAATCACATACTGTTTTTGCGTTTAACCAAATAAATTTACTTAATATCGTAAAAGGTTCTGATGTTTGTGGTGTTGCTGACAATACTGGATATTGAGTCAAGCATGTTGTTATTGGTTTGGATGAACTGGCTGAATCATTTAAGTCTATTAGTACTGGTAATACCGTGGTATCGCCTAAACCTATAATGTTATTTGACCAGACTACTTCCGTATTAAAATCCTTTTCGTCAGACACTAAAAAGAAGTCATAATAGGAGCTATAGTTTAATTTAGCGTCAATCCTATTGAAATTATAATTGTTTAAATTTTGTGTTCCCATTATTAATAAATATAAATGTAATACTATTTAATTCTTATCGATATTTATAATAAAAGTGAAATGAAAAGAATAGAGGCTATATCACATGTAATTACTAAATTAAACCTTTTAAAAGAAGGTTTAAATGGGGGTAATTCTATACCACCCACAGAATTTATGAAATTGTCTGAAGTATTTAAATTTGGTATCCTTCCAGTTAAAGATAGATTTACAGCTACAATCCTAGATGAGGCCTCTAAAACTACAGACGATGAAGAACATTTAGATATGATAGATAGTATGGTAGGTGGTATAGTTGCTGGAGAAATAGATGAAGAAGATGACGAAGAAAAAGAGGCTATCGGTAATAAACCAGAAGAAGAGGAACTTGATGAGTTAGTGGATTATGATGGTTCCGTTATGAGTAGTAAGATTCCTATGGGTACTGAAACCAACCAAACTATTGGAACCACTAAGACTACTGACGATATTACCAGAGCGACATCACAGTATGGTGTTTGGTCTAACGGGGGCAATTTTTTCAAAAGGTATTATGGTGAGTCTGTAGAAGAAGTTAGTGAAATAGATAAGACTGGTGTTTTAGGTGTTGACGAAACAGACCAATTGGATTTTGATGGTGCTGTGGAATACTATGAAGATGAGTTATCGATACCTAAAGATGAGGCTGTAGAAAGGGTGGAGAAAGAACGTGGACCTGAAAATTTAGAAAAAAATAAATCTGACGGTTCTTTCACTAGACATAGATTAACCGAAAAGGAACGTTTGGTAAAAATTGCTGAGGATAAAGCTAAAGATATGTTAGAAGTGTTGTTGTCAGATAAAGATGACCCAAAGGAACTATCTTCTTCTGATAATTTATTAAAAAGTAAAATTAACTCTTTAATTAAATTGTCTAAAGCTAATGGTGTTAGTCTTGAGGACCTGAGAGATATGTTTCCAAATAGTTATGAATAGTGATTTAAAACATGATAAGTATGTTTTGCCTGATGAATTAGTGGGCACCCTTACAAGTAATCTAGATAATATGGAATCTAGTGATAAGGGTTATGGTAGGGTTAAAAACTTGTTAGATGACGGACATTTAAAATATAGTCAAGCTAAGAAGTTTAAACATGAACTAGAGAATGAACTAGAAGGTAGTGATTATGAAAATGTTTGTGGTGATGATATGTTATCATTTATAAATAATTGTTTGGACACTAGGAGAGATGGGGTTAAGTCTGGCAAAAAATCTAGGATGAATGCTGGTATGGAAAACCAATTTTTAAAGACACACACAAAAGATAAAAGCAGTAACCCTACAAAGGTAAGAAAAATAAAAGTCGCGACAAAAAGTGACGACATAAACAATAACAGAGCTATTTATGAAGAAATAAATAGAATAAAACAACTTTTAAAATAAAAAATTATGGCAGATTTTAATCAAAAACAACCAGGTGAAGCGTTAACTAATTCTTCGGACAAATTTAGAAAACAAATGATAGTTAAAAATGTTTACCCAACTACCGACACTGAAGGTTACAGTCCTAGTCACCCAAACGCTTTATCAGATGGTGATGATAAAGGTAAGGGTAATGCTATATACCTTGGGGTGTATGGTAATGATATTGGGACCCGTACTGATATTATGGGTAATGGTGAAGCTAACACTGGTAGGATGAATAACTTAAAGACTAATCTATATGGCCAACATAATGAGTACGGTGCTGGAAATATAGATGCTGGTGAAGGTTACGCTCCACAACAATAAATTACATGAAATTATTCAAAACCTTAATAACACTTTTAACTGAGGGTGTTAGTAATAGCGTAATAAAGGATGCTATTATTAACAAACACACTTGTGACTTGAGGTATTTGGATGATGAAAAATTACCTGGGGGAGGACAACCTCGTATAATAGAGCCTGTAGCGTATGGTTATTCACTAAAAAATAACCCTGTAATAAGAGCGTACCAAACTTCAGGACCTTCACTAAAGGTTAGTAAAGATGGCATTCCTTTACCAGCATGGCGATTATTTAGGACTGATAGGGTAAAAAGCATGAAACCTATTAAAGGTGATGATAGTTTATTCTTGACTTTTGGTGAACCGCCATTATATGATACTACAGGGGATAAATCTATGAACAGAATGATGTATAACTCAAAATTTTAAAATACTATGGCAGACATTTCAACATTACAACAATCATTAATAAACGCTAAGAAAGTGATGAATAAGGTAGACGGCGTAAATTTAACTAAAGGGGGTGGGTCATTACCTAATGTACCAACAAACCAATTAATGGAATCTTTACCACCAGTACAACCACTACCAAATGTACCACAAGCAACCGCAGCTGACAGACAGGATTTAACACCCAAAAAATATATAACTGAAGAAAGAATTAACAACTCAAAATTACCTGATGTTATTAAACAAGCGATGATTAAAAATCCCATCCCAGAAATACCATTTAACGGTAGTGTTGGTTTAACTGAGGACTTTTTAAGTGGTGTTAAAGAACAAATGGTGAAACAAGATATTCCTGTTTCATCTAGTTACCCTGAATCGAATATAGTCCAACCTACTAAACGGACTAGTAAAAAATCAAATAAATTAACTTCATCTAACCTAAAATCCATTATAAAAGAGAGTGTTAGGGAATTAATAACTGAAGTTGTTGATGATAGAGTAGACGAAGCTATCAATATGAAAACATCTTCTGATGAAAACTTTCAATTTAAGATTGGTGACCGTATTTTTTATGGTAAAATTACATCTAGTAAGTCTGTAAAATAATCTCTTTACCCCTTTGACTATTTAATTATTTCGTGTTATTATTTTAACATGGTAAATAAAAAATATAAAATCTGTGTATTACCTTCGGATAGGACCGGGGTTTCTAAATTTCGTTCGGTAGACCCACACATCTACTTACAAAAAATGTACCCTGACGAGTTCTGGGTTGATATAATATACGACCCCCCGTATCAAGATGATAACTTTTGGAAACAATTTGACCTAGTCCATTATCATAGAAGTGTTGGTCCTAATCACGAATTAGCCAAAATGGTACAAAGAAAATTAACTAAGTGGGGAATCCCCCATATAATGGATTTGGACGATTATTGGTTACCTACTTCTGACCACCCGGCTTACATGATGATTAAACAAAGTAATTTACATAAGCATATAATGGACAACCTTAAGTTAGCTGGTCACGTTACCACTACCACGCCAGACTTTGTTGCTGAGATTAAAAAATTTAATAATAATGTCTCCATATACCCCAACGGTATTGACCACGAGGAAAAACAATACATACCTAAACCCACTATTTCTGATAAAGTTAGAGTTGGTTGGTTAGGTGGTTCTTCACATATAAAGGATTTGGAAATTTTAAATGGTGTTTTTGGTAGACTTCACAGTGAAAGAGCTGAGTCATTTCAAACAGTACTATGTGGTTATGATTTACGAGGGACTATGACTGAAATGGATAAAGCTACTGGAGAACAAAAACAAAGACCTATTTTACCAATGGAGTCAGTTTGGTATAAATATGAACAGATATTCACCAACAATCACGGAAACCTACCGGAAGGTTATAAAAAAGAACTAATGGAATTTAAAAAGAAGTCTATAACTGGTGATTTGGATTCTGTTTATAGGAGAGTTTGGACTAAACCTATCACAACCTACGCTTCCAACTATAACTACTTTGATGTTAGTTTGGCTCCCTTAAAAGAGCATATTTTTAATAAGGTTAAGTCTCAGTTAAAGGTTATTGAGTCTGGATTTCATAAAAAAGCTTTAGTCGCACAAGATTTTGGTCCTTATCAGATAGATTGTGTTAACTTATTTGAACGTGGTGGGAAACTGAACCCAAAAGGTAATTGTTTATTGGTGGATACAAATAAAAATCATAAATTGTGGCATAAATACATAAAGTACCTAATAGATAACCCTAACGCAGTCACGGACTTAGGTGAAAAATTATACGAAACCGTGTACCCAAAATACTCTCTAGAAAAAATTACAGAAACTAGAGCTGAGTTTTATAGAGAACTAATAAAAAAATCATAAATAAAAAAAAATGGCAGTAGAAATTAATATAATAGAAAATGGCCCTATCTTAGTTAAAGGTGAAACAACCGTACTAAAAAATGGGGAAAAAATAGAAGTAACAGAGCAGTACGCATTATGTAGATGTGGTCAGACTCATAACCAACCG
>TARA_R110000824_G_scaffold106610_21_pt1 | contig 36403 bp, 28 predicted proteins | sample TARA_R110000824 | Tara Oceans TARA_R110000824 (sample SAMEA4397747) | marine metagenome | biome: Polar Biome; feature: [MES] marine water layer (ENVO:01000295) within the mesopelagic zone...; material: water (ENVO:00002006), including particulate matter (ENVO:01000060) such...
TTATAGGTTCTAATTTAACATTTGTTAATCTTAATGATAATAATATTGTAAATTATCCTAATACTCTAAATGATATAATTACTAAACTTCCAGATTCAGTTAAAAATGTGTTTATTTTAGCTTTTGAAAATTGGGTAAGTGATGAAAATGGTGGTTGGTTAGATTTAAAAGATAATTTAGAGATTTTCTCAGATACTGCTGGTGTGGTAGAAAGAAGTAATGCGTGGAATGATTTTTCATCAGTAGTTGATACAGATGTAATTGATAGAGATGTATTAAGGCCAAATATTGCAAATAATTATAGTGTGGTATCAAAAGACTCCCAAGTTAATGGTGAATTTGTTTTAGACCTTAGAGATGGTAGTGATGCTGCTGATGGAATTATCGATTTATTACTTGAAGAGAGAGTTATAATTAACTCAACTTATAGAATTTGGGATGCGGCAGAAACTAGATTTTCTAATTTTGATATATCTGCCGATTTAGCTGATGATTATTTAATAGCCTTTTTTGAAGAGTTTAAAAAATTAAATGCAAGTCAGGCAATTGACCCTGATGAAGAGTTAAAGAAAAAATTATTTAACTCTACTGATGATGATGATATTAAGTTAAGTTTATATAAAAATATAAAATCAATTTATGAAAAATGGGTTGTAGGTGTACCACAAAATAAATCTGGTGTTGTATCAAGAAATTTATACGAAAAATTTAATTTTATAGATAGGGCTTATATTGATATTGCAGATAAATTTAAAATTGCACCAACAACATTTGTTAATTATTGGAAAGATAATACCAATATTAGTTTTTATAATTTTATAGCTAGGATATTAAAAAGTAATAATTTTGACTTCATTCCACTACCAACTTACATAAAATGGGACGATAAAGAAGAAGTTAGAGAAGTATTTGAACCATTCAGATTTAATGAAGCACCAGCGGCTAGTGGACCCTCATTTGTGTGCATGTACTTTGGTGAACAATCTAATAAATTAGATATTGAAAAAGGTAGTGAATTTAAAAAGAATGATAGTTTTAGTTTAGATGTAAAATGTAATAATAATAATATTAGTGTAGCTAACTCAAGTCAATTACCTGACGATTTTGTATCAGGTAGTACGAAAGTTCCGTATTTTCTAGTTAAGTATGCTGACCAAAATCAATCATTATTCAAAAGTTTTAGTTTAGACCAATCAGAATTTACTGAAACTCAAGAAAGTCTTGAGGTTATTGAAAGTATATCTCATCAAAATAGAAATTCTTCAATTGGCCAAAATTTATTTGATATCTATAATAATAGAGCATATTCTTGTGAAGTTGAAATGTTAGGTTGTGCTCAAATACAACCATTTATGTACTTCCAATTGGATAATATACCAATGTTTAATGGTGCTTATAATATAATTAATACTAGACATAATATTAAAGCAAATCACATGACCACAACATTTAAAGGTGTTAGGGTACGTGCAGTTAAAACAAAAATGATTGATGATAGAACTTTATACTCACATTTAATTAGTAATCTAAATGAAGTTAGTAAAGAGGGGGCTAGTTTAGATGCTTTTGATTTAGTAAATGATACTAGTGTAATAAATAGTACCCCTAATATAGAACCAGCAATAATAGGTTTTGGAACTGATAACGAAGAACAAAGAATAAACGGTATAATAATACAAGAGTAATGACAATAATACAAGAATTTACAAATTTAACAGCTAATGCTTTTAATTTAATAAGACCTTATTTTATGGGTAGAAATAGGTCCACCACTGATATAAACACAGTAGTTTTACATTGGGCTGCATCAACAAATTTAATTAGTACTATAAATACCCTACAATCAAAAAGATATGGGTATCATTTTTTGATTGATAAAAATGGTCAAGTTTATCAAGGTTCACCATTAAATAAAAGGGTTAGTCACGCTGGCAGTTCTTATGGCCCAAAGGGTAAATTTGTTAATAGTTATAGTATTGGCATTTCTTTTCTAGTTAGTGGAACAGGAGGACCAGATGATTTTACTGAAGAAATGTATGATAGTTGTGTGGCTTTAATAAAGGATGTTAAATTAAAAATACCAACAATTAAATTCATCACGGGTCACCATTGGGTTTCACCTGGTAGAAAGATTGACCCATATACACTAAAGTGGGATTTATTAATGAATAAACTTGGTAATGGATATGAATTGTGGAAAACAGGTTACGCACCTTTTCCAGAAGGTTTAAGTAAGTGTGATTGTAAGGAATATTTCCCTAATTCTAGGAATTGTAAGAAATCAATAGGGCCTTGTGCGGATAGTGAAGGTTATGGATATTCAGAAAGAAAACTTAGTACTGAAGTAAGCTCACTTTCCTATCAATCAGACTTGGATACAGAATAGTTTGTTTTTAAAATATTATTTAGTATATTTGCTTAATGGAAATTGCTAACATAGTATCATATGATAGTATCAACATTGGACCAGAATTCAATGTAGTCCAATCAATGGATGATATTATTTATAAAGACTTACCAACTTTGATTGTTGGTTATGACTTAGCTATGTCGTATTTTAATAAAGATTCTATTAATATACTCAATAAACAAATCGATAAAAACACATTCTGGACACTTAAACGTAATGTTAAAAGGGATGTGTATTCGAATGATTTAGAAAGTTTTATTAGATTTTCATATAAAAAATACACTGATAACATTAGTTTTGTTGACTTAGACTTTATACAGTACTCTAAGGTTAAAATGATGAAGGTGATTAGAAAAATCTACAGCCTAACAAACGTAATTTCCTACAAATCAAATAATAACGTTATTTACCTCTACTCAGGTAATTTAATTTTCAGTATCGATTTAAGCACAATCTCATTTTTGGGGTTAGATGTTGATAAAATTGAGGCGAAAGTAATTGAAAAAAGTAGTGTGTTTCTAAAAGGTAACGAGATACTTATAGAATATAACAATCACTTGGAGCGTTTGAATCAACAAATCAAATATATCCCAGTATTATATTCTATAAATCCCCATGAGTAAAAAATTATTAATTGTTGCTTTCATTAATAAAAATAAAAGTGATAATTTTCTAAAATATATTGAAGAAGAATTCAATATAAGTCCATCTAAAGCTTTTAAATTTGAAATAGAGGGTGATAACTACCAATGTATATTTACGTTCTATATTGAGCTGGAAATTGGTGAAAACATTAATTTAAGGGATTATTTTAGAAATGCATTAATTGTTAATAAGAAAAGTGATGTCTTTTATACTATTAATGGATTAAATAAATTAATAGAAAAGGAATATAATTTAGAAAGCGGTAATATCAATTATAGAACTTTCAAAATAGATTGGAGTAAATTTAAAAATAATCTAATTCTTAGTAGTAATAATAATTTATCAATAATCCAGTTAAAACGAGTTTTTTCGTAATTTCCATCTATTTATTAGTATAACAAATATCTAAATATTAATATTATGAGTGATAAAATAAATAAACTTAATGCGTTTTTGGATGAAACTGAAAATACAAATGAAGAAGGTACTGTTTGTGACATCGATGGTAATTGTGCACCAAAGCACATTAGACGTGATAAAAGTATAGTTGAGAGAGTTAACAAAAAAATAATAATCGAAGACGGTAGACAATTATTAATGTAATGAAGGGATATACAAACGAAGATAATTCAAAAGATAGAAATAGGTTCAAACTTTTAATGGAGTACGACTTTTACATTGGTGAAGACGAAGTAGAGGATGAGGAAAATATTGAAGGTGATGAGGCTGAATTAGAAGCTGACCCAGAAATGGGTGGTGACCCAGAAATGGGTGGTGACCCAGAAATGGGTGGTGAAGAGGATTTTCCAGAACCAGAAGCAACTGATGGTGAAGATTTTCCAGAGGAACCAGAAATTGCTGAACCATTACCAGAGCCAGAACCAATGGAAGATGAAGTGGAATTAGATGTAACTGAATTAGTTCAAGGTACCGAAGCTGCTAAAGCATCAGCTGATGCTGCTAACAATAAAATTGAAATGCTTTTAGCTAAATTTGATACGTTAAGTAAATCATTGGACAATATGTCTGCAATTAACAATAAAATTGAAAGCTTAGAGAATGAAATAGAGAAAAGGAACCCAACTCCTGAAGAAAAATTAGAAATGCGTTCACTAGACTCTTACCCATATAGTATGAAGTTAACTGATTTCTGGTCTGAAAAAGAAGGACGTTATGATGCAATGAAGGATTCTGAAAAAGAAGATGAAGAATACGTTCTAACTCAAGATGACGTAGACAGTGATTTCAATGCTCAAGAAATTAAAGACTCGTTTAGAGATTCAGAAAATTATAAGTCTAATAAAACTTTCTAAGATAAATTATTAAAGTTCAAATAGTTAATGTGTGATAAATTTTTATCACACATTTTTTTTTAATAAAATTTGAAAATCACTTCTAATACGCTTCTTATTACAGTATATTTGACTCAGTAAGATTAACACCTGTGAATTATAAGTGGTGTTAATACAAATAAAGACTTCGATTCATAAAAAACGGAATCGAACCATTAATAAACATTAATAAAAAATAAAAACAATGAGTAACGAAAAAAACAACCCGTTATTAGCGATGTTGTCTCAGTATGAGAAAGCAACATCCAATTCAAGTGAGTCTACGTTCAACCCAGACAATTACTTCACAACTTACTTACCTGATGGTGTAGATAGTGCAATGAAAAGAATCAGAATCTTACCAACCAATGACGGTACTTCCCCTTTTCAAGAAGTTCATGTACATAGTGCAAAAGTAGATGGAAAGAACAGAAAATTCGTTTGTATCAAACACCTAAGCAATGAAGATTGTCCATTCTGTGAGCTAAGAGAAGAATTACTTTCAACTGGTGAAAAATCAGATGAAGAATTAGCAAAGCAGTTCAAACCTAGGTTAATGTATGTTGTTAGGATTATTGACAGAGAAAATGAAGACCACGGTCCAAAATTCTGGAGGTTCCCAATCAACTACAAAAAAGAAGGTATCTTCGATAAAATCATGGCGACTATTGGTCTATTGAAAGAAGATATCACTAATGATGAAAAGGGTAGAGATATTATTATTAATATTGTTAGAGTTAAAAACCCAAGAGGTGGTACTTACCCAACAGTTAATTCAGTGCAAGCTTTTGATAGAGCTCCCTTGAGTGAAGACTCAGAGTTATCAACAAAATGGCTTAATAGTGAAAAGACATGGAAAGATGTTTATTCTGTAAAAGGTTATGATTACTTGAAATTAGTTGCAACTGGTAAAAATCCAGCTTGGGATAAGAAACTTGAAAAGTTTGTTGACAAAGATGAATTAGAAAGTCAAGTGGAAGATTCTTCTAGCGACTTAGATTCACAAATCACAATGGGCGGTACTTCAAAAACACCTAAACCAAAAACCGAAGTAGCATCTGAAGAAGTTACTGAGACTAGTACTCCTGAAGTGAAAGTACCAGAGACTGTTGATGAAGGTGAAGATGATGATTTACCATTCTAAGAACGGTTAAGTGAAATGATAATATAGGGGGTGTGGGTAACTCACCCCCTTATTTTATCTCTAATAATTAGATAAAATTAATAATAAATTATGGCTAAAAAACCAAGTAAAACAGTAAAAAAAGTAGACTATAGCTTAGAGGATTTTAAAAAAACCCAAGGTATTTCTAAAACAATAAAAGATAAAGAATTGTCTTGGATACCATTATCTAAAGCGTGGCACGATGCTATTAAATTACCAGGTTTTGCAAGAGGGTATGTAAACTCAGTTAGAGGCTACTCAAATACTGGAAAATCAACAGCTTTTTACGAAGCTATTGCTGGTGCACAAAGAGTAGGTGACCTACCAGTTATTTTTGAAACTGAAGGAAACTTTAATTGGCCCCATGCAAAGATGTGTGGAGTCCAGTTTGATGAAATTGTAGATGAAAGTACTGGTGAAATTACTTATGGTGGTAATTTCCTTTATATGAGTAATAAAGACTTATTAGATAAGTATGAAAACTATGACCATCAAAACACTAAAATGACTAGTAAACCATTAAGGTATGAACCAGTTATTGAAGATGTGTCATTATATATGACTGAATTGTTAGATTTACAAGCTGAAGGTAAATTAAAAGAAAACCTATGTTTTTGTTGGGATTCAATTGGAACCTTAAATGGATTTAAATCAGCGATGTCAAAAACAAGTAACAATATGTGGAATGCTGGTTCCATGAAATGCTTTCAAGCGATTGTTAATTATAGAATACCAGCCTCTAGAAGAGAAGATAGTGAATTTACGAACACAATGGTTAATGTTCAAAAGATTTGGTATGATAGTATGAATATGAAGATTAAACACAGCTGTGGTGAATTTATGTTTTTCAATTCTAGATTAATAGTTCATTTAGGTGGTATTATATCACATGGAACTGCAAAACTGAAAGCTACCGCTTTAGGTAATGATTTTCAATATGGAATTGAGTGTAAAATTAGTTGTGAAAAAAATCACGTTAATGGTATAGAGAAGAAGGGTAAAATTGCGTCAACACCACACGGATATTGGAACCCAGATGAATTGGATGAATATAAAAAAGAACAACGTGATTTTATTCACGATAACTTAAATGTTGAGTATGATGCCGACATTCTATATTCAATAGAAGATACACCTAATTCTGCGATGGATTTAGGAGACTAGAAATTTAACCCTTTAAATAAAAAGGACTATGGGTAAAAAACCCAAAAAATACGGTAATTCTAAGAACATTAGGAATACTTTACTTATCGATGGGAATGCCTTATTTAAATTAGGTTTTTTCGGAGCTAAGGATATGTTTACTAGGGATGGTGACCATATAGGTGGATTATACATCTTTATTACCATCCTTAGAAAACTTCTACAAGAAGAGTTATATTATAGAGTTTTTGTCTTTTGGGATGGAAAATTCAGTGGTAAACAACGTTGGGAACTTTACAGTGACTACAAATGTGATAGGGGTAAAGACTTTATTAATGGTACACACCCAATCGATATTCAAGAAAAGACTGAAATATTTTTAATCAGGCAATACTTAGAAGAATTATGTATTAGACAGTTAGTGGATAACTCCAACGCTGGAGTTGAAGCTGATGACTTCATAGCCTATTATTGTAAGACAAAGGGAGATAATGAGCGTATTACTATTTGTACATCAGATAGAGACTTAGCTCAATTAATAAATCCAGATGTGAGAATTTATTTCTGTGATAAGAAAATTAGAGATTATGTTACGTTAGAAAACTATAATGACTTCTTTGACCATCACCAAGCGAACTCTAAACTTATAAAAATTATTGGTGGTGATAATTCCGACAGTATTAAAGGTATTGATGGTGTTAAAGAGACCACACTACTTAAATATTTCCCAGAACTCAAAGAGAGGGCAATTTCTCTAAGTGAAATAATTCAATCAGCTAAGAGGCAACAAGTAGAGCGAATTAAGGATAAAAAGAAACCATTAAAAGCATTAACTAACATTGTTGAATCCAACACCCAAGGTGTGCAAGGTAAAAATATCTATAGGATAAATAAAAGTATTATTGATTTAAGTGAACCTTTAATCAATAAGAAAAATAAAGAGTTAGTTGAACATTATAGAAACCCAATGGGTGACATTGAAGATAGGGGAATTAAAAATGTCTATCAATATATGAAACGTGATGGGGTCGATAAACAAATTGAATCTTTCAGTACTAATTACTTACTTCCATTTAAAAAACTTATAGAAAGGGAGCGAAAAGAGTTAAATTTAATAAATGAACAAAATGAGCAATAAAAAAAGTAAAAAGCAAATGCAATTCGAAAAGCAAATAGTAAGACCTTTCGAGTTTGTATTAAGAATCAATGACCATATTATTTGTCAGAGGTACTTCAACATTAAAAATTATAACGATGATGGTAGAGAGTCGTTAGAGATTAAAGAAATGATGGATGAAATCATGGGGATTAATCAAGATATGACTTTGGGATTAATTCCTGAGTTTTTCAAATATAAATGTATGGATAATTCATACAAACCTTTCTACGCCCAAAATAATCATTTGAATGATAAAGTAGATATCTTCACTTTAGAGGTGTTGAAAAACAACGTAAATCAGTTACGTGATAAAGATGGTGATTTTGATTTAAATTTAATCCAAAAAGAATCAATTGCTATTGGTATGTTTGATGGTAAAATATTTCACCCTAACGTTAGATATGAAATTGACGTAAGAAGTATTATTCCTGATATAATAAGAGTTATCCAAGATGGAATGAGTGAAAAAAAATACACAAAAGTGTATGGCTCAACTAACTTGGATAGATATAATAGATTAACCCATGAGGATTACTCTAGATTAGAAACATACTAAAAAATAAAATATGAGTAACATCAATAAGGATGTTGGTTTTGGGTTTTTAGGGATTCCATACCAAAAAAGGTTAATATCCCAATTAGTTACAGATTATAAATTTGCTAGTAATATTATTTCCATAATAGACTCAAATTATTTCACCGATTTATATTTAAGAATTATCGCCTCTGAAATAAAAGAGGCTCATGAAAGTGATGAAATAGTTTTAGATTACGAAAGTTTAAGTTATAGACTTAACGCTAGAGGTGATAATGATGCCACTAGAATGTATATCACAGCACAAATGGAAGAGATTAAAGACCTTCCATTAAGAGACTCTGAATATATCCAAGATAAAGCCATGAAGTTCTGTAAACAACAAGAACTTCGTAAGGCCATGGAAGAAATTCAGGGTATAATCGAAAAAGGTGATTTAGACGATTATGATGCTTGTGAGGAAATCATGAAGAAGGCCCTTGAAGTTGGTTCAGATAAAGATGCTGGTATTGATGTATTTTTTGATATTGATGACGTATTAAGTGAGGATTTCAGAAAACCTATACCAACAGGTATTAACGGTTTGGATGAAAAGATGAACGGTGGCTTATCTAAAGGTGAATTGGGTGTAATATTGGCTCCATTTGGGGTTGGTAAAACTACCATGATTACAAAGATAGCGAATACCGCATATAGTCAAGGTTATAATGTGTTACAAATCTTTTTCGAAGATAATCCAAAGGTAATCCAGAGGAAACACTTGTCGTGTTGGACTAGTATAGCACTTAATGATTTAGCTTTGGTTGAAAATCGTCCAATAATTAACGAAAAAATAAGAGAATATAATGATACTGGGGGCTATTTAGAATTAAAGAAGTTCCCTAGTGATGGTACAACTATTCCAATTATTAAAAATTATATTAGAAGGTTGTCTGCCGCTGGTAGAAAACCCGATATAATTCTTCTTGATTACATTGATTGTGTTACATCAACTAGGAATTATGATAAAGGTTATGAGGCTGAAGGTCCTATCATGAGACAATTTGAAAGCTTGTTAAGTGAGTTCCATATGGTAGGTTGGACTGCAATCCAAGGTAATAGAGATTCGATTAACGCTGATACTGTTGATTCAACTATGATTGGTGGGTCAATTAAGAAGGGTCAAATAGGTCACTTTATTGTTTCAATTGCGAAAGATTTAGACCAAAAAGAAACTGGTCGTGCTAACATGGCAATCTTAAAGTCTAGATTTGGTGTTGATGGTATTATTTTCACTGACGTTGAATTTAATAATGCTAAGATTCAAATTAATATTGATGATACTAATTATTTAAAAGCTTCTGAAATGGAATCTTATAAGGAGGAAAAAAACAACGCTTATACGGCCTCAGTAATGGAATCAATACAAATGAAAAAAACTATTGGTAAAGAAAAAGTTCAAGAATAATAAAAATAATAAAAATAAAAGTAAATAAACAAAAATGAGTAAATATTTAAAGATAGATAACGGTGATAGAGACACTAAGTTTCCAATAATTCATAATGAACTTTGGGCGTTTTATAAAAAGCAACAAGCTAAAATTTGGACTGCTGAAGAATTAGATTTATCAAAAGATACCTTAGTTGGTATTCCACCTGATGAGGTTGTGATATTAAAAAACCTTTTAGCGTTTTTTGGAGTTTCAGATACATTGGTACAAGATAATTTGGCCGATGAAATAATTTCAGAATTCTCAAGTGTTGAAGAAATTAAATCTAATTATGTTTATCAAGCATATATCGAAGATGTACATAGTGAAACATATTCTTTATTAATTGAACAATTAATAAAGAATGAAGAGGAAAAACAATCTATGTTTAGAGCTATTAGAACTAATCCAGTTGTGGCCGCTAAAGTAAAGTGGGCTAAGAGATGGTTAGAAGATGGTACAGTTGTCGAAAGATTAGTTGCGTTCTCGTTATTAGAAGGTATGGGATTCTCTAGCACCTTTGCAATGCTTATGTTCTTTAGAATGCGTTATCCACAATTAGCTGGTTTAGGTCAGGCTAATGAGTTAATATTACAAGATGAGGTTTTACACATGCACCTTGGTATTAACATGTATAACAAATATATTAAAGATGAATATAAGTTACCAGATTCAGAAATTAAAGAAATGATTTTGGGTTGCTACGAAACAGAAAAAGTTTTTGTTGAGTCAATATATGGTGGTAATTATGTTTTAGGTTTGGATAAAGATAAGTTAATTCAGTACATTCAATATGTGACTGACAGCTTATTAATCTATTATAACATAGAAAGTGTTTTTAAAGTTGAACAACCATTTGACTTCATGGCATCATTCTCAATTGTAGAGCGTCAAAACTTCTTTGAAACTAAAGGTGGTGAATATAATAGATTAACTAATATCGGTGGTGATTTAATGACCGACGATTTTTAAACAAAAAAAACAAGATTAATGAAAATTATTAAAAAAGACGGGACTAATCAAAATTTTAACCCAAATAAAGTGTTGATTAGAATCAAGAGAACGACTAAAAACCTAAAATTAAAAATTGATTCTGATAAACTATCACAAAAAGTAATTCCACAGATTAAAGATGGGATGACGACTAATGATATTGATAATTTAATTATTATTGAGTCATTAGGGTCAGTTTATTTACATCCAGACTACTCAATGTTAGCATCAGCTATTGAGATTGACACCGTACAAAAGAACCATGAGTTTAAAGAATTTGACATTAAATTAGATTATTCAAGAGATTATACTTATGATTACCTAGCATGGTCAACTTTTAAAAAATCATATAGAAATGGTAATGAATTACCACAAGAGATGTATGGTAGAATTGCCACTGAGTTAGCAGAAGATAAAGACTCAGCACAATATCTATATGAAATGCTTTCAACCAAGCAATTAAACTTTGCAACACCAATCAACTTAACCGCTGGTACAGGTGAGGGTAGTAATAGATTTATATCTTGTGATATTAACTTCCTAAAAGAAGATAGCCTTGAAGGAATTATAGATACGTTAGGTGAGTTAGCTAAATCATCTAAAGATGGTTCTGGTATTGGTATTTACATTGGTAACCTTAGAAGTTCTAAGAGTAAGGTAGGTGATTTTAATGGTAATGCCGCTGGTATCCCTAGATTTGCTGACCTAGCTCAAGGTATTGCTAGATTTTTTAATCAAAGAGGTAGAAGAAATGGTGCATTCGCATTATACGCTCCAATTTGGCATAAAGATATCATATCTCACTTAGAGTTAAGACTTAATGAAGGTGATGAAAGGTTAAGAACTAGAGATATCTTCAATGGTGTTTGTATCGATGACCTATTTATGGAAGCTCTAACGGAGCAAAAAGATTATTACCTATTCTGCCCTAATGATATAGTTAAAGCTGGCTTAAAACCTTTCTTTGAGTGTTCTCCTGATGAATTCAGAGTAGTATATCAACAAGCTGTTGATATGGGATTAGGTGATAAGATTGACCCAAGAACTATTTGGAATAAAATCCTTATGTCACAAGCGTCTACAGGTACACCATACATTGTATATATTGATACTATCAATAGAAAAAATATGCAAGAGCACTTTGGTCAAATTAAAAGCTCTAATTTATGTGTAGAAACTCTTTTATACGCTGATAAAGATGAAGTAGGTCAATGTGCATTAGGTTCAATACCGTTAATGACTTGTAAGGATATTAGAGAAGCTTCTAGAGTATTAAGTTATAATATTAATAGAGTAATTGACATTAATGTTTACTCTACTGAAAGAGCTAAAAGAGGTGGTTTGGGTCAAAGAACTATTGGTATCGGTGTAGCTGGATTAGCTGAATATCTATATTCAAGAGGTATGAACTTTGAGTGTGAAGAAGGTAAAGAAGCGTTTAGAAGTATAATGAGAGAAATATACTTAGGGGCTGTACAAGGTTCACAAGAATATTATGCTAAATATAAGAAAACTTTTAGAGATTATGATAATTCATTATATGCTAAAGGAATTTTTAACCCACAAAAATGGGGTGTTCATGAACATGAAATCGATATGAGTAAGCCAGTTGCTAATAGTTTATTCACTGCTCTTATGCCAACAGCTTCATCATCTAATTTATTAGGATGTACTGAAATGTTTGAAGTACCACAAGGATTGGTTTATAGAAGAAAATTAGATAAAGGTGAATTCATAGTAGTTCAAAGAAATTTAGTTGAAGATTTAGAGGCGTTAGGTTTATGGAATGATGATTTAGCTAAACGTATTGTTATGGCTGGTGGAACAATCCAAGGTCTTTATGATATTCCAGAAGAACTTAGGTTTAAATATAAAACAGCTTATGAAGTTTCTCAAAAGAAGAGAATTGATATGATTAATCATGCGTTTCCATATATTGACCAATCAACATCATTAAATTTGTATTATCCAGATGGTAATTTTACAAAATTATCTGCGGCATTAATACATGGGTGGAAAATAGGGAATAAAACTGGGGTGTATTATACTAGGGTACTTAAAAAAGATGCTGAAACAACATCTGACCTATTTAGAAGAAAAGATGTTAGTACAACACCTACACAAAAGCCTGATGAGTCAGACTTTGAATGTATTGGCTGTTCAGCATAACCTTCATTTATTATAACAGTAAGGGGTGTGAGTCGTAAGACTTACACCTCTTTTTTTGTTTAAAACTTTACTTGTTGATATTTATTAGTAAATTTAAAAAATGAACAAAAGTATCAACATTGACTTTCCCTTTCGTGATAGTAAGGAAGGTTTTTTCTTAAAACTAAATACTGAAGATTCTAAAGCTATTAAGGCTGATTTACTACACCTTATTTTAACTAATAAAGGTGAACGTTTATATTTACCAGAATTTGGAACTAATTTACGCACCTACCTATTTAATCCATATGATGGTATAACTCAAGAAGAGATTAAGTCAGAAATTAGTGAAGCTGTTAAAAAGTACTTACCTAACTTAAAAATTAATTCAGTTATAATTGAAGAAGCACCACAAAATCAATATGGTGCCGTGGTTAGACTAGACTATACTATTACGGAAGATGTGTTTGAGAGTAAAGACTTTGTAATCATCCAACTTTAAACTTATGTTTTAGTTATTTCATTAAAATACAAATTATATTTATTTTTTAATAAAATTTCTTATCTTATATTTATAATAAAAAGAAAAAATGAGAAAAGGAATTGCATATTCAAGTAGAAATTTCGCTGATATTAGAACAGAATTAGTAGATTTTGTTAAACAATATTACCCAGATATACTTTCAGATTTTAATGATGCCTCAATAGGTATGTTATTAATAGAGCTTAATGCCGCTGTTAGTGATATGTTATCGGTTAACATTGATAGAGCGTTTCAAGAAACGCAAATAGATTATGCAGAGCAAAGAAACTCTATATTATCAATGGCTAGGACGTTTGGTCTTAAAATACCTGGTAAGCGACCATCAATAAGTATTGTAGATTTTTCGGTAACAGTTCCTGTTTTTGGCGATTCTTTTGATATAAGATATGCTCCAATAATTAGAGTCGGTACACAAGTCTCAGGTAGTGGTAAAGTATTTGAAACTGTAGATGACATTGATTTCTCAAGTCCATTTACTTCAGGTGGAATCCCAAATAGATTATTAATCCCCAACTTAGATAGTAATAGTAATATAATAAGTTATACATTAACAAAAAGAGAAATTGTTTTAAATGGTATTACAAAAGTATTTACGAAAACAACCTCAAATGCTGAAGTAGTACCTTTTTATGAATTAGTTTTACCAGATAATGATATTTTATCAATAACTTCAGTAATTACCAAGACAGGTACAAACTTTTCAAGTGACCCTACTATTGATGAATTTTTAGATTTCGATAATAGATGGTTTGAAGTTGATGCATTAGCGGAAGATACAAAATTTATTGAAGATACAGCTGCTGTATCAGATAATGGTGGTGTTAAAGCTGGTAAGTGGGTTCGAATTACTAGAAAGTTTGTGAAAGAATATACTGATAATGGTTTTATAAAACTAATTTTTGGTAGTGGGAATCAAGATACTACTAATTTAGACGATTTTAACGTAGATAGTTCTATAAGTGGTAGAATTGGTGACTTTATTAATAATCTATCGCTAGGGGAGACCTTAAGGGCCAACTCAACTGTTTATATACAATATAGAGTTGGTGGTGGTTCTAATACAAATCTAGGTTCCAATACAATTACATCTGTTAATTTAGTAAATATGTTTGTTAACGGTCCAGATAGTACAGTAAATAATTCTATTAGACAATCATTATCTGTTAATAACCCTGTACCAGCTTTAGGTGGTAGGGATGAACCATCAGTTGATGAAATTAGACAATTAACTAAATATAACTTCTCAGCACAAAATAGAGCGGTTACGATTAAGGATTATCAATCCAGAGTAAGTCTAATGCCAGGTGAGTTTGGTGTACCTTTTAGAACTGGCGTATTTGAAGAACAAAATAAAATTATGGTTTACATATTAGGATTAAATTCTTCAGGTAAACTTTCAAATTCTTCAACCAACACACTTAAACAAAATATATCAAATTATTTAGCTGACTATAAAATGCTAAACGATTATGTAGTTATTGGTGACGGTAGAATAATCAATTTAGGTTTTGAGTTTGATTTATTAATTGAAAAAGATTACCCACAATCACAAATTATTTCAAATGTAATTCGTAATGTTAAGGAATTCATTGACATTAATAAACATTATATGGGTGAAAATATATATTTGGGTGAGTTATTAGAAAATGTGAATAATGTAGGTGGTGTAACCAACGTAATTGAAATTAGGGTTTTTAATAAAGTCGGTGAAGGTGTTTACTCAATGAATGAAATTGAACAACCTTACGTTGATGACGAAACAAGAGAAATTGAAATATCTGACCAATACACATTGTTCGGGAATCCGATTGGAATGTTTGAAGTTAAGTTTCCTGAAAAAGATATTAAAGTAAGAGTTAAAACGGCTCAATAATATTAGTGATTTAAATTAAAAAGTTATGGGATGTGGATGTAAAGGAGGTTCTTCAAAAGAAGAAACCGTAAAAAAATATGAAAAGGTAGAGTTAAATATAATTGGTAAAGTTTTAAGGATTCCAGCGGGAATATTATTAACTTTAATTTATATTGTATTATCTCCATTCATAGTAATTTATATTTGGTGGTTAGCGATGCGATATGTGTTTGGTTACGAAGCCGTTTTATTTGCTTTCTTAAGCAAATTCAAAAAAAATCATAAAATAGAAGAAGATGACTTCGATAAGGATTTTAACGAAGAAGATTATGAGTTAGTAGATGTAGAAGTAATTAAATAATGTCAAGAAATATAAGAGTACGTACTGAACCAAATGGTGGTGATAATAGTGTAAAAATTCAGTTAAATCAAGACTTTGATTTTCTTGAAATTTTATCATTAAAGATATCGCAAGAAGACGTGTACCGTAGTTTTTACTCAGATTATGGCGTGGTAGTTGGTCGTGTAATAGTGAATAGTGGTGTTGGTGTACCTAACGCTAGAATCTCAGTTTTTATCCCTTTAACAGATGAAGATGCACAAGACCCAGAAATATCAACATTATATCCATACTCAGATTTACAAGTTTTAACCGATGATGGTATTAGGTATAATACACTACCTAAAGATGCACAAGGTGAGTGTCACGCACCGATTGGTACATTCCCAACTAAGAGGGAATTAATTGATAACCCAAAACTTTTTGAGGTTTATGAAAAATATTACAAATATACGACAACAACAAATGGTGCTGGTGATTTTATGTTATTTGGTGTTCCTGTTGGTAACCATGTGCTAAATGTAGATGTGGACCTATCAGATATTGGTATATTTTCACAAAGGCCATATGATTTTATTGAACAAGGTAATCCTAAAAAATTATTTGATTCGCCAACCAAATTTAAAGCTGGTAATAACCTAAATAATTTAACGCAAGTTAAAAACAGACAAGTTGGTATCAATGTAATTCCATTTTGGGGTGAGCAAGAAGATAAAGAAGTTGGTATTAGTAGAGTTGACGTTGACTTAAATTACAATTTACAACCACAAGCAATATTTACGGGTTCAATATTTGGTGATAATGAAAAAAATAGTGTAAATAAAAACTGTAGACCTAGAAAAAAAATGGGTAGAGTTTGTGAAATGGGTGAAGGTGAAGGTACTATTGAAATCATTAGAAAGACCTTATTTGGTGATGTTGAAAAAATAGATATTGAAGGTGGTCAATTAATCAACGATAATGGTGTTTGGGCTTTCCAATTACCAATGAATCTAGATTATATGATTACTAATGAATTTGGTAGACTGATTCCAACAGATGACCCAAGTAAAGGAATTCCAACCAGAACCAGAGCTAGATTTAAAATATCATTAAATGAAACTGGTGGTAGTGGTAGGTTGAGAACTAAAGCCAAATATTTAGTACCACATAACCCAGAAAGGGTAAGTGATATAGACTATTCATTTGATGAATCAACGCCTGATATTCATTTTAGGGATATGTATTGGAATAAAATATATACCGTTAAAAATCATATCGCTAGATATCAAAAAAATGATAATAAACAGAATAGAAATTTCATTGGGTTTAAGGATGTTGATGATTGTGTAGGTGTTAAAAATCCAATTCCATTTAATAAATTAGATACAGATTTTAATCCACTTTATACTATTTTATGTCTTATAATCTCATTTATAATTGAAATTATTGCTATATTAAACAATATTATCAGTTTTGAAATTAGAGTTGGGCCATTTAGAATTAGACCATTTTGTTTTATCGGTTGCTTACCAATAACATGTCCAATTAATCAAACTGTATATTTCCCAGGTTGTAGAAGTGGTAGATGTGGTAGTAGTGGTAACGTTAATAAGGATGAAGCAATAGATTGTTTTCAAATAGCGTTAGCTGAAACACTTAATGTATTTGAATTTGATTTTTATAACGACTGGATAAACGGTGCTTTATACCCATTCTTATTAAAATATAAAAAAAATAAAAGTGATGAGAAATTTTGTGGTGAAGGTGGTGGTGAAGATAGTAATGGGCTCACCAACAATAATCTAGTAAATACCAACCCAAATGGTGGTAGGGTTAGTGATAGTCAATCTATTGAGATAGATGAAGGTGTGATAGTTAGTTATGAAGATGAGTTATTCTATAAACCTTTAACAACTGGCCGTGGTAATGGCGTTGGTGGTGCTAAATTATACGCCACCGATTTATATAACTTAGGTTCAGTCTTTAATTGTGATTGGCAAGGTTTACCAAAAATACAACAAGAATTAATCGCAACAACATATCAAATACCACCATTTGTTAATGAAAGAGATGAAGTTGGTGAAATAACAGTTACAGGTTTAGTACCTTTATTATTTGAGATTTCATGTACAAATATTAGTGTTAATAACACACAATCTCAGTCAATTAGGAGATTATGTGAAATAGGTGTAGGTCTTGATGAAGATGAAACAAGAAATACTGCTATTGATAATGCTGATATTGATTCTGAGTTAATACGTAGGCAATTAATTAAGTTAAATGACCCTAACTATACATTTGATGATTTAGATGATATTACAGCAACATTTACTTCATCAGAATATACCACATATAGAGGTGAGAATAATGTGGGTGGACTTTCACAATTTAAAAATTCGTTTTATTTCTATTTTGGAACTAAACCAAATAATTCTGCTTTGGATTTAATGAATAATAAATATTTCACATCTTGTAGTAGATTGCGTAAGAATATAATGAATATAACTGGGGTTGTTTCAGATGTGACTACAGTAAATGGTACAGATGGGTCTATTAATATTACCGTACAAGGTGGTGCTCTAGATTATACGTACCAATGGTATGATAAGAATAACCCTTTAATACTTTTAAGTGATACTGAAGATGTTAATAACTTACCCGCTGGAAATTATTTTGTGATAGTTACTGATAATAATGGAGCTTCAGTTAAGAAAACTTTTATAATTAGAGGTTTATTAGAATTAAGTACTAATATTACTAGTAGAAATACATCATCCTCAATAGCTAATAACGGTATAATATTCATTAATTCAATTACAGGTGGTATTGGACCATATGATGTGACAATTACTGGACCATCCACTGATTCTCAAATTGATGTTCCATATGCAACCAGATTTGAAGGTTTAGATGATGGGACATATACGGTAACAATTACTGATAGTAATGTCGTTGAACCACAAATATATGTAAACTCCATAGTTATTGGTGTACCAACTGCATTATCGGTAGAAGCAATATCAACACCAACTAATTGTGTTGAATTTAATGATGGTAAAATTAGACTTAACATAGAAGGTGGCACACCTTTTTACTCAATTCAATTTTCATCAGTAACAACAAATTCAACGTTTAGTTCCGATGCTACATATGTAAATGGACAAAGTGCATTTGTTATTTTTGATGATTTACAACCAGGTGTTTATACCTTTTTAGTTACTGACGAATTCGACCAAGTTTTTCCTTTAGGTGGAATTCCACAAGAAGTTATTGTAGAAGATACACCTGAACCAACAATAAGTAGACTTTTCACATCATTATTACTTGGTAATTTAGTTGAGGAAGTTCAATACACATTACAACTTGGTGGTAGTGATGTACAAACAGGTATAATAGGTCCAGCTAGTGGTACATTAACTTTATCTGGCTACCCAAGTGATTCAAATAGGTATCAAATAATTAGTCAATTTGGTTGTGCAAGTAATACAGTAGAATAATGGAAGAAAATAAAATTAGATTAAATAGTGCTTCATCACAAGAATCTGTGAATGAAGACTCTTTCTTAAAACTAAAATTGGAAAGTAAAACAAACTTAATACCTGTTGGTAATATAGAAAATGTTATCAACTTAGGGGAGCAATTTAATAAAGAAAGAGAAAAATCCCCATATTATAGATTAACTGGTACGTTTAATACCCTATTCAATAATGTGTTATTCAATACAACTGGTGTTAATAGTTTGAAGACTTTTAATAATGCTAAGTTTAGAGATATTACATTCCCATCAAATGCTACAACAATTAGTGATTTAGACCAAACTGAGGGTGATTTAACATATGAGGAATCTATAAATAAATTCCTTAAAGAAGATAATGGTTGGTTTGGGTTTAAGGACCCTGACCCAGATAATACATCTTTTTGTGTATTCACTGATATGGAACCAAATAGAAATTTATTTTCTATGTCACCAAAAAATGGTGTTAAAAATTGGGAAATTACCGTTACATTCCCAATTAAAGTAGGTCAATTTCCAGGTGACATTACAAATAATTTAGTTAGTGGTGGTTTACTAATCGCTGATGTTGAACAAACTATTATTAATAATAGAAATATGTTAACATTTACCACACCAGTTAAACATGGATTATCCCAAGGTGATACGGTTAAATTAAAGAACCTATCAAGTAATAATGGTAAGTATACAGTTGTTAGATTAGGTAAGGATAATGGTGATGATAAAGAATACAGCTTTAGTGTTGATATCAATATATTAGTAACATTAAATGTTGCTAGAATGGTTAGATTTGTTGGTGGTAGGGAATCTATTTATTATGTAAGAAGATTTAAAAAGATTACAGTTAGAGATGGTTTTGAGTTAGAAAATGATGATTATGAAATATTCCCATTAGCTTTTTGTCAAACGATTTATGAAGATAAAGTACCAAAATTTGTCCTCAATGAAGATATTGATATATCTAATTTAAAAGATAATTTAGGTAGGCCATTATCAGAACTTTACTTAACTGTTATTAAGACTGATAGTGGTGGTGTATTCACTCCAACTAAATCTGGTATTAAAATGCCTTTCATATCTGAAGTTGCTAGTAATTTAGGAATTCCAGATATTAATAGAATCTCCAATTCAACTTCATCTCATATACCATTAGATGAGGATGTTAACATTGAGCAAGATGAGTTTTATGGTGATGTCGTTGAGTATAATGTATTAGAACAAGAAGAAAAAGTATTAGCCGATGTATATCATAGTTTTAATACAATGAATCGTGTAACAGCAAACGGTGGTGCTGATAATATTGATTTTTCTGGGACTAGTGTTGATTTTGGTTTAAGGTATGAAGGTTATTTATATAAAGCCCATCATAGAATTCAAATAAGACAATTCTCAACCTATGTTGAACAAGGGACGTTTACAACGTTAAATAAACCTACATATGCATCTAATCTAAGAGATGGTAGGTTTATATGGAGAGATTTATTAGACATAGGTGTTAATGATGGTCAAAATAAAACTTTAGATTATCCATTTTTAAATGGTGGTCACTATATTAATTCGTCTTTTACATTGGCACTTGAAAGACAAGACCCATTTAATTATTATGGCTTGCAATATACCGCATTTCCAGCTGATGAAGTTGGGATATTAGTCGAAGATAAATTTATAACTAAAAATACTGATGATGTCTGTTGATAAATATAAAATACAATTAGGTAATATAGAAGATAATAAACTCATTAAAATTCCATTAACGTTGGACTTTGGTTCTTTGGACCAAAGTGAAGTTGTTAATCGAGAATTTGTTGAGGATGAAGTTGAAAAATCAATCAACCCAATTATTGATTATGAACAAACTAGGTTTATACCTAAAAGTAGTATTGGTGAAATAATTAAAGATTTAAATTATCAAGTACACTTTTTAAATGATAGTGGTATATTGATGGAACCAACTAACTATTCAGATATTGGTTTTAATAATGATGATATAAAATTTAGTAAAAATAGGTTTAAAAAATCTTTCTTAAGGTTAAGTTTTTATGATTCAGATAAACCAACTAATCAAAATTTAATTTCTTTTATAACTATTTTTTGTAGGATTTATGGAAGTGATTTAACGGCTATAGTAGATGGTAATGGAACACCTAATCCTTTGGGTGGTGTTCCTAATTCAGTAAATAATATTAAAGTGAGGTTTATCGTAACTGACCCAATATCACAACCAGATGGTTTTCATGAAGGGTTTCATTTATATTATTTTAAGAATGAGTTTAAAAAGAATGATATAATTCCAAAAGAATTATATATGAGGGCTGAATTTAATAATGCTACCACTGGTAAAACCACAAGGTTTATTACAACGTCAGATACACTACCAATTAATGAAGTGATTGAGAAGTTACATACTAGATACTTATTAACAAGAACTAACACAGGTTATTTTTACTCAATTGACCCAACTTACAATTCATCTACAAATGTAGTAGAAGGTAATGGAAAAATAATAGTTAACCTATATGAAATTAAAGTACAATAATGAAACTTATCAAAAGACAAATACTATTAAATTCTGGTGATTCGATTAATATGAAAATTCCATTAACTCAAACGATAGACAATATTGGGTTAATGACGGATATGCCCTTTATGGAAGGTAGTCAAATCGATTTATGTTCTGGTGGGTTACCATTAGACTTTATGAATGATGGACTAACGAGTACTTTTTACAAACAAGGTGGTATCGTCAATTATGGTTCAGATTCTAAATTGGAAGTGGTTAGGACATATGATGATGATAATAAATATGTGGTAAATTTTGACACTAAAAGGGAGTCATATACAAATTTTAACGGGACCTCAATAAACGGTGTAGATAGAGTTATCAACATAAATGGTAATCAAATAACATATGTGGTTAATGCGAGAAGAGATTCATTAATAGGTACTCCAAATCAAATAACGGGTATTAAATACATCGATAACCCACAAGAAGGGGTTACAATACCAAGGGAGTTGGATGTTGATAGTACAACAACAAAGGTTCAATATTATGCGGAAGGTTGGAATGAAACAAACACCTCAACGGACCCACAAATACAAGAAGAATATTTATTAGGGATAATAAGTCAACCAGAAGTTAAAACTGATGTATTTATAGATAGAACAACCTTTAGCGTTTTGGATAGACATTTAAGGTTGTCTGAAATTAAGAGTTTAGACCACTTAACTAAATATGGTAATGGGTTTTACAACATTAACAGAGATTAAATTAAAAGAAATTAAAAAAAATATATAATTATGGCTTCAGGAAATTACGGAACAGTTAGACCAGCTGATGTATCATTAAATGATATCGAAGTGTTCTTACATTACACCCCATCCAGAAATAATATTGGTGATACAACATTAACCAAATTAAATACTAACGAAGTTCTTTCGGAAGTAAATAACCCAAATAACACAAACAATGTGGAGATTTTTGGTGGTATGTACACACTAACATTACCTAGTACCCTTTTTTCTATAAAAGGTATTTACACTTTACATATTAAGCCAGTTGAGATTAGAACTAGGATATTAGATTGTGGTGTATTATCAGCAAAATCAGAAATTAAAGGTCTTATATTCGACACTGCGTCCCAAAATTTAAATAGTACATTTACATCTAGGTTCCAAAATGGTGGATTAGTTGGTTATAGAATTGAATATTTAAACACAACAAACTCTACAAGTGGTGCTAAGGTTAGAAATACGTTTAGACTTATCACATCTAATAATAGAGTTGATGTGGTTAACCAAAACTTAACCAATACAAATCAAAAAGCTGTTAGATATAATTTTAATGATAATTCAACTTTGGTATTCTGTACAGTAACTCCAAGTTCAGCATCTAATGTAAAACCTAATGTTTTACCATTTATCGGTGAACCAAATCAAGAAGTTATAATTACTAACACTTTCTTTAATCCAGTGATGATTGAGATTGAAATGGTTGAACATGACCTTGAAACAATAGCGTATGGTCTTTATGGGCCACAAAGTAAATCACTTGAAGATGGTATTTACACTCAATACACATTTGATAATAGTATTTATAAACAATATAACTTATTTGAAATTAAAGACCAGTTCACGGGTGCACCTTTATTTGAGGTTAAGGAACCAAGACTTGAAATTGATTTTACTAAAAACTTTGATGATATTAGCCAAATATAATGAGTAATAAAATAAAAATTGTTGGATATGCAAAAAAGGAATTCTTTACTGATGGTATAGAGTATAGGAATTTCTCACCAGACCTTGTGGGTAATCAACTCGCAACGAATGAGGGTACCCCTGTTTTTACGATGGGTAACTTCAGCATTTCTACTAATCTGGATGATAAAGTAACTAAAACCTTTACCACCAACAGTTTTTCTAATTATATGTCTTTAGATAATTTAAATATTGATGAAGCTTTTGAAACTGTTGTTGCAAAATACGCAAAAAAAGCTAAATTAAATTTAGATTATGATGATGTCTTAACTTATGCGTTTTTCGGTTCATTACAAGATTTTATAAGGGTGTCGTTAGAAAACATAATTATAAAATGGCCAGCTTCATTATATGTTTCTGAAATTGACCCAACTAATGCTGCTAATACTGGTGACACAATTACTAATTATGTTTTTAATGCTACAACAAATACCTCAACATTTGATGTTAATGTTAACCGAATTGAAAATCCATATAATTTAAACTTTTTATCAGGTGGCACAATTGAGGGAACTTTCAATGAAACAAATCAATTAAGAAATTTAGCCATTAACTATAATTATTATGAAGTTAATAATGGATATGGTAATTTTAGCGTTATTGGATTCATAGGTTCAAGTAATTTAACTACATCAAAAATTACTTTACAAACTGAAGGTAACCCATTTCCTAATTCAGGAACTGAAAATATCAATTATCATATTAGACCAAATGAATTAAAAAGAGAAGAGTTTTTCTTTAATTTAAATGAATTTGAGAATAAATTACTTAATAGATTAACTATTCCGACCTATACAAGTAGATTTAAGGTGTCTTACGAGTCTGAAAATGGAACAACGGTAGAAAGTACGAAAAAAATTACTTGGCCCATTAGAGATGGTTATAATATTGATTTTAATTCTATTGATTATTCTAGATTTGTTAAAAAATTATTAGAGATTTCAGATGTTACTGATGGTTCTAGGTCAAACTTAATGGTAAGATTTTTAGTATCATCTTCTATATCAGAATTTGATAGTGCTGCGGATATTAATGGTAGTTATCAAAACACAAATGGTCAAAAAATGACCAGTGCGTTGAAAATTTATGGTAGAGAGTTTGATGAAATTAAAAAATATTCAGATGGTATTAAATTTGCCAATGTAGTAACATACGATAAGAAAAATAATACACCTGACGCAGTAATTAAGAATTTAGCTAGAGTATTGGGGTGGCAATTGACAACATCAATTTCTGAAATTGATATTATAGGTAACTTCTTATCATTAAATGGGAATTATTATGATGGTTATTCCAGAGGTTTAAGCGATGCGGAAGCTGAAGTTGAGCTTTGGAGACGAATAGTGTTAAATACACCATGGCTTTGGAAGTCTAAGGGTACTAGAAAGGCTATAGAGTTTTTATTTAAGTTTATTGGAGTACCAAATGGTCTAATAACCTTTAATGAATATGTTTATGTAGCCGATAAACCAGTGGATGTTGGTTTGGTAACTGAGATGATGGAGTATTTCAATAATACTTCAGATATTAGTGAATTAAACCTTGATTCAAATGGATACCCATTTGTTAAACCAAATACACCAGAAATGTACTTTCAAAAAGCTGGTTTATGGTATAGACAAACAGGTGGTGCTAACCCAGATATAGATATTATTGAAGGTAACAACCCTCACATGGGGCCATATGATGGTGGTCAAGAATATATTAATCAATTTAACACTTGTTTAGTACCAAATTTTGTAGGTGGGTTAGGTGAAGAAATAAAGATTGAAGCTCAAGTCAACTTATTTTCAAATTACGGTAATGGTACCTTTGATGAATGTTGTGATGGAAATATATATGTAACCGTAGATACAGCTTTAGATTTCAATTCCATAGTTCAAGTTAATGTAGATAACGTAATAAATAATTTCCCAGTTACTGAAACGGGTTGTACGTTCACAAGTACATGGACTCTTATAGCACAATTAACTGGTGAAACATTTTATGAAAATACATTTTTTACTGGTGAAACATCATCGGGTGTTACAATATCATCATTAACAGAAACTGAATATTTAAATGAAATTTATAATTTAAGTGGTACTACCGAATTAAGTGGGGTTACTTTTAGTTATAATAATAATGGTTCTTTAGATGTGATATTACCTGATGGTTGTAATAATGATTTATTAAGTCAATTTTTTAAGTTAGAGTTATGTGTGTCAACAGAATATAATTGTATTGAGGAAGGTGTTGGGTCGTCTGGTTTGACAGAATTCTTAGTTGCAATTAAAACTAGTGATGCTTGCGGAACGACCAATCCACAATCAATTGTAAATACATTGTATCATGATGGTTCAGGACTGTTACCAGAAATTGGTGATTCTGTATTTACAGATTCACAAGGTGTTATACCGTATGAATCTCCTAATAGTAACGCACATTTATATATGGGTGGTGATATTAACGACAAAGGTAATTATTTATTAACCAATGCTAGTGGCGTTAGATTAGAAATTATATGTCCAGTTGAACCATGTACAGTTGTACTTAGTAAAACAATTGGGCAAACATCAGGTACTGGTAGTTTTAGTATTGATGGTTTAACAGTACCTAATGATGTATCAATAATCTATACATTATATGATATAGTTAGAGATAATTCACTAGCTAACATTTCGGTTGTGTTTGATAATGGAGTAATACTTAATGAAAACAGCACACCAGTTTCTCAAACAGTGACTATATCACCAGTTACTGGTCTTGACTACGAAGTGACCTTTGGTACTTTATCAACAAACGTTGAAGGAAGTAATGTAAGTCAATTTAAAGTTAGAATTGAAATAATTGATATAGGTAATAACTGTGTAATTGGACCAGCGTTCCAAATACTAACAATAACATTAGATTAAGATGGCAATAACAGGAACAACAAATACATGTGAAATTACAACAAATACTCAGTTTGTTTTATCGGGCTTATCTGAAACTAACTTATCGACAATTAATATTACCGATGAGAATGGGTTAGATATATCTGAATGTTTTGGTATTAAAAGTAGAATTGTTACTGTTGTAGGTGATAATATTACGTTAACAGGTGATTGTGACACTAGTTTAGAAATAACTATAACGAGTGGTGTTTCTAAACCAGTTGAGTGCAATTTTATAGAATTTACTCAAGACGAGACTAACTTTCTAACCTTCTATTTTATTGACGGAAGTACTTCGGATAACACACATCCAGATTGTTGTACAGGGCTAGGATTTACACCTGAAATTGGACCTGATGGGTATTTCATATGTAGATGGAGAGATGAAATTGATATGACAGATTGTAAAAATTATCAATCAACTGGAACATTTGATGAATCACTTCACCAAATATTTGAATTTGCTGGTGGTGGTAACACAACGGTAGTCCCAAGTGCAGAATGTTGTTATGTTTATGGTTTAATTGAAGAGGTGTTAAATGGTGAGATTTACTGTGTTGAAGATATACCATTTAATCCATGTGATGGGTTAATAGTTGTGGAACCAACACCTGATTTTGGGATAATTGAGTTCTCTGACCCAACTACGGGTTCCATAACAACAACGGTTAAGAGTAGTGAATGTTGTACATCAAATGGGTTCTCATTCCAAGTTGTGGAAACTGGGTTCCAATGTTTTAATTCATTAACTAGTGTCCAACCAATGGTAAACGTTTCATTAGATGCAACTTGTTGTGATGCAACAATAGTGTAAATATAAAAAGTAAATAAAAATATGTGTAGAATTGGATTAACATTAACAACCACTCTTCAAAGTGGGTTAAGTATTACGTCAGCTAATGGAAGGTATAGACTCCAAGGTACAAGTACTTGGACGACATTTGCTATTAATTTATCTGACCCTAGAACACCTGACATTAATACTGTTGGACTTTATGAGTTACAAGTTAATATAAGTGATAGTTCTGGTTCAGTAAGTCCTTGGAGTCCTAACGCACCACTAATATTTGAAATTTCTGAAAATTGTTTAGGTGATTGTAATTTTGATGGCACTTTTTATCACTATAATATGGTGACATGTAATGGAGTTAGAGTACTTGTTAAAAGTAATACAGTTTTAACCACTGGTACCGTATATGAAACAAATAATAGTAATATAACTGGAACTATAGGTAGAGTTGATTGTACAAAAACAGGTGTATCCATTGTTGGTAATCCAACAATATGTCCCGATAATAGTAACATATGTCAAGAATATTTGGTAACGAATACTGGCGCACCAAATGGTGCTAATTTCCAATATATATCTTGTAACGTTGACTCGTTTGACGGTACAGTAGAAATACCTTTTGGTGAACAAAGAACGATTTGTGGTATAATTGTAGTCGATGGTAATAATGATGGGTTAACTTTCCAACTAATAGGTCCTTGCGGAAATAACTAAACCTTATATTTATTAATATGGAAGTAACAAACTGCACAGATATAAACGGGGTTGCATTAAACGAAGTCCAATTCAATATGGATGGAACAGTTGTGGGTATTCTTGAAATAAATGATACTTCCACGACTAGTAATTTAAGTTTTGCATGTTGTGAGGCTCAAGGGTGGTCATTTGACCCAACTGACACAAAATGTTACTGGGCCGCTTCCTGTTTAAATGGTGGTAATTATAATATTGTACTAGACCCAGTGGGTAATACAGGTGCATTATTCCAAATAGATGAAAATCAAGAAGGTATTTGCAGACTAGAATTAGAATTTGATTGGTTACTTAAGTTTGATTGTAGTAAGCTAAAAATATCACTTAGACAGCTTTTAGAAGAGTTAAAATTAACAGTTCGCATTGAAAAAGTGATTTTTGATGAATCGTTACCAATACCTAATAATTTAGAGTTAGTGGAATCTAAACCTATGTTTGATATTACCAATATTTTTACATATTTAGATGGTAATGAAAATACTGGTTTATTATTATCGGGACCTGATAATAATTGTGACCCAATTTATCAAAATTTTTTAAATGATTTACAACCTAATGATGCTGTTGTTAATGATTTTTCCTTAAATTCTGATTGGGTTAAATTCAGAATGGTTATTGAAGATTTAGATATATTAGAAAGTATATATAATGAAAGACTTAAGATTTCGATTCAGGGTAATAGTTTAGCTAATTTCTCAATATTAATTGATGATATTAAACTGAATCGAATATGTGATGTACCAACACCTCCAAGATTTTTAGATAAAGAGTGTCCTAAATTTGAACTTAAGAGAGTTATTGATAATAAAAAATCTTGGGTTGAGAAAAGTGAATTTGAGGTTAGAGAATTTGACTTAGAGAGAAGGAAAACTAATTATGCAATCAACGAAGAAAAATTATCAATAAATACAAAAGAAGTTGAGATTGGTATTAACCCATCCAAAGCTCTTGAAACAGATATATTTAATAGTATTATAGGAAATCCTTGTCTATTAACACCCGCTACTGGGTGCACTTCAGGTGATACAACACACCCATGTGTTGATTTAACGCCACTTATCACAGTACCGTTAATTGAAATTGTCGATAATGATGAATTATTGAATATGTTGATTGACGCTAAGAGTAGAAAAACAATTGGAGCTTACCCAATAATAGAATTGCTATATTATAGGTATAGAAATTCTCAAGAACATTGTGGATTAAATCTAAATAATATTGATGAGGATTCACTAGACCAATTTATTGATTTAATTGGTACCTATTGGTCTGATTTAATTGAACAATTAGTTCCAGCTACAACTATTTGGGGTTCTTCTATAACAAGTGGTGGTAATGCATTTACTGGTAGAAGTTCAAATAAATTTAAATATAAAAAATACACATCTTTTGCATGTGGTACAGCACCGTCATACCCATTACCTAGTCCAACAGAATTAGATGTTAATGTTGGTGTTATTGCTGAGGATATCACTAGTGGTGTGATATCTACATTATCACAATCATGTAATGTCCTATCTATTAGGCAAATTAATGATGGGTCAGAATTTATAGGGACGGTTACAATTATTGGTGGAAATGAAGGACCAACTTCAGGGTCAACTATTTCAATTACGGAAAGTATTACGGATGAATGTAATTTATTTGAAGTTTGCTATCCACTATCAAGGGATTTTAACGGTAATGATTTTAATCCTAATGACTTTATTTAAAGTTTTATGATATTTATTTAAAAAAAGAATGAGCATTCAAACTATCCTTAATAAAATTGCTGCAATAACTGATGGAGGAAATAATTCCGCATCTGAAGTTAGGGCTGTCCTAACTGATATTACGACTACACTTTCAGGTGCAACAATACCTATAACAAACACCTCAGACTTAGCAAATGATGGTGATGATGGAATAAACCCATTTATAACATCTGGTGACACAATTCAATTATTAGGGGATAGAGGTCAAATTATTCCTATTGATGTAGGAGGGGAAACTTCTTATGGTTTAAGAGATGTAAACAGAGCTTTAAACCACATAGCTATAGGTCCAGATACAATGGATTTAACTAAAAGATTCTCTTTGGCACAAGTAGGTTTAGGTGGGCAATCAGGCTTTGCTTTTGGGTATGATTTATTTGCAGCAGCTGGTCATTATGGACCAACTATGTTTGGCTTTAATAACAGAATATTAGGGGGTAACTACGGTACCATATTTGGACAGGATAATGTTATGAACTCTGGGTTTTCATGTTTTGTAACAGGAGTAAATAACGTTATTAGTAGTGCCCTTGGATATACTTTTACAACAGGTAGAAATAATTTAGAAGCGGGTAGATACTCTGCTACATTAGGAGTAGGTCTTATAAACAGAGGGTATGGTACAGTAATAGGAACTGCTAATTTAGATAATAAAGGAACTACTTCTTCTACTAGTTCTAATAATCCATTACTCATAGTTGGTAATGGTAGTTTAACAAGTGATGCTAGCAACACTGCATTAGTAAGAAGTGATGCTTTTCTTGTGTATCAAAACGGTAGAGTTATAGCTCCTTCTTTAACACCAGCATTAATAGATACTAATGTTAAATCTTTAGTAACTAAAGAGTATGGTGATGCAAATTATGGTGGTGCATTGGTATTCTCACCAACTGGTAATACATCAGGTATAATCAAATCAGGTAGAAATGAAGTCAATTATGGTCCAGTAGGAACTAACGCAGTGGATTTATCATTCTCACCTACCCCTTCAACCACACTAGGTGCAACTGGTTTATTAGCGACTGCATTTGGTAAAGAGACAACTGCTAGTGGTTATTATTCAACTGCGAGTAATTATAAAACGACAGCGAGTGCTTTTTATTCAACTGCTAGTGGTGCATATACAACTGCTAGTGGTACAGCTAGTACTGCTTGGGGTAGGAGTAATACCGCTAGTTCTAACTATGCAACGGCATTTGGTAGATTCTCAACTGCTAGTGCACGTTATTCAACTGCATTTGGTAGAGGTGTATTTGCAACTGGTGATGGTGCAACCGCTTTTGGTCAAAATACACGCTCAAGTGGTGCATATTCAACTACTTGGGGTCTTAATACAACTGCTAGTGGTGCATATTCAACTGCATTTGGTAGAGAAAACATTTCCCCATCATATCTTGAAACGGTATTTGGTGCATATTCAACTACTGGTAATACGGGTAACTCAACTACTTGGGTTGGTTCTGATAGGTTATTCAACATTGGTAATGGTACTTCATCTAATTATGGGGCTATTGTTAATAGAAGTAATGCATTAACCATATTAAAGTATGGTGATGTGGTGGCACCTAGTATGACAAATGCTTTGATTGCTAGTGCTAACACAAGGGTATTAATTACTAAAGAGTATGGTGATGCAAATTATGCTGGTGGTGGTGCATTGGTATTCTCACCAACTGGTAATACATCAGGTATAATCAAATCAGGTAGGATAGAAGTCAATTATGGTCCAGTAGGAGCTAACGCAAATGATTTATCATTCTCAAATAGTGCTTCAAGCACAAGAGGTGCAACGGGTCAATATGCAATGACTTGGGGTTTAAATACAACTGCTAATAGTAGATATTCAACTGCATTTGGTCAAAATACAAATGCTAGTGAAGATTGGTCAACTGCTTGGGGTATAGGTACAACCGCTTCAGGTTATTATTCAACAGCTTGGGGTCAAAATACAATTGCCAGTGGTAATACCTTTAATGCAACTGCATTTGGACGAAATGCAACTGCTAGTGGTAGTGAATCCACTGCTTGGGGTCTTGGTTCAACAGCTAGTGGTAGTAGGTCAACTGCTAATGGTATCAATTCAACCGCATCTGGTTACGCTTCAACTGCTTTTGGTAGTTCTACGGTAGCTAGTGGTAATAGGTCAACTGCTTGGGGTCTTAATACAACTGCAAGTGGTGCAACAGCAACTGCGTGGGGTTCTGGTACCACAGCTAATGGTATTTTAGGAACTGCGTTTGGTGGTCTTACAACAGCTAGTGGTATCAATTCAACTGCTTGGGGCTCTAAAGGAGTTGCAAGTGCCCAATATTCAACTGCATTTGGTAATCTTACAACAGCTAATGGTATCAATTCAACTGCTTTTGGTAGTAATACATTCGCAACGGGTCAATTTTCAACTACTTGGGGTCTTAATACAACTGCTAGTGGTGAATTATCAACTGCTTTTGGTAGAGAAAATATTGCTAAATCATATGGTGAAACTAGCTTAGGTTTATTTTCAACGACTGGTAATACGGGTAATCCAACTACTTGGGTTGGTAGTGATAGAGTATTCAACATTGGTAATGGTACTAGTTTTAGTGGTAGAAGTAATGCATTAACTATATTGAAGTATGGTGATGTATTAGCTCCAAGTATGACAAATGCTATTATAAATTCAGCTGATACAAAGGTATTAATTACAAAAGAGTACGCTGACGTTACTTATGCTGGTGGGGTTGTTACAACAGTAGGTGCATTACCAGCTGGTGTTGTAGGTGATAGAGCTTTTGTAACGGATAGTACCGTTGCAGCTTCAGGTAACTTTGGGGCAATAGTAACTGGTGGAAATACTAATGCAGTTCCAGTATTCTACAATGGTACTAACTGGTTAATAGGTTAAATGTGATAAACAATAAAAAGGTAAAATATAAACTTTAGTAAAAAATATTTTACCTTTACATTTTTATATTTTTCTTTATTTTTAATAAAAAAGATATGAAAAAAGAAATATTCTTTCAATCATCATTACCAAGAGCTGGTAGCACATTACTACAAAATGTAATGGGTCAAAACCCAGATTTTTATGTAACACCAACGTCAGGTACATTAGAATTATTATTTTCAGCTAGAAGTCAATACAGCAACTCTCCTGAGTTTAAAGCTCAAGATAGTGATACGATGAAGAAAGCTTGGTTATCGTTCTGTAAGAACGGTTTAAATGGTTATTATAATGCTATTACTGACGCACCTTTTATATTAGATAAAAGTAGGGGTTGGGGAATTCATTATGATTTCCTTTCAACATTTATTGAACAACCAAAAATTATATGTATGGTTAGGGATTTAAGGTCAATTTTTTCATCAATGGAAAAGAACTTTAGAAAAAACCCAGAAGCCAGTAAAAATATGGTTAATTGGACAAATGGCGAAAATACGACAATAGATAAAAGAGTAAATACTTGGGCTAGTGGTTTACCAGTGGGTATAGCGGTAAGTAGGTTGGCTGAAATGATAAATCGAGGTTTTGATAAAAATATTTTATTTATTAAATTTGAAGATTTTACCCAAAATCCACAAAAAGAAATCGATAAGATTTATAATTATCTAGGAGTTGAGCCATTCAAACACAATTTTAATGATGTTGAACAAATAACTCAAGAGGATGATTCAGTCTACGGTCCTTATGGTGACCACACAATAAAAAAAGAAATTAAGTCCATCAAACCTGATTTTGATGAAATATTAACACCACTTGTTAGTCAAAGAATTAAAGAAAATTACGATTGGTTCTACAAGTATTTTAATTACTAACTATTTATTAATAAATTAAAGTGTTATGCCAATTTTATTAAAAAAGATAGACGGTAGTATAATATCATATTTTACTGATAATGGCGGTGCTGATTATAAGGGAGATATAATACTAATTAAATCAGTTATAGGTGAAGTGGGGTTAGAAGATTATTTCTTACTATCCGCTATAGAAGGTTTTACTCAAAATTTTTCAGCTGTAATTGATGCTGAGTTTTGTTCTGTAACCCCAAGTCTAATCGGACCAACTAATTGCTCATCAACCATAGAATTAAATTTATCATACTAAATGAGGTATCAAAATAGAATTTACATACAGAGTCAACATAGTTGTATTAGGAATAAAGATATTGTGAATGTAACAACAAGTTCAGATTTATGTGAATTTAATAAACCTACATTTACCATGACTGGTGCTGATAAAATTAAGACGGGTACAACTGTAACAGATGATGAAGTTCATGTTATAAGTAGTGCTACTACATTAGACTTAACTTTTTCATTTACTGGGAATGTTGAAAATTTTATAGAAATTGATACAACATTTGAATATAGGATATATAAATATAACCCAACTGCCAATACATTCACATCACCCGAATTATTCAATTCAGGTCCAATAGAATGGTCTACTTTTAGTGGTACTAGTGCGTTTACTGATTCAATATTAGTTACTGATTTAGTTCTTGATGGTCAATATTTGATTAAAGGGACTTTTGATTTTGAAATATGTACGAATATTTTAGGTAAGTTGGGTGGTAGAGAAACAACTTTTAGGTTGATTGGTGACCAATATGGTTTGTATGAAGAACAATTTGATTATTATTTTGCAGCAATAAGGTCTGCTATTAAACCAATATTTGGTTTAACCCCAGACTCTGGTACTGCGTTGGGTGCACTTAGAGTAGAATCTTATATCATAGAGGTTAGTGGTACTTCAGGTGTGACAATTTCATCTACTTGGATTGGTAACCCAATTGTTTCTGTTAATGGTATTACATTATTTGAAGACGCTGAAGGGGATTTTACAACTACTGGTAATAATGCTATAAATTTTAATGGTGCTTTATCGCAAGGGGATATTGTAACAGTAGCATATGTTAATGGAGGTAATCCAAATGGTTTGGTATCTGAATCCTCAGTGGCCCCAAAACCAATAGTTTCTGGTGTTACCAATGGTGAAGGTAGTCAAACTATATATTTTAATACCGATACCGTTAAATATGAGGTTTTCATTTTAACTGAACCAGTAGAGTTTAATGATGTGATACTAACGTTAAATGGTATTACATTAGCAAATGGCGCAGATTATAACCAATCTATATCAAATCCAAAAAGAATAATATTAGAAGGTGATTTAATATCATTTGATATTATTACAGTTAGTTACAATTCATCTGGAACATATGTTGGAGTAATCACTGTTGATAATTTTGATTTATTATGGACTGTATCACCATCACCAATTAATACAAATGGTGTCTTTACAACTTACGTTGCTGACGATGAATCATTCTCAGCTGGTACAATAATTTACACGGCTTCGACTGGTTATGTTGTTAATCAAAGTACCTATACAGTTAATGTTGATTTATCTTCATACACTGGTACAACGGCATATTATAAAGTAGCAAATCAAAAAAACTACCCAGTTTTAAGTGGTGGAACAATTGAAACGATAACGGATAGTGATATAATACCAATTGAGATTCAATTATAAAAATAAAATAAATAATTTGTTTACTTATCCATATTTATAAGTAAATACAATATAATAAAAACATTATGAGTTATATAATTAAAAGTACACAACCATTTACAAGTGTAAAGTTAACGGAGACTGGTAGAGAGAAATTGGCTAAAGGTCAATTAAACTTTAATTCTTGGTCAATTGGTGATTCTGAAATAAATTACAAAAGAGAGGCTTTCATACAAGATGGTACTTTAACAGGAGATACCGCTATTGTGTTGAGACCTAAAGATAAACAACCAAATTTAAAGTATTTCATTAATAAAGGTGGTACTACTAATAATTTCTCATTTGGTGGTAGTGATATTAGGTGTATTAAACTAACTGTTAATAACGAAGCTGATGAAAGAGGTTTATTTACGGGTAATTTAGCAACTGGTTTTACAACCAACACATCGTCTTATGTAAGGACTTCAGGTACTTCAATAACTATTTCTGGTGGTACTTCAGTAACTATTTCTGGTGCGGTTATCGGTGATTTTTTATTAGTAAAAACAGGTTACTCAGGCTTTACAAATGAAACTCCAGCACCTCATCTATGGTTTAAGGTTCAAAATGTTGTTGGTAGTACAGTAACAGTTGATAGAGAACTTCCAAATATTGGAAGTATAAATGCCGTTATTATCTACAAAGGTGGTAATATTTATGACAACGAACCAGATTCAATAGCTTATTGGGATACTGGAACATTATCATTTGATAGTTCATGTGATATTACAACAATGGATGTTCCACTATGGAATATGAACGTTCCATTTTCTGAAGATATTATGGGTGTTACTGGTAGTACATATGAGAATCATATTAATTATGGTTCATATAATTTCTTAGGTCAAAAAGCTAATTCATTATACTCTCCTAGTGACAATATCAATTCAAAATCAATTGCTATTATTCATTATTCAAATAAAACAATTTCAAACCTATATGGTGAATTTTTCTTTATAGATAATGATACTAAGACGGTAAAAATACATTTACCTGATTTAATGTATCATAGAAGAAAGTTTAGTGGTTCTACCACTGGCGATAAAATGGGTATGACTTTCGTTGCTTCTGGTACATCAGTATCCACTGGTGCTAATGGGTTAACATATATTCCATTAATTGAGGACCCTATATTAGTAAATGGTACCCCTAAGCAAGTGGGTAGAGTTTATAC
>TARA_R110000824_G_scaffold118105_1_pt1 | contig 36378 bp, 33 predicted proteins | sample TARA_R110000824 | Tara Oceans TARA_R110000824 (sample SAMEA4397747) | marine metagenome | biome: Polar Biome; feature: [MES] marine water layer (ENVO:01000295) within the mesopelagic zone...; material: water (ENVO:00002006), including particulate matter (ENVO:01000060) such...
TCACTCTCATGCAAAGGTAAGATCAACCATTTAATCCGCTTACCCATAATTTCCACGATCTTGAAATGGCTCGTGTGGCAGGTGCGGGATTGAAAGTTGGTGTTCTCACTGGCACAAGCACACGTGAGGATCTCGAACCTCATGCCGATATTGTTCTCGACAGTATTACTGATCTTCCTGCTTATTTGATGACGTTATAGCTTTTGATGCACAGTTTGTCAGCCATAGCATTTTCTACGAGTGATCATGTTTTATGAATCCCGCCCCAAAGAACACGGCCTTCGGCATGATCCGTTCAAGGCTCTGCTTGTTCCGCGCCCCATTGGATGGATTTCCACATTGTCGAAGGATGGTGTTCTCAATCTCGCGCCATATAGTTTTTTCAATGGTGTCTCGACCGATCCGAATATCGTTATGTTTGCCAGTGCCGGTCGCAAAGACAGTCTGGTCAATGTCGAGGCGACAGGCGAATTCGTGTGCAATCTGGCAAGCTGGGATCAGCGTGATCAGATGAACACTTCTTCTGCCACAGTCGGGCCTGAAGTCGATGAATTTGAGTTGGCGGGTCTTGCCACTCTGCCATCAGAAATTGTGAAGCCGCCTCGCGTCGCAGGTGCGCCTGCGCATTTTGAGTGTGTCTATCTGCAAACCGTGCCCATGGTCGCGCGTGACGGGTCGCATGTTTACGATGTGGTATTCGGTGAAGTGGTCGGCATCCATATTGATGATCGTTTCATCATCGATGGGATGGTCGATACCGCTGCGATGAAACCTATCGCGCGGCTCGGCTATCATGATTATGCGGTGGTGGACGAGGTGTTCTCTCTCAAGCGACCGGGTTGAGGGGCTAGCGCCAACTGATCGGCTTCACGTCGAAGGCGAGGCTGATGCGTTGCGTGTCGCCGCTGAATGGCAAAGTGCGGTGGAAGGCGTAGGACGGAAAGAAGAAAGCGTCACCTTCGCGCGGTTCATAAGCCAGTGCTTGCGGCACAAAGGTCGCGTCAAATTCTGGTGGCGGGTTACCGAATTCGATCCAGCCGTCTTTGTCCTCGTCCTGCTCGCCTTTGCCCATGCTAGCGGGAAGCGTCACGTAATAGACGCCGCTCATCCAGCCTCCCACATGAATGTGGGGATGTTGGTGGCCGCCATCGGATAGGAGCGTGCCCCACATGTCGAGCTGGTAGGTTCCCGGCACCATGCCAAAATAGGGATGCTGCTTCTCGACTTTGATCGCATCAAAATGGGCATCAATGGCTTTGCGCAAAGACGCTTCGAAACTCAGGAAGGGTTCGCGCGGATGGTCGAGCAACATGCCGGTCTGGCCGCCCATGCGTGTGGCTTTGCCTGTCGGCTCCCAGATTGTTGTCGGGTCATTTCGCAGCGCATCGGCGAGGGCCGCATTGAGATCGGCCATTGAAGCATATCCCGCAGGTGGCGTCAGCGTGTGGCGAGTGATGGTGCGGGCGAGTTCTGCGCGAAAGCCTGTGGGCATGTTGCCCAGCTCTTGCGCGCGGGCATATGGGAACCAAGCGGCAGCGCGTCGTTCGGGGCCGAATTTCGCCATCGCGCGGTCGAAAATATCTGCAGCTTCTTTCATGTCGCCGCGTTTCATTTTGACCATGCCGAGGCTGACATAGGCGGTGACATCTTTCGGGTTGAAATCCGAGGCTTTCTGATAGGCGGCTTCGGCAGCGGCAAGGTCGCCGCGCTTTTGCTGGGCATTGCCGAGATTGCCATAGGCTGCCGCCATTTTCGGCTCCAGCTTTATCGCATGCTCGAAGAGTTCGACGGCGTCGTCCAGTCGGTCCTGTCGCAAAACGACCATGCCGAGATTCATGACCAGCGTCGCATCTTGTGGATTGAGGCCGCAGGCATGGCGGAAGGCGGCTTCAGCGCCTGCAAAATCGCCTGCTCTCTGTCGGAGCTGTCCGAGTGTTGCGTGAAACAGTGGGTGGCGGGGGAAGGTGCGGGCAGCTTGCGTGTAGTGGGTCAGTGCCTCGCCCCAGCGGTTATGCTGCTGTAGGAACCGGCCATAATTGACCCATGGAATAGGTTTGTCGGCTGCTAGTTCCAAGGCGCGGCTCAGGGCACTTTCGGCTTCAGCAAACTCCTGCTTGTCCACCAGAATGGCTGCGAGGATCGAGAGCGTTTCAGCATCATCGGGTGTTTCGGCCAGCAATGCGCGGGCGGCAGATTCGGCCAGGCCGCGCTTTTGGGCTTTGTAGAGTTCGAGAATTTCGGTGCGACGCGTCAGAATATCGGGCGCGGTGTCCATCTGGTCAGTCAAAGGCAGTCCTCACATACAAGAGGACACAAGCTGCACGGGCAGGACGCGGGCGTCAATCGTGAATGAAAATTCGGGCGTGAATGAAAATTCGGGGCGAACCTTGAGGCTCGCCCCGAAAAACCTCTTATTCCGCTGCCACGCTTGCGAGGCGGGCCGCCTGCGGGCCGCGAACCAGTTTGCCGGGCATTTCGCCTGTAGCTTGACCGTTTTCGAAGGTCACAGCACCACTGACGATGGTGGCGCGATAGCCTTCGGCCTTCTGGATCATGCGGCGGCCATCGGCGGGCAGGTCGAAGACCATTTCCGGTGGCAGGATGCGCAAGCGCTCCATATCGATGACGTTCACGTCGGCTTTCATGCCGGGTGCCAGCACACCACGGTCATTCAGTCCATAGAGACGGGCTGTGTCATGTGTCTGCATTTTCACCACTTGCTCCAGCGAGAGGCGGGGTCCACGTGCGCGGTCACGCACCCAATGCGTCAGCATATAGGTCGGGAAGCTGGCATCGCAGATCACGCCGCAATGTGCGCCGCCATCCGACAGGCTGAGCACGGTTGCCGGATGCTGCATCATTTCGTGGATGTGATCGAAGTTGAACTTCGCGTAATTCAGCAGTGGCAGATAGATATATCCGCGACCGTCATTTTCCATGAGCATGTCATAGACAATGGCGGCAGGGTCCTGCTCTGTAGATTTAGCAAGGGCCGCCACGCTGTCTTCAGCGCGTGGCTCATATTCAAGCTGGCCATCATTTTCCAGACGGAACATGCGGTCAAAGCCCTGTGTCATGATCATGCCCAGAGGGCCCATGTCACGCGGCGCATCGGCAAGGATCGCGGCGCGCACTTCCGACTTTTTCAGTTCGACCAGACGTTCTGCGAAAGGCAGGCCTGCGATTTTCATATAGGAGGCGCGTGTGATGAAGGGGTGGATCGTGCTCTGCCAGCCCAGTACAAGGCCGGTAGGGCGGCAGGCGATCTGCGCGGTCACATTTGCACCCTGTTTGCGTGCCTCGTCGGTCAGCGCCAGCATGTCGCGCCATTTTTCGCTATCCACAGGCGATTGCAGCAACGCGTATGTCACAGGCAATCCCGTCTCGGCGGAGAGTTCCTTCATCCACATGAATTCTTCTTCCGCCGGTGTCATGTCGGAAGCCATTTCGAAAACACCGTGGCCAGCATCGCCCAAGGCACGGCCAATGCCCATCAGCTCGGCCTTGTTGGCAAATGTGCCGGGCACAGGCTCTCCGTCCTTGGACAGATGCAGCATGGTGCGCGATGTTGAAAAGCCCAATGCGCCGGCCTCAACGCCTTCGCGGACGATCTTGGCCATGGCGGCAATGTCTTCTTCATTTGCCGCTTCGTTTTTTGCACCGCGATCGCCCATCACATAGGCGCGTACCGAGCCATGTGGCACTTGGGTCGCCACGTCGAGCACGCGTTCCTGCTTGTCGAGGCTGTCCATATATTCAGGAAAGGTTTCCCAGTTCCATTTGATGCCTTCGGCCAGCGCCGCCCCGGGAATATCTTCCACACCTTCCATCAGCTCGATCAGCCAATCGTGCTTGTCAGGACGGGCAGGCGCGAAGCCGACGCCGCAATTGCCCATCACGGCTGTCGTCACACCATGCCAGCAAGATGGTGTGAGCAGCGGATCCCATGTCACCTGACCATCGTAATGTGTGTGGATGTCCACCCAGCCCGGTGTCACAAGCTGGCCGGTCGCGTCGATTTCGCGCTTGGCGTCGCCGGTCACTGTGCCGACATGCGTGATAACGCCGTTGCTGATGGCAATATCGGCCTGCCGTGCGGCAGCGCCGGTGCCGTCCACCACAGTGCCGCCGCGAATGATGAGATCGTGCATAGGTCTTCTCCCTGATTTTGTTGGGAGAAGTCTATGTGTGTCTCAGGGCTTCCGCAATAAAAATAGACTGAAGTCTATTTTTAAGATTGTCAGGCTTTCTTGGAAGACTGATCTGTTGCGGATTTAGCTGTTTTCCGGGGTTTGGCCGCCACGTTTGGCTTTCGGGGCGCGGCGGCTACCGGCTTTCCCACGCGGCGCTGCAATAGCTTTTCATGTGCCGCTTCGGCTTGTCGGGCCAGATGGGCTTCGTCGGCCACTTCCAACTCGTCACAGGCTTGCCCGATATAGGCAGCCATATTGTCGAGGTCGGGCATGGCCTCGCGCGCGGCAAGCAGTCCGAAATCAAGTTCGTCTGCATAGCTGGTGACGGTAATGTTCAGGGCTTGTCCATGTACCAGCACCGACATGGGGTAATTGTGAATGAGTTCCGCGCCCATCAGATAAAGTTTCTCGCGCGGGCCCGGCACATTGGAAATCACCAGATTGGCCGGCGGCGACACGCGGTCGCCAAGTCCCGTCGCATTGCTGACCAGCAATGCACCGTTCATCAGCAGTGCATAATTGGTGGCACTCTCGCGAGTTAGCTCACCCAGATTGTGCTTGGCTTCGCTGGCGCTGTCATGAATGCGTTTCAGACGGGTGATCGTGTCGGCTTCTTCGGTCGCCAGTGTGGTGACGATCATCGAAATCTGGTTGCCGCGCTGTTCGCCGTCCTTGGGCCGCACAGATACAGGGCACATGGCCAGCACCGGTTTTGCGGGCAGTGCATTGTGGTCCAGCAAATAGCGGCGGATCGCACCAGCGCAGATCGCCAGCACAATATCGTTCACCGTCATATTGAGATCGCGTGCCATGCCTTTGATGCGCGACAGCGGAATTGTATGCACGGCAAAGCGGCGATGCTGAGTGATCGCAGCATTGAACGGTGTTGCGGGCGCAGTGAAGGGACGTGGTGATTTGCGATTGGTGCCGGACAGGGCTTGCAGACCAGACTTGATGACGGTGCCCGATAATTGCTGGATCGAACGGGCCTGATCGCGGATACCTGCATAGCTGCGGATCAGCTTGTCAGTCAGATTGGCGGCGGCAACTTCGTGCTTCGGCTTCGGCGAACCGGCCTGCCAGATGCCCGTCACGTTTTTGGCATTGGGTGTTGTGGACATGACGCGGCTCAGGATCGACATGGCTGCTACGCCATCCATGCAAGCATGGTGGATTTTGAAATAGAGCGCGACGCGATTGCCTTCCAAACCTTCGATGAAATAGCACTCCCAGAGGGGGCGAGTCCGGTCGAGCAGCCGCGAGTGCAGGCGCTCCACCAGTTTCATCAGTTGATCCATCGTGCCAGGTGCGGGCAGGGCTGAATAGCGCACGTGATAGTCGAGATCGAAATTCTTGTCCTCGACCCAGCTCGGCAGCATATCCATCGAAATCGATGGTGATTTCAGCTTCTGGTTGAAAGGTGGCGATGGCGGAATGGTCAGGTCGATCCTGTCCATCAGGTCACGGAAAAAACGACCCTTGTCATTCTTTGGCAATTGGAAAATCTGCAATCCGGCCACATGGGCGGGACATTCGGCAGTTTCCACCTGCAAAAAGGCAAAGTCCTGAAGATTAAGTCTAGCCATCCCCTTCGCGCCTCCCAACGCGTCTCCCACTTGAGTGTTCCACAAGTTGGGAGGTGTGAAAAGGCGAGGCGTGGTTTTAGGTTAATCGGGCCGCAGGAAGGCGCAGGTTGGCTGGCTTACACCACCTCGTTGGGCAGCGGTTTGCCGACCGCAACTGCATTTACATTGTCCACCACGGCAGCCGACATAGCGGCAAAGGCTTCACGTGTGCCGCCGCCAATATGCGGCGTCAGCACCACATTGGGCAGGGCAACCAGTTCAGGGCGCACATTCGGTTCGTCGTCAAACACGTCCAGTCCTGCACCGGCGATTGTGCCCTCGCTCAGCGCAGCAATCAGCGCATCTTCGTCAATGGCGGACCCACGCGAGATATTGACGATATGTCCGTCCTTGCCCAATGCGGCCATCACTTCCGCGTTGATCATATGGCGGTTGCTTTCGTCAGCGCGATGGGCAACCAGCAGCACATCGGCCCATTGGGCCAGCGCCAGCGGCGTTTCGAAGAACTGCCAGTCGAGATCGGATTTTTTGGAACGGTTGAAGTAACCGACTTCTGTCTCGAAGGCCGCCATGCGCTCACCGATTTTACGGCCGATTGCACCCATGCCGATTATGCCGATGCGTCGGCCCGTGACACTGGGCGTAAAAAGCATCTTCGCCACGTTGTCGCCACGCCATTTTCCGGCACGCACATTCTGGTCGCCATAGACAACATGGCGCATGGAAGCGAGCAACAGTCCCACGGCAAGGTCAGCGACGGTCGCCGCGTTGGCACCTACAGTATTCGACACTTTGACGCCACGCGCTTTGGCGGCATCAAGGTCCACGCTTTCATAGCCCGATCCGAAACAGGCAATCAGCTTCAGGTCCGGAAAACCGTCCATGAAGGCGCCGTCCGCCCCCAGCGTGCCAATGGTCACAATCACTTCCACGCCTTTGCGCGGGGTCATGTCCGCGCTTACGTCAAAATGTTCGGTGAAATTGGCTTCGAAGGCTTTGCCAAGGGGAATGGCAAGCAGAAGGATCGGTTTCATAAAGACTCCGCGGTAAGTGTTACAAATCAGATGGAAGCTGCACGTGCGATGAGAGCACGTGCTTGTTTCAGGTGGGGTATATCGAGCATTACACCGTCGAGGTTGATCACCCCCACATCGCCTGCCTTGTCGAAGGCTTCCACCACCATGCGAGCATGTGCCAGATCGTCATCGCTTGGCGTGAAAACGCGGTTGATCGTTTCAATCTGTGCGGGGTGGATCGCCATCTTGGCTGTGAAGCCGTCACGCGCGGCGGCACGGGCTTCGCGCTCCAGTCCGGCATCGTCGCGGAAATCCTTGTAGATACTGTCCAGCGGCATCACGCCTGCGGCCACGGCTCCCAACAAAGTCAGTGTTCGTGCCATCTGGTAGGGGCCGGTATAGATGCCGTTCTCGTCCTTGTTGTCGCGTGCGCCCAGTGCCGCGGCCAGATCTTCCGCACCCCATGTCATGGCAAAAAGGCGGGAGGAAGAGCCGCCATAGGTGCCGAGGTTGAACATGGAAGCGGCTGTTTCCGTTGCCACGCAAAAGAGTTTTGTTGAGCCGGTTTCAATACCGGCTTCTTCTTCCAGATCGTCCAACCGGTTCGACACGGTGCGGATGCAGCCGCCGGTTATCGTTTTGGGCACCAGGATCGCGTAGGGCTTTGCCGCTATCACAGCTTTCAGATCGTCGGCCCAGAGCGATGTATCGAGCGCGTTCATACGCACGCAAAGCTTCGGACCTTTAGGGTCGGCACTTTTCAGATAGTCGGCTGCATTGGCGCGGGCGGCTGGCTTGTTTGACAGCGCCACGGAATCTTCCAGATCAAGGATCAGCGCATCGGCTCCAGAGCTTGCGCCTTTCGCCAGTTTCTTGTCGCTATCGGCAGGCACAAAAAGAAACGACCGCATCATTCGTCTCCCTTGGCATGCATGAAGGCCTGACGGGTGCAGAGCGCCACAATCTCGTCGCGCTGGTTGATAGCCTTGTGCTCGAAAGTCACGATGCCTGCTTTGGGTCGCGATTTGGAGCGGCGCTTGCCCATGACCTTGGTTTCGATATGCAGCGTGTCGCCGTGAAAGACCGGTTTGGGGAATGTGATGTCTGTCATACCAAGATTGGCGATGGTGGTGCCCAGCGTTGTCTCATGCACGGATATGCCGATCATCAGTCCCAGCGTGAAAAGCGAATTGACGAGCGGCTTGCCGAACTCGGTTTCCTTTTCGGCATAGTCATGGTCCAGATGCAGTGCAGCCGGATTCATCGTCATAGTGGTGAAGAGCACATTGTCAGTTTCTGTCACCGTCCGGCGGATGGCATGCTGGAAGACCTGACCGTCTTCGAATTCTTCAAAATAGAGACCCGGCATCCTTCACTCCCTTTATTATTGGGTTAGGTTATAGGTCTTAAGCAAAAACGACAAAAGATGCAGGGGCAGGGCGAGGCGCATGAATTTCGGTTTCAGTGAGGACCAGCAGGCAATCCGCGATGCGGTGGCAAAGACCTGCGCCAAGTATGATGATGCCTATTGGCTGGCGCATGATCGCGATGGCGGATTTCCAGATGATTTTGTAGCCGACATTGCCGCAGGCGGTTGGCTCGGCGTGGCTATGCCGGAGGCTTATGGCGGCTCAGGGCTCGGTGTCACGGAAGCTGCGATTGTTGCCCAGACCATTGCCGAATCCGGTGCGTGCCTTTCAGGCGCATCCGCCATCCATATCAACCTCTTTGGCCCCATGCCTGTTGTGGTCTTTGGCACGGACGAGCAGAAAGAGCGCAATTTGCCAGCCCTTATCGCAGGACGAGATCGTTGCTGTTTTGGGGTCACAGAGCCTGATGCCGGTTTGAACACCACGGCCATTTCCACCCGTGCCGAGCGCAATGGCGACCACTATGTCGTTCATGGTCGCAAGATGTGGACATCGACCGCGCAGACCGCCAACAAGATTTTGCTGCTTGCGCGCACAACACCAAAGGACCAATGCAAGAAGGCGACGGAAGGCCTGTCGCTTTTCTATACCGATCTGGATCGGGGCGGTGCGACAGAGGTTCGCGAGATCGAGAAAATGGGCCGTAAAGCGGTGGACAGTAATGCCGTGTTCTTTGACGGATTGCGGGTGCCGAAAGAAGATCTGATCGGCGAGGAGGGCAAGGGCTTTCACTATCTCCTGCATGGCCTCAATCCCGAGCGCGTGTTGATCGGGGCCGAAGCGGTAGGCGTTGGCCGCATTGCTTTGAAAAAGGCGACGGACTATGCCCGCGAGCGTGAGGTTTTCGGGCGTCCCATAGGCAAAAATCAGTCGATCCAGCATCCGCTTGCCAAATGCTGGGCCGAGCTTGAAGCGGCCAATCTCATGGTCTTCAAAGCTGCTGCCCTTTACGATGCAGGCGAGAATTGTGGTGCCGAGGCCAATGCGGGCAAGTATCTTGCCGCCGAAGCCGGTTTCCATGCGTGCGAGACGGCGGTGATGACCCATGGCGGTATGGGCTATGCCAAGGAGTTCCATGTCGAGCGCTACCTGCGCGAGATCATGATTGCCCGTATCGCGCCGGTCAGCCGCGAGCTGATCCTTAGTTTCATTGCCGAGCGTGTGCTCGATTTGCCGAAGTCTTATTGATCATGACATTCCAGCTTCACGACCAGCTTGCCGCCGACACATGGACCGTGCGTGACCTTGCCCTATGTCGCGTCCTCCTCATGAACGATGCGCGATACCCGTGGCTTATTCTTGTTCCGCGCCGCGCAGGGCTTCGTGATTTCCATGATGTGGCCACGGCCGACAAATCCATCTTCCTTGCCGAGATCGATCTGGCATCGCATGTCCTCAAGGTCGATACAGGGGCCTTTAAGATCAATGTGGGCGCGCTGGGCAATATGGTGCCTCAACTCCATGTCCATGTGATCGCCCGTTTCGAGGCGGATGCGGCATGGCCCAAGCCCGTTTGGGGCATAGGGGAGGCCGTGCCTTACGAGCCTTCAAAAGCCGGGGATATTATCGAGAGGTTAAAAAAAGGCCTTCAGGGTTAACTTTCCGTTTATCTCTTTCCGCCATCTTGTCCCCACGGGTCGGGATGAATCGGCTCGTGTTCTTATGGAGAATCGAGCCATGGCGAGCATCCTTATCGCCGACCAGTCACCCGCCCTTCGCCGTGCCGCGCAGTTCTTGTTTGAGAGCCTCGGACATGCTTGCGTGGGAACGCGGGACTACATGGAAACGCTCGATCTCGTGAAGGGAATGTCTCCCGATCTTGTTATTATTGATGCTCGTTTGAGCGAGTATCGGGGGATATCTGTGGTCGAGGCGATCCGCGATCTATCGGGTTTGCGCCAGCCATGCATCTTCTTTGTGACCGAAAAGAGCGATCCGGCCAGTGTCCGTGCGGCGTTGGAAGCAGGCGCTGACGACTTCCTCATGAAGCCTTTTGACCGCGAACTTGTGGCCTTCAAGCTCGCTCAGGCCAAGGCGCGTGGCAAGCTCGTCGAGCGTCCCCAGCGGACACGGCTTGTGCAGGACAATTCCAGCTCGTGGCGTTTCCGCACCTTTGGCAGGGCTGTCTAAACCTTCGGCTTCATGTGAATTCTAGAGTCTGAAAATGGGCACAAGTCATTGATTTTGCGCTATTTTTCGTTCTCTTTGCTCCATACATTCAAGTAGTCAAGGCTTGTCAGATAGGGTTTCAAGGCCAGAAAGCCCATGATGGCGCCAAGGCCCAGAACGACAGGCGGGACGATGGCGAGCGAGTATTTCAGCATCAGATCGTCGCCATAAACCTGATCCGTCACCAATGCGATAGCTGTCGGGCCGAGGCCCAGACCAATCAGATTGACCATCAGACCCTGACAGGCGGAGGCAAAGCCACGCATCTGGTTGGGCATCATGTCCATAAGCGCGGAGGGCCCCACACCCGTTGTAAAAGTGCCGAAAAAGGTCGCCGGAGCCACTAGAGCCAGTGCCCAATAGGGGTCGCTCATCAGCGGGAAGGCAATGGCAAAGGGCATGGTGATAAGACCGGTCGATGCCATCACGATGATGCGACCGTTCCGGTAGCCTTTGGAGCAGACATAGTCGCCCAGAGCGCCACCGCTTACGACGCCAAGTGTACCGAAAACCATGATAATGCCGCCGTAAAAATGGCCGATATCGTTGATCGACCATCCATATGTGCGCACGAAGAATGTCGGCACCCAGGCGGCTGTGCCGTAGGCCATCATTGCCAGCAGGGCAAAGCAGAGGTTCATTGTGACAAAGGCAGGAGCGTTCTTTTTGAGATAGGCCATGACCTCGCCAAAAGGGACTTCAGCGTCGCGTTCTATCCCGTCCGCGCCGATTTCGCGGCGCATATGGCCCCGGCGTTCCGGTTCTTTGAGGCTCGCTACCCATAGCGCCACGAGGATGCCGGGCAGGCCGACAACAAAGAATACCAGCTGCCACGAATAGACATGGCCGATGATCGGCAGAGTGACATCGCCGATACTATTGGCCCAGCCAATGGCCAGAGCGCCGATCACGAGCGCCGCACCGGCACCTATATAGACGCCGACACCAAAAAAGCCGATTGCGAGACCTCGCCGGTTGGGGGGGAAATAGTCGGAAATAATGGAATACGCCGAAGGTGTCAGTGCTGCCTCGCCGATCCCGACGCCCATACGATAGGCGAAGAGTTGCCAGTAAGCCTTTGCTGTACCACTCAAAGCCGTCATCATGCTCCAGAAGAAAACACCGGCTGCGACGATGCTTATGCGGTGCCTTCGGTCAACCAATCGACCGATGGGCAGGCCCATCAGGACGTAAAAAGCGGCGAAGGCGATGCCGAGCAGCAGGCTGATCTGGGTGTCCGAAATGTCCAGATCGCGCTTCATCGGCTCTACAAGAAGGCTCAAAATCTGGCGGTCAATAAAGGAAAAGGTGTAGGCCAGCACAAAGACCGCGACCACGTACCAAGCGTAAAGCTGGTTGGGATAGGGCTTCTCGGAGGCGGCATCCTTTGGCGGATTATGAAGTGCTTCCTCTACTTCTGCAGCCACTTCGATCTCGGACATTCCCGTCTCCCCTTAAGTTTTCCGTGCAGCCTGCATCCGCGCGGTCTTTTGATTCACACTCTATTCCGGAAAACCTTGGGGACATCAAGGATTTCGCTTCGTAATCCCGTATGGCGGAACTGGCATGGGCTTTGCGCTTACTTTGGTAACACTACCAAGGGTTATCGACCATGAGCCTCGTTCAAGCCATTACGGCCCCATCGCATATCACCGCTGCACTTCAGCAAGCGAGTGCGAAGACGGGTACCGACTTCAACTATTTGTTGAAGACAGCGATGCGTGAGTCGAGCCTTGATTGTAATGCAAAATCAAGCACTTCCAGTGCATGCGGGTTGTTTCAGTTCACCGAGCAAAGCTGGCTTGGAACGATGAAACAGGATGGCGGCGCGCTTGGGCTCGGCCAATATTCAGACCAGATCACCCGAGATTCACGTGGCCGTTATGTAGTGACAGATCCTGCCGCCCGTAGGGAAATTCTTGCCCTGCGGAAAGATCCGGAAGTGTCTGCCTTGATGGCCGGGGCCTATACAAATGACAGCCGCGAGCGTCTTGAAGGCCGTCTGGGGCGGGAAGTGAATGGCGGCGAGCTTTATATCGCCCATTTTCTGGGTGCCGGTGGTGCCTCGAAAATGATTTCCAGCGCCGAGGAAACACCCAATGCGCCGGCTGACGAGCTGTTTCCGGCCGCTGCGGCTGCAAACCGCTCGATTTTTTATAAGCGTGACGGGTCACCGCGTTCCGTCAATGAGGTCTATGACAACCTGGTTGCCAAGCACCGCAATACAGCGAAACCGGCAGCAAGCACCGAAGTAGCCCAATGGCATCCAACCAATAAAGGGATTTCAGTGGCGCGTCCGATGACACAGGTCCTGAATTTCCAGAACTTCAGTGCCGCTGTTTCCGGCGCTGGCAATGAAGCCTCATCTGGCGGGCTTCAGGCAGAGCTTTCGGCATATGGTTCCAGCTATAGCGAAGCGCGTTCCTCAGGCCTTTCGTCTTCCAACATCGGCATCCTGTCGCCCCTGTCGCTTTCGGCGGGTGTTGTGGAAGTGTTGGCCTCGCTTGATGCGCCAGACATGGCAAAAGGTGATGACCTTCGTTCGCTGTCAAAAAACGAGAAAGAGACCCGCGACGAGCAGTCCGAGCGGGCCCAATCCCGTCGGGAAGCCCGTTTGATCCTGCCCAGTCGCGGCCATGCTCTGGGCTAATTAGCCCGCGATTGTCTTTGAGGCCTTGAGGGCTTCGATTTCTGCGTCGCTATATCCATGTTTCTTCAGAACAGCCAGAGTGTGCTCGCCCAGTTCTGGTGATGGGCCTTTTGGGCCGTCATCGGCACCGGGGAAGCGAATAGGCGATGCTGGGGCTAGAAATGTCCCGTCTCCGCCATTTTCCGGCACGTTTACGTAAGCACCTGATGCAATGGCTTGCGGGTCTTTGGCGACATCGCCGGGGCGCATTAGCGGTGCCCAGATCATATCGGCTGCGTCGAGCTTCTCTTTCCAGTAATCCAGATCGTGCTGCTCAAATGCTGCGTCGAGTATATCTACGAGCTGGGCGGCATTGGCGCGCCGTCCTTTGGGATTGTTGAAGCGCTCGTCATGCTCCAGCTCCGGCTGTCCGATGACCTTGCAGATCGCCGTCCAATCGACTGACCCTTGGCGGGGGACCACAACAAACCAGGTCTCACCTTTGGCGCGGAAGAAGTTGTTAAGCGGGGCGACGGACTCATGGCGCGGTTTGGTGGAGCCGAGCTTGCCATATTTGAGTTGGACAGCTGTGTCTGAGCTGGCGGCATAGATGCCCGCGCGAATGAGCGAGGCTTCGACAAGCCGACCGGTTCCGGTTTTCTGGCGTTCGACGATGGCCGCCAGAATGCCGCTCACTGTCGCCATGCTGGTGGTGTGGTCGCCAATGCCGGTGCGTAAGGTGGTCGGTTCGGCCCCCTTGACGGTCTGGAGCCAGCCGATGCCGGAACGGGCATAGAAGGCAGCGATGTCGAAGCCGGGGCGGTCGCGCTCGTCGCCTTCCAGTCCATAGCCGGTGACGCTGGCATAGACGAGGCGGGGATTAACAGCTTTGAGGGATTCATAGTCCAGACCAGCGCGTTCCAAACCACCGGGACGGACATTGGTGATGAAGACATCGGCGTCTTTCACCAGCCGTTTTACAGCCTCAACCCCTTCAGGGGTCGCTGTATTGATCGCAATGCCTTTCTTGCCGCGATTGTCCATATCGAAAATTGGACTGCCCTTGAGATGATCGGCGCCCATATTGGCCATTGTGTAGCGCATGGGGCAGCCATTGAGAGGTTCGATTTTTATCACTTCCGCACCCCAGTCAGCCAGAATGCCGCCTGCGCCGGGGGCTGCGATATAGGTGGCCATCTCGATGACCTTGATTCCTTCGAGCATTTTCGATCCCTTTAATGTCTTGTTGGGGCGGATCATCCATGAAATGGGCGGGGTGTCAAAGTTTGAAGGTGTCCATATTTAACAAGCATGGGGGTTTTCATACGTTTTTACCCTGTCCGACTGGATCGAAAAGGCGGTTAGGATTTGCTTGGGATTCGAGGGATGCGTTGAAGATGCATTAAGCAGTTTGGTTTATTTTCAAATCTGTCACTTGCGACATTTTCAGGGTTTTATCCGCAAGCCCCTTTGCAATTACGGTTGAAATCGATGCAGCGAGATACGCAGCATAAGAGACTTACGATTGCCGATGTTGAGCACCTTTTCTCGGAGCCGACCGAAGAGGTGCGCACGCAGATAGCCTTCAAGGTGGCCTCTCAGTTCGACAATGTTGTGTTGCTGCCTCGCGAGCGTGAGTTGGCACAGGAAATTCTAGGCTATTTAGTGCTCGATATTTCGGTGCATGTCCGCCGGGCATTGTCGAGTGCCCTATGTGATCTGCCCGATGCGCCGCGCGAAATTGTGCTGCAATTGGCATATGACATTGATGAAGTTGCACAGCCTGTTTTAGAAAATTCAAAAATATTCACAGATACGGAGTTGGCCGAACTTGTAATTAGCGGACAAAAGCGTCGCCAATGTGTGATCGCAGGACGTCGCGGGTTGGGCATTCAGGCATCATCTGCTATTGCCGATCATGCAGATCGCGCCGCTGTGTTGACTTTGGTTTGCAATGATGGGGTTACCCTCCAGCCTGAAGTGATCGAAGCCATTATCACCCGCTACCAATGTGATGAAGTGATCCTTGATCCAATGGTAAACCGGAGTGATTTACCTCCGCGCTTGATTGAGCGCGTGGTGACGCTCGTTTCGAAGGATCTGCGGGAACTGCTGATTGAACGTCATAATATAGACGAATCCACAGCGCGTGTTCTGGAATTACAGGCCCGCGAACGTGGTTTGATTGCCATGCTGGATCACGCATGTGGAGAAGAGCTTGAGGCATTGCTGAGCCAATTGCTGGCCAGTGGTAAGCTTACTGCTTCGCTTCTATTGCGTGCGGTTTGCGCTGGTGAAATTGAGTTTGTCGAGAGGGGCTTTGCTCTGCTGACAAATATACCTGCTGAACGCGCGAACCGGCTTATTCACGATGTGGGGCCGCTTGGATTCCGGGCTCTCCACGCGCGTGCGGCAATTCCGGAGATGTTTTATCCGGCCTTCCGCGCAGCTTTGGATGTTGTCCTGGAATTTGAGATGCGGGAAGAGGAATTGGATCGCAGTGTATTGAGCAGCCAAATGCTGGCCAAGATTGCGCCCCTTTATAAAGATATCCCGTCCAATGATCTGGATCTTCTACTGGACCGTGTGACACGTGCGGCCTGTTCTACATCATGGTTTATCCGCGCGGCCTGACCCGGGGGCAGGGTGCTTCACGATTGAGTTTCGAGCTGCTAGGTTCCCAGCCTCTCAAATGACGGGGAAGCCTGATGAACCATACGAAGCGTGAAGCCTTTATCTGCGACGCCATCCGCACTCCTATCGGACGTTATGCCGGGGCACTTTCGTCTGTTCGTGCAGATGATTTAGGTGCAGTTCCGCTGATGGCGTTGATGGAGCGCAATCCTTCGATCAATTGGGAGCGCGTGGATGATGTTATCTTCGGCTGTGCCAATCAGGCAGGCGAAGATAACCGCAATGTCGCGCGCATGTCATCGCTCTTGGCCGGTCTGCCTGATACGCTGGGCGGCTCAACGATTAATCGTCTTTGCGGTTCTGGTATGGACGCCGTGGGGACGGCGGCCCGTGCAATCAAATCGGGCGACGCCGATTTGATGATTGCCGGTGGTGTTGAAAGCATGTCGCGTGCACCGTTTGTAATGGGCAAGGCGAACACGGCCTTCTCACGCGATGCACAGATTTATGACACGACGATCGGGTGGCGGTTTGTCAATCCGCTGATGGACAAACAGTATGGCACCCATTCCATGCCAGAAACGGCCGAGAATGTGGCCGAGGATTTTCAGATTTCCCGAGCTGATCAGGACGCTTTTGCATTGCGTAGCCAGCAACGGGCAGGTGCAGCCATGAAGGCTGGGCGGTTCGTGCGCGAGATCGTGCCGGTGACGATCAAGAATCGCAAAGGTGAAGTCGTGGTGAGCGAGGACGAGCATCCGCGACCCGAAACCACAATCGAGCAGCTCAATAAACTGCCGACACCATTTCGTCAGGGCGGGACGGTTACAGCCGGCAATGCTTCGGGTGTGAATGATGGCGCTTGTGCTTTGATCATAGCTTCGGGAGAAGCAGTTGAAGCGCACGGGCTGACGCCACGCGCGCGTATTGTGGCTATGGCGACTGCAGGTGTGCCGCCGCGCATAATGGGCATCGGGCCGGCTCCGGCCACGCGAAAGGTGCTTGAGAAGGCCGGATTGAATATCGGGGATATCGAAGTCATTGAGCTTAATGAGGCGTTTGCAAGTCAAGGGCTTGCAGTTCTGCGCGATCTTGGGCTTTCCGATGATGCGGATTTCGTCAATCCCAATGGTGGTGCCATTGCACTTGGCCATCCGCTTGGCATGAGCGGAGCGCGGCTTGTTACCACTGCAATGTACGAACTGGAAGAGCGCAAGGCGCGTTATGCGCTCTGCACAATGTGCATTGGTGTCGGGCAGGGTATTGCAATGATTATCGAGCGGGTCTGAAGACTTCAGAACCCCAAGGCGCGGGCGAGGAAGTTTTTTTGCTTTGGTTTTGGACGGCGGGCCTGCATGCGGATCGGCCGTTCAATGCCTGCAATGCGTCGCCCGTGACGAGGCCTGCGTCTCAGCATGGAAAGCAATTTTCGACCGGGAAAGAAGCAAACCGGATCGAGAGATTTTGCACAGACTTCGAGATCGTCAAACCCCGGTATAGCCAGTTCGAAGTCTTCGTAGCACAGTGAGATTGCTTCGAACGACACGCTATCGGCAGGAGTTTGATTGTTCTCGGGGAAGTCGTTTTCCGATGAGACTACGTCAATCGGATTTTCAAGATAGAGGATATTCTCAGGTGCATCTTCGACAACGTCGTAGATATCTTCGTGTTGGCTGTTCTGGAAATCGCTTTGCAGCGTCTGGGCAAAAGACCAGCCTATTAATTCGCTATCGATGCGGGGACGACAAATATGTGTTCCCTGGGCGGCTGTGAAACCTACCGCAGTAAGACCCGAGAGTGTGGCCTCGTCTTCTACACCGACCGCCGTTGCATCAAGTCCCTGTGCGGCAGCCAGTGACACACGGCGACCGATGAAGCCTAATCCGGCTTCTCGTACGCGATGGGCGAAACGGATAATGGCGGCTCCGGATACTTTGACTTCAGAGAAATAGTCCGGTGTTACATATTCGGAGGGCACGACAACTGCGCCACCACCGTCAAGTGCTGTCCGGAATCCGAGGCGTCGAATTTCAGCGATCACCGCTGCCGATGTTGCGGCGTTGCGGGCAAATACTCCTTCGGGGATATCCAGCGCAAAATTGCAAGTATCTAGACCACGTTCTCCGACAATTGCGGCTAAGGTGCCCGGCAATGTCGGATCAGAGAGGTCTGCGCCTGAGAGGTTGATGGCAATAGGCCAGAATTGATGGCGAGAGTGCCACAGCATCATCGTATCGGCTGCCTTTGCGATGACAAATTTGGTCAGGTCAACGCTACGTTCACGACGCTCGAAGAATGAGAGAAACAGGCCCGGCGGCATCAGGCCGTAATCGGGGTGTTCCCAGCGCACATAGGCTTCGGCTCCGATCGTGCGACCGGTCTCGAGTTCGATTTTGGGCTGATAAATAAGAAATAGATGCCCCGCCTCAAGGGCGAGATCTATGTCCCGGTTGGTCAGCCGAAAGGAACTGCTGTACATCTGAAAGCCAAATTTTTTGGTCGAACGTTGCCCAATCTGCCTGTGAAGACAGACCCCTCTAGCTTCCAATGTCGCAATGTCGAGTTTAGGCATGCTTAATATTGGAGGGGCGTCGAACATTAGGCTTGCCATCTGGTTAACGAAAATGAACCAATGCAAACAAAATGTATAAGAACGGTACAGGGAGAGAGTGAATGTCGACAATTGAAGGTACAGGCCTGATCCCGTCAGCAACAATTTTGCTGACGCGCGACGGGCCTATGGGTCTTGAGGTCTTCATGGTGGTGCGCCATCACAAGATCGACTCTTTCTCGGGCGCACTGGTTTTTCCAGGTGGTAAAGTCGATAGGGGAGACACCCACGACGCAGTGCGTGCTCGCATAGATGGTGCGGATGGCCTGGATGATCGTGAGTTTTCCATGCGAGTGGCTGCCATCCGCGAGGCCTATGAGGAATGCGGTGTTTTGTTGGCACGCGAAGAGGGTTCGGGTGCGCTGGTAAATGCCGCCCGATTGCGCATGCTTGAGCCAATGCGTAATGCGTTGAACAAGAATGAATTGGACATCGGGGCGTTGCTGGAAAAAAGCGGTTTGCGCCTTGCTGCGGATTTGTTAACCCCGTTTGCGCATTGGATTACGCCAAACATTATGCCCAAGCGTTTTGACACGCGGTTCTATCTTGCCTCGGCACCGGAAGATCATCTGGCCGTACATGACGGATCGGAATCTGTGGATAGTGTCTGGATTAGACCCGCCGACGCGATTGCCGAGGCAGAAGCAGGTACGAAGACAGTCATTTTTCCGACGCGCATGAATGTGCTGAAGCTGGGGCGTTCGCCTAACGTGGCTCACGCAATCGAAACGGCGCGCTTTAAGCCGGTCGTGACAGTCGAGCCTAAGGTTGACGGCAAGGTGTTGCGTATTCCCGCCGAGGCGGAATATGACGTAACTGAAGAGCCGTTGACCAGTGTGCGGTCCTAGTAGAGAAATTGTTCTGTGAGGATACGTTCGTCGAGGCTATGACCTTCGTCGAACATCATAAGAAGGTCGATGGTTGTGTCTTCCTCGACATGGACATCGACTACATCTCTGAATTCGCGGTGGTCGGCGACAGCGCTTACGGGCCTTTTTTCCGGTTCGAGAATTTCGAAACGGACCTTTGCTCTGTGCGACAGCAATGCCCCGCGCCAACGGCGGGGACGAAACGCGCTGATGGGTGTGAGAGCGAGAAGAGCAGCATCTATTGGTACAATCGGACCCTGAGCGGACAGATTGTAAGCGGTTGATCCGGCAGGCGTGGAGACGAGAACGCCATCGCAGCTCAATTCGTTCATCCGCACTTTTTCATCGATCGAGATGCGGATTTTTGCTGCTTGATAAGTGCCACGCAGGAGAGAGACTTCATTAATGGCCAAGGCTTCATGTTCGGTGCCATTGGCAAGTGTTGCGCGCATACGGAGAGGGTGAAGACGCACTATATCTGCGGCTTCCAGTCGCTCGAGCAAGCCGTCGTCGCGATACTCGTTCATCAGGAATCCGACAGAGCCAAGATTCATGCCATAGATTGGTACTTGGCGATGCATATGTTTGTGTAAGGTTTGAAGCATCAGGCCATCGCCACCTAAAGCTACAATTGCGTCCGCTTCACCTAATGGCGTGTCGCCATAGCGGTCGGTAAGGCGCCCAAGAGCGTCCTGGGCTTCGGGTACGTCTGTGGCAACAAAAGCGATATTCTTGAACTTCATGCGTTCAGATCCGTCCGGCCAAACTTATTGGCGTATTGGTTTTCAGATATTTGGCGATGCGGGTGGGCGGCATCAATCTCAGCCACCTGTTGTAGACATGTGGCGTGCCACGGCTGGTTTTGCACCTGCGCGTTCTATGATGAAATCATGTCCTTTCGGCTTGCGGCCGATGGCTTCGTCAATTGCATCATTGAGTCTTTGTCCACTGGTGTCGCTTCTCAGGGCTGCGCGCAAGTCCGCAGCATCGTCTTGCCCCAGACACATGAATAGTGTGCCTGTGCAGGTCAGCCGGACCCGATTGCAGCTTTCGCAGAAATTATGGGTCAGTGGTGTGATGAAACCGAGCTTGCCGCCGGTTTCTTTCACGGCAACGTAGCGGGCAGGACCGCCTGTGCGTTCTGGCAAGTCGGATAATGTCCAGCGAGATTCCAGTGTTTCGCGGACGCGTGACAGAGGTAGATATTGGTTTGTTCGGTCTCCGTCGATGTCGCCGAGCGGCATTGTTTCGATAAGAGTAATATCGTGACCTTCGCCATGTGCCCATTCGATGAGTGAGGGGATCTCTGTCTCGTTCTCGTCTTTAAGAGCCACAGTGTTGATCTTGACTTTGAGGCCAGCTTTTTGAGCGGCCGCTATGCCCTGCAATACCTGTGGTAGTCGTCCCCAGCGTGTGATGCGGGCAAAGTTGGTTTCGTCGAGAGTATCCAGTGAGACATTGATGCGACGGATGCCGGCGGCAAAAAGCTCATCAGCATAGCGGGTGAGCTGGCTGCCATTGGTTGTCAAAGTCAGCTCATCCAGCGCGCCGCTATCCAGATGGCGTCCCAGATTGCGGATCAGGGTCATGACATCGCGGCGTACCAGAGGTTCGCCACCCGTCAGGCGCAGTTTGCGGACGCCTTTGGCGATGAAGGTGGAGCAGACCTTGTCCAGCTCCTCAAGGGATAGGATTTCGGGTTTAGGCAGAAATGTCATGTGTTCGGACATGCAATAGGTGCAGCGGAAGTCACAGCGATCAGTCACCGAAACACGCAGATAAGTAACCGCACGACCGAAGGGGTCAATCATCGGCGGCGTATTGTCTGACGGTGTCAAATGGGTCGGTTCAATGCTCATAGCGGATATATAGCATCTGGGTGGTCGAATTTCGCCCCCGTAAGCGGCAGGTCGGGTCGATTTCTGTGTTTGGCCATTTTGCTCTTGCCGCGCTAGCCTCTCAGCGGGATTCGCAGGGGAAATCTTATGTCTGGTGTGCACTACATATTGTCTATCGACCAAGGGACCACAAGCACGCGGGCGCTGCTTTTTGATGAATCCGGCTCGCCTATGCGTGTGCGTCAGAAGGAAATACGGCAGATCTATCCGCAGGATGGGTGGGTGGAGCATGACGCCAACGAAATCTGGACTGCGACTTTGGACGTTGCTCGTGGGCTGCTGACTTCGGGGACCCATGCCGATAATATTGCGGCGATTGGCATTACCAATCAGCGCGAGACAAGTGTGCTTTGGGATCGGGTCAGTGGCGAGCCGTTATACAATGCTATTGTTTGGCAGGATCGCCGGACGGCAGATCTTTGTGCCCGCCTGAAGGAAGAGGGGAAGGAGCCGATTGTTCAGGCTAAAACCGGGCTGCTTTTGGACCCTTATTTTTCAGCAACCAAGCTTGCTTGGTTGCTTGATCATGTGCCGGATGCGCGGTCGCGGGCTGCAAAAGGCGAGCTTTGCTTCGGGACAATCGATAGCTGGCTGATCTACAAGCTGACCGGTGGCAAGGTCCATGTGACGGATGCTACAAATGCATCACGCACTATGCTTTTCAATATCGAAACTCAGCGCTGGGATGAAGAAATTCTCAACTGGTTCGATATTCCACAAGCGCTTTTGCCAGAGGTAAAAGATTGTAGTGCTGATTTTGGGGTCACAGAAAGTTCGCTATTTGGCGTGCCAATACCAATTGCTGGCGTGGCAGGAGACCAGCAGGCGGCGACTGTGGGGCAGGCATGTTTTGAACCCGGATTGATGAAATCGACTTATGGGACCGGGTGTTTTGCGATGTTGAACACGGGCGATCGGAAGGTCACCAGCGCTAACCGTCTCCTGACAACAGTTGCATATCGCATCGGCGGTAAAACTACATATGCACTCGAAGGTTCGATTTTTATGGCTGGTGCCATTATACAATGGCTACGTGACGAGATGGGGCTGATCGAAAATGCGGCAGACAGTGCGGCACTGGCTCAAAAAGCAGATCCTAATTCATCTGTTGTACTTGTCCCCGCCTTCACTGGTCTTGGTGCGCCCTACTGGGATCCCCATGCGCGAGCTGCAATTTTTGGTATGGTGCGTGACACGGGAGCGGCGGAGATTGTTCGAGCTGCAATTGAATCCGTTTCGTTCCAGACCCGTGATCTGATGGATGCGATGGGCGCCGACATGAAGGCCGCTGGACTTACCGCACCTCAGGCGTTGCGCGTCGATGGCGGCATGGTTGCGAATGACTGGTTTGTACAAAATCTTACGGACATGATCGGTCGTCCGGTGGAGCGCCCCGCAGTTATTGAGACTACGGCGTTGGGGGCGGCATATTTGGCCGGTATGCAGGTCGGTTTTTTTGGTAGCCAAGAAGATGTGGCGAGCAATTGGCAATGCGAGCAGGCCTTTGCACCGCAAATGCCAGAATCTGAACGTGAAACCCGTTATGGACGCTGGACCCAGTCGGTGGGCCGCGTCTTGGTGAAATAGCGGCGGTACACACCCATTTGGGCTATAGTTGTCCAAACAAGTGCATAATAAGATTTTGGGAGAGACGGATGGATGACCTTATTGCAAAGCTGAAAGTCGCTCTCGGTCCGTCGGCAGTGCTGGAAGGTGCGGAGGCAGCGGAAAAAGCGCAGGGCGGGTGGAGCAAGCTCGGCACGCCGCGCGTTGTTCTTCGTCCTGCCTCGACTGAAGATGTATCCAAAGCTCTGGCGCTTTGCCATGCTTCTGGAGAAGGCGTCGTGCCATGGGGAGGCAAGACTGGTCTTGTGGAAGGCGGCGAGGCGGAAGGGCATATTGCGCTGTCGCTCGACCGTATGAACAAGATTGAAGAGATCGATGTTGCAGCGGGGACTGCGACTGTTCAGGCTGGTTGTGTATTGCAAACGCTTTGCGATGCTGTGGATGCCAAAGGTGCGTTGTTTCCTCTCGATCTGGGCGCTCGTGGTTCGGCCACAATAGGCGGCAATATTTCGACCAATGCAGGTGGTAACCGTGTTATTCGCTACGGCATGATGCGAGATATGGTTCTGGGGCTGGAGGCTGTTCTGGCGGACGGGACAGTGATGACCTCAATGAACCATCTCATCAAAAACAATGCTGGCTATGACTTGAAGCAGTTGTTTCTCGGTTCTGAAGGTACGCTTGGTGTTGTCACGCGGGCCGTGTTGAGGCTTCGCCCTAAACCGCTCAGTCAGGATACGGCTTTTGTGGCGGTTGAAGAGTTTGCGCAGCTTCCAATCTTTTTACGACACATGGAACGCGCGCTAGGTGGGACTTTGTCTGCCTTTGAAGTCATGTGGGATGATTTCTATAAGCTTGTGACCAGCGAGCCTGCCAAGGGCAAGGCACCGATTGCCTATGGCCATCCCTATTACGTTCTTGTGGAGTCGCTGGGGGGAAATCAGGAAGAGGATTCTATCCGGTTCGAGAAGGCACTTATGGAGGCGCTGGAGGCCGGAGAAGTCAGCGACGCTGTAATTGCCAAGAACCAGAGTGAGCGTGATGCTATGTGGGCGTTGCGCGACGATGTGGGGCAGGTGGCGCGCAACTTCCCGATTTATACATTCGACGTGAGTCTCAAGATTGCAGATATGGAAAGCTATATTGCTGAAATCCGTGAAGGTTTTGCGTCGCAATGGCCGGATCATTCTCTAATGGTCTTCGGTCATTTGGGAGATGGTAATCTGCATGTGATCCCCGGTAGCTTGCCCGAACACACACCGGCTATGCGAAAAGCTGTGGAGCAGATCGTCTATAGCGCTTTGCGAAAGCGCGGCGGTTCTGTTTCTGCCGAACACGGGATCGGCCTTGAAAAACGGCCTTATCTGGGGTGGAGCCGTAGTGCTGAGGAAGTCGCGCTGATGCGTGTTTTGAAGAAGGCGCTTGATCCCAAGAATATCCTGAATCCGGGTAAAGTGCTGGAGCCTTCGGTGTCACACTCGAAAGCGGCAGAGTAGAAAAGAAAAAGGGACGGCAGAAAGTTTCTGCTGTCCCTTTATTTTGCTGAGGGTATTACTGCTCCGTTATTTCGGATTTCTCGGCGTTGTGGTGACGATCAAAGCGGGCTTTATGATCCATTCCGCCATGACGTTTGTGACCACGACGCTCGGCAAACTTTTTGCCACCACGGTGGTCGCGGTCAAGGATCAGCTTCTGGTCATCATTGAGCGAGGCATAAAGGTCGGCCAGAGCAGGCTTCACAGCTTTGATTTCGGCGATCTGGGCTTCAAGGCGCTTTTCCATCATATCCTGACGTTCGACAATGGAGGGGCGCTTGCGTTCCTTTGTGTCGGTTTTCCTGAGGGCGGAACGCTCAAGGCATGACTTTTCACCAGCCTTAGCCTGCTCTGTGACGATATTGCTATAGGCATTCCACGCTTTGGTTTGCTCGGCTGTCGGTTTCAGTTTGGCTTCCAGATAGGACAAATGGCCGATCTTATGCGCTGTGCGATCCGTGCACATGGCTGCATGACGCGCTTCTCTGTCGCTACCAGATGCCTTGTCAGCGAGAGCAAAGGAGCTGGCGCCGATTGCGGTTGTTAGAAGAATTGCGCTTGTCAGAATAATTTTACGCATTGGAACTTGACCTCGAATTGTTGTGGCGTACCCCACTGAACATCTAACGGGGGTAAGGCGCGGTTCCGTCGCTTTAGTGGAATAATTTTTTTGGCGGTTTTTCGCTGTTTGTCGGATGTGTTGTCAACGTGATAGACTGACCGAAATCGTCTCATCGGGGCAGTCGCCTCAACCGGGATCGAAGCGGCGCGGTTTCGCTGACGCTTCTCCTGATCAAATTGCAAATTCGGTACAATCAAAAACCACAGGGTGATGATCATGGTGAAGTTCGGTGTCGGACAGCCTATGCGGCGCGTCGAAGATGAACGTCTGATCACGGGTAAGGGGCGTTATACCGACGACATTTCCCTGCCGGGGCAGGCCTATGCCTTTATGGTGCGCTCCCCCCACGCCAACGCCCGTATTCTTTCTATTGATTCCAAGGATGCTAAAGCCTCTGAAGGCGTGCTGGCTGTTTACACGGGTGAGGACGCGAAACGCGAAGGTCTGGGCATTGTGGCTTCGCCTGCCGCCGATATGTTGAAGAACAGTGACGGTACTGCCATTTTCAAGACAACGCGTCACCTGATTGCTCAGGAACAGGTCCGATATGCAGGTGACACGGTTGCCATGATTGTGGCTGAGACGCTCAATCAGGCGCGTGATGCTGCCGACCTCTTGCTGATCGACTACGAATCGCTTCCCGCTATCGCCGATACAGCCGGTGCGTTGTCGCCGGATGCGCCTGTGGTCTGGGAAGAAGCCGGATCCAATCTTGCCTATGACTGGTCACTTGGCGATGAGGCGGCTGCCGCTGCTGCGATGAAGGCGGCCCACCACATCACGAAGTTGAATTTGATCAACAACCGGATTGTCGTGAATGCGATGGAGCCGCGAGCGGCACTTGGTGATTATGATGCCAAGCGTGATCATTATACCCTCTACAGCCCCAGTCAGGGTGTGCATAGCCAGCGCAATTTCATTGCACAGTTCTCCCTCAAAATACCGGTCGAGAAACTGCGCGTTGTCACCGAGGATGTTGGTGGTGGTTTTGGGATGAAGACTTTCGTCTATCCCGAATATCCTCTCGTGTTATTCGCATCGCGTATGCTTGGGCGACCGGTCAAATGGACTGGCGACCGGTCTGACGCCTTCCTTACTGATAGTCAGGGACGTGACCATGTGACGGAAGCGGCGCTGGCCTTGGATGCTGACGGCAAAATTCTTGCAGTGCAGGTCGATACGATTGCCAATCTTGGTGGATATCAGAGTCAGTTCGGTCCATTCATTCCTTCGCTTGCGCCTCGCGGAATGCAAGTGGGTGTGTACAAGGTTCCTGTACTCTTCAACCGCGTACGAGCCGTTTACACCAATACGGTTCCTGTGGATGCTTATCGTGGAGCCGGACGTCCGGAAGCGTCCTATGTTATTGAGCGCCTGATGGACAAGGCAGCGCGAGAGCTCAACCTTGGTCAGGATGAAATCCGGAAACGCAATTTTATCCCCGCCAGTGAAATGCCATATAGCGGGGGTGCATCGCTGCCTTTTGATAGCGGCGATTTCGAGCGTAATCTTAAAGATGCTTTCAACAAGGCAGATGTTGGTGGTTTTGAGGCTCGTCGGTCTAAGGCGGCCAGTGAAGGCAAGTTGCTCGGTCAAGGCGTGAGTTATTATGTCGAGCGTACCGCTGCCGGGATGTCGGATTATGCGCGTATTGCTATTGATGCCGATAGCGGCATGGTGCATGTCTGGACAGGTCAGCAGACCAACGGACAGGGTCATGAGACAGTCTGGACGCAGTTTCTGGCGAGCCGGCTCGGGCTTGATGTCGAGAAGATCAAAGTTCATCTGGGCGACAGCGATATGCTGCCCGGTGGTGCGGGTACAGGCGGCTCCAAGGCTGTGTATCTTGCGACCGGTGCCATTGGTGATGCCTCCGACAAACTGATCGATAAGGGGCGTGAACTCGCCGCCAACGAACTTGAAGCAGCCAAAGCCGATATTGAATATCGCGGTGCGGATGGCGAGGCCGTGTTTGCGGTGGTTGGCACAGATAAGAAAATCGATCTGTTTCAAATTGCGCGTCTGGCTGAAGCACAACCGGATCTGGGTGAATTGGCCGGAGACGGCGAGTACAGCCAGAAGGGCAATACATTTCCCAACGGTGCGCATATTTGCGATGTCGAGATTGATGTCGAGACAGGCGTCTTCAAGATCACACGTTTTGTTGCTGTTGATGATTTTGGCCATGTACTGAACCCGCTGATTGTTGCCGGGCAGGTACATGGCGGTATCGCACAGGGGCTGGGACAGGCCATGGGTGAACATGCCATTTTCGATAATGAAACCGGTCAGCTCGTGACGGGATCATTCATGGATTATTGGATGCCGAGAGCCGACGACATGCCGTCTTTCGATCTTTCCTATAATGAAATTCCGTCAACATCGAATGCCCTTGGTGTAAAGGGTGCTGGTGAAGCGGGCACGGTTGGTGCCCCTGCGGCTTTCATCAATGCTGTGATTGATGCCTTGAAGCCTTATGGTGTCGAGACAGTGGATATGCCTGTGACGCCAATGAAGCTGTGGTCGATTATTCGGCAGGGTCGCAAGGCCGCTGAGTAACGTGCTAGCCGGGTGACATTTTTGCGCAGAGGTGGAAGTGCATGAATAAATTCACGCTTGCGTCTCTGCTTGGTGTCGTTGTTTTCGGCATGACCTTATGGCTTGCCCTGATTAGCCCGGAGCAAATTGCTCATCCTGTTGATGGCGATACCCGTGATCCTGTAATCGCGTTTGAAATGGTATCCTCGTCGGCGGAGTTGACAGGTGTCATCGGTGAGAGCCGGTTGCAGTTTCCCGAATTGCGGGAGGCGTTGGATCGGATCAACCGAATAGACTTCATCTACATGACCGCCTATGGCGCGTTTCTGTCTTTTTTCTTTCTGGCAGTTGCTGAGCAACGTGGCGACCGCAGGTGGTTGATCCTTTCGGCGGTCGCAATCGTGGCTATGCTGGCGGATGTACGAGAAAATATCGCCTTGATTGCGCTGACAAGAGATGGTGCGGATGTGGTGCCGCTCTTGGGAATGCTTGTCAGTTCGACATGGATCAAGTGGGGCGGTCTTGCAATTGTAGCGCTTGGGGCAGGGGCTGCAATTTTCGAAGATAAATCAATGCCCACATTGCGGATTATCGGGCTCGTGGCTGGCATTTCCGTATTTGGATTCACATGTGCCGCTTGGCTTGATCCCTTTAAGTTCCCGCAATATATGGCGCTTGCGATCTTCCTCATCTGGATATTGCAGGTGGTTTATGCCTATCGGGTTTGGCAGGCTGGTGCGGTTTCCGGTTCCTGATGTCAGATTTGCCTTTTCACCTGTTCGTACATATTTGTAAATTACCCAATTTCGCTCGTTGACAATTTGTCAATCTGCGTCGAACATTTGTCCATGAAGATGGAGGAAGGTGACTCCGGGGATAAAAACGCTGCTGAGACAGCAATCCTGGAGACCTCGGGAACAATCACATCCGACACTGGCGCTCGCGGTGCGGAGGATACAATTTCCGAGGGCGCGGCGCGGGGCGTTTCCCGGCGCAAACAGGAAAGCCGACGCAAGCTGATGGCGGCGGCGCGAAAGCTATTTGTTGAGCGCGGTTATCACGATACCCGTCCGCAGGATATCTCGCGTGAAGCAGGGGTCGGGCACGGTACATTTTATCTTCATTTCGAAGACAAACTTGATTGCTTTATCGCATTTGCCGATGGCGCAGCGACAGAGCTTGATCAGGTGTTGCAAGCACATCTGGCAGGCAAGGGTACGCTTGAGGAAGTCGTGCGCGAGATACTTGTCGCGACAGCAGAATATTCGGTGGAGAACCCGGGTGTATTGGCCTCTGCCCTCACTGATGTCAGTGTTTTGTGGAAGGGCGATATGGGCCGCAAGGCACCGGCCACACGTTGGGCGGAAGGCTGGACGCAAGTTCTGGATGAGTTGAAGGCGGTTGGTCAGGTGTCGGCTGATATAGACACACGTCTGGCAGGATATTTGATCGTCGGTGCGATCAAGCAGGGCGGTGCATATGCCGCTCGCGACCAACTTGATGTCAGAACCTATATCGACAATGTCACCGCACTTTTCGTGCGTGCGCTGAGAATTCAATAAGGCCCGTAAGAGGCCAATGGGAGGAACAGGAAATGGCGAAGTTGCAATATACTTGGGATGAAATCATGGCCACGCATGACTATGCGCGTGAGCATGCAGAGGTTGGCTATAAGTTGCATGGTGGATTTGATGCCGACGGCGAATATATTTCGCCTAGAACGTTGAATCGTTGGCCTGCTGTGACTGAATGGCAGGAACAATTGACCGGGCGTGGCTGGCCTTTGATTGACGCTACAACGCAGTTGCTGAGTCGTGGACACTATCCCAATATCGAACAACAGAAAATTCTTCTGGGGCAGGGGCTCGGCGAAACGCTTTGGAACTCGCTTACGATAACCGGTATCATCGAGGCACGCGGACAGGCGCTATGTCAGTTTGAAGCGCCCGATTTTCAGCAGATCATTGTTGATGATATCTCGAAAACATGTACCGGACACCTCCACAAAGGGTTGCTTTACGCGCATGGGATAGATGAGGGTGGCGATCCTAAAGTGCCAAATGGTCCGGGTGCCCATGACCAGATGTGGTTTGCTGCTCGCGACCTTATTTTTGGCAAGGGACGCTATCCTATTCCAGAAGTACCCGACAATATTAGCCGCCCCGATCAAGGGCGTTTAATGCCTCAACTTCCGGCTGGTTTTGAGCAACTTATTCTTCTTTTGATGAATGTGCTGATGATTGAGGTGCGGGCGGAGTCTGGCTTTAGTTTCAACTGTAAATTGCTGCGCGATCGTCAGACATTTCCTGATAAGCGTGACGAAGCCGAACTTGCGGCCACGATGATTGAGCGTATCCGCACGGATGAAGCCATTCACGTTGCCTATCTTCAGACAAGTGTTTCTGAAATGCGCAGCTTTACTTTCAAGACGGTGGACGGCGCCACCATCGCTGGTAAGGACTTGATCGATCCTGTATGGGAGGGAATGGTCAAATGGCATGGCGTGACGCAGGCTGAACTGGCCAAACAACAATCACATGAAGCAATTGTCGTTCGTATCGGTGGATTGGCAGATGGCGCCTCGGTGCTACAGGCCTACGAAGCGTGTGACGATGAAGTAAAGGCAGCGTAATGGAAGACTTTCACGGAAAAACCGCCTTCATCACTGGCGGCGCGAGCGGTATTGGCTTTGCAATGGCTAAGTCTTTTGGAGCCGCTGGCATGAACATTATGCTGGCTGATATTGAGAAAGAACCGCTTGAGAAAGCAGTCGAGGATTTGCGTCAGCGTCAGGTGAAAGTTGAGGGCGTGCATTGCGATGTCGCCGATCGCAAATCCGTAGAAGATGCTGCTGTTGCTTGCGTTGAAGCGTTCGGCAAGGTTCATATTGTTTGTAATAATGCTGGTGTAGGCGGTGGCGGTGCCATTGGCACAATGCGTCCTGGCGATTGGGATTGGACGGTTGGTGTCAATCTCATGGGGGTGGTCTATGGCATGGAAGCGTTCTTGCCGCATATCCGAACACATGGTGAAGGTGGACATTTTGTGAATACGGCTTCTATGGCTGGTATGATTTCCCCACCCGGTATGGAGCCCTATTGCGCAACGAAGTTTGCTGTTGTCGCGATGTCAGAAGGTTGGGCCGGACAATTGGCCCCTGAAAATATCGGCGTGTCTGTGCTTTGCCCCGGATTTGTGAGCACGCGCATTCATGAAAGCGCACGCACACGACAAGATCGTTATGGTGCAGCTGAAGAAACGAATAGTGAAGCGGCTTCAATTGGTGCGCAGCTGGTGCAAGCGGGTATCCCCGCCGATGTGGTCGGTGATTGCGTGTTCGAAGCAGTGCGTGACAATGATTTTTATATTTTTACACATCCTGATATGCGTCCGGCAGTCGAACAGCGCTTTGCCCGCATAATGGAGGGGTTTGATAAGGCTGCTAACAGGAGCGCCCTGAAGGGCGTTGAGGCTAAGTCGCCGCAAGTCATTGAGATGTTGAAAATCTAAGGCTTTTGACGGGCTTATTTCTGTCAAAATGCTATGTCACAGGGGGCGTGTTCTGAATGGAATACGACCCCTGTAATTTAGGCATGGAGCGATGAGAGACATGCGAAATTTTTTTCTTCCTGTATTTTTATCGGCCAGTGTTTTCAGCGGTGCTGCGTATGCGGCCTTGCCTACCGAGGTGGAAGATATCAGGACAGGCACTGATCTGGCGGCAGCATGTACCATGTTGGTCGAGCATGATCTCACCGACGAAGGAAAACTTGCTGCAAAAGCATGCTCCGACTTTCTTGGTGTGATGGTGCAGAAAGTTTATGTGGCGACACCAGCCGGCCAGCCAACAATGTTTAGTCGGATTGGACCTAAACAGGACACAAATCTGTGTTTCCGGTTGCCCGAGAAATTGAGTTTTGTGAATTTTGCCAAGCTCATTCTTTCATACGGCAAGGCTCATCCCGAACTGGATGATCGACCGGCTTTTGAGACAGGTGCATGGGTTCTTTCGACAAATTTTCCCTGCCCGGATGTTGCTGAACCAAACTGATTTTGTGTCGCGGTTAAGATCGTTGTTTGACAGTTATTGATTGAGCATCAATTCTCACACTCTTGGAAATCGGGGAGCGGGTGAGGTTTTGTCAGATACTATCGAAAAGCTGGTGTGTTGCAGTGTAGATCATTGTGACGAAGTAGTTCATCAACATGATTCGGATTTGCACGGGTGTCCGTGCTGTGCTCCGGTTCTGGCTGATATTGGATTAATGTCCTTTCCGGCCCTTGATAATGCGACACGGAGTAATGCATGGAGGCATCTCGGTGCGCCACCAGCTCCTCAAAGCGGAACTATTGTTTTCTCCAATGCGACTGTGATGACGGTCGATGCATCATTCTCTATTGCATCAGCCATTGCTTTTCGCGATGGAAAAATTCTGGCTGTAGGGTCGTTTGATGATGTAAATGCCGCTGCGGGGGAAGATGCAGAAATAGTGGACTGCGGCGGGCGTACTGTTTTGCCGGGATTTATTGAGCCACATATGCATTTTTTCGCCATTGCTATGATGGATAGCATGGTCAATGTGGGTGCTCTGCAATGTGCAGATGCCAATGCCGTTCTGGAATGTGTGGCGGATTTAGCATCATCGGTGAAAGCGGAGGAGTGGATCGTCGCGAGGCAGTTTGATCCATCGCTACAACCGGGGGCTGACCAGATTACCGCCGCTGCGCTGGATCAGGTGGCACCGGATAATCCCGTTTTCATTTTTAATGCTTCGCTCCATATAGCGTACTGCAATTCGATAGCGCTACGTCTTGCGGGTATTACGGCGGCGACAGATAATCCTCCGGGTGCTGCCTATGTGCGTGACGCTGAGGGTCGCCCCAATGGGTTTTTGCAAGGGCAGGCGGCTATGTTTACCGTGCTAGGCAGCAATCTCGCAGCGATGGCTATAGAGGATGTTCCCGCGGCTTGTCGTGATGTTTGCAGTAAGGCAAACAAGCTGGGGATCACGACATTTTGTGATCAGGCTACAGGCGGTTTTCAGGGAAAGCGTGAGGTCGATGCGCTCCATGCATTTGCAGAGTCAGGTCATATGACCACACGACTGCGCTATTCGCTGATCAATTCTGGAGCGAAAAACTGGGACGAGTCTGACATCGCATTCGGAAAAGGTGATGCAATGGTGCGGGCGACCGGTTGGAAGGTTGTTTCTGACGGGTCTAACCAAGGGCGCACGGGGCTTCAGCGCGAGCCCTATCTGGGGCGTCAGGACAAGGGCTTGGCCTATGTCGAGCGGGATGCGCTACGGGAAATCGTTGTGCAGCGGGCTCTTGAAGGCTGGCAGGTGGTTGTGCATGCCAATGGCGATCAGGCCATAGATAATGCTCTGGATGCGTTTGAGGCGGCATATGAGGCAGGGGTGCCGCGCGACCGGCGTTTCAGGATCGAGCATTGTTCGATTTTGCATGACGAGCAGATAGAGCGCATCGCCGAGATGAATATCTCGCCGAGTTTTCTTATCGGTCATGTCCATTACTGGGGGAAAGCTTTCCGGGATGAAATATTTGGTCCGGAGAAAGCCAATCTTCTTGGTCGGGCCGCTTCTTGCGGTAAGCGGAATATTCGTTGGACGGTTCATTCCGACGAGCCGGTCAGTGACATGGGACCGTTGCGTTTGATTGATAATGCCGTCAATCGTTCACTCTGGAAGGAAACCGGTGGAGTGTTGAACCCCGCTGAGCGCGTAAGTGTGGAACAGGCGATTACAGCCCTTACGCGGGATGCGGCGTGGCAATGCTATTCGGAGCATGAAATCGGTACACTGGAAGCTGGCAAATTTGCAGACTTTGTTATCTTGGACAAGGATCCACGTAGCATACCGCCTGAGGATATTGCTTCGTTGCAAGTTCTCGAAACCTGGGTTCAAGGGAGGCGTGTGTTCGCGACCTGACTGTTATTAGTTTGAGTCAGGAGCATTGAGGGTCCAGTCGTACTCGTAAGTGTCGATCTTAGAGATGTTTTTCAGTTGGGACGCTTTGACAGGTGTTGCGAAAGACGCGATATGCTTGATTACTAAAGCGTCGCTGTTGCCAAAATCCTCTGCATACCACTTGTAGATTGAGGATATCGTGAGCTTGCCATTGTGAATGGTGGCTCCTCGCGGATGGTTCACATATGCCTGTGCTGCCTCATCCAGTTGTTCGTCTAGTTTCTCGGCGCTGAATGGTTCAGGTTGCAGGTTCGGGCATCCAAGTGAAGCACAATTTAATGCGTAGTGGATGCGATTGTCATTCCAGCGCGTTCTCAAAATATCCTGTTCGATATTATTAAGTGATAGATATTCTCCGTCTACACGCGCAATTTTTTTGTCCCAAGGGCCTATCGAGAAAAGTCCTGAGCGAATGTTCCGAATGCTTTCTACCGGAAAATGTTCCAGCACGACTTTGACTGTGAGGGCATTGTAGAGATTAATCCAGTATGTCCTCTGTTCTGCATCACCCATTTTGCCTGGATCAAGTCGCTGCATATTTTCGAGATAGGTGGTGAGTTTCTCGTGATCTGAGGGAGACACATTGCGGTAATCGAAGCGGTTGATCCCGTCAGATGGTGTCGAGACATAAGTCTTCAACAGATCGCCCCAGATTGTGTCCCGCGCGGCCGCATTTGCGGTTGGGGCTATGAGAACGAGTGCGACAACAAGTGCTAGGTAGGGGGAGGAGAAGATGCGGTGTCGAGTTCGGTACATTTCATTGCACGCCATGTTTGCCAGCGGCAGGGGAACATGTTTCAGGCGTCAGCATTTCTCGACCATGAGGCCGGAATGTGGCATCCGCAGTTTTTGGGAAAGAGAAAAAGCGGACGAAGGTCGCTAAATCATTGAAAGAAAAATGGTGCCCCCGACAAGATTCGAACTCGTGACCCCCTGATTACAAATCAGGTGCTCTACCAACTGAGCTACAAGGGCGGAACCGGAAAGCCTTTTACATTGCTGGTACTTAGGACGCAACAGACTTTGTGAAAAGAAAAGCATTCCTCGTGTGTTCCCCGCTGGTTTATTCGGTTTTAGACCGCTTTGGCGTAGTTCGGGGGGATTTGCATTATGGTCTTATCTGACGACAATCACGGTTAGATGTGCTTGTGGGTGATTGTCAGTTTTGCTTTCCCGAACGGGCCTGAGGTTGGATAACCGGTTATGGACTGGGTGCTGGGAGGCGTTGGAATTGAGTAATCCGCTTTATTGGATATTGGGAACTTTGCTGTTGGCATTAGTTGCGGGCGGGTTGGCGTACGGGCTGACAACAAGCAAGCTCGGGCGCTATGGGCCGTATATCGGGGCTGGCTTTGTGCTGGCTTTGGTCTGGACCGCATGGCCCTATTGGGCGATCTATGACCTCCAAACAGCCTTGTTGAGTGGCGACAAGGTGAGACTATCCTCACGTGTGGATTGGACTTCGGTTCGGGATGGTGTGCGGGATGATCTGAAAGCAGCATATTCATCAAAGATTATTGCAATTGACCCGCGGATGCAGACGCTCAGTGAGGCTTATAGCCGTGCTGCTATCGACAGCGTGGTCGAACAGCAGATAAATCCCGAAGCCTTATCGGCTATGGCGCAGGCCGGTGGCGAGGTGTCGGAACCGATGGCGGCAGTCCGGTATGCATTCTTTCAAGGCAGTCCGCTGGTTTTCCGTATGGATCTGGGGCCTACTTTTTCAACTCAGGAAGAGCGCACTATTTACTTGCTTGAATGGAACTTTGGCTGGCGATTGAAGCGCATTATTGTTGCCCCTTATCTGCTGAAAGGGCTGGGATAGGGGATTAGCCCCGACGACGGGAAAGTTCGTATAGGGCGACAGCTGCCGCATTCGACACATTGAGGCTCCGCATTTCACCGCTGGCTGGCAGGCGTGCGAGTATGTCGCAGCGCTCTCTGGTCAGGCGTCGTAGGCCGGCACCTTCCGCACCCATGACAAGCGCAACTTTCGGACCGGTTTTGAAGTCTGGTAGAGAGACTTCGCCCTGGCCATCAAGCCCGATGACCTCGAATCCGAGGTCTTTCAGTTCATCAATGGCGCGCACAAGGTTTGTCACTTTGGCGATTCGGACTAGTTCGAGCGCGCCGGAGGCTGCTTTGGCCAAAACACCTCCTAAAGGCGGACTGTTCCGGTCGGTTGCGATCAGTGCGCCAGCACCAAAAACAGCGGCAGACCTGAGAATCGCTCCGAAATTGTGCGGATCTGTGACCTGATCGAGAACAACAGCGACTGTTGCCCCTTCGCATGCTTCGTCCAGCGACAAATCGGGTAGGGCGGAGACTTTCAGGGCAATCCCTTGGTGAACAGCGCCCGGAGCCAGATTCGAAGCGATTTCCTCACCCGTCATTATCTCCGGAGTAATTGTATGGGCATTGCCGAGGCTGAGGCCTTCCGATGCCATTTCATTTTCTACATTACGGGTCATCAGCAGTCTAAGGGCTTTGCGCTTTGGATTGCGCAAAGCAGCCGTAACTGCATGAAATCCATAGAGAAAATTTTCGTCTGCGCCACCTTTGTGGCCCTTTGTTGGGGCATGGCGCGGCCCGCGACCGCCTCCGCCCCTGAAAGGTTTGGAGGTCGCTGTGTCTTGGTGACGAGGGGTGCCGTGGCCCGGCTTGCGTTTGTTCATGATGCTGCTTATATTGCGCCTCTCAGGCTCATGTAAACGCCTCCTCGACAGTGCCTTCAGCCAGTTATGATGACAGCTGAGGACGCTGCGGAGGTTTACACGCGTTTGAGACCGGGATTTCAGTTGACAGCGCGGCGGCAAAGCTCAATAAAGCCGCCCGTATGCGAAGCACAGCGACGACAGCGAACATATTGGGATTTCAAGACATTTGACATCGGACACGGAGGGGTGCCCGAGTGGCTAAAGGGGACGGACTGTAAATCCGTTGGCTATGCCTACGTTGGTTCGAATCCAACCCCCTCCACCATCCCCCCGGCGTAGGCCGGGGACCAAGGTGGGACCGGTGTCAGCGGACGAGGGAATACGGTCAGGCGGGTGTAGCTCAATGGTAGAGCAACAGCCTTCCAAGCTGATGAC